>Ga0310810_10010309_pt1 | contig 10877 bp, 5 predicted proteins | sample NCmetagenome_FD_207641 | JGI IMG/M metagenome (GOLD analysis project Ga0310810, IMG submission 207641) | Soil microbial communities from experimental microcosm in Duke University, North Carolina, United States - NC | ecosystem: Engineered > Artificial ecosystem > Soil microcosm > Unclassified ... | reverse complement strand
GCCGGCGTATTGAAGGCCCCCCAACCCGTGGGCATCGTGAACGAGAACGATTCCCCGCCAGCGTCGAGATGAGTCTTGGCGTCGTCCAGGTACGAAAGGATCGCGGTATAGACCTCGGCCTTCGACACGATCGGCGGTGCGGCCATGGTCGGAGACTCGAGCGCGTCGACCGCCGCCCCGCTCTCGTCCGTCTGGCGAATCACGTAGAACAACTCCAGTGCCTTGATCGTCTCGGCGAATCCCTTCATGGCTTCCCGTTCCGCATCCGAGAGGCCCGTGGCTGTTGCCGCGCCCTTGATGACGATGTTCGCCTGGTTCATCGTGGCGTACGGGACCGTCCACGACGTCAGGTTCTTGAACCCGCTGCCTCCGACCGAGGTGTAGAAGAGCGGGATGACCTGCGGGTTGCTGACGTCGAGGTTGTAGGCCTCGCGGCCGAGAATCCCCATGGTGATAGAGTTCGGCCCGAACGAGTTCCGGAGGCCGACGTTGGTTCCGTTCACCGATCCCAACAGGCCCTGAGCGGCAGTCGCAATCCCCACTCGCGTCGGGGTTCCGGTGAGGTCCTTGGTTGTCGCTGCGTTCAGATCCGGAGACTCGAAGTTGCTGCAGGCACCCAGACTCGAGGCGACCAGCGCGGCAACGGTCACAACCTTCGTGCGCGCAGCGCAAATCTTCAGAAGTGAGGTCATGGTCAGAACCCCAAGTCGATGGTGAAGTAGACGCTCCGGGTGGCTGGATACGCCCAAAGCTCCCACGTCGTTTCCGCCGCCAGTGATCGCGCCACCTGCTGCACTTCGGGGTCGTAGCCGATTTTCAGATACTTCGACCATGTATACAGGTTGCGGCCCGTGACGTTGAGCCGGAGGTAGCGAGACCCGCCCCAGTACTTGTGGACCATGCTCGGTGGAACTTCGAAGCTGAGCGTCGCTTCGCGGAGCTTCCAGTAGCTCGCGTCCCACGTCGCCGAACCGTACGCCGAGCTGGAACCCACTCGCTGCTTGCCCGTTGGAAGCCCGCTCTGCGCGACCTCCTCGTCCTTCGACGTACCGACCGCGTCGTACGTGTAGCGACTGAAGTTCGTGATCAGCCCGCCCTTTTGCCGTTCGAGCAGGAAGGAAAACTTGGCGCGCTTGTAGGACAGGTCGTTGGCCAGGCTGCCGCGCCAGGTGGGGCTATTCTCGCCAATCTTTCGAGAGACGACCTCACCGATCTCGCCCGGGGTGCCATCCGGTCTTATGGTGTCGCTCGGGCCGAGTCGCCCCAGGGTGTCGTTCGCGGTGACCTGCGTGCACGATTTGCCATCCTGGAGCTCGGTGGTGCCGAACTGGGCGAAGTTGAAGAACGAGATCGGCTGGAATGCGTCGGGGAGCCCCGACATGACCGAGCAGTAATTCCGGAAGAAGATCACCCGGGAGTTCCAATTGAAGCGTGCCGTCTGGACCGGGAACGCGCTGATGGCGACCTCGAGGCCGCGGTTCCGGATCTCGGGTCCGTTGTACACGAGCTGCGCGAATCCGGCCGTTGGAACGAGCGTCTTCGTGAGCAACAGGTCCTTGATCTGCTTTTGATAGCCGGTGAGCTCGAGATTCGCGCGCCCGCTCCACATCGTCGCGTCCACCCCGGCTTCGTATTCCGTTTGTCGCTCCGGACGAACGCCCGTGTCGGCGACGACCGTCGCGATCGACGAGATCGCGAGCCCATTGATGTTTGCCGGGCGCAGCTCGGTGAACTTCTGGCCATAGGTCGGCAGGTTTCCCGACTGCCCCGCGGCTGCGCGCACCTTGACCTCCGAGAAGAAACCGGAAACCGGAACGCGGTAGGAAACCGACGCTTTCGGGTAGTAGTAGATCTTTTCTGCGTGCGAGTTGTTGCTGCTCTTGTCCGCCCGTCCGCCGACCGTGAGCATCAACCGCTCGTTCAAGGTCAGGAACTCCTCCTGGGCGAAGATCCCGAGCCCGCGCGAGTGTTCACGATACTGCTGCACCGAGATGACAGTCCCGCTCTGCACGTTGTACTGACCGCCGACCAGATTGTTGGCCAGGCTGTTGTTTCGGTCGAAATCTCCTGTCTCGTACTGGATACCCCCTTGGGTGGTGGCCCTCGAGCCGCCGCTCATGTTGTACGTCCAGACGACGTTGCCATTCACGTTGAAGCTCTGGCTCTGACCGAATCCGGTCGCCGACGTACCGGGAATGCCGCGGGTCTGCTCGAACTGCATTTCGGGTGGCGAGTAGACCGAATTCTTCTGGGTGAAGATGTCGCCGCCGCCGTTCGCCGAGAACCGAACCGAGTTCTTCGCGGTTGTCAGCAGGTTGTAGTCGAGGTGGCCCGTCATGATCTCCCGCCACACAATCTCCTTGTTCAGCAGCAAGGCGACCGTTTGGAACGGATTGCTGAACGCATACGGCGCCGTGGAGGCGTACGTCACTCCGGCGCAGGGATTGGCCGGATCGGTGACGCGCGAGCCGTCCGGGCACTGGCCGCGATAATCGATGAAGCTCGGCATCGATGAATAGGCGGCTTGCGGCGGCGAGCCGTTGTTCTCGTTGTTCGAGAGTCCGCGGTCGTTGACGTTGTGGAGGACGTCGCCGCTGACCGAGAAGACCACCTTGGAGCCAACGTTCTGGTCCAGACCGAGTCGGAGACCATGCTTGTCCGCGAATGTCCGCGGCATGATCCCGTTCTCGTGCTTGAGCAAGAGCGACCCGAAGTACTTGGAATTGTCGTTTCCGCCGCTCATGCTGCCCGAGGTTTCCCACGCCGGCGCGGCGCCACCGTAGAGCTCATCCTCGAAGTCGTGGCACGCACCCTTGGCGGCCGTCCACTGTTCGCCCGCGTTGCCGCCGAAGACCCCCTGCGCCTCCTCGGCGCTCTTGAAGCACCGGGTACCGTATTTGTTGCTGAGGGAGGAGGCGCCGAAGCGCTGCATCACGGTGAATTGCGGGGCGCCCGAACGCCCACGCTTGGTGGAGATCAGAATGACGCCGTTGGCCGCCTTGGATCCATAGATCGCCGACGCCGACGCACCCTTCAACACTTCGACGTTCTCGATGTCGTTGGGGTTGATGTCCGCGATGCGGTTGATCGCGTTGTCCTGGTTGTCCACAGTGGGGATGATGCCCTGCGACGTGTAGGCCCGGGTGAGCAGGTTGGTCCCGCGCCCGATCTCCTGGTTGGAGACGATGACGCCATCCACCACGTAGAGTGGCTGGAAGGTTCCGATGACCGACGTCACGCCGCGCATCCGGACGATGTTGCCACCGCCGGGTGCGCCGTTGTTCTGACCGATGTCAGCCCCCGCGAACTTGCCCTGGAGCGCCGTCTCGACACTGGCTGTCGGTACGGATACCAACTGGTCCGCGCTCACCGTCGCCACGGCATTGGCGACATTTTTCCGTTCGACGGCCGTTGCCTGTCCGGTCACCACGACAGCCTCGAGCCGGAAATTGTCCTTCGCCAGACGGAATTGGGCCGTATTCTGGGTCGTCGGCACATTGAGCGCCTTGCTCTTGAAGCCAATGCTGCGGACGAGCAGGACCACGTCCCGCTCGGGAACGGTGATGCTGAACGTGCCATCGCTTTTGATACCGACCGCGACGCTCAACCCCTGGACCGACACCTGGCCACTCGAGACTCCCTCGGCGGTCACCGAGTCGGTCACAGTGCCGGTGATGATCCGCGTCTGCGCCGACGCGAATCGGGTCCCCAGGAAAAGCAGGGCCGCCGTGAACACGACGAGACGAGTTCTCATTTGAATCGACCTCCGGTTGGCGGTGGGAAAACCACTGTGCACGTACTCATTCCGAAGTCGTGAGGCGTCGGCGGGCGCCTCGCGTGCCTTGCCACGAATTTCGAAGCGAGCGGGCGCGGTTGCGGCGCGCAAACGACGGAGTTGCGGCCGCGCGGGCAGACCGTGGCGGCACACACAAGCGGATGCGACCTCACGAGGAGTTCGGGCGGCGTCGCGCCTAACGCGGACAAGTCGGCGCACGGGTCCATGGCAGGGACGCCGTGACCTTCTCGGGCAGCATGTACACGCGTGCCGAGCGCATTGTCGAGTCGCTTCTGGAGCCTTGCCGGCTCAGTCCCCACGCCGCGGGCCTCCCAAACTCAGAACGTGCGAACTTACGGCCAGTTGGTCTCGCGGAACAGATGCCAGCCTTCCGCGCCCACGGAAGTTCGTTTCGTCCCACCGGTTCTTCCGCGGTTTGCCGACATTAATGACCCGAAACGCCAGCGCCGCCCGGTCCGGCTGTGAAGGCCGGCAAGTGTGATTTCACAACGCCGGTGTGCGAACCTGGTTCGTGAGGAGGCCGGTGATTCTCATCCACTCGTCCCAGTCAGGCCTAACGATCCAGCCTCGTAACGGCTCCCCCCGCGGCTGTGTCACCGCCGACCGGATACTGCTGGGGCGCGCGAGCCGCTGCCGGAGGGACTCACCCTCGACGAAGGGCATGGTGTAGTGGAGGAGCCCGTCGGCGTCGCCGGACTGAGGAGGCAGGAGATCGCCGGGTACCGCAGCCGCGCCGCCAGGCGGCTCCCGCCGGAGCCGCTCCGCGCTCACCACATATGCCAACTCAGGCGGGCACACTTTGACGCCACGGCGCGGCCCCGCGCCGTCTCCGTCGCGACGACGACGCGGGACATGCCGCCGCCACCGAGCGCGAGCTCGGGGCGTAAGCGTCGCCTAATGCCGCCTGCAGCCGCCCGCGCAGGTCCGCCGTCTCTCGGTCCACGCGATTCTCCGGAGTGACCACCCGGCGAAGATACGGCGCCCGGTCCGTGCGGGACAGGACTGGGGAGCCGCGTGTGGCGAGCGCCCGGCTACACCGGGTCTTGGACGACCTGCCGAGCGTCGTCAAGCATCGCCAGCGGCCGACCCCGGCTCGGTACTCCCTGATCGAGGTGGTTTGCCGTTAGGCGGCTGCTTCGACCCGCGTGACCTGAGAATTCGCGCTCCGGCCGCGCTCAGCCGAACATCGCACTGGCCGCGCTGACGACGAGCATGTAGGCGAGGAACGCGACCACGGCGATCGCAGAGACGAAGGTGAGCGCGGCGACGAGGTCCCACGCGGCGTCGCACGCCTTCCACCACCAACGCCGCAGGCGGCTCGGCAGGAGTCCGCGCACGAACACCGCTGGCTGCTTGGCAGAGCGCATGACCGCGGCGACGACGGCGATGGACTGTGTCACCGCCCGCGTCGACCGCGTGAGGCCGCGCTGACGGGCGACAGGCGTCCATCGAGTGACAGCAGCCGCGGGCTCGGTCACCTGCTCCGAGTTGACATAGCGTGCCATCGGACCAGTCATTGGTCACCCTCCGTAAGAGGTGAAAGCAAAGGAGCGAGCGACGCATCCGGGTAGGATGCTCGGTGGGCGACCCGACCCCAGCGCGCCGGGTGAACGACTGGGCGGTGCACATGAAAGACGCGGGCTCACGGCTGATGCAACTTGCCAGGGGTGGCTCGAGGTCCCCCCATTTGCGAGTTCGCGCGAGCCGCCGCACGTTATTCGCATGCGCAACTACATCGTTTTCGCCCTCACGTCGCTTGCGGCGTGCACGAACGCCCCCGCGAAGGAGACGGCTGCCTCCACGCCATCGGCCCCCCCGGCCGTTTCAGTTCCGGCGATCGACGTCAACGAGGTCGATTCCCTCATCCGCCGCGTCGTCGCCGAGAAGCGGCTCGTCGGATTGTCCGTGGGCGTCATGCAGGATGGAAAGGTCGTCCTCGCCAAAGGCTACGGCTTCCGCTCGCTCGACCCGAAGCTGCCGGTGACGCCGACGACGATGTTCGGCATCGGCTCCGTCACGAAGCAGTTCACCTGCAGTTCGGCCCTGCTGCTCGAGCAGGAGGGCAAGCTGTCAATGAACGATCACGTCGCGAAGTACGTCCCGTCGGCCACGCGCGCGAACGACGTCACGCTCCTGGACCTCGGGCAGCACGTCTCGGGCTATCGGGACTACTACCCGCTCGACTTCGTCGTGCGAGAGATGGCGAAGCCGGAACCGACCGACACCGTCATCGCGCGTTACGCGACTCGCCCCCTCGACTTCGAGCCGGGATCGCGGTGGTCCTACAGCAACACGAACTTCCTCATCCTCGGCAAGGCGATCGAGGCGGCGTCGGGGAAACCGGTCGGCGAGTTCATGAAGGAGCGCATCTTCACCCCGATCGGCATGACGCGCACGGCGTTCGATCGGATCCCTAACGATTCCAACACCGCGAAAGGCTACACCTCGTACGCACTCGCCGATCCCACGACCGTTGCACCCGAGGCACAAGGATGGATCGGTGCCGCGGGGGCGATCTGGTCAACCCCGACCGACTTGCTGGCCTGGGATCTCGCGCTCATCGATGGCAAGGTGCTGAGCCCCGCCTCGTACGCCAAGCTCACCACGCCGCGTGTCCTCACCGACGGGCGGATGACCACCTACGGCTGCGGGCTCGGTGTTCAGAAGACGGGCGATGCGGTGATCCTCTCGCATGGCGGTGGCATTGCCGGCATCGTGACGCAGAACATCGTGATCCCCGCGACGCGATCGGGGATCGTCACGCTCGCGAACGCCGACTTCGCCGCCACTGGAGAGATCACCTCGGCGCTGATTGCCAAGCTCACCCCGCACGCGGACGTTCCGAAGATCGCCGGGCCAACCGCGCTCGAGGCCGCGAAGGCGTTCCTCGCGTCGGTGGAGCGAGGCAAGGTCGATCGATCCACGCTCGGCGATGACTTCAATGCGCTGCTGACTGACGAGCACCTCGCCAAGGACCGCGCCTCGCTGGCCGCCAACGGCAAGGTCACCGATGTGGTGGTCAGACAGACCGTCGAGCGCGGCGGTATGGAGGTGGCGATCGTCGAGTACAAGGTCGGAAAGACGCTGGCCAGAACGGCCATGTATCGCTCGCCCGACGGGAAGATTCAGCAGTTCCTGATCAATCGACAGTAGGAGGGTTGCCGGGTGTATCTTCCGGCTCGGGAGCATACGGATTGGTCGCGCGCTGGGCCGACCTCCACACCTGCTCCGCCTGCCGTGTGATTTGGTTCCGCTGCCGGGCGCTCGCGTCCCTGGTGACGTGTTCGATGAACGCCTCCCGCGACATCGCGCCCACGTCACCAATTGTCATCTCCGTAACGCGTTTGCCAAGCGCCGAGGTTGCGGACAGGCCGGCGATCGAGGTGACAGGCAGCGTCGACACGTCGGTCTCGCTTTGCAGCTCGGCGAGCACGGAAGGGTCGAGGATGTCGCGGAGCCGCTCACGTGGGCCGCCGCGCGGGTGTTCCGGCTCGGTTGGTGGACGCGTTGTGGAGGCGTCCGGCGTCGGTTCGGCATCGGGCCTAACGGGTGTCCCGGCGCCGAGAACTCTACCTTCGAGCGGGCTGAGCGCGGCCGCGGTGCTCTCGAGCTTCGTGGACGTCGCGACGCCTGCGTTGCGATAGAGCTCGCGGAGGGTGTACGTGCGGTCGGTTGATGGATCGTAGTACGAGCGATCGCCTTCGCGCTCGAGGAGGTCGCCCACGGTGCTCCCCCGCTCGACCGTGAAGTAGGCGGGGAGCATGGTCGTGCTGCCGTCAGCGCGCGCCAGCGTGACCATCGCGCGGGGCGCTTCGCCGGTCATCGAGCCGCGCGTGTCCATCAGGTTGGTCGTGCCCGACATCATGGACATGAAGCGCACGCCCTCGACCATCGTCTTGATCCCCGTGTCGAGGATCGGCCCGACATCCGCGTTAGGTGCCTTTCCCGCGCAGACGAAGAAGAAGTCGGCGAACGACACCACGTAGCGACGGTGCGTGAAACAGTTGACCGCCCGCACGTTGCACTGTGCATCGATCGAGATGTCCGCTAGGATTACCCACGGGTCGTCGGGGCAGGGCGGGCACGCCTTGGCAGCCTTGCCCCGGCAGGGGTTGAGTGATGCCATGGGCGGCTGCTTCATCGGCGTGGTGTATCCCGCCGGCAGCTCTCGCAGCAGCCTGAGCGTGAAGCTGTCACGAATGCGGCTGTACTCGCAGTCGCTCTCGTCGCAGCCGCAGCCGCAGCCGGCGCCACCGCGCACGGGACGCGCCAGGCAGTCGCTGTACTTCACCGCGAGGTAGAGTGTGCCGGCAGCGCAGTCGGCTTTCGCGTCGGAGCACCAGGGATCGAGCTCCTCGCCGCAGCACCCATCCTGCTCGCCCGCGCCGAGCTTGCAGATGTCCACGACGGTGTCCTTCTCGATGACGATCTCGTCACCGTACGGCCCCAGGATGTAACCCGGCTCGACGATCACCTCGCACGCAGTCCCGCCGCGCCGAACGCACGCGCCGCAGACGACACCCCAGCCGTGCAGCATGCGGTTGTGCCGCTTGGCCTTCTCCCGGAAGTAGATCTGGTCCTGCGTGAGATCGTCCGGCGTCACGATCTGGCGCGCAAAGAAGCGAGTTCGCTCGAGGCCGCGCAGATCGCTACCTCCCTTGCACGACGTGCACGGAGCCGCAACGGTGGTCACGGTGGTCATGGAAGCACCTCGAACCAACTGTGGAAGCGCCCGCCGGGAACGCCGTCACCCGATTCCGGGAGCGTGGCGCCGCCGTCGGTGAGCGCGTTGAAGGTGGCGAGATCGGATGGCGTCGGGGCGGTGATGGGCCACAGCTTTTCGAGCTGCGCCAGCACGAGCTTCGTGCCCGCGAACTCGGCGTCGAGCAAGAGACCGGGTGGGTTGGCCTCCGTGATGGTTCCGCCTTGCGCGTCGATCTGAACGAGGAACCGCGTGATCTGGCGGAACAGCTCGCGAGGAACCTCGGCGCGGAACCGCTCGGTTACCCCACTGACGCCGAGAATAGGTGTGTTGGTCGGGCCCGCATACCCGAGCGCGATCGGAATCGCGACGATGCTCGCGTTGGCCTCGGCCACCCGGTCGCGTGCCAGCAGGGCGAACAGTCGCAGCCACTTTTCGGGAGCCTGAAGGTGCGACGTGCGCATCTGCCGGTCGAACGTGAGCTGCAGCTCCGGCGATTCGATGAAGCGGCGGAACCATTGCTGTCCCTGCGGCGACGCGTTGGGGCCGAGCTGCGCGCCGTTAGGCGGCCAGATGACGCGGACCACCGGCGGATCCGCGACCGGAATGTCCTCGGCCTTGGCGTTGAAGACCACGGACGGCCCACTCGTGATGCTCGCCTTCACTTGTTGTCCGCTGCCCGCGGTGGGGCCGAGTTGCCACACTGGAAGAGTCGCGTCGCCGTTGCCATCGGTATTGGTGGTGAACGTCGCTCCGAGTGAGCTCGTGGAGGCGCCAATCGCGCCGCTCCCGGCCACCACCTCGAACGTCACTGCCTCGTTGGGCACCGCCGCGCCCGCGAGCGTGACACGCGCGATGAGTGGCTTGGGCAGCGGTTGGCCTGCAGGGCCGGCCTGGTTGTCACCGCTGCGAACGGCGATCGCCTTGGTGGCCGTCACCGGGCCGCAGCAGTCGTCGACGCGCTCGGCGAGGCAGAGGATGAGATCGAGCAGGACCGTGTTACTGTAGACGTTAGGCCGGAACGTGCACGTGTCGATCGACCCGATGATGCCGTCCCGCAGCTCGATCGTGGCGATCGGGACGCACGACTCGTCAGGCACGGCACACGGACCGCCCAGGGTCTGGCAGACGACCGTGCGGCGCGTGACGCCCTGGGGTGGCTCTTCATCGATGCGCTTGCACTGCTCTTCGGTGATCACGCCCGGCGGGCGGGGCGTTCCCGCGCTGACGCGCAGGCGATAACGCTCGCGGACCAGACCGTTCTCACACGCTGATTCGCCACACTCGTCGACCATCGCCGGCGCAGGCTCTGCTTCGCACTCGTGGTAGCAGAGGTAGAGGGTAACGACGCCCTGCCTGATCGAATCACCGGAGGGGCGGCCGCAATCGTCCGTAGGTTGCGCAGGATCGAACGGCTGTGAGTCCTGCGGGACGATGATCTCGCGCCCCCAGAAGTCGATCGCCACGCCCGAGAGAACCCGCACGCGCTTCTTGTCCGTCGAGATGCGCACGCCGAGACCACACAGCACCCCGGCGCCGAGCGAAAGCCGATTGAGGAGCCACCGCTTCGAGTTGCCGTAGTCCTGCTCGAGCTCGAGGTGGTAGGCATCGAGCAGCTTCCCATAGTAGTAGCGGTTTCGCGTAGGCGACGTCAGTCGCGCGATGAGGTCACGCGTCACCGGGCCACAGTCCTTCATCGTCGTTCCCATCGAGGTTCCCCCGTCGCCTTCTGGTGCGCTACGATAACGCAGCGTGGATCCCTAAGCGTGCATTCTCTCCGATGCGACTTGCCTTGCGGCGGCGAGGCGCCGCGTCAGGCAACACTGCCTCGTCGCCGAGTGTCCATCCGTCGCCGAGTGGTCTGGCCACCGGCGGGCCGCCGACCACTGCATCGATCCCGAGGCGAGCCTGGCAGCCGACGCGCATGCGAGGCTCAATGGGACAGAGGTGGTAGACCGTGTGAGCCGGCTTTTCGCGGTCGAGGATCGCGCGGACGCGTGCGAGGCCATCCCGGTCCTTCACCTGACTCGCGTACACCTGCACGGTGAAGCGGTGCGCGACGTCGTCGAACGCCGGAGCGCCGCGATGCTCCTCACCGATCAGGTGAGCGTGATCGACCACTGCCGTGGAACCGAGCACCGCGCCATGGGGGCTCGCGGCGGCGAGGGCAGAGTCCTGTCCGAGCGCCGTCACGCCGAGGGCCCAGAGTCCGCCCGCTGCCGCGGCCTCGCTGATGAACGGCGTGGTGCCCGTGTGCAGCGCGACGAGACGGCGGATGCCTTCCTTTGTGCCGCGACGTGCGTGCATCCGGAATGCTTCCCCGACGACCCGCCGGCGAGTGGGATCGTCCCACGACTCCTCGAGCTGCGCGTCGACCCA
>Ga0310810_10010308_pt1 | contig 10878 bp, 9 predicted proteins | sample NCmetagenome_FD_207641 | JGI IMG/M metagenome (GOLD analysis project Ga0310810, IMG submission 207641) | Soil microbial communities from experimental microcosm in Duke University, North Carolina, United States - NC | ecosystem: Engineered > Artificial ecosystem > Soil microcosm > Unclassified ... | reverse complement strand
CCCCGCTCCCGCTGCCCACGGCTGCGCGAGCCGATCACAAAATCATAGCGGCCCTCGGCGATCGGCTGGACGAGAAGCGGGATCAGCTCGGGGCAGTCGCTGCCGTCGCCATCGAGAAAAACGACGATGTCGCAATACGGGGCGGCCTCAGCGCCGGCCCGGCAGGCGCGCCCGTAGCCACGTTCGCGCAGGCTGACGATTTGCGCACCCTCCGCCCGCGCGCGCTCGACGGTGCGGTCGGTACTGCCGCTATCAGCGACAACGATGTCGTCGACAACTTCCCGCGGCACGGCGGCAAGCACGCCCCTGATCGCGTCCTCTTCATCGAGCGTCGGAATCACGAGCGCAACTCGCGGGCGTGGCATTGGTCAGAGGCTCCAGCGCAGCCCGCAACTGGCGCATGCAGTCGGCGGCTTGTCGCTCAACAGTGCGCTGCGGAATGTCTGATAACGCGGCCCGTTCCAGATCTCACGAAGGCTTTGCTGGGTCGCGTCGCCCAAGGTGAAGCTGTCATAGCCGCGCATCGAGAAGGGCGCGATGCAGCACGGTATCGCGCGGCCATGCGCGGTGACATACATCAGCGTCCATGGGCGCCGGCACAGCGACCAGGGCTGGGCCTCGTCTTGAGGCGCGAGGCTGGCAGCAGGGTCGGTGGCCCCCGAAGCATTGAAGCTGATCCCCAGGTTGCGGGCGAGCGCCTCGGCCTCGCGCACGAGCCGGCCCTCTTCATCGTCGCCGCCGGCGAACAACGCCGATTCCGGGCGCGCCAGACCTTGCCCCTCGGGGAAATAGACGAGGCGTTGGAGATACACCTCGGCGACATCGATGTCGTGCGCCAAGCGCACAAAATCCCCGAGCTGTGCGACGGTTTCCTTAAGCCCGGTCAGCCACAGCGAAACCCGCGGGCTGTCGGCCGCAAGCTCGCGCTGCATCGCCCGGAAGGCGCGCACATTGCGGATAATGCGAGCGAACATGTCGCGCCCGCGCACGAGCTTGAACGCCTGCGGTTCGGCCGCATCGATGGAGACGCGCAGCTCATCGAGACCGCTGTCGATCAGCTCCCGCCCCCTGCGCCGGGTCAGCAACGTGCCGTTCGTGTTGAACAGGACGTAGGCGCCCCGGTCCTTCATATAGCGGATCATCCGCGGCAGCGCGGGCACCATCATCGGCTCGCCCACGCCGTGAAGCACGATTCGGGCAATGCGGGGGAACTGGTCGACGATGTGGGTGAACAATTCCCAACTCATGTCCGCCGGCGGTTCCAGCGCCTCGAACGTGCGGGGACAGGTCGTGCAGAGCAAATTGCAGCGGTTTGTCGTCTCAAGATAGAGGCACACCGGTTCGATTTCCGCGACCGGGCCGCGCTCGGCCGCGATGTGGTCGAAATACCGGCGCGGGTCTGGTCGGATTGCCGCGTGCGCGCTGAGCGACATGTTCAGCTGCTCCGGGTGGCTCGGCGGCAATGATACCAGAGATCGATCGCCGCCAGGACCGCAAACGGCCCGTAGACGATCGATTCGACCGCGAGCCGGTAATCATCCCGCACGATATGAAACCCGACCGGCACGAGGTACAGCAGCAGAGACGCGTTCGTTAGCCACAGCAGCGCGATCGAGCGGATGAAGCAGGCAAAAACGATCAGCCAGGCGAAGTACCAGGGGTAATGCGGCGAAACGAGGATCGTGAAGATGGTTGCGAGTACGGCGGCAGCTGGGAAGGGCGAACGGGCATCATTGCGGGTGAGCACGATTGCGACGGCGAGGGCCAGCAGGATCGCCGCGGCGGCAGTCAGATACGCATCCCCGGTCAGCGCGGCGAATGGCGGCAAGTGGCGCAGCAAGCTCAGCAGATAAAAACCGGCGCCGCCGGCATTAAACCCTTCCTCGCCGGCATAGCCCGGCAGAAAGCCGAATACCCGCCGCCCAACCCCGATAAACGGCAGATAACCGACGATGATGGCCGCCCCGAACACCAACGGCGTCGCCCATCTCCAGCGTCGAAAGAAGGCCGGCAGCAGAACCGCGGGATAGAGTTTTGTCAGGGTTGCACCGGCCAGGAACAGCCCCGTTAGCACGTTGCGGCCGCGACGCGCGGCCCACAATCCCGCAACGACAAGCGCAACCAGCGCGGCATCGATATGGCCGCTGCCGGCAAATTCCCAGAGAGCCAGCGGGTGCCAAGCATAAACGGCGACGCGCCCGGCGGGCAGTCCCTCCGCCGCAAGAAGCGAAACCAACAGAGCAAAGGCGACGATCTCGAAGCCGACCATCGCGGCCTTCATCGCGGTGACCGACTCGCTGACCCGCGTCACCGCGAGAAAAATGACTTCGGCAAAGGGCGGATAGATCGTCAGCGCCGAGTCGGCGCGATTGATGTTCGGAAAGATTTCCGGGTCACGCAGGGCTTGCAGATGCGGATCGGCCGGAACATAGCGATAGGGGTTGATTCCGGCTGCGATGACGCGCCCATCCCAGACATAGCGATAGACATCGGTCGACAGATAGGGCGGCGACAGCACGACCGGGATGCGCATCAAAACGGCAATGGCCGCGATCCCCAGAACGACACGGGAAGACGAGCGGAGGCGCCACACCGACCAGACCGCGAGCGCGTAGATCGTGCCCTGCAGAAGCGCCACGGTGAGAAAGCGGGCGAAATCGTTTTGCGATTGGAAGAAGAGCGCGGCGGCGGTCAGCGCAATGAGGGCTACGCCGCTTACCGAAAGGGCGATCACGCGTCCCCGGCTCACGGGCCCGCGTAGCCGACTGAGCCCGTCGTCAACCGAGAGTCCCTTTGCGAAAGAGATCGCGCATGAATGCTGCGCTGTGCCGGGCTCGATGCGCTCCGGTGCAGTCGTGTTTATCGCCTTGGCCGAACAATTCGCGATGCAGCCGGTGCAGCGCGGCAACATCATCGACGTCGTACCACATCGGCAGCACGACGGGATCGCGCCCCATTTCCTGTGCGCGCTCGGCCGTTTGCGCGAAGACCGACGAGGTGCTCCACGCAATGTCCTCGAAGAGACGTGCATACGCCTGTTTCAATCCGATCAGGTAATACCCGCCATCCTCCGCCGGGCCGAGCACGACCTGGTCACCGGGTGACGAAAGCGCGCGCGCGGCGTCGATCAGAATAGAGGTCGGCAGGGTCGGGCTGTCGGAATTGACAAGGCATGCCGCGCCATAGCCTGCGGCCAGCAGATCCTCGGCCGCATCAAAGAGGCTGGCGCCAAGGCCGGGACGCCTCGACGGCAGCAAGCGGGTGTCCTGCGTCAACAGAGGGGCGAACTCGGCCTCGGCGCCTGGAGGTGAAAAAGCGATATAGCCGTCGATTGCCGCTTGTTGTGCCGCGGCCGCAATATTTTCGGCCGCGTCGCGGATAAAACAGGCGCTGAGCCCGGCGGCTTCTTCCGGCGATAGAGGCGGGACTAGGCGGGTCTTCGCATCGCCGATGCGAGGCGCCTTGGCCATCACCGCGATCGCGCAACATTCGCCCCGAGACGTAATCAATGTTCGCCGCTTTCGCGCTCTCGCCAGACGCGCGATACCGCCGCGATGACGGCCAATGAGGCATGCGCGCCATCGGCTTCGCCCTTTTCGAAATCGCCGCCATCGACCGCCATCTGGTTTGTGACATGCGCCAGGCATAACACCGGCTTTTGCCGCGCCCGCGCAAAGGCGTAGAGCGCGGCCGCCTCCATCTCGACCGCGAGGATGCCGCGAGCGCGCGCCTGGTCGATCGCGGCGGCCGTCTCGCGAAATGGCGCATCCGTCGTCCAGGCGGCGCCGCGATGGACCGTCTGGCCGGTATCGCCCAGCGCGCCCATCACCGCCTCGACCAGAGCCTCATCGGCCTCGGCAAATTCGGCCGGCGGCAAATAGTGATAGCTGGTTCCTTCGTCGCGCAGAGCGCGGTCGATGACGACGAAATAGGGGGTCGGGCCTCGCGCGAGTATCTGCCCGGCCGAGGTCATGCTGACCAGCAGCCGGCAGCCGGAAACAAACAGCTGCTCGGCAAGCAAGACCGCGAAGGAGGCGCCCACGGCGCAGCCGATAATCCCAAACCGCTCGCCGTCGTGATCGAATTCGTAGAGCTCCGTATGATAGCAGGCCCAACCGGGCGACAACCGCGCCTGCCCTCCCCGCCGCAGCGCGCGCAGAATGTCGCCATCGGGATCGAGGATGCAAATCTCCGGGACAGCGATCTCCGGCACGCGCTTTTGCCGGCGTGCCTCGCGCAGCAGATTGGCCGGCTCGAACACCGAGGGTGCAGCAAACGCCTTATCGGCCAAGATCGGCGGCAGGGATCGCGGATCGACGCGCTGTGACATGCTTGCTTTCTTGCAAGGCGCAGCGGGGCCGTCAAGACACGCCACCCCAAAGCATTTACGCGCGGGTCCGAATTGGCGCCGCGCTGCAGCGCCGCTACGTAATTCCCCCTAAGCTTTCGGGGCGCTGGCTTCGGAGCATTGCTGCGGGCGCCGAGCCAGTCCTGGCCAGGCATGGTCGAGCGCACTGACCAGAAGCAGGGGCATCAACCCGGTCGCGGTGGACAGGCAAACCTCCGCAACGCCCAGGCGGCCACCGACCAGCCGGCGCAGACCCGGTACCGCTAAAGCGGCCACCTGCGCACCAAATGCAGCTGCAAGCGTGCCGATCAGACCACCGCTCGGGGCGTGTCCTTTCGGTGCGCAAGCGAGCGCGTAGAGGAGCTGTCCCGCAACGAGGCTCGTGAAGCCGACCGCGCCGGCGGCCGCGGGGCCCCGCAACACGGCCGCCCCTGTCTGCGCCGAGAGGGCCGTCGCCGCGATAATGCCGCCATCCCTGACGAGGAGCGGCAGATCGGCGCCGGACAGGACCTGTGCATCGGAAGCAGGCAGAGGACGGTCCATCATTCCCGGATCTGGCGGCGTCATCGCCAGACCCATCGCGGGCAACACGTCGCTCAGGAGGTTGATCCACAACAGCTGACCCGGGCTTAGCGGCCGCGTAAGGCCGGTCGCGACCGCGAACAGCATCAGCATCGTCTCGCTGAGGTTTGTCGCAATCAGAAAACGGATTGCGCGGCGCATGTTGATGCGCACCGACCGCCCGGTCTCGAATGCGAAACGGAGCGGCGCGAGATCGTCGCCAAGCAGCACAATATCTGCAACGTGGCGCGCAATGTCAGTTGCCGAGGAGGCGAGGGTAATGCCGACATCGGCGGCCTTCAGCGCCGGCGTGTCGTTGACACCATCGCCGATCATCGCGACGCGCTGTCCCGATTGCTGCAGATCGGCGATGACTCGGAGCTTCTGCGCCGGTGTCAACCGCGCAAAAATCCGGTGCGACGGCGCCGCCGTCGTGGCCGCGTCAAGCTGATCGCCCTCGATGATGTCTTTGTCGCTCGCGGCCGAAATGCCGAGCTCTGTGGCAATCGCGACGGCGGTGGCGCGCTGGTCGCCTGTCAGCATGACAGTCGCGATGCCGGCGCGCCGCAGCGCCTCTACGAGTTCCGCGGCCCCGCGCCGCAGCGGATCGGCCATGCCGACAAGCCCGAGCCAGACGAGATCGGCAACATCGGATTCAGCAACCTGGCCCACCGTGACCCGCCGATACGCAATGCCGAGCACCCGGAGCCCGGCTTCGGCCATCGCGAGATTGTCGGCCTCGATCGCGCCTCGCACAGCGCCCTCGAGAGCGCAGAGCTCACCATGCTCGCTGCGATGCGAACACAATGCGAGCACCGCCATCGGGTCGCCCTTGACCGCGATCAGCGTCTCGCCTTCTGCGGCGCGGTGAAACGTCGCCATGTAGCGGCGGCCGGCGGCGCGCTCGACGGTCGCGGCGCGCGGATTCGCGTCGCGGGTCGCCGCGGTCTCGATACCGAGTCGCTCCGCCAACTCGAGCAGCGCGCTTTCCGTCGACGACCCCATCACGCGATCGGCGATCGGGCCGCTGGCGGGCTGCGCGTCATTGCACAGCACACAGACCTCAATGAGCCGCGCCAGATCGGCATCTCGCTCACACCGCACCGCAGCACCGTCGCGGCTGCGGTATTCCCCGCCCGCGAGCCGAGCCTCCGGTCCGTTCCAGCGCAGCCGGGTCACCGTCATGCAGTTCAGGGTCAAGGTGCCGGTTTTGTCGAAGCAGACGAGATCGACCGAACCCAGTCCCTCGATCGCCTCGATGCGCCGCACCAGGAGATCGTGCTCGCGCAGCCGGCGGACGCCCATCGCGAGCGCCGTCGTGACCATCGTCGGCAATCCTTCGGGCACCGCGGCGACGCCGAGCGACACCGCCGAGCGCAGCATCAGAACCCAGGATTGGCCGCGCAGCAGCCCGGCGATAAACATCAGCCCGGATGCGGCTAGCGCGCCGAGCACGAGGTGCCGCCCGAGCCGGTCAAGATGCTCCTGCAAGGGGGTTTGCGGCCGGGCCGCCATCCCGATCAGCGCCTGCACCCGCGCGATCTCGGTGCGCTCACCCGTCGCGACGATCACCGCGCGGCCGCTGCCGCCGGTGACGATCGATCCCCGATAAAGCATGTTGCGGCGCTCGGCGAGAGGCGCCTCGGCCGCAGCCAGCACATTCGCCGCCTTGATAACGGGCAGGCTCTCGCCGGTCAGCACGGCCTCGTTGACAGTCAGCCGGTCAGCGGCGATGAGTCGCGCGTCCGCCGGAACCATATCCTCGCCATGCACGGCGATAACATCGCCCGGCGCCAGCTGGTCGGCCGGGACAATTCGCTCGCTACCGTCGCGCAGCACGCGGGTCATGCGGGTCGCGTCGGTGTCGAGCGACGCGATCGTCTGCTCGGTCCAGCTCTCCGAGGCGAAACCGATCGCGCCGTTGACCGCGATGACCGCGAGCACGATCACGGCATCGAACAAGCCGCCGGTCATCAGCGAAATCAGTGCCGTCCCCGCGAGCAACGCGGCCGGCAGGTTGGTGAATTGCGAAAGCAGGATCTCGACGCCCGAGCGGCGCGCGATTTTATTCAAGACGTTCCCGCCGTGGCGGCGCAAGAGCGCGCGCGCTTCAGCCCGGGTCAGGCCCTCCGGGCGGCTGCCGAGCGTCGCGAGCGCCGCTTCGGCGGTCAGCGAGTGCCAGCGCGGTCCCTCGGAAAACACCGCGGGCGCGCGTGCCGGTCCGCGCGCGACGACCTCCCGCACGCGCCGCTCGATCTCATCGAGCGCACGCCCCGGATCGAACAGGATCAGCACATTGCCGGTACAGGGATTGGCAGATACCGAGCGGATCCCGTTGCCGCCGAGCCCCGCTTCGAGCGCCCGCTTCAGCCCCTCACTGCGCCGCAGCGCCGGGAGGCTAAAGCGCGCCCGGCCGCGCACCGCGACATGCACCGGCGCGATCTCGATCTGGCTGGGAGCAATCGCGGCCGGAATGGCTCAACCCTCGGCGGCGACTTTTTCCGGAGCGGTCTCGCTCTGCTCGTCAAGGGTGGTTCGCCAGACCCGCAGCATCTCGCCGGCGTCCCACAATAGGGTCGCCGCCGGCGGCGCGATCTGGCCGCGAGAGAGCTGCACGAGCGCGCCGACAACCGCGATCAGAAACGCCGCGCTGCGGATGTCCGCATTGCCGTCAGTGTAGCGCCGCAACAGATTGTCCGCGTCGACCCAGCGCTGTCTCGCCCAGGCGGTCAAGGAGCGGCGCGGCGCGTCACGCTCTGCCTTGAGCGCCTCGAAATCGATCGTGAACAACTCGTTCTTCATCGCATTCTCGGCGAACAGCGCGCCGAGATCCCGGAAATGCACCAGAACGCTCGCGGTCAGCGGGTTTACTTCGACTGCTTCGATGCTGCTCCAGGAACCGAGGCGTTCCCTGACCGCGTTAAAGAACGCCTCGTCGCGTCGCTTCTCCGGAATCTTGACGCGTACCCGGCCAGTCGTCAGATGGCAGACGCGCCCTTCCGGCAGATCGGGCATCTACGACGACGCGGTTTCCCGCCCGGAGCCGCGCAACCTGACGATGTCGGTGTTGGCGGCGGGCGGCTCGGGCTGTTGGGAGGATTTTAGCTCCTCGTCGTACTCGGCCCGCGCCTCGGCCATGACGTCGCTGGCGCGCTCGCCCCATTCGGCGGCAATTTCGCGGCCGCGCTCGAACGCAATGATACCGGCCTTCATCGCCTTTCGGGTCATCGGCCGCGCGTTGCGCGACAGCGCGGGATAGACGAGCGGCGCCAACAAGCCACCGACGATCCCCGCCGCCAATGCCGTCGCGAGCCGGCCGAAGCCGCCTCCTGCCGCGCCGCGCGCCGGCAGTTCGTCCTGCTGTGGCATCGCTCAGTGCCCGTCGGTCTTGGCGCGACCGGTCAGAGCGGGCGAGGCGCTTTCATGCTCCAATTCGGCCCGCGCCTCGGCGAACAGGTCGCCCGCGACCTCGCCGACCTCGGCCAAGGTCTCGCGATAGAACACCATGCCACCCTTGATGACCGCCTTGGCTGCCGGGCGGACCACTCGGCCGACCGCGGGAAGCACCGTCGGTGCGAGAAGGAGAGCGCCAACACCGACCGCAAGCCCGGTCACCGTGCTGCCTTTAAAGAGGTCTTCCACCAATGCCATCGTCACCTCTCCTTATTAGAACCGCTCTTTGCATGACGCTTATGTGACGATAACGCTCGGTTAGGCAGACGATCCGGGGTGTCGCGATTTTTGTTTCGTGCTGTAACAGCGTCTCAACCATGGCGGGCGTCATTGCCGCCGATGGCTGGCGGTCAGGATGGTCGGAATGAGGTCGACAGCCGAGCGGCAACAGCTGAGGCGCTTGCGCCAATCGCGGGCGGTCGCTACGGGCATGCTCGCCGTCGCCGCCGCAATCTTTGTGGCGAGCTTGGCCGTCCCGGCACCGAACGCGTGGGTGCTGCTCGTGCGCTCGGTGGCCGAGGCGGCGCTGGTCGGCGGTCTCGCCGATTGGTTTGCCGTAACCGCGCTGTTCCGCCGGCCGTTGCGCCTGCCGATCCCGCACACCGCGATCGTGCCGGCCAACAAGAACCGGATCGGCGAGGGGCTGGCGCGCTTTCTCGACCAGCATTTTCTAACCCGCGACCTGCTGGTCGCCGAATTGCGCGGTTTACGGGTGTCGGAGCGGCTGGCGGCCTGGATGGCCGACCGCCGCAACGCCGCCGCACTCGCCGGCGAGATCGCCAAGGCGCTGCCGTTTGTGCTGCACGCCGTCGATGACCGCCAGATCAAGGCGTTTCTCGGCCGCGCCCTCGGCGCCCAGCTACGCAACGCGCCGCTGACCGCGCTGGCGGGGCATTTCGTCCGGCTGGTTACGGCGGCGGGGTATCACGAGGCGGTGCTCGACCGCGCGCTCAACTATGCTCGCGATTTCCTCGCGCGCAACGAGGAGCGGTTGCTCGATACTGTCGCCGAGCGCCGGCGCAGCTGGATCCCACGCGCGATCAATCGCGAGATCGCCCGCGCGATGCTGCGGGGGGCGGAAGAGCTGATCGACGATCTACGCAAGCCCGATGGCTCTGCCCGGCAGAGCCTTTTGTCGGCCATCGACGACATGGCGCTCGAACTGATGAATGCGCCGGCAGATCCGGCCAGCGAGCGGGCGCGGTTGCCGAACCTCCCCGAGCTGCAGGCGTGGCTGGCCGCCTCCTGGGACAAGGGCCGCGACATTGTGCTCTCGGACCTCGCTTCGTCGTCGTCGCGCCTGCGCCGGACGCTCGCTCTAGCAATCGCTTCGATCGGAGAGACGCTCGGCAATGACGCGGCGATGCGGGGGCGGCTGGACGCGGCGATCGAAGCGCTCTTGGCAGAAGCGTTGCCGTGGCGCGGGGAGCTGATCCGGTTTGTCGCCGAGGTCGTGCGCAAATGGGAACCGGCAGGCTTTTCGGAGCGCATCGAGATGGCCGTCGGCGCCGACCTGCAATACATCCGGATGAACGGCACGATCGTCGGTGGGCTCGTCGGCGGCGGGCTGTTCCTGCTGTCGCTGCTGGCGCGCTGAAACAGACCGTCGCTTCGCGCCCGAAAATCAGACGCCTGGAAACGTTCACTGTCTTGGTTCACCGCTCGACTGGTGCGCTGTCACGATATCTTACGGCCTCGCTGGGGCCGCGGGAGAGATCGCAAGAGTCAGAAATGTATTCCAGCCTTGCGGGGTATTTTTTGCGCCAAACTCTCCAAAGACCTTCAAGCCTAGCGATGCTTCCATCTCACCGATAGGAAAGCGAACCCCAAGCTGTGGCCCCATCCCGAATATACGCGTCCGGAAACAGCCAACGGTATTACCGGACCCGCTGTCGCACCCGATTTGCTGATAAACATATCCGACAATTCCGGCAGAAATCTGCTCGGATAACCGATGCGACATACCCCAGTCCAAGTGGAATCGACACCGCTTTGGTAGTGTGTAGTGGGATTTATAAAATTGTAAGTGAGGCCGACGACCGCAGAAAATTCATTTCCGCTCTGTCGGTGTAGGTAGGTGTACCCACCGCCAGAATCGATGGCACCATGTCCGGTTCCGATGTTGGCGATGTTGTCTTTGCTGTAGAGACCGACCGGGATGTCACCGGTTCCGTAGGCCATGAAATTGTTGACGTTCTCGTTCCATTTTAGTGATGCCCGCGGGTACAGATCACCGAATCCCTGTACCGATTGGCTAGCCTTTCCCGACAAGGTCCTGCCGCGAGGTCCAGCCAGTGTGGAGGTGACGCTGTTACTGACAAATGCCGGAACAGTCGTAACGGCCAAACCCAATTGCGCACCGAGAACTGGTGTTTAAAATGCATAGCTCGGAGACAGCTGTATCAAATTGGGTTTCGGGCTGAGGCCCCTCACAATCCGCCCGCCCTCTTCAAACTCCGTGCGGCTTTGGGAGGTTGCGGCGGCGTGATAGTAAGTCGTAGACCATTGAAAGCCGG
>Ga0310810_10010306_pt1 | contig 10878 bp, 8 predicted proteins | sample NCmetagenome_FD_207641 | JGI IMG/M metagenome (GOLD analysis project Ga0310810, IMG submission 207641) | Soil microbial communities from experimental microcosm in Duke University, North Carolina, United States - NC | ecosystem: Engineered > Artificial ecosystem > Soil microcosm > Unclassified ... | reverse complement strand
CTCCTGATCAAAAATAATGTTCTCGACACCCCGGAGCATTTTTCGGGTGTTCCCGACTAATGCTCCATGAACAAAAAATTGGTGATAACGATCGGGCTCTTTCTCCTCGGAGGCATCTTCCAATCCCGCGGAGATGGTTTCATTGTCATCGAGCATCCGATCTACGTTCCGCCAACCCATTTCCCGTTCGCCCCGCTCGAAGTCACCAGTCATCAGGTAAACGTCAAAATTGATGAACCGGTGGCCATCACTTCGATCGACCAGGAGTTCTACAATCCTAACGATCAACGGCTGGAAGGTTCTTACATGTTCCCTGTACCGAAAGGGGCGCATATCGACAAATTCAGCATGGAAATCGGCGGCAAGAGCGTCGATGCCGAATTGCTTCCGGCTGATAAGGCGCGTGGCATTTACGAGGACATCGTTCGAAAAATGCGGGATCCGGCGCTGCTTGAGTACGCCGGCCGCGACCTCTTCAAGGTCCGCATCTTTCCAATCGAACCGCATGGCCGCAAGCCCATTAGGATTTCCTATACCGAACTGCTCCGCTCCGACGCCGGGACAGTCACTTATCTCTACCCGCTGAGCACGGAGAAATTCTCCGCCCGGCCGATTAAAAATCTGAGCATGAAAATCGACCTCAAGAGCGCGCAGCCGCTCGCCTCAATTTATTCACCCAGTCATAAAGTTGAGATTAAGCGCGATGGCGCTAACCGGGCCGTCATTGGGTATGAAAGCAAAGACGAAAGGCCGGACACGGATTTTCAGCTCGTCTACAGCTCGGATACACGCGATGTCGGCCTCAGATTAATCACTCACAAACCCGACGGTGACGACGGGTATTTTCTGCTTCTGGCTGCCCCGACGGTTAGCAGCGAAACAAGGCCCGCGGCCAAAGATGTCGTTTTTGTCGTAGACACATCCGGCTCAATGGCTGGCGCCAAACTTCAGCAGGCGCAAAAAGCGTTGCGGTTTTGCGTGGAAAATCTCAACGCCGACGATCGTTTCGAGATCGTCCGCTTCTCGACGGAAGCTGAGCCGCTTTTCCGCGAGTTGGTAACAGCGGATTCCGATCATCGCAAACGTGCCAACGGTTTCATCGACGACTTCAAACCAATCGGCGGCACCGCTATTGCGGATGCGCTGCAAAGCGCTCTCAAGGTCCGATCGGACAAAAGCGATCGCCCATTTGTTGTCATTTTCCTAACCGACGGTCTGCCCACGGTGGGGACACGTAATCCGGAGGAAATCGTTGCAAACATAAAAAAGACGAGCGGCGCTCGCGTCTTCTCGTTCGGAATCGGCTCGGACGTAAACACGCAGTTGCTTGATCAAATCGCCGAAGATACGCGCGCCTTCAGCCAATACGTCCTCGCTAACGAGGATCTCGAGCTCAAAGTCTCCAACTTCTACACGCGTATCAAAGAACCCGCCCTAACGAATCTAAAGCTGGATCTTGCCGGTGGTGTTCGCGCATCGAAAATGTATCCCGCCGTTCTGCCGGATCTGTTCAAAGGGGATCAATTAGTGGTAGCGGGTCGATACAGCGGCGCTGGCGAGATTGACGCGAAGCTGACCGGCAACGTCGGCGGCCGCGAACAGACGTTTACTTATAAACTGCGTTTCGATGACCGCAAAACGGACCACGATTATGTGCCGCGGCTTTGGGCGACCCGCCGCGTCGGGTTTCTCCTCGATGAAATCCGCATCCACGGTGAAACCCCCGAGCTACGTGATGAAACAACCGAGCTGGCCAGGAAATACGGAATCGTTACGCCTTACACAGCTTATCTGATCGTAGAGGACGAGGATCGCCGGCGCGTGCCAATGGCTGATCGATCCATGCAGAGTATGAGCGCCGATGCAGCGACGCGTGCTGAAGTCGCGAAGGCCTGGATTGGATTCAAGGACAAGAAAGAGGGTGAGGACGGCGTTGCCAACGCGCGCAGCCAGAATGCGTTCAAGTTTGCGCAGCAGGCACCGGCGTCGATTGCATCCGGCGCCTCCGAATCATTGCGGGGATTTGCTGCTGCGGCTCCTGCCGGTACACCAGCGACGGCGCGTCTTAGCCAGTACACGCAACAGTCCAGGTTCGTGAACGGGCGCGCATTTTTCCAAAACGGAAATCAATGGATCGATTCAAACGCGCAAAACAACACCGCGAAACGCCAGCGCGTCCAATTTAACTCCGAAGAATACTTCAACCTCCTGACAAAACATCCCGAAGCCGGCCCGTGGCTGGCCCTCGGTCAAAACGTCGTGCTCAAGCTCGACGACACTGTTTATGAAATCGCTGAATAACAATCCAATGAAAACACTAACCACTCATAGCATCGGCATCCTGTCGATAATCCTGTCTGCCTCCGCAATGCTCGGTCTATGGCAACCGTTGTTCGCCAAGACCGCGCCAACACTTCAATCGAAACCGCGCATCGAGGTTTGTTTCGTTCTCGATACCACCGGTTCAATGGGCGGTTTGATCGAAGGCGCGAAACAAAAGATCTGGTCGATCGCCAATGAAATGATCAGTGCGAAACCAACGCCCGAATTAAAGCTCGGACTCATTGGTTATCGTGATCGCGGCGACGATTACGTCGTGAAATCCTTCAGTCTCACTGACGACATCGATGCCATTTACGGACATCTGCGCGAGTTCCAGGCTGGTGGCGGTGGCGATACACCGGAAAGTGTGAACGAAGCGCTTGCCGAAGCCATTCACAAGATGCCTTGGAGCAGCGACAACAAGGTGCTGAAGATCATCTTCCTGGTCGGAGACGCGCCGCCGCACATGGATTATCCGAACGGTCCGAAGTATCCGGATCTCTGCCGGGAAGCAGCGAAAAAGGACCTCATCATTAATACCATTCAATGTGGCGAGATGGCTGAGACCAAGCCGATCTGGCAGGAGATCGCGAAACTGTCGGAAGGCAGTTACGTAGGTATCTCGCAATCGGGGAACGTTGCTGTGATCTCCACGCCGATGGATAAGGAGCTAAGCCAGCTCAACGAACGCATCGGCGCGACTCTGATTGCGTATGGTGACAGTAAGCAGCAGGCTGAAGTGCAGGCGAAATACGCTGCGGCTAAGAGTGCTCCGGTTTCCGCAATGGCCGATCGGCTCACTTACAATAGCAAGACCGGCAAAGCCGTGCAGGGACGCGGTGAGTTGGTCGACGCACTCAACGACAAAACCCTTAAGCTCGAGGAGATTGATCAGAAACAACTTCCGACCGAGCTTCAGAAACTCGATCGCGACGAACTGCAAAAGCGCATCGCACAAGCCCGTAAGGAACGTGCTGACCTGCAAAAGCAAATCATCGAAACGTCAAAAAAACGCGAAGCCTATATTCAATCCGAAAACAAACGGCTCGCCGCCGAAGGCAAAGGCGACTCCTTTAATCAAAAAGTGACTGAAACGCTTCACGCCCAGGCCGCTAAAAAGGGAATCGGTTACTAAACCATCCCGGCGGTTCCTGACCGCCGAATCTGTAGCCACGCCGCTGTGCGGCGTCCTGCCACGCACCTTTCCGACGGGCCTCAGGCCAGCGGCTACAACTTGACGCCTTCAGATTACACGTCACTTGTCAGTAATGGCTGAACACACTGGATTCCAAAAACTCGTCGCGGAAGCGAAGAAGCACATTACCGAGATCTCACCGCTGGAAGCGGCCGCGAAACTAAGAGACCGCGAAGCCGTAATCGTGGATGTACGGGACAAAGATGAATGGGACGAAGAACGCATTTCCGATGCCCTTCACATGAGTCGCAGTACAATCGAGCTCGACATCGAAGAAAGAGTTCCCGACCCGAACGCAATGATTATTTGTCATTGCGGCGGCGGCGGGCGTTCTGCGCTAGCTGCTGAGAGCCTGCAAAAGATGGGCTATAAAAATGTCCGCTCCTTGGCTGGCGGCTTGAAAGCTTGGAAAGCCGCGGGATTGCCAACCAGGAGCTAACTACATAATCAGGCCATTTTAAGCTGCATCGACCAGAGAGACGGGCCGTTGTATTCGCGTCGCGCGACCGCTAAAATGGTGCGCCTTACCGCAGGACATGAGTTCGCTCGATTACTACAATATCGAAGAGCTTCTCAGTGATGAGGAGCGCGCGGCGCGCGAACGGGCTCGGCGTTTTGTACAGGAGGAAGGTTTGTCCGAGATCGTCGCCTGTCATCGAGCCGGCAGATTCCCGGAACATCTCACGCCACGCATGGGCAAGTTGGGCTTTTATGCGCCGTATCTGAAGGAGCACGGCTGCGCGGGCGTGAGCTACACGGCGTATGGACTCATAATGCAAGAGCTCGAGCGCGCGGATTCAGGCCTGCGCTCGCTGGCGTCGGTGCAGGGCGCACTCGCGATTCAGGCGATCCATTCGTTCGGATCACCGGAGCAACACGGGCGATGGCTGCCGGGCTTGGTGTTGGGCGAACGCGTCGGTTGTTTTGCGCTCACGGAACATGGACACGGCTCAGATCCCGGCGGAATGGAAACCCGCGCGACGCGTGATGGCGACCATTACGTGTTGAATGGCAGCAAATGCTGGATCGGCAACGCGTCGATTGCCGATATAAAAGTGGTCTGGGCAAAAGATGACGACAGGCGGGTCGGCGGGTTCGTGGTGGAGAAGAACGCGCCGGGATTTCGCGCGCAAGATATCGAGGGAAAATTTAGTCTGCGCATGTCGCGCACATCGGAGTGCTGGTTTGAAAATTGTCGCATACCTGTGGAGAACCGTTTATCGAAGGCGGCAGGACTCAAGGCGCCGCTGTCGTGTCTATCGTATGCGCGGCTGGGAATTGCGTGGGGTGTCATTGGCGCGGCGATTGATTGCTATGAAACTGCTCTGGCTTATGCCAAATCGCGCGAACAATTCGATCGGCCGATTGCCGGCTTCCAACTAGTGCAACAAAAACTTGTGTGGATGGCACAGGAAATCACCAAAGCGCAACTACTGGCGTTGCGTCTCACGCGTCTGATGGAAGCCGGGGCGGCGCGTCCTGCACAGATTTCGCTGGCGAAACGCAACAACGTGTGGATGGCGCTGCAATGCGCGCGGAAAGCGCGCGACATACTCGGAGCCGCTGGCATCACGGATCGGTACTCCGTAATACGGCATCTTATGAATCTTGAAAGCGTCTCTACCTACGAAGGCACGCACGACATTCACACATTGACTGTCGGCCGCGACATCACGGGAATCGACGCTTTTGGTGGGTGATCGACAAGCGCTCCGCATGACTCGCTAAAGAAATAGGTTACGTTAAAGCATGAGCGAATCAGTTTACATTCTCGGCGGCGGGCGCACGGATTTTAAGCGCAACCTGAAGAAGGAAGGAAAAACAATTCGGCACATTATCATCGAGGCCGGCAAAAAGGCGATCGATGATGCGAACATTGATCCGGGCGAAATTCAGGCGGGCGCCGTTGGCAATTTCAACGCGGGGCAATTCACAAAACAGTTGCAGCTCGGCGCGTTTATTCCGGAGATCGATTCGAAATTGCGCGGAATCCCAACAATGCATACCGAAGCGGCATGCGCGTCCGGTGCGCTGTCGGTGTTGCTCGGGGCGGAATGGGTCATCGGCGGCTTTTACGACGTTGTGCTGGTCGTCGGCGCGGAACAGCAGAAGACGATGTCATCGCTCGACGGCTCCGATGTGCTTGGCGCCGCCGCCGATTATCACAATGAAAAGCCGGAGTACGGCGATTTCATGTTCCCGAAATTATTCGGACGCATCGCGCAAATTTATATCGAGAAATATGGCGCGACCGAAGCGGATCTGGCCCGGGTAGCGTGGAAAAATTATGCGCACGCAAAATTGAATCCGCTTGCGCAGATGCGCGATGCTGATCTCACCTTCGATTGCGCATCGCAGGTTTCCGACAAGAACCCCAGCGTGGCAGCGCCGCTCAAGGTTTCGGATTGTTCGCAGATTACCGATGGGGCGGCATCGGTTGTTTTGGTTTCAGGAAAATATCTGGACAAGATCGGTCGTGACCGGAACAAGACCGCCCGGTTGCATGGCTACGGTCACACAACTGATTATCTGCCTCTCGACAAAAAGGACGCACCAACCTTCTCGATTGCGCGCAAAGCAGCCGAGAAAGCTTTCCGTATGGCAAACCTCAAGCCGCGCGACCTGCAAGGCGCCGAAGTGCACGATTGCTTTTCCATCACTGAAATCGTTGCTTACGAAATTCTCGGCCTCGCCGAGCCGGGCAAAGGCGTGGAGCTTGTAAAAAGCGGCGCGACCACTTTACCGCAGGTGCGACCTGAAAAATCCAAAGCACCATTCGAGATTGCGGTGAACGCGGGCGGCGGTCTGATCGGCGACGGTCACCCCGTAGGTGCGACCGGCGTTCGCCAGGTGTTTGAAGCTTATCAACAGCTCACAGGGCAAGCCGGCGCGCGCCAGATCGAGGGCGTGAAGAGGTTCCTCACGTTTAACATGGGCGGCAGTCTTACGACTTCCGTGGCCATGATCTGGGGCCGCGATTAAATCCCGCGGTTACGGGTCCACTGGAAAGAATTGCTCACCGCTCCAAAGCGATGCGAGGACCCATCGCACTGGCCAAAGCACTCCGTCCAAAAATTAATTGGACACGCCAATTCCGTTGCGCAAAAAGCTTTTGGAGTGCGCGCGCGTGGTCGCGTCGCCTTTGCTGTATGCATGGAGCGGACCATTTTTCTGGCTCATCAAGTCCAGAATGGAGTCGGCGCACGTTTCCTGAGATGTGACCTCGCTCGCGATTGAAGAACTTCCCGCTGTGATAAAGCATGACGTAGAAGAATTTCTCGAAAACCATCCGCGCAGCCCGGCTGCACGGCTGCGGCCGCGAATGGGAATGGTGGGCGACATTTGGCTGGCGTTCATCGGGTCGAAGCTGCGCCAAGGCGCAAGCGGTCTGGGCTACACGCCCCAAGACGCGTTGGAAGATTTCAATCGCCACTTCATGGAACCGTTCGTTTCTTCAAACGGCTCCGAACCACACTAAGCCACCGCCTTAACGAGTCGCATATGAAAGTTCCGTTCACGCTCGGAGAGGTTGGTCATTTTGGGCTAGCCGTTCGCGATCCTAAGAAAAGTGCGCAATGGTTCGAACGCGCGCTGGGATTGCCGAAAGAATTCGACTTTGAGAATGGCGTCGCTGTCGGCAACGAGAATGTCACGATCGCGTTGTTCAAGGGAAAGCCCTCGCCGCAAACGATCGATCACATGTCATTCCATTTGCCAGACATGTCGACGCTGCGAAAAGCGCTCGCGCATTTGAAGGACATCGGCGCCGACATTGAGGACCCAGGCGACGAAATCGGTCCGGAAGCACCGGGATCGAAAAACATGGGCCTTTGGTTCCATGATCCCGATGGTTACCGCTGGGAGCTAAGCGTGCTCGGTGGAAAATAGCTTCCGCTTTCCGTTGCGCGACGCAGCCGGAACTCCGTTGTGCGCTGCGCACTCAAAAGTGCCTGCGTTGACGCGTCATTCAAGGGCCTTAGTTTTTTAATGAAAATGATCACTTCTGTATCAGAAAAAGGGGACGGAAAAGAGTTCGTTTCGCACGCACCGGGCTACTGGCCAGACATCGCGCCGGAGCTCTGGAACGATTGGAAATGGCAGCTCAAGAACAGGGTCACTACGCTCGCTCAACTCGAAAAACACCTCGAGCTCAGCGATGAGGAGCGCAGCGGCGTTTTGTTGTCGGGCGACAAACTGGCGCTGGCGATCACGCCGCACTTTTTCAACCTGGTGCCACGAAATAATCCAGAAGACCCTGTGCGGCGCCAGATGATTCCCCGCGTCGAAGAAACCTGGGCGTCCCCTTACGACATGGCAGACCCGTGCGGCGAAGATTCGCACATGCCTGTGCCAGGATTAGTGCATCGTTATCCCGATCGTGTCCTGTTTCTGGTGACGGATCGTTGCGCGAGTTATTGCCGCTACTGCACCCGCAGCCGCGTGGTGAGCGGCGTGGGCGAACAAGAATTGCACACAAATTTTGAGGAGGCGTTTCGTTATCTCGAGTCACACACCGAAGTGCGCGACGTGCTTTTAAGCGGTGGCGACGCTCTCATTTTCAGCGACGATAAGCTCGACAAGCTGCTCTCCCGTTTACGGGCGATTAAACACATCGAATTCCTCCGCATCGGCACGCGGGTCCCGATTTTCCTGCCACAACGTATTACGCCTGAGTTGTGCACAATGCTGGCGAAACATCATCCGCTCTGGATGAGCGTGCATGTCAATCATCCACGCGAATTGACGATTGAGGTGAAAGAAGCCCTGGAACGCCTGGCCAACGCCGGAATCCCGCTCGGAAACCAGAGTGTTTTACTTGCGGGTGTTAACGACGATCTCGAGACGATGAAAACGCTCGTGCATAAGCTCCTCATGTGCCGGGTGCGCCCTTATTATGTTTACCAATGCGATCTGATTAATGGATCATCGCATTTGCGCACGTCGGTCGCCAAAGGCATCGAAATCATCGAGGGTTTGCGCGGTCACACCACAGGTTACGCCGTGCCGCAATACGTCATCGACGCTCCTGGCGGCGGCGGAAAGGTGCCGATCAATCCGGGTTACGTCCTTTATCACGACAACGAAAAGATCGTGGTGCGCAATTACGAAGGCAAAATCTTCGAGTACCCGGAAACCGGCGGCGAGAACGTCCAGTTCGCACCGCAGCGTGAGTACCACGACGAATACTTGTACTCATAATTGCTTATTGTCATTCCACGCCTGTTCAGTGAGTCTCTATCGTTAAAACGAGAGGAAATATCCCGGTACTGTTTTGCGTCGTAAACTTTACGCTTGCGTAATAAAGATTCCGGCGTGTAAAGTCCGTACTCTCAGTTTTTTTGTGACTCAATTGTCACTCAGTTGTCACTTTTTCATCTTATGAACCAACGTCTAATCTCTGAAATTGGTCGCACGCAGCGGCTCGAAATTATTAACTCCCTCAAGCGCACGAGGGGAATGTCCGTTAACGAGCTCGTGGGAAGAATGAACATGAGCTACATGGGCATCAAGCAGCACTGCATTACTCTTCACCGCGACGGTTATCTGGATACCTGGCGCCGGCCGCAGAAAATGGGCCGGCCAGAGATGGTCTACCGGTTAACGCGGCGGAGCCACGATCTTTTTCAGTGCGATAGCAATCAATTCACTCTTGAGATGTTGAAAGCGGCCCAGGAAATCTACGGACCAAACGCGCCAGAGAAGTTGCTTTACAGTGTTTTCAAAAAGAAGACGGCGGCGCTCAAAGCGAAGGCAAAGGGGAACACGGTAACGGAACGCGCGAAGTGGCTCGCGCATGTCCGCGACGGGGAAGGCTATATGGCCGAGTTCATCAACGACAAAGACGGTCCCCAAATTCTCGAGTGTCATTCTCCTATTCTGAATCTGCTGGAGCAGTACCCAATCATCGGTCGATTCGAGCAGGACATGTTCGAAGCCGTCCTGGGCACACGCGTCCGCCGGCAGGTGGTTCGCAACTCGGGCCTGTACGAGTGCATGTTTCAGTTCGCGGTGTAGACGCGCGCGGGCAGAATATTGGCTTGCAGCCTGTGCGGCGTGCGGGTTTGTAACCCGCTGTCTGATAGGTCTCATGGTTTAGCGGATTGGAACTCCGCCGGGCACACAGACCACGTCGATGTTCTCCTTCTCCCATCGATTTGCTCTTTCGCACCTTGTGAATCTCGGTTGATTGATCGTCCATGGCTCGGGCGTTTCCATCTGTCGTAATTGAGAACCTGCAGCCGCTACTCGATGGCGGTGATTATCCGATAAAGCGGATCGCTGGCGAAGATCTCACCGCTCAAGCCGACATTTTTAAGGATGGACATGACGTCGTGGCCGCCGTTCTGAAGTGGCGCGTTCTCGGGAAACGCGCATGGAGAGAAACGCCGATGAATTTTGTCGATAACGATCGGTGGCGCGGGGTTTGCACAATGTACGACGAGGCTATCCACGAATACACCGTCGAAGCGTGGACAGACAGCTTTCTCAGTTGGCAACGCGAGTTCGCAAAAAAATTTGAGGCAGGCATTTCCGACCTCCAAAGCGAAGCATTGGAAGGCGCGGCTTTGGTCGCAGCGGCCGCCAGGCGGGCGCGCGATCGAGCGGACCGGGCGCGGTTGGAGGAATTTTCGGAACAAATGTCCGCCGCCGCCAATTCGGAAATCTACGCAATCGCAAGGTCCGCCGAGTTGGAGGTGCTGATGGCAACCTATCCGGATCGCTCCGACGCGACCCAGTACGGCCCCGCTCCTCGAGTTATCGTCGAGCGATCTGCAGCATTGTTCGCGGCGTGGTATGAATTTTTCCCGCGCTCCGCACAAGGCCGGGGGGACGGCGGATCGACTTTTCGCGATTGTTTGGCGCGCGTAGACGACGCAAAGGCGATGGGATTCGACGTTATTTATTTTCCGCCGATTCATCCGATTGGTCACACTAACCGCAAGGGGAGGAACAACGCGGTCACCTCCGAGCCTGGCGATCCGGGCGTGCCGTGGGCGATCGGCAGCGAGGCCGGCGGGCACAAGGCGGTAGAGCCTTCGCTGGGGACGCTCGACGATTTTGACTGGCTTCAAAAAGAGGTGCGGAAACGCGGAATGGAAATTGCCCTCGATTTCGCGATCAATTGCTCGCCCGATCACCCGTACGTCAAAGAGCATCCAGATTGGTTCTACAAGCGGCCCGACGGCACAATCAAGTATGCGGAGAACCCACCGAAGAAATACGAAGACATTTACCCCCTGAATTTTCGGTGTGAGAACTGGCGCGAGCTCTGGGGCGAGATGAAGAGCAATGTGCTCTTTTGGGCTGAGCGCGGGGTGCGCATCTTTCGGGTGGATAATCCGCACACCAAACCAGTGGCG
>Ga0310810_10010305_pt1 | contig 10880 bp, 8 predicted proteins | sample NCmetagenome_FD_207641 | JGI IMG/M metagenome (GOLD analysis project Ga0310810, IMG submission 207641) | Soil microbial communities from experimental microcosm in Duke University, North Carolina, United States - NC | ecosystem: Engineered > Artificial ecosystem > Soil microcosm > Unclassified ... | reverse complement strand
ATTCGCGCTTTTCGGGGCTGATGATCGGGTCGACGCGGGTGCTGACGGTGCCCCGGACAATGTCGATCTGATTCTCCGGCACGCACCGGGTGGTCATCGCCCAAAGAACGTCGTTCAGGTTCGAGGGGTCGATATCCTCGTCCACAGCCACGTAATATCGATAGGCGCTGTTCGACCCGCGGGCGCCGATGGCGTTCAATAGCGCCATCTTGGCATGGCCGGCGAAGGCCTGCTTCAAGGAGATGACGATGAAAAGACCATTCGCATGGGCCCAGACGCCGCGGATGCCCGGCAGGGCGCTCTTCTCCAGCGCCTCCCAGACGGCGATCGCGGCGTGGGTAATCGTGCCGACGCTGATGTTGCGGTTGTTCTGGTGCGGCCCGGTGAGGATCGGGTCGTTGCGGTGATAGACCGCCTTGATGTGAATCACCGGCTGCGGGTGCGGCTCCTGGCTGTAATATCCCGGCCATTCGCGGTAGGGGCCCTCGGTGCGGGAATCGATGTCCGGCGGCGGCACTTCGCCTTCAATGGCGATCTCGGCGCGCGCCGGAATCGGCAGCCCGGTGAGCTCGCCTTTGACGGTCTCGATCGGATGTCCGGCCATGGCACCCGCCACATCGAGCTCCGATCTCCCCCAAGGCGAGCTCGCCGTCGACGCCTGGAACAGCTCCGCCTGCTGGCCGTAGACCGCGACGACGGGACAGGGCTTGCCTTTCGCCCAGTATTTTTTCGCGATGATCATCCCATGGTGATGCGGCTCGACAAAGAAACCGACGGTCTTCTCGTCGTGGATCATCTGCCGATAGGTTCCCATGTTCACCCAGCCCTCATCCGGGTCGCGGTTGATGACGAGAGTCGTCGTGCCGATGTAGCGGCCGCCTTCGAGAGTGCGCCACTTCGGGGTCGGAAATTTGAGGATGTTGACCTTGTCGCCGAGGTCGTGGTTTTCGAGAATCGGACCCGAGGCGACCTCGCGCGGCGGAATCGTCGCGGTCTCCTTCCGCCGCTCTTTCATCGCGCGCGCGATCTCCAAATCGCTTAGGTCATGCGGCAGGCCGAGAGCCAGCGCCTGCTTCTTCGGGCTGTTCTGCATATTCGTGAGGACGCGAAAGCCCTTCGGATAGCCGGGAATATTGTCGAACAAGAGCGCCAGGTTCTGGTCGGCCTCCTGCATCATCTGCGAGATCGCGCCGATCTCGAGATTCCAGTCGGCTCCCTCGACGACGCGCAGCATGCCGAGCTTGTCGAGCGCGGAAAGGTAGTCTCTCAAATCGTTGAAGCCCATCGTCGTCCTTTCAAGGGCCGAGCGCTAAGTTCTGAGTGCCGAGGCAGGATGTCTTACAACTCAGTCCTCATCCAGCACTGTTAAGGTTTCCACCCGCTCGCCTTCAACTGCTCCGCCGCTTTCTTAACGAAGCTCAGATCGAAGATGTCGGTCGTCTTTATTTCCCGCGCGGTCTTTGTCGTCTTGCGCATGTCGTCGATGATCGCCTGCAGCGTCTTCTCCGAGCTCACGCCGTCGCGCAGCACGAGTTTCGACTCGATGTCGTAAACCTCATTGGCAGTCTGGCGGTCGGTGAGTCTCAGCGCCTCCATCATGTATTTGATCGCCGGGTCGCGCTTTTCGGCGAAGAAGCGGAGACCTTTAAGGCTCGCGCGGATCAAGCGAAAAATTTTATTCGGGTTCTGCTTGATCTTTTCGTCCGAGGTGGCGAGCCCGCCCTGAATGAGGTTGGAGTAGTCGCCGGCGGAGGCCAACTTGGTGAAGCCTTCGCGCTGCGCTTTGATGCTCGTCCCGGTGTTGAAGAGCGTCGCCTGGATCGCCTTCGCCTGGAGCGCCGGCAGGCGCACCTCGTCGCCGCCCATCACGACAAGGTTCACGTCCTTCGCGGGATCGAGTCCGTTCTGCTTCAAGATTTCGCGCGCGACGACGGCGAGCGAGCCCTCGGGCGACATGATCGCGACGTTCTGGCCCCGGAGCTGCGCGATCGATTTGATCGTCGGCAGCGCGATCAGATCCCACGACGGCTTGTCCTGAAAAACGGTGACGATCTTGACCGGCACGTTCCGCACCGCGGCGGCGAGCGCGCTGCCGGCATTGGTGAAAAAGTCGACTTCGCCTGCGAGAACGGTGCGGATGGCGATCTCGCCGCGGATGCTGAGAATCTGGACGTCGAGCCCCTCTTCTTTAAGGTAGCCTTCTTTCTGCGCGATGATGAGGCCGTAGACGGACGTGTTCATCGACGGGTAAGCGACGCGGACGTTTTCCGGCGCCGCGGTGTGAGCGAGGACGGGAAAAAAGATCGCGAGCAGCGTAAGCGCGGGCTTCATGGCGGTCTCAGAGCGCTTCTAGCATACGCGCTCGGGTGTATTAAAGAGGTGAAGCGGAATTTGTTACGCGCCGACGCGCAGGCTGCCGTAGATGCGCTCGGGGCTGATGAGAATCAAATCGCGCCGCTCGTCGCGCATCTGCTTGACGAACGCTTCCTCGTCGCCCTTGAAGCGGCCCATGCTGGTATAGAAAGTCTTGAGTCTCTGGATATGCGAGGGCGTGTCCTGCCAGGGCTCGATCGACACGGGCCCCTCGACAGTAACATAGCGCCGGCTTTCAATTTTGATCACGGTGAGCGTCGCCCGGCCGGTGCGGCGGATATTCTTCACCTTGATGGTGTGTTGCCGAGATGCGAATCCGACCTTGCCGTCGAGAACGGCGGTGGAGACGACGGTCGCCTGCGCGCGTCCATTCGGCGTGATCGAGACCGCAACGCCGGTGTGATTGTCTTGCAACAGCGGCAGAGCTTCTTTCCATTCCATGGATGATTCCTCCCGATCTTTTATTTCTCGCCGGCGACGGCGCTGAACTGCGCACCTATTACGCGGCTTGCCGCGATGAGTCAAGCGGGGCGATATGCGGCGGTGAGGAGGACGGGCGGAATCGCGCGGGACGGATCAGCCCGCCACGAGCGGTTGCGGTTTTCGCACCCATGCCGCGGTGTCGTCGCGGCGCCGCGCGCTCCAGCCGCGCGGCAGATCGGCGATGTCGCCGAGCGAGAGATCCTGCGCGGCGAGGCAGCCGAGGCAGACCTCGACGCGCTTATGATCGGCGCCGGGTTCAGACATGAAAAGCCAGCTGCCGTCGGCTTCGTGGAAAGCCGCGAGCACTTTGCCGTAGCGCCGCTCCTCCTGCGCAAAGGCACGGATCCTGGCGGGACGCTCGAACGGCCAGTCCCGCGGGTCGTAGTGGTGACGGCTGCACGCCGAGGTCATCGTCGGGGCGGCGGATTTTTCATCGAAAACTTTCAATATCTCGTCGGCGCCGTCGTCGCCGTAGCGGGCGTCGCGCGCATCGTCGCGAAAAAGCCACGGCTGGGCCCAAGGCGCGCCGCCGCGAAAAACAGCGCTCCAGGGATAATTTTCCTGGGCGTCCGACCAGAGGCACTGCAGGACGGGAAAGTCGGGGGCCTCGTAAAACCACAGCGCGACGTCCATGAACAACAATTGCCAGTGTGTCTGGACGAGATGGAAACGGCACGCAGCGCCCGCGACGAGCTCGGGATAGTCGAACCCCGCGTCGTACATTTTTCCCGCACGGACCTTCTCGGCAAGCCCGCTGATCGCCTGCGTCATGGTGTCGATCGGCAGCCCCGCGATGAAAATCTCGGGATGGTGGAAGTTGTGATACAGGCCGACCGAATAGGCAAAGGGTGGAAGACCGTCGAATTCGCGGATGAAGGCGATGTGACAGCCGTGCTCGTCCACGTTTTCGAGCACGCGCCGCTTGCGGGAATCCATGTCCGGGCCCGGCTGTTTGGCCATGGTCGGCCCCTTGTAACACAACCGCGCCCGTTTCAACAACAGAAAAAAATTCTAGGCGCTGATGATGAGATGCAGGAAGAACGATGCGCTCGGTTCTAAACGAGTTCGCGTTGGCCGGGTCACCGCTTCGAGTAGATGATGAACCATTTCGGCAGGCCGAAGAGATCGAATTCCTCGGTCGGCTGGAACCATCTGAGCCCGCGCCGTCGTAGAAATCGCGATCGATCCGAAAAGGATAAAGGCAAGCAGGGGCGCGCGGAGCTTCTGGCCGAAAATGAATTTCATCCTAAACCCCGCTCGTACTGCCTTTTAAAACTCAGTAGATGACCTGCTCGTCGACAAGCTTTTTGTACTCTTCTTCACCCAGGCCCAAAAGCTCGCAGTAGAAATATTCGTTGTGCTCGGCGAGCAGCGGATCGCGCTTGGCCGGACCCGGCGGGGTCTTCGTGAGCAGAAACGGCGGACGCTGATAATGCATCTTACCGATCTCCGGATGCTCGATCGGAACCCACTGCGGGCGTAATTTCAGCTGCGGGTCGTCGTAGACGTCGCACATCCGGTTGACGACGCCGGCCTTGACGCCGGCTTTTTGCAGCCGCTCCATCAGCTCGCGCGGTTCAAACTGGATCGTCCATTTGCCGACGAGGCGATCGAGCTCGTCCTCGTTTCTCTTGCGCGCTTCAAATGACGCGAAGTCTTTCGCCCAGGCTGGATTTTTCATCGCCCCGACGAGCGTCTGCCACTCGTCGTCGCTGCTTACGCTGATCGCGCACCAGCGGTCGTCGCCCTTGCAAGGATAGGCGCCGTGCGGCGCCGCGTGCGGATTGCGGTTGGCGTTACGCTCCGCGACCCGACCGTTGACTTTATAGTCCAATAAAATCGGCGCGAGGTACTGAAGCCCGGTCTCGTACTGGGCGGTATCGATGTAGTTGCCCTCGCCGGTGCGCTTTCTGTAATCGAGCGCGGCGAGGATCGCGACCGCGCCGTAGGCGACCGCGATATAGTCGATGTACGGCCCGTAGAGAATCTGCGGCGAGCCACCGGCGTAGCCGGTCAGATGCGTGAAGCCCGCGAGCGAGGAGAGCTGCGAGCCGAAGCCCGCGTGGTGGGCGTGCGGACCGCTCTGCCCGAGGTTCGAGCTCGACAGCATGATGAGATCGGGCTTCACCTGTTTGAGCGCCTCATAGCCGAGGCCGAGGCGATCCATTGTGCCGGGGCTGAAGTTCTCGATCACGATGTCGGCCCAGGCCGCGATCCGCTTGGCGAGCTCCGTCGCCGCCGGAGCTTTTTTCAAATTCAGTGTGATATCGAGCTTGTCGTTGTTGCAGAGCGCGAAAAGTCCCGAGCGGTTGAGCCCGTGGATGTTGTCCTTGTAGGGCGGGTAATGGCCGCGAAAACCGTCGGGGCGCACCTGCGACTCGATGTGCACGACCGTCGCGCCGTGGTCGGCGAGGTGCTTGCCGACCACGGGACCGGCCGCGAACGCGGCGAACTCCACGACCTTGATGCCTTTGAGCGATTGCATGGCGTTAAATGATTTTCTCGCGCTTGAATCTATCGAATTCTGTCTTCGATAGTCCAAACTCGCCGCAATAGATTTCCTCGTTGTGCTCGCCGATCAGCGGCGCGCGGCGCCAGAGATCGCACGCGCCGTTGCTGAAGCGCGCGAACGGTCCGGGATAGGTGAGCGCGCGGCCGAGCTCGGGATGATCGATGTCGCGCCAGAAATCGCGCGCGGCGTGCTGCGGGTCTTCGAAGATCTCTTTGACGCTCGCGACCGGATAGCCGAGCATCTCGCGCTTGACGACTTCCTTGAAGAATTGAGCCTTGGTGACGCCGGTGAAAAACTTCGCGATCGGCTCTTCCATCCGGTCGATCTCTTCCTGCGTCACCTTGGCGATGTCGAACGTCTTCCAATCCTTCTGCCGCAAAAACTCCGGCGCCATGCCTTGGCTGTCCATCCATTGGACCAGCGCCTGGTTCGTGCGCCGGCCCGCCTCGCCGCCGTAGATGATGAAATTCAAATAGCCGTCCTTGCATGGCCAAAAAACGCGCATCTTCGCGCCGGTGATGCTCCGTCCGGTCATGAACGAGCCGGCGCGCTTCTCGACGTGCCGATTCAAATCCCAGAAGACGTGCGCGTGCGAAAAGGCCCACAACATAACAGCCTGCGCGGAGACGTCGACCTGCTGACCTTCGCCGGTATTCTGGCGATGGTAATGCGCCGTCAGCGCGCCCATCGCGGCGTAAGAGCCGGTCCACGCGTACGATTGCGGGAAGGTGACGCGAAGCGGAGGCTTCCCGGGATCGCCGGTGAGCGACATGCAGCCGGAGAGCGCCATGATCTCGATGTCGGACGCGTGAAATTTGCTGTAAGGACCGGTCTGGCCGAAAGGCGTGATCGAGACCCAGACGAGCTTGGGATTATTTTTCGCGAGCGCCGCGTAGCCGCTCTTGAGCTTATCGAGCCGGCCCGGCGTGAAGGTCTCGACGACGAAATCGGCCTTCGCCGCGAGGCGGGCGAACAACTTTTGCCCTTCGCTCTTTTCGAGATCGAGCGTGACCCCGCGCTTATTGTTGTTGAAGCCGAACCAGTAGAGGCTTTTTTCCGGATCGGGCTCGTCTTTGTAAAATGGCCCCAAGCGCCGCGCCGGATCGCCGCCGGGACGCTCGATCTTGATCACGTCCGCGCCGAGGTCGCCGAGGATCTTGCCGCAGAGAAAGCCGAGCTCGTCGGTCAAATCGAGCACGCGGAAAGGGGCAAGGAGACCTTCGGTTCGATTAGATGCCATAAAAATAAGAGAGATTCTTCGCTGCGCTCAGAATGACACAAAGAAGTTGCGGTCGTTGTGATCTACAACTCTTTCTCTGTCATGCTGAACGAATTGAAGGATCTCTCCGAGCATTATCTGTTTAAAAAAAAGGGCAGGGATGCGGCCCTGCCCTTTTGTATCCGTTCAAGAGAGTGGGCCGCTATCTTCCGGTGCGCGCGAGCGAATGGACCCAGCCCTGCATGCGCGACTTAGCGTTCTGAATGTCTTTGTCACTGAACCATTTCTTGAGATCGATCCGATCGACCGGATAGACCGGGCGCATGAAATCGCTCTCATAGCCGAACGGCACGGTGGCGTCGATGCCCATGCCGCCCTCGAACATCGTATTCGACGCGGTCCATTCGCGCTCGCCGGCGGTCATGCGCTCGGCGGGCATGAAGGTCTGGCCGCGGCCGCCCGGCAGCGGATTGATGATGTCGGTCTTGGGATTCACGCGCGTCGTGAGACACCACATGATATCGTCCATGTCGTACGGGTCGGTGTCCTCGCTGACCGCGATCACGAGGCGCGAGCCCTGCGAGGTCGCGAGGATCGCCGCCATGAAGTTCCGCTGCCAGCCCTCTTCGATGCGGTTGCGCTTTTTCACCTGGATGATCGCGCCGCCCCAATCGGTCATGCAATAGGGGATGTTCACGTCCATGATGATGCCCGGCTGCATGCGCTCGCAGAGCTCGAACATAGAGGCTTCGCGCACGGTCGTGTCGATGTTGTGGTCGTCGAGCGTGTGGACGCCGAGCGGGAAGATGATCGGCTTCGATTCGCGCCGGCGCGTGGTCACCGCGGTGACGTGGAACGTCGGCGCTTTGTACGCCTTGCCCATGTATCCGGCCCATTCGGGATGGAAATGGAAGCGCCCCTGGATGCCGGCCTTCTCCGACTCGGCCGTCTCGAAGCGGCGGTCGCGTGGATTGACATAGCCTTCGAGCACGACCTCGGCGTCGGCGACGGCGAGCGCGTCTACCGTGCGCGCCTTCACGAGCCGCACCGGCGAGCCCTGGACGGCGCCGGCGCTGCCGACCTCGTCGCAGCCCTGCGGCAGGATGACGTAGTCGAAGCCCGCGCCCGCCATCAACGTGCACGAGGGCGGGAGGCCGAAGTTCATCGTGATCGGCACGAGCTTATTTTCTTTGTAATACTTGGTAACGACCTGCCACATGTGCGAGCCGGGGGAGATCTGAAACGTGCCGACGTTGCCCCAGCGGAAGTTCATGCGGTTGTAGCCAAGATCCGTCCCGCCGTCGAAGTATTCGCCGGAGATGAGCCGGTTGCCCGAGCCGACGGTCAGCTCCGGCTCGATGTTGGTGTGGCGGATCGGCACGACGAAGTCGTTCGCCTCGGCCGGCTTTTCGAAGACCTCTTCCTGCACCGGCGCGTCTTTCTGATCGATGATGACGGGCTTGAGCGGATGGGTGAGCGCGTGCGCCAGCTTGCGCGTGCGGTCGGCGTGGTCCTTCCAGCCGAACATCTTGTTGATGACGTTCATGTCGCCGAAGAGGTTCGTCACGCACCGGTGCTTGGGCTTGCCCTTGATGTTGTTGAAGAGAATCGGGCAGCCGCCGTCGAGCTGCTTCTGAATGCCGGTGATTTCGAGGTTGGGATCGACCTCTTTGTCGGTGACGATCAGGTCGCCCTGCTCCTTTAGCCATTCGAGCGCGCTGCGCAGGTCGCGAATGGTCTCGGCGCGCGGGGCCCCAGAGACTTTCTCCATGGGCTTGCTCATTGTTCCTCCAGTAGCGTGTGATGTATTTGCGTCGGGTCCCAGGCTGGGTTCGCCGCGCTGGGATCAGGTTTGCCTAACCAAAAGATGACGCTAACGAAGTATTTTCTTTATCATATTTCGCATGAAAGTCAATGAACGGAGCCGCCGCGAACACGGTCGCGACGTCGTTTTTCCTTACGTTGACAGCTTTTCCGACGCGGCATAGGATGACCGCGGCCGCGGAGAAAATCACATGTCCTCCGTCGACACGACGCCCGCCGAGCGGGACCCTGCCATTCCAGACGGCGCAGCCGCCGCTTCGCTTGTCCGCGCGCGGGATCGCCACCGCGGCCGAGAGACGCTCGCGGACATCGCGCTCCGAGCCGCCTCGATTCTCGCGCTGATATCGGTCTGGTGGCTGCTCAGCTTCTTCTTTCCTCCGACCCTGGTGCCGAATCCCCGGGAGACCTTCGCCGAGGTGGGCGCGATCGTTCATTCCGGCGAGCTCGCGAGCGAGATGGGCGCGACGCTCCGCCGCGTCGGCGTCGGCTTTGCGATCGCGATCGTCTTCAGCATTCCGCTTGGCATCTTCATGGGGACGCTGCGAAGCCTCGAGAGCTTCTTCGAGCCGCCGGTCGTGCTCGGCCTCACCATGCCGGGCCTCATCTGGGCGGTGCTCGCGATCATGTTCTTCGGCCTGAACGAGAAGAGCGCCTACGCGGCGGTCGCGATCACGATCCTGCCGATGCTCACGATCAGCATCTGGCAGGGGACGAAGTCGATCGACAAGGATCTGATCGACATGAGCAGCGTCTTTCACGCGGGGCCGTGGTCGAAGATCGTCGACGTGATCCTGCCGCAGCTCATCTCGCACATCCTGGCCGCGATCCGCTACGGCCTCGGGTTCGCCTGGAAAGTCGTCGTCGTGGTCGAGATGTTCGGCTTCAGCAACGGCGTCGGCTACCGCGTCGTGCGCGGCTTCAACACCTTTTCGATGAAGACGGTGCTCGCCTGGACGATCACCTTTCTCATCGTGATGATCGTGATCGAGTTCGGCCTCATCGGCTGGCTCGAGCGGAGCGTGACGCGCTGGCGCCCGCGCGCCGAGGCGTGGAGGCGCTGATGGCGACAGTTCGCGTCGAGCGCGCCGTGAAATCATTTACCCGCGAGGACGGCGCGGAGATGCGCGTCCTTGACGGTGTCTCGTTCGAGGCGCGCGAGAGCGGCATCACCTGTCTTCTCGGGCCGTCCGGCTGTGGCAAGTCGACGCTGCTCAACGCAATCGCGGGATTGGAAAAATTGGACGCTGGGACAATAGAGTTTCACGGCGCGAACGCCTCCAATCCAATCGCGCAACTCGAAACTGGAAACCCGAAACTCGGCTACGTCTTCCAGGACCCGCGGCTGCTCAACTGGAAGCGCGTCGAAGGCAACATGATTTTCGCGTTCAAAGGCATGAATGTCCCGCGCGCGGAGTGGCAAGCGCGGCTCGACAAGTACATCGATCTCGTCGGCCTCACGGATTTTCGCCGGCAGTATCCGCTCTATCTCTCCGGCGGCATGCGCCAGCGCGTCGGCCTCGCGCGCGCGCTCGCGATCGAGCCCGAGGTGCTTTTGATGGATGAGCCGTTCAGCAAGCTCGATCAACTGACCGCGCGGAAGCTCCGCCAGGACACGCTCGCGATCTGCGCGCGCTTGCGACAGACCGCGATGCTCGTGACCCACGACGTCGAAGAGGCGGCCTATATGGGCGACCGCATCGTGATTTTCTCCGCGCGCCCCGCGCGCATCGTCGAGGTGGTGGACAATCCGCTGCCGCTCGCGGCGCGCGATCTCGACGAGGCCGACTTCATCCATTTCAAGAAACGATTGTTGAACGTTGTGCTCAAAGCCATCGGGCAGGAGGATGCATGAAAAAGGCAACAGGCGTGAGGCAAAATGTGATCAAACTCATTCTCGCACTATTCATTTTATTCGGACTCGCGACAGAACGTCGCGCCGCCGAATTGCCGACAATCGAGATCGGCTTCCCCGACGACGGCCTCTTCGGCCTCGGCGGGCAGTACATATTGGACAAGGGCTTGGATAAGAAGAATGGCTTCGTGATGAAGCCGCGCTGGGCCGGCGTGCCGGAGATCCAGCGGCTGCTCGGCATCAAGGCGATCTCGGTCGGCCTGATGACGCCGGAGGCGGGACTCCGCGCCAACGCCGCCGGCGTGCCGATCCGCCTCGTGCAGCCGTACCAGTCGAGCCACATGTACGTGATCGTGCGCAAAGACTCGGCGTACAATGCCGTCGAGGATTTGAAGGGTAAGCCGGTCGCGCTGACCTCGGAAGTGACGACGATCTATAACCTCTTCGATTTCGTCATGCGCAAGCGGGGCATCAACATCGAGAAGGATCTTCAGCTGAAAAAACTGGCCGCGCCGGCGATCATCGCCGTGATGGAAAAAGGCGAAGTCGAGGCGGGGCTTCTCTGGGAGGCGCACGTCTCGCGCCTGGTGACCGGCGGCAAATATAAAACGATCCTA
>Ga0310810_10010301_pt1 | contig 10880 bp, 9 predicted proteins | sample NCmetagenome_FD_207641 | JGI IMG/M metagenome (GOLD analysis project Ga0310810, IMG submission 207641) | Soil microbial communities from experimental microcosm in Duke University, North Carolina, United States - NC | ecosystem: Engineered > Artificial ecosystem > Soil microcosm > Unclassified ... | reverse complement strand
GTCGTCTACTTCACGGCCTTCAAACGCGTCCTGACCGTCGCTTGCCCAGCTTTCGCTGGACGTGACGGCAGGATGCCTCAATAATTTCGATTCGATCACTCATGACGCTCCTTGCCGGCACTCGTTTCGGCCCGTACGAAGTGTTGTCCGCCCTGGGAGTCGGCGGCATGGGGGAGGTCTACCGGGCGCATGACACCAGGCTGGAGCGCGACGTCGCGATCAAAGTCCTGCCAGAGACGTTCACGTCGGATCAGGATCGGCTTGCGCGGTTCCAGCGGGAAGCCAAGGTCCTGGCGTCGCTCAACCATCCGAACATCGCGGCCATTTATGGCATCGAGGACTCGAGCGCCACTCATGCGCTCGTGATGGAGCTGGTCGAAGGGCCCACGCTGGCGGATCGGATCGCGCGGGGTCCGATCGCGGTTGCGGAGGCGCTGCCCATCGCGACACAGATCGCGGAAGCGCTCGCGTCGGCGCACGACAGCGGGATCGTCCATCGCGATCTCAAGCCCGCGAATATCAAGCTTCGCCCGGACGGCACCGTCAAATTGCTGGACTTCGGGCTTGCAAAGGCGCTGGAGCCCTCGAGCCGGCTGTGGCCGGATGTGAGCGAATCGCCCACAATCACGGCTCCGGCGATGACACGAGCGGGCGTCATTCTCGGTACCGCGGCGTACATGTCGCCCGAGCAGGCCCGCGGCCAGCGCGTGGACGCGCAGACCGACATCTGGGCGTTTGGTTGCGTGTTGTACGAGATGTTGTCTGGTCGAGCAGCATTCGGCCGGGCGACGCTCACCGACACGATGGCCGCGGTCATCGAGAGTGAGCCGGACTGGACGGCCCTTCCGCACGCGGCCCCGGGCAGCGTCGTCCGGCTGCTTCGGCGCGTCCTCGAGAAGAACTCGAGCCGTCGGCTGCACGCGATCGCCGATGCGCGTCTCGATCTGGAAGAGGCGCGGGAAGGGCGGAACGGGCCTTCGCCCGTCGCGTCCTCGATACGCTCGGGACGCTCGCTCAGGCTGGCAGCGGCTGCGGTGGCCGTCATCGTCCTCCTGCTCGGTGCTGATGCGCTGCGGCGCATGCGCGGCGAGGCGGCGTCCACGCCGACGCCAACACGCCTCTCAATCGCCGCCCCCGGGCAGGTGTCCCCGCAGCTGTCGGTCGCCGTCTCGCCCGATGGCCGCCGGCTGGCGTACGTGTCGACCGATGCAGCCGGCGGGTCGAGGCTCTGGGTCCGCGACCTGGACGCGCTCGCGCCTCACGCGCTTGCCGGCACCGAGGACGCCGCGCATCCGTTCTGGGCGCCCGACGGGTCGGCGATCGGTTTTGTCGCAGCCGGGAAATTGAAGCGCGTGGACGCGGGGGGCGGGCACGTTCTCACGCTGGCGGACGCGGCGGCACGAAGCGGGGCGAGTTGGAGTTCGACCGGCGTCATCGTATTCGTGCGGCGTGGCGAGCTCTCCACAGTTCCCGCGACTGGCGGGCCGGTATCCACCGTTCTCACCGGGCAGAATGGCGGGGGGTGGTGGCCGTCGTTCCTGCCCGACGGCCGGCACTTCCTGTTCTTCCACGCTGGCGCCGACGATGCACGCGGCGTCTACGTCGGATCACTTGGGTCGCAGACGACGAAGCTCGTCCTGTTGGGCGATTTCGGAGCGGTGTTTGCGGCGCCGGACTATCTTATCTTCGGCCGCGCCGAAGGGCTGGTCTTCGCACAGCACTTCGACCTCATGGGTCTGGAAGTGACCGGTCAGCCCTTTCCCGTGGCGGAAGGGGTGTGGAGCTTTCGCCCTTCCGCACGGGTGAGTGTTTCCGCAACCGGCGGCGTACTGGCGTACATCAACGCGTCGCTCGCGAATACCGAGCTGGCGTGGTTCGACCGTTCAGGCCGACCGATCGGAACGGTCGGTGAGCCCGGCCCGTATGCGGGCCAGGGTCCGCGTATTTCGCCAGACGGGGCAAACGTGGCGCTCACGCGCGACGGCACGGCGGGTGGTGGAGTCTGGGTGACGCGGCTCGCCGACGGCACCACGCGGCGACTAACTCTCGAGCCGGCGGCAGGCCAGCCGATTTGGTCCAGCGACGCCTCCCGGATCCTGTTCCAGTGGGCGCGTAGCGCGAACGAGCGTGCGGTGTCAATCCAGGACGCACGCGGCAGCGGTCCGGCCAGATTGGCTGGCCCGATCGGCGGCCTCGTGTGGGACTGGTCGCCGGACGGCCAACGGATTGTGTTCGGCCAGGACAGACCCATGGATCTGTGGATCCTGCCGGTTGGCGCCGGGAGCAACCCCGTTCCGTTTGCGCGTTCGCCATTCAATAAGACCCAGGCGCAGATTTCGCCGGACGGGCGCTGGATTGTGTACACCTCGTTGGACACAGGCCGCGACGAGGTGTACGTCGACAGCTTTCCCGTCGCCGGCAATCGCCGCCAGGTGTCCGTTGGCGGCGGCATGCAGCCACGCTGGCGGCGGGATGGCTCGGAGCTGTTCTACCTGGCGCCGGACCAGATGCTGATGGCCATGCCCGTGAGCAGCAAGAGCGGATATTTCGACGCCGGCCGCGCGACGCCGCTGTTCCGGACTCGCCTCCAGCCGATAGGGAGCCAGATCACCGGCCTCGGAGCCTTCTATGACGTGACGCCGGACGGGCAGCGCTTCCTCATCAACGGGCCGCCCGCTGATGCTGGGCCGCCGATGACTGTGGTCCTGAACTGGACGGCCGGATTGAACGGAAGTCGTTGAACCGACAGTCGGCCGCTGCGGCTCTTCGTCGCGAGTAGTCGCTCGCGTTGATCCCTGGGCGGGTCGTTCCTTGGCCACTCACGCCAGACGTATCGTCTTGAGCGGCCGCGCCTGGGCCGTTCGGGTCGAACCGTCCCACACCATCGGCTCGTCGCTCTTGACGCCGAGGCTCCAGCTCCGCCGTTTCCGGCCCGCCCCCGAACCGGAGTATGGTAGAGATGTCCCGACCACTCGGCTCGCACGGGGAAGGCCAAACGTGGAGAAACCTCGGAATGCCCGCGCCGCTGGACGTCGCTTGGTGCTGCTGTGCGGCGTCGCCCCAGCGCTGTGGACGGTCGCACTCGCAATCTTCACCCCGTCCCTCTTCACCCAATTCGATCGTCGCGCATACGACGGCCTCCTGCGTTCGCTCCCCAAGCCCGCCCCAAGCCGCGTCGTTGTCGTAGACATCGACGAACGGAGCGTGGCCACCATCGGGCAATGGCCGTGGAGCCGCGACGTGATCGCCCGTCTCGTGATTGGGATTCGCGAACTGGGGGCTCGGGGCATTGCCTTCGATGTGGTGTTTCCGGAAACCGATCGATTCGACGGAACCGATCCCATCCGACAAGCCAACACCGACGCGGCGCTCGCAGACGCCTTGAAGCAAGGCCGCGTCGTCGTCGGCTACGCGTTCACGTTCAACGGTCCGGCGCACTCATCGAACGACTGCGCGCTTCATCCGTTGGCGATGCCAGTTGTGCAGGCCGCTGGCGCCAACGTCGACGTGCCGGTCTTTCGTGCAACGGGGACGGTATGCACGTTACCTTTGCTCATGAAGGCGGCCGATGGATCGGGCTTTCTCAATGCCGTGCCTGACTCCGACGGCATGCTGCGTCGTCTCCCACTGCTGATTGAGCGAGATGGGCAACTGTTTCCGTCACTCGGCCTCGCGGCCGCGATGGCGGCGACCGGCGCGCACCCTGTGGCGCTGCGAATCCAGAACGTCAACGCCGCCTCCCTCGTGCTCGATACGGGCGTGGAGGTGCCGCTCGATGGCCGCAGCAACCTGCTGCTGCGATACCGCGGTGGCAGCCATTCGTTGCCCTACGTCTCGGCTCTCGATGTGCTCGAGGGGCGCGCTTCTTCCGCGAGCTTGACGGACGCGATTGCCGTTGTCGGCGCCACCGCGCTCGGCACGCGCGACGGTGTGTCGACGCCGTTCGAGACAGTGTTTCCCGGCGTCGAGGTGCAGGCGACCGCCCTGGACAACCTGCTGCGCCGGGACTTCATCTCCCGGCCGCCCGGCGCGTTGATGGTCGAAATCATCGCGGTTCTCGCGCTCGGCATTGTGGTGACGATGCTGGTCGCACGGCTCGGCCTCGCATGGGGCAGCGCGGCCGGATTGCTTCTGCTCCTGAGCGCATGGCGCGGATCGGGATGGCTGATGACGGCTCGGGGCATGTATTTCTCTCCCGTCTTCCCCGCGGTCGGACTGGTTGCGTCGCTGCTGGCCGCAACCTTGGCGAAGCTTGCACACGAGCGTCACCGCGCCGAGTCCGCCACGGATGACAGCGAGTCGGCGCAGCGCATGATGGTGCAGTCGCTGCTGTCTCTTACGGAAATCCGCGACGCCGAAACCGGCAATCATTCACGCCGGACGCAGCAGTACAGCCGGCTGCTGGCGCAGCAGCTCCGGGATCATCCACGGTTCCAGGAATACCTGACTCCCTCGCACATCGAGCTGCTCTCGAGCCTGGCGCCGCTGCACGATATCGGCAAGGTCGGCATCCCGGACCAGCTGTTGAACAAACCCGGGGCGCTGACCGACGACGAGTTCGGCGAGATGAGGAAACACCCGACCTACGGTCTCAATGTCATCACCACGGCGCAGAAGCGCGCGCACGCCGACGACGACGAGATCCTGTCGATGGCTAAGGACATCGTGTATACGCACCACGAGCGATGGGACGGCCGTGGCTATCCGCGCGGCCTCAAGGGAGAGCAGATTCCGATTCCGGGCCGCGTGATGGCCGTTGTGGACGTCTACGACGCGCTGACGAGCACTCGGTGCTATCGTCCGTCGCTGCCCCACGATCGCGCCGTCGAATTGATCGTCAACGGCGAGGGCACCCAGTTCGATCCGGCCATCGTCGATGCGTTCCTGAGAAGTGCCGGCCTTCTCCGGCGGGTCGCCCACGAGTCCACCGACACGGCATTCGCCGGCGTGGTCTCAGCAAGAGCGCGAGAGGCCGAACTCAAGGCTCGCGAACCGAAGCGGTCATCGGCTGTACCATGAAGTCGCCGTCGCTCGCAATCGAGACGGCATAGAGCTCGTCAAAGCCCTCCTCTGTCGCGGGCACGGCCAGCCGTTTGGCGGTGGTGAAGATGGCGACGTCCGGCACGCGCGCCTTTCCTTCCCGGCCGCGATTGCGCCCTACCGCCTCGCGGGTCGTCGCCTTAAAAAAGTAGCCAACCACGCGGGCGCCATACTCGCGCGCCAGCGCGATTGCGGGCGACCGATCGGCCGCCGATGGATTGGTGTTGTCGATGACGACGGACTGGCCGCCGGCGAGCGCAGCCCGCATCGCTTCGGCCTGTCGCGTGTCCTTGTTCGACGCTTTCGGCCAATGATCCTTGCTGATGTGCCGATGGGTTTCGGCGAAGCGACGCTGGTAGAACGTCGTCTTTCCTGATGCCGGCAGACCGATGAAGATGACGCACTCGGCCACGGATCAATCTTACTTTGCCGGCGTTTGTGCTTCGACGTCGCAGGACGACCCCGAGCCTGTTGAAGGGTCGCTCCCCTTTCGTTCGCGCCGACTGATCGCGACAACGTTCGATTACTGTTGCTTCACAGTCTGTACTTCCCGAGTCTGGCGAGAATCGCCGCCTTCAGGTCGGTCTCGGAAGTTGACATCGTCAGATCCAGATCCGCATCGGCCACTGCGTCGAGCAGGGCGCGAATGAGCTGGGCGCGGCTGATCGCGGCGCCGCTCTGGGCGCGGATGTTAGCTGCCAGCCGATCCAGAAATACGATTTGCCGATTGAACAGCACGACCGTAACCTTGGTCCACGCTTCATCGTGAATCGGCGGACGGCCTGGCTTTCGTTTGCTGTTGTTCGTGCGCCTGGTCGGCGCGAAGATGTCGGCGGAAACTTTCGAAGATCTGGTCTTTCGGCGCCGCGCCATTCAGTGCTCCCCGGTCCCTGCGTCCATGCGCGTAATTATTTCCATCCCTAATTACGCTCCCCCAATTAGAGTTGAGTCGGACGCTATTCAATACTGGGGACGTAGTTTACTTCAAGCTCGTCAATACGAAGGTCAGTTCAGGTTGTGGATCGTTCCGTCCCCAACGCAAGTCTCCTGTGTGCGACGGCTACCGTCGGGCTACACGAAGCCTGTCGAGAACCTCGGCCGCGAGGCGCTGGAATGCATCAGCTGCGCGCGAACGGGGGGCGAACTGGAAGATGGTTCGGCCGCTGGTCGGCGCCTCCTCCAGGGCACGACTCGACCTGATCTCGGTGCGGAACACCCGTTCCCCATACTGCTCGCGAAGGTGGTTGGCGAGCGACGGCCCGCGGCCGCTCGCGGGATCCACCATGGTCAGCAGGATGCCGAGAAGATGGTTCTTGCTGCTCAGCCGGTGCCGCACCGTCTCCACCGATGCCAGCAGGCTGACCAGCCCTTCGACCGCGAGGTGCTGAGGCGTGACCGGAACAATCAGGGCATCGGCCGCCATCAACGCGTTGATGCCAACGAGTGACAGGTTCGGTGGGCAATCGAGCACGATCAAGTCGTAGCGCGCCCGTACTCGCTGAAGCGCCAGCTTCAGCGTCAGCTCGCGTCCAGGGATGTCGGCGAGCGCCAAATCGGCGTTCGCGAGTTCGACGCTGCCGGTGATCAGATCGAGATGCGGCACTTTTGTCGAGCGCGTCGCCTGCTGCGCGGGAAACTGCTCAAAGAGACAGCTCGCCGACGACGGACGAAGGTGAGTGCGATCGACGCCGAGCCACAACGAGGCGGATGCCTGGCTGTCCAGGTCGACGAGCAATACGCGGCGGCGCGGTGTCGCAAACGCAGCCGCCAGGTTCACGGACGTGGTGGTCTTCCCCACCCCGCCTTTGTTGTTGACAACCGCAATGACCACGGGGGATTTGTCCGTCATTCTATCCACAAATACCTTGGCCGATAGGTTGCCGCGAATTTCAGCGGTATCAGTCGTCTGTGGCGCCCCCGTCACTCAGCCTCCCGCCCGGATCCCGCGACCCGCCGGTCGCGGACGCACGCGGCGATATCGCCGCCGTGCAATGTGGGCGCCAAGGCCAGGCGTCTGCGCCGCCGCACCACCCGACCCTTGACAGGTAGCTCGAACGCCAACGAAACTCGACCACGAACACTGGAGTCCGGATTCCGGACAACTGACGGAGGCGCGATTCGGGTCCGGATGGGACTATTCGACTGGTTGAGGGGGCGTGGCGCGCCCCGCGAAGATTCGCGGCTTCGTGGCTGGCGCGACGCGTGGGCACATGCCGCCGCCGTGACACACGATCAGCACGATCACATCGCGCGGCTCTCCGCCGAGCTGGACGGTTTTGGTCTGTCCGACGACGACGTGGAGATCGAACGGGAGATGCTCGACGCGCTTCGCGATCGCGAAGCGTTGCTCGTGTCGATGCGGGCGTCAGGTCTGCCGACGGTTGAAACGGGACATCGGGTCGTCCGCGGCGAACCCTGTCATTACAGCGCGCCCGTGTCGATGCCGGAGGCAATCGGCCAACCGTCAGGCCGCCTGCTGCTGACGAGCGATCGCGCAATCTTCGTCGGCGGCGCCAACGGGATGGCGGCTGCCTGGCACACGATCGCGGAAGCAGTACACCGTGAGCGCGACGTCCTGCTCGTTCGCAACGGTCGCGAAGAGGCCTACCGGTTCCGTTGCAACTCGTACGGTGACGCGCTGCGTGCCGTGTTCATTGCCCGTGAACTCCTGGCGGCCCGCCGTCACTCGCGGCGCGGTCTATAATCCCCTGCACATCCATGACTATCTCTACGTCAGCGACCGTTGGCCTGGGAATCGATCGCCTGCTCGAGCTCGAGCGGCGCATTCTTGCCGGACGACGCATCGGCGTCGTGTGCAACCCGGCGTCGGTCGACGGACGGCTCCGGCACACTGCCGACCGGCTGATCGCCGATCCCGAAATCACCGTGGCGGCCCTCTTCGGCCCGCAACACGGGTTTCGATCCGATCTCCAGGACAACATGATCGAAACGCCGCACGCGCAGGATGCCCGTCGGCGGATGCCGGTGTACTCGCTCTACAGCGAAACGCGCGAGCCAACGGCCGACATGCTGCGCGATGTCGACACCCTGGTCATCGACCTGCAGGATGTCGGCACCCGCGTCTATACCTACGTCTATACGATGGCGAACTGCATGCGCGCCGCCGCCCGGCATGGCGTGCACGTCGTCGTCTGCGATCGGCCCAACCCGGTTGGCGGCGAAGAGGTTGAGGGAAGCCCGCTGGATCCGGCGTTCGCCTCGTTCGTCGGCCAGTTCCCGATTCCTCTGCGGCACGGCATGACCGTCGGTGAGCTCGCGCGGCTGTTCAACGATGAGTTCGGAATCCACTGTTCGCTGGATGTCATTCCCCTTGCCGGCTGGCGCCGGTCGATGTATTTCGACGAGACCGGCGTGCCCTGGGTCATGCCATCGCCAAACATCCCGACGCTCGACTCAGCGATCGTCTATCCAGGGGCGGTGTTGTTCGAAGGGACGATGCTGTCGGAGGGGCGTGGCACGACGCGTCCATTCGAGTTGATCGGCGCACCGTGGATCGACGGAGACCGGCTGTCGGACGCGATGAACGCGCGCCAGCTGCCGGGAGCGCACTTCCGGGCCGTGTTCTTCGAACCAACCTTTCAGAAACACGCGAAGCAGACGTGCGGGGGCTGCCAGGTGCACGTCCTCGATCGCCGGCGCTTCCGGCCGGTCCGAACCGCGGTGGAATTAATCGACGAATTCCGCAAGCAAGCCCCGACCCGGTTCGCGTGGCGTGAGCCGCCCTACGAATACGAACAGGACAAGCAGCCGATCGACATCCTCTCCGGATCGGATCGGTTGCGGAAAACAATCGACGCCGGTGCCGATATCGGAGCGTTCATCGCGAGCTGGAAGGCGGGCGAGGAGTCGTTCAGGCAGCTGCGTCAGAAGTATCTGCTGTACTAGTCAGTTGCCAGTTTCCAGTTGCCAGTTTCCAGTCTGAGCCAGACCTCGCTCATAGGTCACGCGAGGTCTGTCTCGCCGTAGCGCGAAGCGCGAAGGCGGATCGCTCCTTCGCTCGCGCCGGCTGATCGAAGGGACTATCCGCTCAGTCTTAGTCTAAGTCTAGGCCTTCTGTTTGACCGCCGCGTCGCGTGCCACGCGAATCTGACGGGCGTGCTTGTGCGCGTGCTGCGAGTAGGTCTTGAGCCAGGCTTCGACGCCGTACGGACCCGCCTCGGTGTGTGTGCCCTCGCGTACCCATTCAGCTGCCGTCAGGCGATCGAGGATCTCCGCGGTGGACTGTCGGGCGAGGCGGAACAGCTCGAGCGAGGGCTCGTGCGGCCGGTCGTAATAGAGCCGCCGGGCGAATTCATCCTGATCGTAACCGTGGATCGTCGGTCGATCCTCCGCGATCAGCAATCGCAACCGCACCGCAGCGGTCATCTCGCTGTCGGCAAGGTGATGGATGATTTCGCGGACCGACCACTTTTCCGGTCCGGGCTTGAAGTCCAGTTCCTCGGGCGTGATCTTGAGCAGCGCCTCGGCGACGGCAGCATAGCCGCCGCGATACAGCTCGATCAGTTTTTGTCGTTCGTCGGCCAGCACGTGAGCCTCCTATCCGCGCGTCTTAGCAATGCCGGGGGCCTTCGTCTCCTGAGGCGTCTGCGGAACCATGTGATGTTTCATCAGGAATCGTTGCAGCCGGTCGAACGCGTCGTCGACTGAATCGACCCTACTGAGCAGGTTGAGATCCCGCTCGTTGATGGCTCCCCAATCGGCCAGCGGCTCCAGGCGAAAGACTTCGTTCCAGTACTCGCTACCGTACAGAATGACGAGCAACTTCTTCGACAGTTTGCGTGTCTGCGCGAGCGTCAAGATCTCGAACATCTCGTCGATCGTGCCGAAGCCGCCTGGAAAGATGACGAGCGCCTTGGCCAGGTACGCGAACCAGAACTTCCGCATGAAGAAGTAGTGGAAGTTGAAGACCAGATCTTTCGTGATGTACCGGTTTGGTGCCTGCTCGAATGGCAGACGGATGTTCAGGCCGACGGACTTGCCGCCCGCTTCTTTGGCGCCGCGATTGGCGGCTTCCATGATGCCTGGGCCACCGCCAGAGCAGACGACGAACCGGTGCCGCTGCGCTTCGAGCGACATGCTCCATTTCGTCAGGCGCTTGGCCAGCTTGCGGGCGTCTTCGTAGTAGCGGGACCATTCGAGTGCCTTACGGCTCCGTTTCAACGCGGCCTTGTAGTCAGCGACGTTACGGGTGGTGGCATTCTCGAGACGGGTTAGATTGCGGCGCGCGAGCGTCCGGCTGAGCACGCGGGCTGAGCCGAAGAACACGACCGTGTCCTGGATGTTGTGAGCCTTGAAGCGGCGCAGCGGGTCGAGGTACTCGGCGAGAATCCGGATCGGCCGGGCCTCGGTGCTCTCCATGAACTCGTCGTCTTCATAAGCGAGCGGATGATCGTTCATCACCAAAAAACTGTATCATTTCAAGGGCTCAGGGCTCAGGACACGAGGCTCCGGGTCCGTAAGTGAGGTCAGGTTCGGGGTAAGACAGGAGAACAACGGCATGAATCGGCGCTGGCTTACACTCGTGTTTCTCTGTTCCGTCATGATGGTCGGGGCGATCGCCGCCAAACAGGCAGCGCCGGCGGCCAAGTCGGCCGGAGGCTGGACATTGCCACCGGAAGCCGATGCCACCAAGAACCCCTTGACGGTGGATGCCAAGCTGCTTGCAACCGGCAAGGCCATCTTCAAGGAGAAGTGCCAGAAGTGTCATGGCGCGAGCGGCAAGGGTGATGGACCGGATGCCGATCCGGATGCTCAGGAAGATATGGATCTGACGCGCGCCGATCGCGCCGCCAAGAATCCCGAAGGCGTGATGTTCTTCA
>Ga0310810_10010300_pt1 | contig 10881 bp, 10 predicted proteins | sample NCmetagenome_FD_207641 | JGI IMG/M metagenome (GOLD analysis project Ga0310810, IMG submission 207641) | Soil microbial communities from experimental microcosm in Duke University, North Carolina, United States - NC | ecosystem: Engineered > Artificial ecosystem > Soil microcosm > Unclassified ... | reverse complement strand
GTTCACGGCACGCCATGCCGTTGCATGATTGGCTCTCGCCCATTGGATCGCGATGTTTGTCGCCTGATCCAATTCCTTGAAGCTCACCCGATGAGGGTAAGGGACCACGCTAAGAAAGTGGAGACCCGTTTCGGTCGTAATGAGCACGTCGCCGGGAATTGGCTTATCGGCGTTGCCTGCTGCCATTGGGCTTCTCAGCGGTGATAGCGCGGTACCGGCGCGAACCCTCTCCCGATAAACTCATGGCGCCAGATTCCGTAATAGACACCTGCGGATTGCACGATGCCATCGTCGACCAGGCTGCTGAATATCCGCTGACAGGCATCTTGAGACAATCCGAACAATCGGCATCCTTGCTTGACCGTCAAACATAAACCCGGAATCTCATGGAACTCGGATGCGACACGTCGAATCAGATCGTCACGAGTCGCCGCGTCGCGGCGATCTACGCGCGGACGTAGTCTGACGGCTGTGAGGATTCTCGCCATTGGGGGACTCCAGAAATTGAGAACGCGCTGTCAGGGGGGGCGAGTACGGCATCGAAGAATGCCTTCACGATTCTGTAGCACTCACACGCTCGCCGTTCGAGTGCGGAACGATCAACGATCCGAATGGTGCCGCGATGGGTCGAAATGATGCCTGCCTGCGCCAGATCCGTTATCATCAAACTCACGGTCGGGCGACGCACCGCCAACATTGTCGAAAGCAATTCGTGCGTGACTGCCAGGTCGTTGGCCTCGAGTCGATCCTGCGCGTGTAGGAGCCAGCGGCAAGCGCGGGCTTCGGTCGAATGCAGGCCATTGCAGGCCACCGACTGAGTCAGGAATGCGACCATGGCCTGCGCATATTTCGTCACATACGCGTAAAGCGCGCCTTGGTGCTCCAATTCTCGACGGAAGGCTTCGACGGACATCGCCAGCGCCATCCCATCGCCGGCCACTTGGACGGCCACATCGCTCATGCCTCGCGCGGGGCCCAGCGCGGCTTCGATACCGATCAGCCCTTCAGGGCCGACCACGGCAATTTCAGCGCTGGCGCCGTCAGCCATTCCGAGCACGAGCGAACACAGGCTGCGGCCTGGAAAATAGATCTCCTTTATAGATTCGCCGCGCCGCCGCAGGACCTGGCGGGCCTTGAGAGGACGGGTGATCAGCGCAGGGGAAATTCGGCGGTAATCCTCAACAGGCAGTGCCGCCAGGAGGCGGTTGGCACGGGCCGGAACCGAGGGAGCAGAAGTCATGGCTCAGAATCTCTAAACTAAAACGCCATGGCCGAAAAAGTTGTCCGTTAGCTGACAACTTTCCGCAGTTTTCTAGCCGTGTCGGGGGGGGGAATAGGCGCTCGAACGTCCTCCGCACAACGTCATAGCATTCGCACGCTGTGCCTTCGAGCCGCTCGCGGTTGACGATCCTGATTTTCTTCATGCCGTTACTGATAGCGCCTGCCTTATCGAGCGTGCCGAGCACCAGACTTACCGTTGGGCGCCGCACGCCAAGCATGTAGCCGAGAAACTCATGCGTCAGTTGAAACTCATCGCTTCCAGCACGGTCGTGTGTCATCAGGAGCCAGCGTGACGCGCGCTCTTCGACGGTATGGAGACTATTGCAGGCGGTGGATTGCATGATCAGCGCCTGGAACGCCTGCGAATACCGGCTCATCAGGTCATAAAAGGGTCCATGTCGATCCAATTCCCGCCGAAAATTATCCGCCGACATCGCAAGGGCCTCGCCATCGGGAACCTGCACGAATGCCTCACCGGCCGCTATCTCTCCGCCAAGAAAAATAGTGATGCCCACCATGCCTTCGTTCCCGATGGTGGCCACCTCCACCATCCGGCCGTCGCTCATGACATTGGTCACCGAGCACACGCCGCCGTTCGGAAAATACACCGTGTCTATCCGGGATCCTTGTTTATGAAGGATCCTCTTGAACGTGAGAGGGACCGTCGTCAGCAACGGAGAAATGCGCGCGTAGTCAGCTTTTGGCAGCGCGGCAAGCAGCTTGTTGCGAGATGCGGCGGGCGGATGAGTAGAACGCGTTGGATGGACCTTGGCCAAAGCACACACCCTTCTTGGAGAATGTGAACGAGTTCGGCTTTTTATGACTGGGGCTTGGCCAGGTCGCGGATTCAGGCGAGGCAGCGGCAGCTCAGGAAAGCATCAGGAGCGTATCACAGGGGAACGAAGAAGGTTGTCAGAACCCAGGCTTGAAGTAGTGAATGTCTCGGAAGCAAGATAGTGAGGAAATGAGTGCCATGAAGGAAGCACCGAACGAAGATCCTCTTCGCGCCCAGCTGGTACGCCTCCTCGACTGGGAAGAAGGGCACGTTGGCTTCGACAAGGCAGTCGACGGTCTCTCGCCGCAGCAACGCGGTGTTTGCCTGCCGGGCTTCGAGCACACGCCCTGGCAACTGCTGGAGCATCTCCGTCTGGCACAGAAAGACCTGCTCGACTTCTGCGCCAATCCACGATACGTCCACGCGCTCAAGTGGCCTGATGATTATTGGCCACAGAACCCCGCACCTTCAGACGCCGCCGCCTGGGAGGAGAGCATTGCGGATTTCAAGGCGGATCGAGAGAAGCTCAAACAGCTGATTCGTAACCCCGGCGTAGATCTATTCGCGCTGGTGCCGACCGGCAAGGAACAGCAGACCTACTTGCGTTGTGTCCTGCTCGTCGCTGATCACAACGCGTACCACGTCGGCCAGCTGGTGGCCGTGCGGAAAGCGCTCGGTGTCTGGGGCTGAGCGGGAATGCCCAGGCTACGCGCCAGTGACCGCGTGTGGCCCGTCGATACGATCCAGCGCCTGGCGCACGGCGTCCGTCAGTCCGCTGCGTGAATACGGTTTGCCGATAAAGTTGGCGGCCGCGTCCCGCGTCCCCTCGCGCAACACGGTGTCGTCGGTGTAGCCCGACGTGTAGAGCACCTTCATGTCGGGACGAGCCCTGACGAGACTGGCGGCCAATTCCTGCCCGCCCATTCCCGGCATCACCATATCCGTAAACATCAGATGCACACGGCCGGGATGCCGCTGAAGAATCTGAACCGCTTCGTCCGCGCCGCTCGCCGCGAGCACGTGATAACCGGCGGACCGGAGGATTCGCATCGCCAGAGTGCGTAGCGCCGGCTCATCTTCGACGACGAGGATGGTTTCGGTGCCGCGCTGCGCCGGGCGGGGCTCGGCAGAGGTGGCGGATCGGGCCGCATCGCCGATTCTCGGCAGGTAGATCTTGAAGGTGGTGCCACGGCCGACTTCGCTATACACCCACACGGTGCCGCCACACTGGTTCACGATGCCGTACACCGTGGCAAGCCCAAGGCCCGTCCCTTTTCCAGGCCCCTTTGTGGTGAAGAATGGCTCGAACATGCGCGCTTGCGTCGCGGCATCCATGCCGATTCCTGTATCGCTGACCGAGAGCATCACGTACTGGCCGGGCCGCACTGAGGCGTGCACCGCCGCGTACGTTTCGTCGAGTTCGACATTCTGTATCTGAATCGTGACCCGCCCACCCTGCGGCATGGCGTCCCTCGCATTCACGACCAGATTCAGGACCACCTGTTCGATCTGCCCGGCATCCACCCGGACTCCCCAGGGCTCCTCGGACGCCACAACCGTCAGGTTGATGTCCTCCCCGATGAGACGCTGCAGCATGCCTTGCATCTCGGTGACCAGAGCGTCGAGGTTAAGGACGTCGAGTTTCATGATCTGCTTGCGGCTGAACGCGAGCAGCTGCCGGGTCATCGCGGCGGCGCGGGCGCCGGCTTGTTGGATCTGCTGAAAGTCGCTGCGCAGCGGATCTCCGTCTTTCAACGCCGCCACACCCAACTCCGCGATGCCGTTGATGACGGTCAGAAGATTGTTGAAATCGTGAGCGATGCCGCCTGCGAGCCTGCCCACGATTTCCATTTTCTGAGCCTGGAGAAACTGGGCCTCCATGCGCCTTTCTTCGGTGAGATCGCGTTTGATGGCAATGAAATGGGTGACCGCGCCGCGTGCGTCTTTCACGGGGGTGATGCTTTGCTCTTCCTGGTAGCTGCTGCCATCCTTGCGGCGGTTCGTCATCTCACCGCGCCAGACCTTCCCCGCCAGGATGGTGTCCCATAGATCCTTGAAGAATGCTTTCTCATGGACCCCCGAACGAAGGAGATCCCGTGGATTTCTGCCAATCGCTTCCTCTGAGGCATAGCCGGTGAGCGCGCTGAATGCCGGGTTGATCCATTCGATGGCGCCCTCCCGATTCGTGATCACCATGGCGTGAGCGGCTGCGTTCAATGCGGCACTTTGCAGCCTCAATGCGTCCTCGCTCTCCGCGAGAGACGCCTGCGCTTTCTTGCGCTCGAGCTCCTCCAGCGAAAGTGAGATCTGGCTCGCCATCGCGATTGAGAATGTCTTCTCGTCGACCGTCCACTCGCGTCTGGTCCCGACGTGCTCGTGGCACAGCACGCCGCGCACCTCTCCTCCCGCGCGAATCGGCGCGTCCATCATCGACACGATGCCCAACGGCCTGAGGTACGCCTGCAGAAACTCCCGCGTTCGCGGATCGTCCTGCGCATCGTTGGCGACAATCGCGTCGGCCCTCGACAGCGTGTCGAAATACCCGGGATACTCTGCGGCCCCGAGCTCTGCCCCAGACGAGTGGCGTCCGTCCCGCAGGTCGTACAGATCGACACACCGGAGCACTGTGCGATCGACGTTGAAGAGCCACACACCCACGCGCGCCACCTCGAGGGCCTCAGCATCCAGCTCGACGATCCGTTGAAGGGCAGCCGTGAGATCGTCGCCACGCGAACCGGCCCCCTCACCGAGCCGAATCAGCGCGTTCCGTTGCCGGCGCAGGCGCGTCTCGGAGGTGCGCAGATCCAGTTCCGCCTGTTTGCGTTCCGTGAGGTCTTCGATGTGGGTCAAGAAGTACAGAGGAATCCCGTTCGGGTCTCGCTGGATCCTGATGATGACGTGCGCCCACACCACACCGCCCATCCGCGTGCGATAGCGCTTCTCCATCGAGAGCACATCGCGGCCGCCGGCGATCAGCGTCTTCTGACTCTCCCGGCTGCGCGCGGCATCCTCGGGATGGGTCACGCTTTCGAAGGACAAGGTAGTGAGCTCCTCGACGCTATATCCCAGCATTTCCGCGAAGGCCGGGTTTACCCTCAGAAACCTGCCGTCCGGACGTGAGACCGCCTTTCCGGTCGGCGCATTTTCAAAGAACGTCCGGAAGAGTTCATCCACCACGCTCGAGACGTTCGCTCCGTCGGATCCTGTAACCATCGGATGGGCGGGAGCAAGTGCAGTACCGCAGCCAAACTTGTTTGGTTCGTGTGTTTTACGGGAGGAAGGACAACTTCGTAATCTGTTCCCGGTAGGAAATATTCCGACGACTGCGGATTTTTCCGCGTCGCGCGCGCCCACCCAGCGCGAATAGCTGGACAACACAAGGAGTTGGAGCGGGCGGCGGTGGTCCCGTCCTTGCTCCATCACGTGATCATGAAGCGTTTCGCATGGCGACTCACGGGCGCGATCGTGCTGAATCCGAAGGTGTACGAAGACGTCGAAGCTGACACATCAGCGACCCTGCAGGCGATGGGCGTGGTGGTGTTAGCGAGCGTCGCCGCAGGTGTGGGGTTATCGGGCCTGCGAGACGACCATCTCGTTACGATCGTCACTATCAGCCTGCTGGCCCTTGCGGTGTGGACGGTGTGGGCGCTGCTCACGTACGAGATCGGCACATGGTGGCTTCCGTCCTCGCAGACCCACGCAACCGTCGGCGAACTGCTACGCACGATAGGTTTCGCCTCGGCGCCGGGAGTCTTCCGGATTGCCGGTGTGATCCCAGGACTTCGCACGGCGGCATTCGCCGTGACAGCAATCTGGATGCTGGCGGCGATGGTGGTCGCCGTCCGTCAGGCGCTCGACTTCACGAGCACGGCACGCGCCCTGGCGGTCTGCACCGTCGGATGGACGCTTGCGCTTGGCCTCGCACTGGGAATTGGGATCCTGTTCGGGCCGGCGGTGTATTGAATCTATTACTTGAGGAGACAAATCATGGCGGAAACAACCTTCTGGGAAGCGGTCAAGGGAGATGCTCACACCGTTGTCGACAAAGTCAAAGCCATCGTGCACGAAGGAAACGTCCGGAGGATCGTTGTTCAGCACGAGGGACGGACGGTGGCGGAGTTCCCGCTGACGGCCGGTGTGGTTGGCGCCGTTCTCGCGCCGGCGCTGGCCGCCATCGCCGCCATCGTGGCCATGCTGAAGGACTGCACGCTGCAAGTGGAACGCGTCCAGAAGCCCGAGGACGTCCAGCGGCCGAAAGCGGCCGGAGAGTAAGGCCATGGCGATGTCTGTGGACGCCAACGCCCGGCGCTACGCCCAAAATTTCCAGGATGAGCTGGACAGCGCCATGCTGTACAGGGCGGTGGCGAAAAGCGAGCCTCATGCGCCGCTGGCGCGCGTCTACGAGCGGCTTGCCGATACCGAGGATTCGCACGCCAGATTCTGGGAGGACAAGCTTCGCGCCATCGGGCGGTTGCCTCCAACGCCCCGTCCCGGCTGGCGCGCTCGAGTCCTGTCTGCGCTTGCCAAGCGCTTCGGACCCGGGTTTGTTCTCCCTATCCTCTCCAGCAACGAGCGGGCAGACAGTCACAAGTACGACCGTCTTGGGGAAGCGCATGACACGTCGCTTCCCGGCGAGGAGCAATCGCATTCGCGTGTACTGGCGGCCATCGGCCGTGCGGAAAGTGCCGGTATCGGCGGCCGGGGGTTGGCTGATCTGGAAGGCCGGCACCGCACGTCGGGGGGCAATGCGCTTCGGGCGGCCGTGCTCGGAGCGAATGACGGGCTCGTCTCCAATCTCAGCCTCGTCATGGGCGTGGCCGGCGCGGATATGAGTGGAGGCGCGATTCTCATTACCGGCCTTGCAGGACTGCTGGCCGGTGCAGGGTCGATGGCGCTCGGAGAGTGGCTCTCCGTACAAAGCTCACGCGAGCTGTATCAACGTCAGATTCAGATCGAATCCGAGGAATTACGCCAGGCTCCTGAAGAGGAAGCCGAAGAGCTCGCGCTCATCTATCAAGCGAAAGGGCTTCCTGAAGAGCAGGCAAACGCCCTGGCGGCGAAGTTGATCGCTCAACCGGCCAACGCGCTCGATACACTGGCCCGCGAAGAACTGGGGATCGACCCAGAGGAGCTCGGCGGTTCTGCGTGGCAGGCCGCGGCGACGTCATTTGTGCTGTTCGCGGTGGGCGCGGTGGTCCCGGTTGTCCCGTTTGCGTTTCTCACCGGAACTGTGGCCGTCACCTCTTCGGTCGTCGCCAGCGGCATTCTCCTCTTCATCGTGGGCGCCGGCATCACCCTCCTCACTGGCCGCAGCGTGCTTTACTCGGGAATGCGACAGGTCTTGTTCGGACTGGCCGCCGCCGCGTTGACGTTCGGTGTGGGGCGACTCATCGGCGTGTCTCTCGCCGGATAGGAAGTGACATATATGAAGCCCGTGGAATTGTTCCAGACGATTCTCTGCCCGGTGGACTTCTCCGGAAATTCACGGCACGCGCTGCAGTACGCCGCGCTGCTGGCACGTAGAACCGACGGCCGCCTGATCGCGCTGTTCGTTGAGGATCCGCTGCTGGCGGCCGCGTCTGCCGGGATGGGAGTGTCAGAGACGACGCAGGTGCAGCTCGGGCGTTTTGTGGAGCGCGCAACGGCCCCCTTCGGCCTTCGCGGCGGGGCGCTTACATGGCAGACCGGCGAGGGCGAACCGCACAAGGAAATCATCGCGGCTGCCCGCCGGCACCGATGCCAGCTCATCGTCATGGGAACGAACGGGAACACCGGGGCCGCCAAGTTGATGGTGGGCTCCACCACGGAGCGCGTGCTGCGCAGCGCCCCGGTTCCGGTACTGGCCATTCCACCTCCCGCCGCGTCCGCACCGGTTTCTCGCGCTTGGCCGGGTAAGCACGCGTTGGCACCGGTGGAGCTCGGGCGACGATTGCGGCACGACATCGGGATGGCGTCGGAGGCGGCCACGGCGCTCGGCACCGGGCTGGCTCTGGTTCATGTTGTCCCACCACGAGACCGGACCCAGTTGCTGAAGGCCCGGGCGCAGCTCGACCGGACCGTTCAGCACCTGAAACTCGAAACCGTCGTCAGCGGACACGTGCTGGCCGGTAAGCCTGCGGAGCAGATTGCCGCCATGGCCGCTGAGACCGGCGTGGATTTGGTGATCATCACCCGCCGCCGCGGAAAAGGTCTGTTCGGGCCGGCGCTCGGATCGATTTCTTATCAGCTGCTCTGCAGCGCGCGGACACCGGTGCTTGCGCTGCCTTCCACTCGCGCATGGCACCCGCGTGCCAATCATGCCTCCCCTCCTCGCCGTCGCGCCGGTTGATTCGGATCCGGTGGGCGGCCTCTCGCAGGAAGAAGCGGCGCGCCGGCTGGCAGTGATCGGTCCGAACGAGCTTCCAAGCGCCCGTCCGCGCACTCTCCTCCGCATAGCCCTCGACGTGGCGCGGGAACCCATGCTGCTGTTGCTCATCGCCACCGGCGTGATTTACCTCGCGCTGGGCGACTTCCAGGAAGCAATCGCGCTTGTAGGCGCCATCGGTCTCGTCGTGGGCGTGACCATCTATCAGGAGCAGAAAACTGAGCGGACACTGGCTGCGCTCCGGGACCTGTCGAGCCCAAGGGCGATGGTGATCCGCGACGGCACCGCGATCCGAATCGCCGGGCGCGACGTCGTGCCTGGAGACGTCCTGATGGTCAGCGAAGGCGATCGTGTTCCGGCCGACGCGCTCTTAGTGGCTTCGTCCAACCTTCTCATCGACGAATCGCTCCTGACAGGTGAGTCGGTGCCCGTGCGTAAAGGGCAGCGAGGCGGCGAGGCCGATCGCGCCTCGACCGTGTACTCCGGCACGCTGGTGGTGGGCGGCCATGGCAGCGCAGTCGTCGTCGCAACCGGGGCCGCCACGGAACTTGGCCGCATCGGGTCCGCCCTGGCCCATCTTGAAATCGGCCGCACGTCTTTGCAGGCCGAGGTGACGCGCATGGTCAGGACGCTCGCTGTTCTTGGCCTCGCCACGTGCGCAGTCGTGGGTGTGCTGTACGGCATGAGCCGTGGACGCTGGCTCGACGGCGCGCTCGCGGGCTTGACGATGGCGATCTCGATGATCCCGGAAGAATTTCCGGTCGTCCTCACAATCTTCCTGGCGCTCGGTGCCTGGCGCATCTCTCGTAGTCAAGTTCTCACGCGCCGCGTGCCCGCCATTGAGACGCTCGGAGCGGCCACGGTCTTGTGCGTCGACAAGACCGGCACTCTGACGCTCAATCAAATGGCCGTCGCTGAGATTCGCGGCCAGGATAAGGACGCCGTGCTGGAGTTCGCCATGCTTTCCAGCAAACCGGAGCCGTTCGATCCGATGGAACGCGCGATTCTCGATGCGGCCGCCCAGTCCGGCACGACGCTCCCGAAGCAGCGAGGGTGGACGCTCAGCTGCACGTATCCGATGTCTGATGCTCTGCTGGCCGTCGGACAGATCTGGACGCCTTCAGGCGGCACAGACAACGCCGCCGTCGCTGCTATCAAGGGCGCACCCGAAGCAATCGTTGAGCTGTGCCGGCCGGACACGGATCGGGCCGCCGCAATCCTGTCCGCGGTCGACGAGATGGCGCGCAGCGGGCTTCGCGTGCTCGGCGTTGCCCGCGGCACGGCCGTGGATCCGTGGCCCGAGTCGCCACGGGATGTGTCGTGGACCTTCGTGGGGCTAATCGGTCTTGCGGATCCCGTTCGGCCGGGCGTTCCGGAAGCGATTGCGGAATGTTACACAGCCGGCATCAGAGTCATGATGCTCACCGGCGACTACCCGGCCACGGCACTTCAGATTGCGCGAAGCATCGGATTACGCCGGCCGGCGGTCTGCCTCACCGGAGCGGAGTTGGCGGCGCTGGATGCAAGCGAGTTTGCCAGGGCAATCGAGAGTGTGGACGTCTTTGCGAGGATCGTACCCGACCAGAAACTCAGGCTCGTCATGGCGCTCAAGGACCGCGGCGACGTGGTGGCCATGACCGGCGACGGAGTGAATGATGCCCCTGCCCTGAAGGCCGCGGACATCGGCATCGCCATGGGACGGAAAGGGACTGATGTGGCGCGCGAAGCGGCCGCGCTGGTCCTGCTGAACGATGACTTCACCAGCATTGTCCACTCCGTGCGCATCGGCCGCCGTATTTACGACAATATCCGGAAAGCGATGAGCTACGTGCTGGCGATCCACGTGCCGATTGCCGGCGTGTCGCTGATTCCGGCGGTTCTGGGCCAGCCTCTGATCATCCTGCCGCTGCATCTCATCTTCATGGAAATGATCGTGGACCCGGCCTGCTCCGTGGCGTTCGAGATGGAACCCGAGGAACCCGACGTCATGCGCCGGCCGCCGCGGCCTCCCGGCCGGCCGCTGTTTGAACGCCACATCGTCTTGAGAAGCCTGCTGCAGGGCACCGGCGCATTGGTGAGCTCGGCCGCCATGTTCACCGTCGCGCTTCACCTCGGCCTGGATGAGCCCGTCGTGCGGACGCTGACATTTTCCAGTCTCATTGTTGGCAATCTCGCCCTGATCTTTACGAATCGTTCCATGAACGGAACAGGGCTCCGGCGCCTCGCGCCCAATCGCGCGCTGCGCTTCCTGGCAGGCGGTGCGCTGTTGATGCTCGGGCTCGTGCTCTACGTGCCGGCGCTCAGCGAAGTGTTCAGGCTGGCAGAACCCACCGTGGTGCAGCTGGCCGCATGCGTCGCGTCAGGAGTGCTCACGATCCTGTGGGTGGAAGCAGTGAAGGCGATCGATCTGAGATTGACGGCGCCGGCCGGTGAACCTGGCGTGGTGCGCTAGCGACAGCCG
>Ga0310810_10010299_pt1 | contig 10882 bp, 13 predicted proteins | sample NCmetagenome_FD_207641 | JGI IMG/M metagenome (GOLD analysis project Ga0310810, IMG submission 207641) | Soil microbial communities from experimental microcosm in Duke University, North Carolina, United States - NC | ecosystem: Engineered > Artificial ecosystem > Soil microcosm > Unclassified ... | reverse complement strand
AGATCGTGCGCTCGTGCCATGAGCGCTGGGACGGCGCCGGGTATCCCGATCGAGTCGCCGGCGAGGCCATCCCGCTCGAGGCTCGGATCGTCTGCACGTGCGACGCCTGGAGCGCCATGACGACCGACCGCTCCTATCGCAAGGCCCGGTCGTTCGACGAAGCGTCGGCCGAGCTTCGCGCGAGCGCCGGCACGCATTTCGATCCGCGGGTCGTCGAGGCGCTGCTCGAGGTCCTGGGCACACCTTCCGACGCGGCGTAGTCTTACGACCGTGTCCCTGCGCCTCACCGCCGCGCTCCTGGCCGCCTGCGCGGTCGGCGCGACGGCCCCGGGCGGGGCCGCATCGGCGACGCAGCTGCCCGGTTTCCGGTCCCCCTCCGGAAACATCAGCTGCCTGTTCATTCCGAGCGCAGCCACCTCGAGCGGCGGCCGCACGCCGGCGACGCTGCTCTGCAAGATCGCCCAGGCGAGCTACGCGAAGCAGCTGCAGCTCCGCTGCCTGGGGCCGAGCGGCGCCGGCGTCGACTGGCACGGCTTCGAGCTTCCGGCCACGAGGAAGGGCGCGGTCGCCTGCTCGGGCGGCATCCTCTACAACCCCGCGACGCAGCATCCGAGCTATGTGACCGTGGCGTACGGGCGGACGTGGCGGCAGAAGATGTTCAGCTGCACGTCGAGAACCGAGGGAGTCAACTGCTCGACGCCGAGCGGCCACGGGTTCTTCGTGTCGCGCCAGACCTGGCGCGTCTGGTAGGCGGACCGGGCGGTGGTTCCGGACGCGCAATTCGAGCTCCGGACGGTCGCCCGGGGACTGTGGCTCTGGCGCGTCGAGCACCCCGATTGGCGTCCCGGGCTCGACTGGGGGCCGATGGTGACGTCGACCTGCGTCGAGTCCGGCGGTGAGGTGGCAGTGCTCGACCCGATCGCGCCCCCCGAAGCGGCCGCCGCGGTGTGGGAGCGGCTCGACGCCCGTCCGCCGACGGTGGTGGCAGTGCTGAAGCCGGATCACGTGCGCGACGTCGACGCGTTCGTCGACCGGTACGGCGCCCGAGCGTTCGGTCCGCACCTCTTCTGGCGCGACGACATCCCCGCCACCGAGCTCGAGCCGATCTGGCCCGGCGACGAGCTCCCCGGCGGCCTCGTCGCGCTGTACGACGGCCGCGGGAAGAACGAGACGCCGCTCTGGCTTCCCGAGCAGCGCGCGCTCGTCTTCGCGGACGCGCTGACCGCCCCGGACGGCGAGCTCAGGGTGTGGATCACGCCCTGGCACGAGGAGCGCGCGCTGCCGGCGCTGCGGGCGCTGCTCGACCTCCCGTTCGAGCACGTGATCGTGTCGCACGGCGAGCCGGTGCACGACCGGTCGGCCTACGAGCGGGCTCTCACGCTGGCCCCGTGGGACGGCTGAGACGACGGCCGTGCCGGCTTCGTCGCTCACGCCGATGCTGACCGTCGAGAACGCCGCGACGGCGATCGACTTCTACCGGGCCGCCTTCGGCGCCGTCGAGGAGGACCGCGTCACGGCGCCGAGCGGGCACGTCGTGGCCGAGTTGTCGATCGACGGTCTCCGGTTCTTCGTCGTCGACGCAAACCCGCAGGCGTTCAACCTCAGCCCGAGCTCGCTCGGCGGGACGACCGTCCGCATCAACCTGATCGTCGACGACCCGGACGCGGCCGCCGCGACCGCGATCGCGGCAGGCGCGACCGAGATCTTCCCCGTCTCCGACCAGCCGTACGGCCTTCGCCAGGGGCGCGTGGCGGATCCCGACGGTCACCACTGGCTGCTCGGCAAGCCGCTGGCCGGGTGACGGTCAGGAGCTGCGCCCGGCGGGAGCCCTATTTGCCGCTGCGGTCGATCAGCTCGATGCGGTAACCGTCCGGGTCGCGCACGAAGCAGAGGAGCGAGCCGCGCTCGCTGACCCGGTACGGCTCGCGCTCCGGCTCGATTCCCTGCCCCTTCAGCTCCGCGAGCGTCGCCGCGAGATCGTCCACCGCGAGGGCGATGTGCCCGTAGGCCGTGCCGAGGTCGTAGGTGCGGCCGTCGTGGTTCAGGGTGAGCTCGAGCTCCTCGTCCTGGCCCGGCACGCCGAAGAAGTAGTTCGTGGCCTCCCGCTCGCCGTTTCGGACGATGTCGGACTCGCGCCGGTACTCGAGACCGAGCGCCTCGTAGAAGACGCGGCTCTTCTCGGGATCCGTGATGCGGTACATGGTGTGCAGGTAGCGCGTCATGACTGCATCGTAGGGCTCGCGTCCGCCTTCGGTCGCAGGCGCGCGTCGACCACGCCCTGCCCCACGGCGCGGGCGGCCGAGTGGCCGGTGACCGCGGCGAGGAAGTCTGCACGTTCGAGCGCGTAGAGCCGCGAGTCGGCGGTCGCAGTGACGGTTGCTGTGCGGGGCATGTCGCGCAGCAAGGCGATCTCGCCGAAGTAATCGTTTGCTCCGGCGGCCTCGTGACGTCCGTCGACGTCGATGTCGAGCGCGCCTTCGTCGAGCATGTAGAAGCGATCCCCGATCTCTCCGGCGCAGACGACCTGCGTGCCCGCTGCGACCGAGACCGGAATCAGTCTGGCCGCGAGATGCTCCTTGGCCGCAATCGAGAGAGGCGCGAACATCGGAACCCGGTCGATCAGCTCGAGCTCGCCGGCCGCGTCGCTCCGGCGATCGAGAAGCGTGAGACCGCGGTAGGCCCCGAGCGTCACGAGCGGCAGGATCGAGCCGACGAGGAGGAAGGCGCCTCGCGGGCCGAGTGCACCGACGAGAGCCGGCGCGGCGAGCGAGCCCAGCGCGACGGCACCCATCGCGAGCCCCCAGAAGATCCCGAGCACGCGGCTCAGGTGCTGGTCGGCGACCGTGCGCTGCAGCAACGTGAAGCCGGCCACGTCCTCGACGCTGTTGGCTGCGCCGACGACCGCGAGCAGCACGAGCGCCACGGCCAGCACCGGCCTCGGCGCGATCAAGGCGATCGGCACGCCCCAGCAGACGAGCGACAGAGCGAACGACGCGGCGAGCCGCCGCCCCGAGAGCGTCATCGCTCCGAGCGCCCCAGCGAGGCCTCCGACTCCGATCGCCGCGGTCAGATACCCGACGGCGCCCGCACCGGCGTGCATGAACCGGAAGGCGGCGACGACGATCAGGACGTTCAAGCAGCCGCGGACGAACGTCTGCGCGACCATCAGCAGCACGACGAGCCGGGTCCCGCGCACACGCGCGATCGCTCCGAACCCCGCCGCGAGCTGCCGACCCGCCCGGGGCCGGGCGGCCTCGGCCGGCTCGATGCGGCCCTCGACGTTCACCCTCGTCAGGAGCGCGGCACCGGCGAGGACGGCTGCGCCGCCGGCGGCGAAGACGACCCCGACGCCGGCGACCGACACGAGCACCCCCGCGAGCAGCGGCCCGACGAGCGTGCCGAGGCTCTCGATCGTCGAGGTGGCGCCGTTAGACGCGATCAGCTCGTGCGGCGTCCGGGCGAGCGAGGGCAGGAGCGCCTGGAGCGTCGGCCTGATCAGCGTCGAGGAGAGCCCGACGAGCGACGCGAACCCGTAGACGAGGAGCCGCTCGTGAGCGAACGATGCGGCTGCGGACCCGGCGAGCGCCAGTGCCGAGACGAAGGTCGCGGCCGCCAGGAAGCGCTCGCGGCGAAACCGATCCGCAAGCGACGCCGCGACGGGCGCGACAACCGCGGCGGGAAGCAGCCGCACGAGCCCGGCGACTCCCACTGCCGAGGCACCGCCTCCCCTGTACGCGAAGACGCCGAGCGCCACGAAATGCGCCCACTCCGCGACGATCGCGGCCCCCCACGCGACCTCCACCCGCCGAACGTTCTCGTTCCGCGTGGCGACCGCCAGAGCCGTGAGCGTCCCGCGGGCCCGAACCATAGCCCCGGATTGAACGCCCTCGTGGCGATCGGGACAAGTGCGGCTCAGACACCCGAAGGCAGGCGGCGCCGGAGCCGCACGCGGCGGAGCCCGCCGGCGCCGAGCGCGACACCGCCGAGGATCAGCGCGAGCCCCCCGAGCGCCGCCGCGCCGAAGCGCTCGCCGAGGAAGATCGCGCCGTACGCGAGGGCGATCGGCGGCACGAGGTACGTGACGAGCGAGGCGTAGGCCGCGCCCGCGCCGGCGATGATCGCGTAGAAGAGGAGGAACGCAAACGCCGTCCCCGGGACGGCCAGCGCCACGACCGCGCCGATCGCCTTCCAGCCCGGCGAGTGGTGCGGCGCCTCGGCGATCCCGAGCGGCAGCGCGGCGAGCGCCGCGATCGCCGTCGTCGCGAGCGCCACGACCGGCGGCGGCACCGCCGCGAGATGCCGGCCGGCGAGCAGCTGCCCGACCGCGTAGCACAGGGCCATCCCGACGACGGCGAGCGCGCCGAGCACCTTGCCGTTCGGCTGTGCGCCGACGAGAAGCGCCACCCCGACGAAGCCGAGCCCGACGCCCAGGAGCCGCGCACCCGTCACCCTCACCTCGCGGAAGAAGCCGAACGCGACGACCGCGTTGAAGATCGGCACCGACCCCTGGATGATCGACGCGAGCCCGGAGTCGATGCGCGTCTCGCCCCACGAGAGGAGCCAGAACGGCACCGCGATGTTGACGAGCGCGACGACGACGAGCCAGCCCGCGTTCTGCCGGATCTCGGCGAGCGTCCTGCGGCCGCCGACCATGAACGGGACGATCGCCGCCAGCGTGAGCGCCCCGAGCCCGACCCTGCCCATGATCAGCGTCGCCGGGTCGAGCTCCCGGACGGCGACCTTGATGAAGAGGAAGCTGGCACCCCAGAGGAACGCGACCGTCGCGAGCATCAGTGCATGACGGCGGCCCACGCCATGTTGTAACGCGCCGGGAGCCCCGTCTGTTTCACCGGATACACTGGGGCACCTGTCGCAGGTCGCGGAACAGCCGCTTCACCGCGCTCTCGGTCTCACCGACTGGGAGGCGGACCGTATCCACGAGCTGCTCGGCCGGGATCCGAACCATTTCGAGCTCGCGGTCTTCTCGCTGCTCTGGTCGGAGCACTGCGGCTACAAGCACTCGGCCCCGCTCCTGAAGCGCCTCCCCTCGCAGGGCGAGCGCGTGCTGCAGGGGCCGGGCGAGAACGCCGGCGTCCTCGACCTCGGCGAGGGTCTGGCCGTCGCATTCAAGGTCGAGTCCCACAACCACCCCTCGGCCGTCGAGCCGTTCCAGGGCGCCGCCACCGGCATCGGCGGGATCCTGCGCGACATCGTCGCGATGGGGGCGCGGCCGGTCGCGCTGCTCGACGGCCTGTGGTTCGACGCGCCCGGCCCCCAGTTCGAGCGGGCGGTCGCGGGCATCGGCGCCTACGGGAACTCGGTCGGCGTCGCGAACGTCGGCGGCTCGACGGTGTTCGACGCGGGCTACGCCGGCAACTGCCTCGTCAACGCGATGTGCGTCGGGCTCCTCGACTCGGCGCGCCTCCGGTCGGCGAAGGCGAGCGGGCCCGGGAACCTCGTCGTCCTGTACGGGGCGACCACCGGCCGCGACGGGATCGGCGGCGCGTCGGTGCTCGCGAGCCAGGAGCTCGGCGAGGACGACGCCGACAAGCGGCCGTCTGTGCAGGTCGGCGATCCGTTCACCGGCAAGAAGCTGATCGAGGTCTCCGTGGAGCTCGTCGAGTCGGGGCTCGTCGAGTCGCTGCAGGACTGCGGCGCGGCGGGCCTCGCGTCGGCGCTCTCGGAGATGGCCGGCGAGGGCGCCGGCATCGACGTCCAGCTCGACCGGGTGCCGCTCCGCGAGGACGGCATGGAGCCGTGGGAGATCATGATCTCCGAGTCGCAGGAGCGCATGGTCGCGATCGTGCGCCCGCAGATGCTCGACGCCGTGCGTGAGGTGTGCGCGCGCTGGGAGCTCCAGTGCGCACCGATCGGCGAGGTGGCCGAGCACGGCGAGCTGCGCGCGCTGTGGGGCGGCGAGGTGGTCGGCGCCGTGCCGGCGAGACTCCTCACCGACGAGTGCCCGCGCTACGAGGTCGAGCAGACGAAGGCCGACTCGTGGGCCTACGACGCGGCGCCGCTCGGCGAGGCGAACCGCGCCGACAAGGGCTGGATCTACGAGCAGTACGACCAGCTCGTCGGGTCTCGCACGATTCGCCGGCCGGGCCTCGATGCCGGAGTCCTGCGGCTACGCCCCTCGCTGCGCGGCCTTGCCGTCTCGCTCCAGGGCCCGCGCCCCGGCGAGCGCGATCCGTTCGCCGCCGGCGTTCAGGCGGTGCTCGGCGCGGCCCGCAACGTCGCGTGCGCGGGCGGCGAGCCGATCGGCCTCACCGACTGCCTCAACTTCGGAAACCCGGAGAAGCCCGAGATCGGCCACGAGCTCGCACAGGCGATCGAGGGGATCTCGCGCGCCGCCGAGGTGCTCGGGATCCCGGTCGTCTCGGGCAACGTGTCGCTCTACAACGACACCGACGGCCGCTCGATCCCGCCGACGCCCGTCGTCGGCTGCGTCGGGCTCGTCCCGGACGTGCGGCTCGTGCCCGGGGCCTGGCAGGCCGGCGACGTCGTCCTGCTCGCCGCCGCGCCGGAGTCGAGCCTCGCCGCCGAGGTGGCGCTCGTCCGCTTTCTCTGGAAGGCCGCCCCGCTCCTGACGCTCTCGCACGACGTCGGCTACGGCGGGCTCGAGCAGGCGCTCGCCGAGGCGGCCCGCTGGAGCGGCCGCGAGGCCGACGTCGACCTGCCCACCGAGCCGACGGGCGGAGCCGCGATCGTCGCCGCGCCGCGCAGCCAGGTCGCGGCCCTCGGCTCGCGAGGCCTCGTCGAGATCGGGGTCGTGCGCTGATGTGCGGCGTCTTCGGCGTCCACGCCGCCGAGCGCGACGTCGCGCGCGTCACGTACTTCGGGCTCTTCGCGCTTCAGCACCGCGGGCAGGAGTCGGCCGGGATCGCCGTCTCCGACGAGGGGCGCCTCACCGCCCTCCGCGACCTCGGGCTCGTCACCCAGGTCTTCGACGAGCAGAAGCTGCACGGGCTGCGAGGACAGGTCGCGATCGGGCACACGCGGTATTCGACGACCGGTTCGTCGCAGTGGTCGAACGCGCAGCCGCTCGTGCAGCACGGCCGCGCGCGAACGGTCGCACTCGGGCACAACGGAAACCTCGTGAACGAGCGCGCGCTGCGTGAGCAGCTCAGGAGCGACGGTGTGACGCTGCGGGCGACGTCGGACAGCGAGGTGATCGCCGCGCTGATCGCGAACGACGAGGCGCCGCTCGACGAGGCCGTCGCGAACGCGATGCGCCTTCTCGAGGGCGCGTACTCGATCGTCGCGCTCTCGCAGGGGACGCTGATCGCGTTCCGCGACCCGCACGGGTTCCGCCCGCTCGTGCTCGGACGCATCCTCGACGACTGGGTCGTCGCGTCCGAGACCTGTGCGCTCGACCTCGTCGGGGCGGAGTTCGTGCGCGAGGTGGGCCGCGGCGAGGCGGTGCTGATCGACGAGCGCGGCCTGCGCAGCGTGCAGGCGGTCGAGCCTGCCGGCGAGGGCGCCCTCTGCATCTTCGAGTTCTTCTACCTGGCGCGGCCCGACACGCAGCTCTCCGGCATGGAGGTCCACGGTGCGCGCGTGCGGATGGGCGAGCGCCTCGCGGCCGAGGCGCCGGTCGAGGCCGACCTCGTCCTGCCGATCCCGGACTCCGGCACCCCGGCTGCGATCGGGTTCTCACGGGCGATCGGTGTCCCGTTCAGCGAGGGTCTGATCAAGAACCGGTACATCCAGCGCACGTTCATCCAGCCCGACCAGGAGCTGCGCGCCCAGGGGGTTCGACTGAAGTTCAACCCGCTCGCCGAGGTCGCCGGCAAGCGCCTCGTCGTCGTCGACGACTCGATCGTGCGCGGCAACACGACGCGCCAGATCGTGCAGATGCTCTTCGACGCGGGCGCCGCGGAGGTGCACGTCCGCATCTCCTCGCCGCCGGTGATCGGCCAGTGCTTCTACGGGATCGACCTCGCCGACCCGGCCGAGATGATCGCCGCCGACAGGTCGGTCGAGGAGATCCGCGAGTACATCGGCGCGAGCTCGCTCGCGTACCTCTCGCACGACGGCCTCGTCGAGGCGACGAAGCGCCCCCGGACGGAGCTCTGCCGCGCCTGCCTGACCGGCGACTATCCGACGGCGGTGCCGCCCGACCACGCGAAGCTCCGCTTCGAGCCTGCGCCCGCCTGAGGCGGCGGGCGCAGGCTCGAGCGCTACTGCTCGAGGACGCGGCTCGCCTTCGCGATCCCGCGCGAGAGGATGTAGGCCGCCGTCAGCCACGTCGTCGCGACCGCCCAGCCGTTCGCGTCGAAGCCGTCGCTCACGGCGGCGACGATCGCGAGCACGATCTCGACGAGGAGCCAGACCGCGATCTCCGCGTTGCCCGGCACGGGCAGGATCGCGCCCGACACAGGCGTGCGGCCGATGCCGCCGTAGCCCGCCTGCGGCGGCGAAGCCGAGGGCGGAGGAGCCTGGGGCGGCTCCGGAGGGGTGGTGGACACGTGAGCTCCTTTCTCAGGCCGCGAGGGCCGGAACGTGGACGATCTCGAGCTTCATTCCGTCGGGGTCGTAGAAAAACACCGCGTAGTAGCCCGGCGAGTACGTGTACTCCTGCGGCTCGCTCTCGAGCTCCGCACCGGTCGAGCGGAGCCAGTCGGCCCGCTCGTCGACGACAGACCGCGACATCGCCTCGAACGCGAGGTGGTGCAGCCCGGGCGAGTAGCGGTCGTACGGGCCGTCGGCCGTTTGCGCTTCGCGCAGGCCGATCAGCGTCGCCGACCCGAGCAGATACCAGATCGTCTCGCCGCGCTCTCCCTCGACTTCGCTGATCCCGTGCCAGCCGAGCGGCCCGAGCAGCTCGCGGTAGAAGGGCATGCTCCGCTCGATCGACGAGACGACCAGGTCGAGGTGGTGAACTCCGCCGGAGCGCATCGATCCGGAGCGGCTTCGACGCGACGGGATCGAGTCCTGCGTACCATGCTCCGCCGTTGCACCTCTTCCACTACCACCTCGTGACGAGCCGAGTGCGGGAAGTCGAGGCGCGCTACATCGGCAAGCTGGGCTTCGACCTCGTAGCGCGGCACGGCAGGATCGGCGAGGACCTGACCTCGTTCGAGCCCGGGGTCTCGTGGACCGAGCTGGACGAGATGGGCTTCAAGCTGCGGCTCTCGGAGCTCGAGCTCGGCGCCGTCAACGTCGTCGTGCAGCCGGGCCAGTGGCCCTTGCCGCGTGTCGACCATCTCGGGCTCGCACTCGACGAGGAGGAGTTCGAGCGCTCGCTCGCCCGCGCCGTCGAGGCCGAGCTGCGCGTACAGGAGCACGGCGGCCGGCGGACGTTCGTGTCGACGAACGCCGGGTACCGGCTCGAGCTCCATCCGCCGCGGGACTGGATCGACGAGCTGCTCGAGGGGGGCGGCCGGCTGCGCCTCTCGGAGCTGCACCTGAAGGCGGACGACCCCGAGGCGAAGGCGGCGGCGCTCGCCGAGGTGCTCGACTGCGAGCCGCTCGGCGCCGACGTCGAGATCGGCGACACGCTCGTGCGCTTCGTGCCGGGCGGCCCGCAGGGGCGGCCCGAGCTGCACGCCGAGCTGTTCGTCTGAGACCAGGCCCGGCGGGCAGCGGCGTGCCCGCGGCCGCCGTGTCCCGGTGTCAGACACCAAAACGGGCCGCCGAGGAAAAACGCGGCGATCCGACCGACGGCCATGTGACCGGCGGCCCTGTCCTGGTGCCAGACACCGTTACGAAGTCGTGACACTTCCGTGACGCTGTCCATCCCGGACGGCTCGTAGACTCGGGACCTTGACCGAGGACGCTGCGAAGACCTACGAGGCCGCCGGCGTCTCGCTCGCGACCGCCGACGCGGTCGTCGAGCGGCTCCGTGCGGCCGTCGAGTCGACCGGCGCACGCGGCTTCGGCGGCTTCGCCGGCCTCTTCCCGCTCGACGACGGGCGGCTGCTCGCCGCCTCGACGGACAGCGTCGGCTCGAAGCTGCTGCTCCACCGCCGGGCAGGCACGCTCCGGCTCGGCGGCATGGATCTGGCCGCGCACTGCATCAACGACGTCCTCTGCAGCGGCGCCGAGCCGCTCTTCCTCCTCGACTACGTCGCGGCGGCCCACATCGAGCTGGAGCAGGTCGCGGAGCTCGTCGAGGGCGCCGCCGAGGTCTGCCGGGCGGCCGGCTGCCGGCTGGTCGGCGGCGAGACCGCCGAGCTCCCCGGCGTCTACCGCGAGCACGAGCTCGACTTCGCCGGCACGTGCGTCGGCATCGTGGCGCGCGACGCCCTGATCGACGGGTCCCGGTGCGAGCCGGGCGACGCGATCGTCGGCTTCCCGTCGAGCGGCCTCCACACGAACGGCTTCTCGCTCGTCCGCACGATCATCGGGGATGACGACTTCGACGCCGGCCTGCTGCTCGCCCCGCACCGCCTCTACCTCGACGACCTGCGCGCCCTTCGCGCGCGCGCCGACGTGAAGGCGCTCGCGCACGTCACGGGCGGCGGCATCCTCGGCAACCTCGCCCGCGTGCTTCCGGATGGGATACACGCACGAATCGACTGGGACGCGTGGGAGCGGCCGCCCGTCTTCCACTGGCTCGCCGACCAGGGCGTGGACGAGGAGGAGGCGCGCCGCGTCTTCAACGTCGGGATCGGCATGTGCGCCGTCGTGCCCGAGGCGCCGCCCGGCTCGCTCGTGATCGGGACGCTCGCATGATCGGGGTGCTCGTCAGCGGCTCCGGCACGAACCTCCAGGCGCTGCTCGACCGGAACCTTCCCGTCGTCGCGGTCGCGAGCAACAGACGCGACGCGCCGGCGCTCGCACGCGCGCGGGACGCCGCGACCGCCAGCTTCGAGCTCGCCGACTATCCCGACCGTGCCGCCCGCGACACGGCGATGGCCGACTGGCTCGAGGAACA
>Ga0310810_10010298_pt1 | contig 10882 bp, 6 predicted proteins | sample NCmetagenome_FD_207641 | JGI IMG/M metagenome (GOLD analysis project Ga0310810, IMG submission 207641) | Soil microbial communities from experimental microcosm in Duke University, North Carolina, United States - NC | ecosystem: Engineered > Artificial ecosystem > Soil microcosm > Unclassified ... | reverse complement strand
GCACGCCATCTCGCGCAAACAAATCGACCAGGACGCGCTGAAGGTTCTCTACCGCCTCCGCCAGAACAACTTTGTCGCCTACCTCGTTGGTGGCAGCGTTCGTGACCTCCTGCTCGGCCGCCGCCCGAAAGACTTCGACATCGGCACCGACGCGCACCCGTACCAGGTCAAACGGCTGTTCAAGAACTGTTGGATCATCGGGCGCCGATTTCGGCTGGCACATGTCCGTTTCGGCGCCAAAACCATCGAGGTGGCGACGTTCCGGCGGCAGCTGACGGCCGCAGAACTGGCGGCACCCGAAGAGCCGCACGAGGGCATTCCCCTCGAGCATGCCGGTGACCACGACCGCATGCTCCACCGCGACAACACATTCGGCACGCCGGAGGAAGACGCATTCCGGCGCGACTTCACGGTCAACGCGCTCTTTTACGACATCGCGGATTTTTCGATCATCGATTTCACGGGCGGGCTCGGCGATCTCGATGCCCGCGTGATTCGATGCATCGGCGATCCGGTGGAGCGCTTTCAGGAGGACCCGGTACGGATGATTCGCGCCGTGTCGATGGCATCACGGCTCGGTTTCTCCATCGATCCTCCGATTGATGCCGCGATTGCCACCCACAGAGGCGAACTGGCGCGAAGCGCTCCTGCGCGCCTGATGGAGGAGATCTACAAGTTGCTGCGCGCCGGCTCGGCGGAACAGGCGTTCCGAATGCTGGCCGAGCGGCGGCTGCTCGAGCCGATCGCGCCGGAGTTGCAGAAGCGAGCCGGCGAGCGTCTGTGGAGATCGCTCGCCGATCTCGATACCTACCGGCGTCAGTTCGCCGACACGCCGGAGGCGCTGACCAACGCGGTGTTGTTGGGAACGCTTCTCGTCCCGCTCGGGTACGACTTCCGGCCGCCGCCACTCGAGCGACGCGAAGACGGACGACCCAAAAAGGAACCGGCGCTCTCCCTTGGTCTCCTGCCGCTGCCGCGACGCGATGTCGAGCGGCTGCGACACGTCCTCTCCTTTCAACGTCGTCTGCTGGACCTTCACCTCTCGGCGCGGGCGCGCCGCGGCTTGATTCACCGCGGTCCCTTCCACGAGGCGCTCACATGGCTGGAGATTCACGGCCATGCCCCCGAGGCGCTCGAACACTGGCGCGGGTTCATCGAGGCGGCGAAGACGTTCGAGGGCGAAGAAGGCGACGAAGCACCGGCGCCGAGGCGCCGCCGAAGACGCCGCCGCCGGCGGCCTCATCGCACCCCGACGGCGTAGCCTTACGCGTGTTTCCGTTCGAACTCGCGCATGAACGAGACGAGCGCGTCGACGCCTTCCTCCGGAAACGCGTTGTAGATCGACGCGCGCATGCCGCCAACGGAACGGTGACCCTTGAGGCCGTCGAATCCCTCGGCGGTTGATTCCTTCACAAAGAGCTTCTCGAGTTCCTCCGTAGCCAACCGGAACGTCACGTTCATCAGCGATCGATCCTGCGTACGCGCAGTCCCTCGGTAGAAACCGGTTCGATCGATCTCGGCGTAGAGCTTTCCGGCCTTGCGCTGATTGACTTTCGCAATTGCCTCCAGTCCCCCAATCGACCGCAGATACTTCATCGTCAGGCCGAGGATGTAGACGCCGAAGGTGTTCGGCGTGTTATAGAGCGAATCGTTTTCCGCCTGGACCTTGTAGTTCAGCATCGTCGCGAGCGTATCGGCGGATCGTGCGAGCAGGTCCTCGCGAACGATCACCAGCGTGACGCCGGACGGGCCGAGATTCTTCTGCGCGCCGGCGTAGATCAACGCGTGCCGCGAAACGTCGATCGGGCCGCTGAACATATCGGACGAGGTGTCGCTCACAAGCGGCGCATCACCGACGTCGGGCAGCGACTTCCACTGCGTGCCCTCGATGGTGTTGTTGCTGGTCATATGGACGTACGCCGCCCCGTGCGTCAGCTTGATTTCGCCTGCATCAGGGAGACGAGAGTAGTTCTCCCCCTTCGTGCTCGCGGCGATGTTCACCTTGCCGACCTTCTTGGCTTCCTTCGCCGCTTTCTCCGCCCACGAACCGCTGTCGATGTAATCCGCCGTCTGTCCGGGACCGAGCAGATTCATCGGCACCATCGAGAACTGGAGACTCGCGCCTCCCTGGAGCATGAGGATTTTGTAGTTGGCGGGGATGCCCGCAAGCGCACGGATGTCGTCCTGCGCCTTGTGCAACAGGTCCTCGAACGTTTTCGAGCGATGGCTGATCTCCATCACCGACATGCCGACACCCGGCAGGGCAATCAAATCACGCTGCGCTTCTTCGAGTACGGCCAGGGGAAGAACTGCGGGTCCCGCGGAAAAATTGAACACGCGTGTTGCTGTGGGCATCAACGAAACTCCGTTCTGAAACGCTCGTGCCTGAAACCTATTCACCAAATAATGGCTGATACCTAAGTGACGCCTGGAACCTGATACCTGATACCTGATACCTCTCAGATCTTAACTAGGTACAGATTCAAAATGTCGTCGTTGCCGCCTGCGATGGTCTGCAACAGCTCCGCCGAGGGCTCGCCGTCGAGGTTGATTCGCGCGATGGCGGCCTCGGCGCCTTCGAATACGATGTTCTCCGTTTCCTGTACGTTGAGATTGCCCGCCCGCAAATGTTCGAAGACGTGCGCGAGCACGCCTGGACGGTCGCGATGACGCACGACCAGCATGTGTGTCGCCGGTGTCTTCGTGGCGAGGTTGACGACGTTCGGGACCTTCCCCGTTTCCTTGTAGACGCGAACGATCCGCGCCGCCTCGGCGGCAATCGCTTCCTGCGCCTGCTCGGTTGATGCGCCGATGTGATGCGTCCCGATCACTCCTGGCAGCGCCAGCAGCGGATCGCTGAACGCGCCGGTGGAGGACGCAGGTTCCTGCGCAAAGACGTCGAGGGCCGCGCGAACGCCCCGGACGCGCACGGCTTCAGCCAGCGCGGCGTGGTCCACGACCTCGGCCCGTGACGTGTTCACAACGTACGATCCGGGCTTCAGTCGATTGAGAATTGCGGCTCCGACGAGATTCCGCGTCGCCGTGGCCAACGCGAGATGGATGGATAGCACGTCGGCCCGTTCAGCCACGGCCTCCGGTGAATCGAGAACGGCGATCCCTAGATCGGGGATACGCGAGCCGGCCCCGGAAGGTTCCTGAAATCGACGGCTCCACACCGCGACGTGCATCCCGAACGCCAGGGCACGACGCGCCACTTCCTGACCGATATTGCCGTAGCCGAGAATACCGAGCGTCCTCCCGAACAGCCCTCTCGCCTTCGCGTACTCTTTCTTGTTCCATTGCCCTGCGCGCAAGTCGATCACGTTGTCCGCGATACGTCGATCGAGCGCGAGGATCAACGCGAACGTCAGTTCCGCAACGGCAATCGCGTTCTTCCCCGGGCAGTTCGAAACGTAGATGCCGCGGCGCGACGCGGCGTGCACATCGATGGTGTTCACCCCGGCGCCCGCACGAACGATGAGCGACAACGAGGTGTCAGCGAGCATCGGCTCGGTCACCTTCGTGCTGCGGACGATGAGTACGTCCGGTGACACGGAGGCGAGCGCGTTTCCGAGTTGCTGATCGGCGAGTGAAGGCTCGTAGATGACTTCGCAGCCCGCGGCCAGGATTGCGTCGATGCCGCTCTGCTCGAACTGGTCTGCGATGAGAACTTTCATCACGTAGGGTCCGCCTTTAGGCGGACCTATATCAGGTGAGACAACAATCCATCTCGAAGCTTCGGCTCGAACCACGTCGATTTCGGCGGCATGATCCCGTCCGCATCGCACACCTGCATCAGGTCGTCCACGCTGACGGGATACATCGAGAATGCGACGGCATACGCGCCCGAGTTGACCATCTGTTCGAGCGCCGCGGTGCCGCGGGCTCCGCCAACGAAATCGATGCGCTTGTCCGTGCGAACATCGCCGATATCCAGAATCGGGGTGAGCACTTGCGCCTGCAGGCGGCTGACGTCCAGGCGCTCCGCAGGCTGCAGCTCGCGCGCCGCTTCCCCGAGGTCGATCGTGTACCAGGTGCCGTCGAGAAACATGGCAACGTGACCTTTCCTCGCCGGCGTCGCCGGCCCCTCCTTGACCGTGAACTGCTCCCGGATTTTCGCGAGCAGCGATGCTGGCGAATGCGAGCCGAGATCCTTCACCACGCGGTTGTAGGGAAGCACCTGCATCTGCGTGTCAGGGAACGCGACCGCGAGCACGGTGTCCGGACTGCCGCCGCTCTCGCCCGTGGCATGAAGCTGGTGGCGCGCGCGTGCCGCACTGGCAGCGCGATGGTGACCATCCGCAATGTAGAGCGCGGGAATCGCGGCAAAGGCTGACACGAGGTCCGCGACTTCGCCCTGCTCCGCGCGCCAGATCGTGTGCTGGACGCCGTCGGGGGCGGTGAAGTCGAACAGCGGCTGGCGGCGCGTCACCTCGTTCACCGCCTGGTCGACGGTAGCGGATGTTCGGTGCGTCAGGAACACCGGACCGGTCTGCGCGCGAAGTTCGATCATGTGACGAGTCCGGTCATCTTCCTTGTCCCGGCGCGTGTGCTCGTGTTTCTTGATGACTCCGCGTTCGTACTCATCAATTGAGAACGTTCCCGCCACACCTGTCTGGAGGTGATTCCCCATTTTGAGGCGGTAGACGTACAACGACGGTGAACCTTCGACCACCAGCGGGGCCTGCCGTTTCAGCGTTTCAAAGTTCTCGACAGCCTTCCGGTAGACAGCGTCCGAATACGGGTCCGTCTGCGCCGGAAGATCGATTTCTGCCCGCGACACATGCAGAAAACTCAGGGGATTGTCTTCGGCCAGCGCATGGGCTTCCTGAGCGTTGACCACGTCATAGGGCACGGCCGCTACGCGAGCGGCTGCTGCGGGTGCGGGCCGCAACGCGCGAAACGGGGCAATGAGAGCCATCGGAGTCAAAAATTATAGCGTGGCACATCTATTGATTAGGCCTGCAGGGCTATCGGTATCGCATGAAGAAGCATCTGCACGCACTGCTTGGCGCAGCGATCGTGATTGTCGTGACGACATCGGCAGCGCATTCACAGACTGGCGGCGCGGAGATTGTGGGGGAAGTCATCGACGTGGGCGGCTCGCCGGTCCCACACGCGGCGCTCACCATCACCAACGTCGGCACGAACAACGAGCGGCACATGACCGCCGACGATCGCGGCCGCTTCCTGACGACGGGCCTGGTTCCGGGCGAGTACTCGGTAACCGCGGATGCGCAAGGATTCGCCCCTCGGCGACAGGAGGATCTCGTTCTTGCGCCGAACCAGCGCGCAACGGTCCAGTTGGCATTGCGGCATGCGGCACTCGCCGAAACGCTCACGGTCGGCGAAACACCGGCGACGCTGGAAACGGCGCGTTCCGATGTGCACCAAACCATTGCCGCGGAACAGCTCGACAACCTGCCCGACCGGAATCGCGAGCCGCTCGCGCTCTCGCAACTCGTCATCGCGACCACCGTGGATGCGGCAGGTGCCAATCCAATCGTCATGGCGCACGACCCGTCGCTGAACAATTACGCGGTCGACGGATTCAATCGCAAAAACAGTTTGACGGGAGGTTCGCAGCTCCTTGCGCCGCTTGATGCCGTGATGGCGTTCGACGAGCGCGTCAATGGCTACGGCGCCGAATCAGGCGGCGCCGCAGGGGTCTTCAATGTCGCGACAAAGGCGGGAACAAACCGGTTGCACGGCTCGCTGTTCGACTTCTTCGGCGACCGCCGCCTGAATGGACTGAAGACTCTCGACCAGCCGGCAGGAACACGCCCGCCGTATCGCTCGAATCAGTTCGGCGCCGTAGTGGGCGGACCGGTCGTGGTCAACCGGGACTTCTTTCTCTTGAGTTATGAGGGCGCCAGGCAGACCGTCCCTGGTGGCGCGCCGATCAATTTCTCACCGTTCGCCTCGGCCGATCCCCAATCGACCGTGGCGCTCGCGCAGCTGCGTTCGCTCGCCGCGCGAGAACCGCGCGCATTGGATCGCGACATGTGGCTGCTCAAGGCCACCCATGAATTGCCCGGTGGCGGCACGGTGGGCCTGCAGTACGCGGAGCGACGCAACGAGGGCGCTGCCATCGTGTCGGGCGGACCTGGACCGGTGGTGCCATCCACTGGCGACATCGATGCCCAGACGCGGATGTTCGGCGTGTCGGCTGGCGTCATGGCCGGCGGGTTCGTCAATGAAGCACGCGCGCAGTACGCAACCGATCGCGACCGCGAAGCGGCGGGGATGCCTGCCGTAACGGTGTTCCAGGGCGGCGCATTGGTCCTGCGCACCGGAGACAGCCTTTTCGGGCCGCATGACGTCGATACGAATCGCGTCGAGGTGAGCGACACGGTGTCGATGGCGAGCGGAACGCACGCCGCCAAGGCAGGCGTCCAGGCGCTGCTCGATCAGAACGACGTCCATCCGAACGCGTTGGTGCGCGGCTCCTACACCTTTCAATCGCTGGCGTCTTTTGCCGGTGGCGTTCCCGCCGGCACCGGCGAGAGCTTCACACAGACGTTCGCAACTACGGGAGCCACCGTTGCCGCTGACGTGCGGACGTATTCAGCGTTCGTACAGGACACGTGGCGTCTTTCGTCCGCCCTCACCGCCGATCTCGGCGTCCGCTACGACGTGCAGGCCTTCACGCGTGGCCTGCGCCGCGACACCGATAATTGGGCCCCACGTTTCGGTCTTGCCATGCGCCGCGGCGACCATGCCGTCATCCGCGGTGGGTATGGCATGTACTACGGCTTCACGCCTGCGCTGATTCCCGCGTTAGCGTTGCTCGCCAGTGATTCGAGCACCGTCACTGTTACTGTGCCGGGGGCTGCGGCACCAACCTATCCGAGCCTGCTTACCAGCGCGCCATCGGCGCTGCGCGCAACGACCACCGTCGACCCCGGTTTCGAAAGCGCTCTCCTACAGCAGGGGCATGTGGGCTACGAGTGGGAGAAGTATCGGGTGGGGAGCGTCGAGGTGAGCTACATCTTCGCGCGAGGCACGCATCTCCCGAGATTGATTGAGGCGAATGATCGCGGCCCGCTCACCCGTGTTGCCGAGTACCGAAGCACGGGGGAGTCGTTGTACAACGCAATCACGTTGCGGGCGCGGTTCATGCGCCCTTCAGTGACGTTCGACACGGCGTATACGTTCGCGCGAATGGATGCGACACCGTTCGGCGTTACCTCCGTGCAGCTTGGAACGATGGCAGACCGCAATGTGTTCGCCGTCGTGCCGCAAGAGTCCCGCTCCCCGGGTGACGACGATCACCACCACCACGCGGTCGCATCACTCGTCTACGACACAACATCCCGGGCCAGTCTGTATCGAGGCTTCAAACGAAACCTCCTGCGGCACTGGACGCTCAGCTTCACGTATGACGTGCTGACGGGAGCGCCGTACAGCGCGTACGCGAATACCGATCTGAACGGTGACGGCAACCCCTTCAACGACCTGGCGCCGGCGACAAGCAGAAATCAATACCGCTTGCCGGTTCACATGTCGTTCAATCCTCGAGCCTCACGTGACTTCCATTTTGGGGACGGGAGAACGGTGTCGCTCATCTGGGAAGCGTTCAACCTGACGAACCGCCCGAATTACACCGCCGTCGACGACATCCTCTACACGATGACCGCGACAGGGCTGCAGCGTAATCCGTTGTTTCGCCGGCCCACCGCGCAGGATGAAGGCCGCACGATGCAATTGGCGGCGAGAGTGAGCTTTTAGCGCGCTTTTGCGATCGGCTCTTCGCAGACGGTGCTTATCAGCACGTGCAGGGCCATCGCCCCTTCGCTGCGGCTGTCGCGAATGGTGGGAAGTTCTGAAAACAGGCGCTGCGCCTCGACGGCGGATCTAAACGCCAGTCGTTGATGAATCTGCAACGCCGCTTGCAGCCACATGCGAACGGTCGGGCCCGACGCCGATGACAGCCGCTCGGAGACAGACTCCGTGGCGGTGACGACGAGATCGCCCACGCCGCGCGGATACTCAGCGAGAAGGAGCGGCCGCCGCAGGAGGACCGCCAGGATCACGGCGCCCATCTGTGCCACGTCGGTCTGCTGATCGAAGCGTGCGAGGTTCGCCGCCGGCGGCATCGCAAGTCGAAATTCCTTCCAGAGCGCCTCGCGGTTGCGCTGCAGGGCCTCGAGACCGGCGCCGAACACACCGTCCGTCAGGACGACGCGACCGTCGGTGGTGACGAGGACGTGGGCGGGATTGATCGCGCCGTGTGCAAATCCACCAGGCCACGCGTGCAACGACGCGACGGCATTGATGATGAGCGAGGCCAGCTCGAAGAGCGCCGGTTCTGGCACCACCTCGCGGGTGCTCTCGAGGTGCGCGAGCAGATGCAACAGCCGTACACCAGGCGGAAGTTCGGTGCAGATCTGCAGCGCGGCGCCCGTCCGCTCGAGACGACGGACCGGCGCAAACGAACGCATCTCCAGATTCGCGTAGCGGGACGCCCGGTCGCGGATAGCGCGTTCGACGATCGGGTGATTGGCCAGGACCGGCGCCAGGGTAAGAATTTCGATCTGCCTACGTCCGTCGCTCTCGATCCGTCGGAAGCCGAGTCCATCGTCGAGCGAGTAGGGAAGTCCGGGGAGTGCGCGTTTGACCACGGCCGGCCGTCTGCGTGCAACGAACGCTCCCGTGAACGGTGGGCGCATTCGCCCACAAAAAGACCGCTTTTCGTGTGAAGGTGATCCACCCACTGACAGATCGGTTACACCTGTTACACTTCGTGCCGGTTCCCATGGTGGTCCTGATTGGCATCGTCGCGGCGGCCGCCGGGGCGATCCTGGCCTTCTGGTTCACGCGATCGACTGCACAGCGTCAGCTTGCCGAGGAACGCGCCGCGCTGGCTGGCGAGCTCGCCTCCGTGAAACGCGACAACGAATGGCTCTCGGCGCAGATCGAACGGGAACGGCAAGCGCTCGGGACGTTGCGGGAGGCGTTTCAGTCACTGGCGGCCGATGCCTTGAACAGCAACCGAAGTGCATTTCTCGATCTGGCGAAAGCTTCGTTTGAAGGTTTTCAGAAGGAAGCTGCGCTGCAATTGGAGGCGAAGCAGAAGGCGATCGACGGCCTTGTCCTGCCGATCGCGGAAACGCTCAAGAAGGTGGATGTGAAGCTCGCAGAGGCCGAACGCGAGCGACTCGACGCCTACGCCCGGTTGACGGAACGGGTGACGGCGCTCGGCTCGTCAGCCGACTCCCTGTCGCGGGCGTTGCGCACGCCTGCAGTGCGCGGCCGGTGGGGAGAGATGCAGCTGCGCAGGGTCGTCGAGATTGCGGGCATGCTCCAGCGATGCGACTTCGACGAACAGCCGTCGCTCCTGGGGGACAACGGCCGGCTCCGGCCCGACTTGGTCGTCCACCTGCCCGGCGGCAAGCAGATTGTGATCGATGCGAAGACGCCGCTCGAAGCGTTTCTCGATGCGCAGGAAGCTGCTGACGAGGAGGCGCGCAGCGCACGGTTACAGGCGCACGCCCGTCAGGTCCGTGATCACATGGATCGTCTCGGCAGCAAGGCGTACTGGGAGGCGCTTGCCACCTCGCCGGAGTTCGTGGTGATGTTTCTGCCGGGCGAGACACTCTTCAGCGCCGCGCTGCAGCAGGATGTAGGTTTGATCGAGTACGGCTTGAGCCAACGCGTGCTGCTGGCAAGCCCCATCACGCTCATCGCCCTGCTTACGACGATCGCGTATGCATGGCGCCAGGAAGCGTTGACCGAGAATTTCCGCGAGGTGGCGGCGCTCGGCAAGGAACTCTACGACCGGCTTGCAACCTTCGCCGGACACCTGAACGACGTTCGGAAGAAGCTTGACGGCGCGGTGCAGTCCTACAACCAGGCTGCCGGCTCGTTCGAATCGCGCGTGCTCGTCACGGCCCGGCGAATGAAAGACCTCAACGTGACGACCGCGGACGAACTGCCGGAGGCGGAGACGATCGATACCGTTCCCCGCGTCTTGAAGCAGATCGGTCTTATGGGTTTACCGGAGGGAGCGACCACAGAGGACGTCGAATCGATTTAGCACTGCGCGTTGCCCACTGCCGACTGCCCACTGCCTGCTGCCCACTCAAGGCAGACACATATAATGACCAGATGGAGTTTGACGCCGGAACGTCGGCGCCATCGGCACCGCTCGATTTCGTGCGCGAAATCGTTGCCGAGGATCAACGCAGCGGACGGCATGGCGGACGTGTGCACACGCGGTTTCCACCCGAACCGAACGGCTACCTGCATATCGGCCACGCCAAAGCCATCTGTCTCGATTTCGGCGTCGCTCAGGAGTTCGCCGGCCTCTGCAACCTGCGTTTCGACGACACCAATCCAACGAAAGAGGACGTCGAGTACGTCGACGCGATTCAGGAAGACGTCCGCTGGCTCGGTTTCAACTGGGCGGCACTGCTCTACGCGTCCGACTATTTCGAGTCGCTATACCTCTACGGAGAGCAGCTGATTCGCGATGGCAAGGCCTATGTCGACAGCCTGAGCGCGGACGACATCCGCGAATACCGCGGAACGCTGACGGAACCCGGCCGCAACAGCCCGTACCGCGACCGCAGCGTGGAGGAAAACCTCGATCTGTTCCGACGAATGCGCGCCGGTGAATTCGCCGACGGCGCTCACGTACTGCGCGCAAAGATCGACATGGCCTCGCCGAACATCAATATGCGCGATCCCACGTTGTACCGAATCCGGCATGCGGCTCATCACCGGACCGGCGACGCGTGGTGTATTTACCCGACTTACGATTACGCCCATCCGATTTCGGACGCGATCGAGGGGATCACGCATTCGTTGTGCACGCTCGAATTCGAAGACCATCGGCCGCTGTACGACTGGTGTGTGGACTCGCTCATCGGCACGGCAC
>Ga0310810_10010297_pt1 | contig 10882 bp, 11 predicted proteins | sample NCmetagenome_FD_207641 | JGI IMG/M metagenome (GOLD analysis project Ga0310810, IMG submission 207641) | Soil microbial communities from experimental microcosm in Duke University, North Carolina, United States - NC | ecosystem: Engineered > Artificial ecosystem > Soil microcosm > Unclassified ... | reverse complement strand
TCTTCGCCGTCACGCCGCGTCAGATTGGCAACCGAGCAGATCGAGCGTTCTTCCCAGAGAATCGAATAGGGGAACGGCGGGATGTCGCTCATGTGAATACCGCCGCAGACCACAACGCCGCCTTTGGCGACGGCTTTGAGCGCCTGAGGCACGAGCGCGCCCGCCGGCGCAAAAATAATCGCGGCGTCGAGCTTTTCGGGTGGCAACTCGTTCGAGGCACCGGCCCAGACGGCACCGAGGCCGAGCGCGAACTTGTTGGCGCGCTCGTTGCCCGGGCGGTTGAAGGCGTAGATTTCACGCTGCTGATATTTCGCCACCTGCACCACGATGTGCGCGGCGGCGCCGAAGCCATAGATGCCGATGCGGTTGCCGCTGCCGGCTTTTACCAAGCTCCGGTAGCCGATCAAACCCGCGCAGAGAAGCGGGGCCGCTTCGGCGTCGCTGTAGAGATCGGCAATCGGAAAGCAAAAGCGCTCGTCCGCGACTGTGTATTCGGCGTAGCCGCCGTCCATTGTGTAGCCGGTAAATTTTCCACGATCGCAGAGATTTTCCCGGTCGCTGCGACAATAGGCGCACTCGCCGCAGGTCCAGCCCAGCCACGGCACGCCGACCCGTGCGCCGATTCCGAAGCGGTTGACCCCTGCGCCGAGTTTAGCTACTGCGCCGACGATTTCATGGCCGGGAATAAGTGGCAGTTTGGCTTGGGTGAGCTCGCCATCGATCACGTGAAGATCTGTGCGGCAGACCGCGCACGCGTTGATTCGGATTAAAACCTGGCCGACGCCAGGTTCGGGAATCGGTAGATCGGTCAGGCGGAGTGCGTGGCCAGGTCCGTCGAAGAGCATGGCGCGCATGAAAAGATCATGGTCCAAACCCGCTCGAGATGCCAACGAAGCTGACTGCCAATCGAAATGCTTTTTCCTACCACCAAAGCGGTCATGCTATATTGGCGCGAAAGGAGAGACGTGGGCTACATCGAACAGAACCTTCTCCCCGACGAGGAAATCATCTACAAAGCGCGGCTGCATCGCATGATCTTTTGGAAGGCCTGCGCGCTGATTATTCTGGGAGCGATTTTCTTACTGATCCAGCCGATCATCGGCGGCGTGGTTATTTTTATTGGCTTCTGCGCCTTGCTCTCGCCGGCCATCGACTACGCGACCTCGGAATTCGGCGTGACCAATAAGCGCGTGATCATCAAAATCGGTTTCCTGCGGCGAAAGACGCTCGAATTGCTGCTCCGCCACGTGGAAACTATTTCGGTGGATCAAAGCGTCGCGGGACGGTTGCTGGATTACGGGTCAGTTACACTTACCGGAACCGGCGGCGTACGTGAGGTCTTTCACAATATTGCGACGCCGTTGGAGCTGCGCCGGCGCATTCAGGGGGAGGCGTCTTAGCGGGGAGGTCGCTAATCGAGATCGATATCTTTGAGCGGCTTGGTGATCGGCTCTTCCTTGGCTTTTTTGAACAGCTCCTGAAATTTGGCTTCCAAAACTTTCGATCTGTTTTTCTCTGCTTCGGCGAGCTTCTGATACTTTTCATCGCGCCGGCTGGCTTCTTCGTTGACCTGCTTGACCGCGTCCTTGAGCTGCACGGCCATGTGCGGTTTCACCGGCAGTTTGTGGTCGAGCACGGCACCCAGCACCGGATCGATGGTCAAGGTTGCGTCGCAACAGGGACAGGTGATTTGAATCGTGGTCGTTTTTTTTTCCATAGTCGCCATCCGTTTGGTCTTTAGCGTCTAGTGTCTCGGTGCTTGAACGCCAGACTCTAAACGCGAGACGCTAGACAGTTAGTTCATCCGCGCAATTCGATTTGCTCGCCGTCGGGCCCGCCGAAGACCACCCGGCGCCAGCCGTTTTCTCTCGGTTCGCGCGCGGCGGTGTCATGCGGCGCGCGGACCAATTTTACACCGTCGTGTTGCAACTTCTCCACCGTGCCGTTGAAATCGTCGGTTTCCAGGCAGAAATGAAATCCGGCCATCGTCTCGCCCGGATGATGGGTCAACTCCAGCACGGTGTCACCCAGCTTCAAGTAAGCGATTTGTAAGCTGTTGCCTGCTGAGTGCTGAAAATAGTGCTTGAAGCCGAAATGGCGCTCGTAGAATTGGACCGAGCGGTCGAGATCGGAAACGTGCACGGCGACATGATCGATGCGCTTGAACATGGCTTTCTCCGTTCTTAAAGGATAGGCCTTTCACGCGGTTCTTTGCAACCTCGGCAGGGGATGTGAAATTTTTCCCCTGAAAGGTAAAATAGCGCAGTCGCGATCTTTGCCTATGCCGATTTTTCGACTGGTAGACGATATGGTCTTCCCGCCGCCGGATTACGCCGACCCGAGCGGCCTGATCGCCGTGGGTGGCGATCTTTCCAGCGAACGGCTGTTAGAGGCGTATCGGGTCGGAATCTTCCCGTGGTATTCAGAAGATCAGCCGCTCCTCTGGTGGTCGCCCGACCCGCGCTTTGTGCTCGATCTCAACGATTTCAAAATTTCCCGAAGCCTCGGAAAAACGCTGCGGAAAGAGATTTTCCAGGTGACCTTCGACCGGCGCTTCGAAGATGTGATCGAGGCCTGCTCGGAGGTGGCGCGTGATGGGCAGAGTGGCACCTGGATCACGCCGGAGATGCAGGAAGCGTACATTCATCTGCACGGACTCGGCTATGCCCACTCCGTGGAAACCTGGTTCGACGGCGAGGTGGTTGGCGGGCTTTACGGGGTTTCTCTCGGCAAGGCGTTTTTCGGCGAGTCGATGTTTCACCGGAAATCCGATGCCTCGAAAGTCGCGCTCGCTGTTCTAGTAGAAAAGCTCAAGGCCTGGGGATTTCACTTCATCGACTCGCAGATGACCACGGATCACATGTACCGGCTGGGCGCGAAGGAAATTTCACGGCGGATTTTTTTGAAAAAGCTTCAGTCGGCGCTGCGCCATTCGACCAAGCGCGGCAAGTGGCGCGTGGCGGATTGAAGCGGACTAGGCGTGAGAGCCGGTGGCGCCGGGCGCAGTCTGCTCGACCCTTCGAACCAGCGATTCGACCGATTTTCCCGAAGGAAATTCCCACGCGAGCAGCGCGACGCTCAGAGCGGAAAGCCAATACTGATCCTCTACGAAGCGGCCGACCACGGCGAGCACCAGACCGTAGACGGCGCATGCTTCGATGATCGCGAAAATCACGACTTTGCGGGTAACGTAGGCCGACACCACGTGAGCCGCGCGTTTTTCGAGGGAACCGCGAAAGTCCTCGAGCGCGCGAAACAACTTGACTGTGTTGCCTTCGCGCAGGATCGTTTCCTCCGACAAATTACGCCGGCGCCAGTAAAAGTAATACCCAAGATCGATGACGGCGAGGAGCCAAAGCACGATGCGCGCGGGCTCGGCCAGAGAGAGATTGGTGCCGATATTTGGGTTGCCCAGCACCTTGCGCACGATCACCAGATAGATTGGAATGGAAATGACGAACGCGCTCCACAGAATCACCGCTGCGCCGCGCTGATCGAGCAGGATTTTTCGAAACTCCGGCCGCATCAAAATCTCCTCATCGCGTTGTAACACAGGACGATGTCTCTGTCTCCCAGCGGGCAAAAATATTGCACCGAAACACTCGCCTTGTGAGGCTCCAGGCGCGATGATATAGCCCAAAATGAGAAGCGAAAATGCGGAGGATACATGGCTGAATTCGATATCGTTATTCACGGCGGTAGAGTCATCGACGGCTCCGGCAATCCTTGGTTCTATGGCGACGTCGGCATCAAAGACGGCAAGATCGTTGCCATCGGTAAAATCAATCCCGAAGCGGGCGCGCGCGCGATTTCCGCCAAAGGCTATGTCGTCACTCCCGGCTACATCGACATGCACACCCACAGCGATCAGCCGGTGGTCAATGACGGCAACGCCGAAAGCAAAGTGCGTCAGGGCGTGACTCTGGACATCATCGGTGAAAGCCAGACGGTGGCGCCGCTCGAAGGACCGATCCTCGAAGAGTATCGGGCCGAGCATCGGAAACGAAACGGCATCGAGACCGACTGGAAAACCTTTACTGGCTATTTCAATACCGTGATGCGCGGCGGCGTGTCGATCAACATCGCCTCCGGTGTCTCGCCGCAGCAGGTGAAGCGCGTGGTTTGCGGCTTCGACGAGCGGCCGGCCAACGCCGCTGAGCAGGAAAAAATGAATCGGCTCGTGGCGCAGGCGATGGAAGAGGGCGCGCTCGGTCTGACTGCCGCGTGGCACGCCAAAGGACCGGAGAATCCCGGCGAAGTGGTGGAGATGGCGAAGGTCGCCAAGCGCTATGGCGGCTATTACGGCGTGCACGTGGGCAGCGAAGGCTTCGATATTTTTGAGGAGTTGGCCAAGATGCTGCGCGTCGCGCGCGAAGCCGCGATCCCGGTGCATGTCTATCACTTGAAGATGCGCGCGAAGGCCAACTGGGGCCGAATCCGCCAGGTGATCGCCCAGCTCGAAGAGGCGCGGCGCGAAGGGCTCGATATCACCGCCAATCAATATCCTTATACTGCCATGCAGCATCCCTGGCGGCGATTGTTTCCGCGCTGGGTGCAGGACGGGCCCGTCAACGAAACGATTACGAAATTCAAGAATCCCGATTTCCGCGAGCGCGTGATGAAAGATCCCGAGTTCACGCAGTACGTCGACGAGCACGGCGGCTGGGAAGGCATTGTCGCCGCGCGCCTCGACACTGAGCCGCTGAAAAAATTCGAAGGCATGCGCATCGCGGAGATCGCCAAAATCCGCGAGCAGGATCCTGCGAGCACGTGCTTCGACCTGATCTTCGAAGAGGGTGTGTTCATTCACGGCGTGCATCACACGATGAACGAAGACGATGTAAAATCGGTCATGCGCGTGCCCTGGGTATCGATCGGCTCCGACGGCAGCGCGCTTAATCAAAAATTTCCCGGCAAGCCGCACCCGCGGAGCTTCGGCACCAATCCGCGCGTGCTCGGCAAGTATACGCGTGAGGAAAAAGTTCTTACCCTGGAAGACGCAGTCCGAAAGATGACCTCCATGCCGGCGCAGGTGCTCGGTCTAAAAGACCGCGGGCTCTTGCGCGAGGGATTTTGGGCCGACGTGGTGGTGTTGGATCCCGATCGTGTAGCGGACATGGCCACCTATGAAAATCCCAAGCAGTATCCCACGGGGATCGATTACGTGCTGGTCAACGGGCAGGTGGTGATCGACAACGGCCAACATAGCGGCGCTCGGCCGGGTAAGATTGTTTATGGGCCGGGATATCGGGCGAATTAAAAATGCAAAATTAAAAATTAAAAAAAGCGGAAGGTTGGCCGATTACCGATAGAAAGTTGGCTGGATTTCAGTGCTTGAATTCGATTTAGAAAAGAGGAGTGGCTGTGAATGATTTGAATACGGCCAGCGCCGAGAGCGTTTGCAAGGAATTGGCGCGAGCCTTTCACGGTGTTCTTTCGTGGAAATGGGACCGGCGCTTCGAGACCGTGCTGGCCGAGTTTGGTGTCGAAACCAAAGACAACGTTCGCGCCACCTTGGAACGTTTTCTCGGCAATCTCTGGGACAGCTCGAACGTCGGCAATGCGCCGAGCGGTGTGCGCGCCATCGACAACCGTCTCGGCGGGCTTTGGCCGGGACAGTTGCTGTTCACCACCGATACCCAACAAGACAATTTGGTATTTTGCTGCTGGTGGCCCTGGGGCGACGGCAAGTCGATTTCCATCCGCGTTGGCCTGTGCAACGAAAAACTCACCGACTCGGAATGGGCCGAGCTCGTGACAACCTTCAAGACCTGGTTCAGCGTCTAGCCCGCATTCAATTCCTCCCACTGCTTTCCGATTCCGCCGCTGGATGACCGTCCGTGCTACTGCGGCGGACGTATTGAACTGCACTATTGTTTCGGGTAGCTTCTCGGCGAACTTACCACCCTTCAAGGAGGCATCCATGGAAAGAAAGAAGGCGAGCGATTTCGATCCGCAATTACTCGGTCTTTTCCACAAGTATATTCATGGCGCCATCAGCCGGCGGGAGTTTTTAGATGGCGCGGCCAAGTTCGCCGTGGGCACTCTGACGGCGACGGCCTTGTGGGATATGCTGCGGCCCAACTACGCCTGGGCTCAGCAGGTGCCCAAAGACGACAAGCGCGTCAAGGCCGAGTACACGATGTATCCCTCGCCGAAGGGAAATTCATCCGACGGTCAGATGCGTGGTCTGCTGGCGCGGCCGGCAAGCGGCGACAAATTTCCTGTCGTGCTGGTGGTACACGAAAATCGCGGGCTCAATCCTTATATAGAAGACGTGGTGCGGCGGCTGGCTGTCGCCGGTTTCATGGCGCTCGGACCGGACGCGATCTGGCCGCTCGGCGGCTACCCGAGCGTGGACAAGTACGGCGCCGAGGCCGACGAGAAAGCGCTGGCGATGCAGAAGCAGCTGGACGGCGGAAAAATTCGCGAAGACTTTATTGCCGGCGCCGAGTTTTTGTTGAAACATCCGAACTCGACTGGAAAGCTCGGCGCAGTGGGCTTTTGTTTCGGCGGCAGCGTGGTCAATCAAATCGCGGTACGCATGCCGCAACTCGCGGCCGGCGTGCCGTTCTACGGTGCGGCGCCCGCGACCGCAGATGTACCCAAAATCAAGGCGGCGATGTTGCTCAACTTCGCCGAGCAAGATCCGAATGTCCTAGGCCGCTGGCCCGAATACGAAAAGGCGCTCAAGGAGAACAATATTAAATACGAGGCTCATATTTATCCGAAAACCTATCACGGGTTTCATAACGACACGACGCCGCGCTATGACGAGGCCGCGGCCAAGCTCGCCTGGCAGCGTACCATTGATCACTTCAACAAGTATTTGAAGTCGTAGCGACGCTAACAGCGGCTTTATAGTCAAGCTCATGGAAAGCCGGCCGCGCGCGCGAGCGCGTCGCCGGCTTTTCCATCTGCGGTCCCTGAAGCTTTGCAAGACATTGGTTATTGACACTAAATTTTGGATTCGATAGCGTCACGGCCAATTGCATAATATTTTTCATGCAAATTTGCCAGGGCGGGAGCGTTTATGGATGAGTTGAAGCCGGTCAAGAGCGGCAAAATCAAAGTCGACGACGTCAATCTCTATTACGAGCTTTATGGCGAAGGCGATCCGCTGGTGCTGGTGGCCGGCACCGGTATCAGCCTCGCGCCTTGGCGCGTCTCCCAGGTGCCGGAGTTTGCGAAACATTATCAGGTTTTGATCTACGATCACCGCGGTTTGGGGCGAAGCGATAAGCCGGACATGCACTACACGACCCGGCTTTTCGCCAAGGACTGCGTCGGCTTGATGGATGCGCTCGGTATAAAAAAAGCGCATATGATGGGCCATTCCATGGGTGCGCGTGTGCTCCAGTGGGTCGCTTTAGACTATCCGGAAAAAATCCGTAGCCTGGTGCTTTCCGGTCCGGGTTCGGGGAAATACAGCGAAGCGCTCGAAGATTATCCGCGCGGTGTACCGATGGATGCGGCGCTGGAAATGATCGAAAAGGGCTACGAGAAATATCAGAACGATCACTGGGGCCCGGGGTTTATGTTCAGCGACAGTTTCGTCAAGGAGCATCCCGAGGTCGTAAAAAAATATCAGGAGTTGATCGTCGACGAAGTACCGCCGCTAAAATGCTATCTACGCCACGTGGTCGCGCGCCAATGCCACGAAACCACCCACCTGATTCATAAAGTCAAGGCGCCGACCTTGGTGATCGTCGGCAGCAAGGATGTGCACGAAGGCGGCACCGGGAGTCACGTGGAGTCAGCCAAAGTGCTGGCGGAAAAAATTCCCGGCGCCGAACTGGTTCTCATCGAAGGCGGACGGCACGGCTACCTCCGTGAAATGCCGGAAAAAGGTCACCCGCCGATCCTCAATTTTCTCAAGCGCCATTAACTCTGAAACGTCCATGTCCATTGCGCGCGATCTGTTGATGAACCGGCGCCAGTTCGGCCTCGCCGTGATCGCCGCCGCGGCGGGCATCGCCGGGAGCCGCACTCTTGGCTGGACGGCGGCGCCGCGTGAGCGCCTGGTCGTCGGCATGAGCATCGGCGTCGACAGCCTCAATCCCTATGCGCACAGCGACTCGCCACTTTACGGTTTGTGGGGCCACGTGATGGAATCGCTGGTGGACACGGATTACGCGCGCAAAATTTTTTCCCCCGAACTGGCGACCGCATGGAGTCCCAAAGGAAGTGAATGGACCTTCCAATTGCGCCGCGGCGTGACCTTTCACGACGGCTCGCCATTTACGGCGAAGGACGTCGCCTATTCTTATGACCGGCTGGTCAAGGATAAGCAGAGTCTTCAGGCGCCCAATCTGAGCGACATCAAGGAAGTCAAAGCGCCGGACGATTACACTTTAGTCATTGTCACGCACCGGCCCAAGGTCGCGCTCTTGAGTCTGCTTTACAATCGCGTGATTTTGAGTCAAAAGGCGGCGGAGAAATTGGGCGACAAGCTCGACGAGCGCGCCATCGGCACCGGTCCCTACCGTTTCGTGGGCTGGCAGCGCGGGGGACATTTCACGATGCGGCGCAACGAAAAGTATTGGGGTGAAGCGCCGCGCGTGCGTGAGATCGTCTGGCGGCCGATCAAGGAGGACGCGGCGCGCGTCGCCGCCATCGAGTCGGGACAGGCGGACATCATCAATCAGGTGCCGGTGCACGATCTCGAGCGTTTGAAGCGCAACCCGCGCGTGCGCGTGGAGATGCTGCGTGGTTTGCGCGTGCTCTATATCGGTTTGAACCCGGCGCACAAACCGTTCGACAACAAACTCGTGCGCCAGGCCTTCAACTACGCGGTCGATCAGGAAGCGATCATCAAACACGTGCACGAAGACCAGGTTTACGGTCTCAAGGGCCTGCTTGGGCCACAGATGCTCGGCTACGACGAGCAACTGGAAAATTATCGCTACGATCCCGAGAAGGCGAAGAAGCTTTTAGCCGAGGCCGGTTATCCGAACGGCATCAGTGTGGATTTCTACGCCCACTCCGGCCGTTATCAGAAGGACCGGGAGACCGCGCAGGCGATCGCCAGCCAGATGACCAAGGCCGGTATCAAGACCGAGATCAAGACGCCGGAGTATGCGATCTACGAGGAAAGCTTCAACAACGGCAAGTACGGCATGTACATGTTCGGCCGAGGCTCGATCACCGATCCGGAAGCGTTCTACATCCGCTATTTTCGCTCCGGGCGAGGCAAGCGGCTGTCGTACAAAAATCCTGAATTCGATCGCCTCTTCGACCAGCAGAGTGAGACTTTCGATACGGTGAAGCGCGAGGAAATGCTGCGCCAGATGGGCCGGATCCTTCACGATGACTGCCCGGTTATCCCGCTCTACAACACCGCCGACGTTTACGCGGTGCGCCGCGAGGTTATCTGGAAACCGCGGCCCGACGAGAAAATTCCCGTCGCCGCGGCGCGGTTCCAAAGCTAAGTTTGGGGGAAAGAGTGGACAAGAAAGAAATTATCGAGAAGCAGAAAAAATATCTCTTTTCCGCCGTGGCGACTTACTACGACGAGCCGCTGGTGATCGATCACGCTAAGGACCAGTACGTCTACGATACCGACGGCAAGGAGTTCCTGGATTTCTTCGGCGGCATCCTGACGGTGAGCGTCGGCCACTGCAACGAAAAAGTCACCCGCGCGATCGACGAGCAAACCCACAAGGTTCAGCACCTGTCGACGCTTTACGCCAACGAGCCGCAGGTGCGGCTCGCAGAGAAACTGGCGCAGATCACGCCGGGACGGCTGGAAAAATCGTTTTTCACCAACAGCGGCACCGAGGCCAACGAGACTGCGGTGCTGCTCGCGCAGATTCACACCCGCTGCCAGGACATCATCACCTTGCGCCACAGCTATAGCGGGCGTTCCTATCTCGCTTTGAGCCTTTCGGCCCAATCGAGCTGGCGGCTCATGCCCAACGTGGTGCCGGGCGTGCATCACATTGCCAACGCTTACTGCTATCGCTGCCCCTTCGGCCTGACTTATCCGAGCTGTGATTTGAAATGCGCCAAAGACGCTGAAGAAGCGGTTCAAACCATGACATCGCAGGGAAGGGTCGCGGCGTTTCTCGCAGAGCCGATTCAAGGCGTCGGCGGTTTTATCGTACCGCCGAAAGAATATTTCAAAGAGATCGTCGGTATCATCCGTAAATACGGCGGGCTGTTCATCTGCGACGAAGTGCAGACGGCATGGGGCCGGACCGGTGGCAAAATGTTCGGCATCGAACACTGGGATGTTGAGCCCGACATCATGACGTTCGCCAAGGGCATGGCCAACGGCGTGCCGATCGGCGCGACCATTGCGACTCCCGAAGTCGCCGACAGCTTGAAAGGCAACACGATCTCGACGTTTGGCGGCAATCCGGTGACTTGCGCTGCTTCGCAGGCGACGATCGAAGTTATCGAAGAAGAAAATCTAGTCGACAATGCCCGCTTGATGGGCAACCGCCTGCGCGATGGCTTGAACGCGCTGAAAGACAAGTATCCGATTATCGGCGACGTGCGCGGCATGGGCCTGATGCAAGGCATGGAATTGGTCGGTGAAGGAAAGAAGGCCGACGTGGAAAACACCAAGCGGGTCATGGAGCACACTCGACAGCATGGCTTGCTCGTGGGCAAGGGCGGGACCTACGGCAACGTTCTGCGCGTGGCGCCGCCGCTCAACGTCAACAAAGATCAGATCGATCAGGCGCTGAAGGTTTTGGATCAGTCCTTCGGCCAGTTGGGGCAATGACAAAACTGTTGGCGCTGCAAAGCTTGGATCACCCATTAGCTAGTTCTCAGTGAAAAAGTACGGTTAAAAGTCCAGGTTATTCGGGACGGGAACGAGTAACGGAAATTGTCATGAGAGTTCAGTTGGTTTTTCATCTCATCTTAGGTTTGT
>Ga0310810_10010296_pt1 | contig 10883 bp, 9 predicted proteins | sample NCmetagenome_FD_207641 | JGI IMG/M metagenome (GOLD analysis project Ga0310810, IMG submission 207641) | Soil microbial communities from experimental microcosm in Duke University, North Carolina, United States - NC | ecosystem: Engineered > Artificial ecosystem > Soil microcosm > Unclassified ... | reverse complement strand
CCGATCGGGTTCACGGTCGCGGCCAACCCCAGTGCCGCCGTGGTCAAGGTGAATGAGGACGGTACCGCGACGTTGCTCACCGGCACGGTGGAGACCGGACAGGGGTCGCTGACGATTCTCGCGCAGATCGTCGCGCAGGAGCTCGGCATCGCGACCGAAGACGTGCATGTCGTCTCGGCCGACACCGACGCGACGCCGATGGACACGGGGGCGATTGCCAGCCGGACGACCTACGTCACCGGCAACGCCGCGCGGCTGGCGGCGGAGAAAGCCAAACTGATGCTGTTCGACGTCGCGGCGCCAATGCTCGGCGTCAAGGCGAACCAGCTCGACGCCAGGGATCACCACATCGTCGTCCAGGGCTATCCGCAGCGGAAAGCACACATCGGCGACGTCGCCAACCGGGCGCGCGTGGTGACCGGCGAACCACCGATTGGCAGCGGCTATTTCAACCCGGCCACCGTCGCCCTCGATCCCGAAACGGGGCAGGGCAAGCCGTTTGCGACCTACGTGTATGCGACGCAGATCGCCGAAGTGGACGTGGACGACGAGACCGGCGAGGTGGAGGTCGTGCGCATCGTGGCCTCGCACGACTGCGGAACGGCAATCAATCCGATGCTGGTCGAAGGACAGGTCGAGGGGGGCATTTCGATGGGCGTCGGCTTCGCGTTGCAGGAGGAGATCCTGTTCGACGCCAAGGGCCGGCAGGTCAACCCCAACCTGACGAACTACATCATGCCGACGTCGCTCGACATGCCGGATATCCATGTCGACATCGTGGACAACTACGATCCGACCGGCCCGTTTGGTGCCAAGGGCGTTGGTGAACCGACCTGCGTGTCAACGGCGGCGGCGATCTGCAATGCGATTCACGACGCGGTGGGCGTCCGCGTGACCTCGCTTCCGGCGACTGCGGAGAAGGTCTACAACCTGATCAAGGCCAAGCAGGCGCAGGAGCAGAAGCAGATCGCGGCAGCCGGCTAATCAAGAGTCAAGTGCGAAGGTCGAGGTTCGAAGCGCGAAGTAAGTCCGAAGTGCGGCTCGCCGCTTCGACATCACCCATCCACTGCCAACTTCTTACTTACTTCGAACTTCGACCTTCGAAGTTCGACCTTACGAGAAAGGTGCGCAATGGCGAGCGACTTTGTGAGATGGAATGAGCGGAAAGTGGACCCGGCGACGGGGATGGACATTGCCTTCCTTGACGGTCCGCATCGCAACAATCCACGGCGGCTCTACAGCCAGACGGGCGCCGACTGGCAGATGCGCGTGGACTTCGATCGGCTGCGCAAGGAGCGGCTGGCCAAGCTTCAGGCGGAGATGAAGGTCGACAATCTCGGCGCGCTCATCCTGTTTGCCGGCGCCAACATCCGCTATGCCACCGCGTCGTATCAGGGCAACTGGAAATACAACATCAACATCCGCTACGCCGTCGTGCCGGTCGAAGGACCGCCGACGCTGTTCGAGACGGCGGGCTCGGACCTGCAGTGCGCCAAGATCGACCTGCCGTGGATGGAGCCGGGACGCATCCGTCCCGCCGTCACGTGGCAGTGGGCCGAGGGCGCGGTGCCGTTCATGGCCGGCCGCATGGCCGATTCCGTGATGGAAGTCCTCAAGGAACACAAGGTCGAGAAGGAACAGATCGGCATCGACAACCTCGACATGCCGGCGTTCCAGGCACTGACCAACCTCGGGCTGAAGATCGTGAACGGCTGGCCGGCCGTGTCACGCGCCCGCGTCGTGAAGACGCCGGACGAGATCGAGCTCCTCAAGCAGGCCTCGAGCATCGGCGACGCCGCCATGTGGAAGATCAAGTACGAATGGCTGAAGCCGGGCGTCCGCGAGCGCGAGATCGAAGCCAAGGTGCACGAGTTCATGCTCGAGCGCGGCTGCGAGATCATCTACGACATCATCGTGGCGTCGGGCGGCAACACCAGCCCGTACCGCCGTTGGGCGACCGACAAGCTCATTCGTCAGGGCGACCTGGTCATCGTGGACATCAACGCGGTCGGGCCGTCGGGCTACTTCATCGACTTCGTCCGCTGCTTCAAGTGCGGCGGCGCGCAGGGCATGAAGATGACGCCGAAGGAAATCGACCTCTACAAGGAGGTCTACGACTCCATGTATGCCGGCATCGAGCAGCTGAAGCCGGGGAACACCACCGCCGACGTCGTCAAGAAGTTCCCGCACTACGACGACGACGAGTACACGACGGTGACGCTGCAGCAGTTCGCGCACAGCATCGGCATCACCTTGTACGAAGGGATGTGGATGTCGCGCGCCTACTCGATGAAATACCCGGCGCCGATCAAGGAGAACATGTACTTCGCGATCGAAACATTCGCCGGCCACCCGTATCTGGAAATGACGACGCGGCTCGAAGAGAACGTGCTCGTGTCAGCCAATGGCCCGGTCGTCTTCACGCGCATGGAGCACATGGAAGAGGCGATGAAATAGCCCACTATGAAATATTTTGTTGCCGTCGCTGATTCCGTGTTCCCGAACCTCGACCCCGCGCGCGAGGTGCTCTCGTCGATCGGGGCCGAGATCCAGCTGTCGCCTGAGCCGACGCCCGATGCGATCATGACGCTCGCGAAGGACGCCGACGGCGTGCTGGTCACCTACGCGAAGATCACCGCGGACATGATCCGGCAGATGACGAAGTGCCGGATCATCTCGCGCTTCGGCATCGGGGTGGACAACGTCGACATTCCCGTCGCCACGGAAAAGGGGATCGTTGTCACGAAGGTGCCCGATTACTGCATCGACGAGGTATCCGACCACGCGATGGCGCTGCTGCTCTCGGCCGTCCGAAAGATCCCGATGGGGACCGAACAGGTTCACTCGGGCACCTGGAAGATGCCGAACTTCGTACCAATCCACCGCCTGCGGGGAAGCGTCTTAGGGTTGGCGGGATTCGGCAGGATTCCACAACTGGTGGCGCCCAAGGCGCAGGCGTTCGGCATGAAGGTCATCGCCTACGACCCCTACCTGCCGAAGGACGTGTTCACGAAGGCCGGGGTCGAGCAGGTCGACTTTCCGACGTTGTTGAAGCGCTCCGATTACATCTCGGTCCACAGTCCGCTCACGCCGGAGACCAAGGGCCTCTTCAATGCTGACGCATTCAGACAGATGAAGAAGGGCGCCTACATCGTCAACACCGCGCGAGGACCTGTCATCGACGAACAGGCGCTGGCCGCCGCGATCGACTCGGGACACCTCGCGGGTGCCGCTCTCGACGTCATGACGACGGAGCCGCCGGCGAACTCGCCGCTCATCGGCAAGAAGAACGTGATCATCACCCCGCACACGAGCTTCTACTCTGACGAATCGCTGGTGGAGCTGCAGACGAAGGCGGCGCAGGAAGTGGCGAACGTTCTGACCGGGAAGCCGCCGCGGAATCCGGTGAACCCGGACGTACTACAGAGTACGAAGTGACGAAGGCGTTTTTTGCCACAGAGGCTCAGAGACACAGAGATTTGTTTGGCTCTGTGCCTCTGTGTCTCAGTGGCTTGGGACTGCAAACAGCGTCATGAAAGCAATGGTGCTTCGCGCGCCGACGGACCTCGTCCTCGACGAGGTCGCGCGGCCCCAGCCCGGGCCAGGGCAGGTGCTGGTCCGCATCACGCACAGCGGCATATGCGGCACCGACTGGAAGATCTACAACGGTTCCATTCCCGTTCCGTATCCGCTCATCCCCGGCCACGAGATGGCGGGGGAACGCGTCGATACAGGCGAACGCGTCATCATCGATCCGGAAACGTACGACGGCACCTGCTTCTACTGTCAGAAGGGACTCACCAACCTCTGTCCCAACGGGACGCTGATTGGCCGTGACGTCAACGGCGGGTTTGCCGATTATCTGCTCGTGCCGGCGAGCCAGGTGTTCAAGCTGCCGGACGCGATCGACGATCGCACCGCGCCGATGATCCAGGTGCTGACGACCTGCCTGCACGCGCAGCGGCAGGTGGAGACGTTCCCGGGCGACACGGTTGCGGTGATCGGACTGGGCGTCACCGGTCAGCTGCACGTCCAGCTTGCGAAAGCTCGCGGTGCGCGCGTCATCGGTATCACGAGGAGCGCCGAAAAGCGCGCGATGGCCGAGAGACTGGGCGCGGATGTGACGATTGCCGGCGGCGACAACGCCATCGAGCAGCTCCGGGCGCTGACGGACGGGCGCGGCGCCGACGTGACCATCGAGACCACAGGCGTTCTCAGACAGCTCGAGCAGTCTGTCCACATGACGCGCTTCGGGGGCAAGGTGCTGATGTTCGGCATCTACACCGCGAAAGAGGGCGCGCTGCCGTTCTACGATCTCTACTTCAAGGAGGTCTCGCTCATCAGTGCGCGTGTCGCCAAGCCGGAGGACTACACCGCGTGCATCGCGCTCGTCGAGCGCGGGCAGGTGAAGCTCGACCCGCTCGTCAGCGACGTCATGCCGCTCGGGGAGCTGAAGGACGCGATTGGATTGCTCGCTTCCGACAGCGGACAGCGGATGAAGATCATCATGGAGCATTCGTAATTTGTGATTTGTGATTTGTGATTTGTGTACGTAGAGGCCGGCTTCAGCCGGCCTTCCAGGGAGGAGAGGATGAAGAAGCTTGTCATCGCCGCGGCGGCGCTCGCGATAACGTCGACCGCATATGCCCAGACACCGATGCCGCTTTCGCGCGCGGTCGTATCCGACGAAGTGGCCGGCCGCACGCTGATGAAGATGCAGATCAACGCGACGGTCGCGCGCCAGCTCGTCGATGCGTGCCTCGATTTCGCCAAGTCGCAGCCGAACGGACCCGGTACGTACGCGATCTTCGTGCTCACCCCCACCGGTGACATCGTGGACGCGCATGTGATGGACGGCGTGCTGCCCATCGGCGTCGAGACGGGACTGATGAAGGCGCAGACCGCGCTCTACGCGCGGACGCCGTCGAGCGAGGTGGCATCCCGGTTCCCGACGCTCGAGGGCCGCGCGATTCGCATGGATCTCGGCAGGGAAAAGGGTCTGTCGTACTACTTTGTCGGCGGCGGCCTGCCGATCGTCGTCGAGAATCAGTTGATCGGGGCGATCGGCGTCGGTGGCGGCAACATGGACGAGATGTGCGCCTACACCGCGCTCACGAAGGTCCTCGGTCCGCAGAAGCCGCTGCCCCAGCCGGCCGCGCGCGGCGGCGGCGCGGGCGCGCCAGCCGAGGGCGGTGGCCGTGGACGCGGAGGGCGAGGGCAGTAGTAGCTTCGCTATTGGTGGTTCGGGGTTCGAGGTTCGGGCGTTCGGAGTTCGAGCACGAACCCTCGCAACCCTCGAACGCCGAACCGCCACCTTTTTTCTCGCCGCCTCTTCGATCGCAATCCTCATATAATTCGCGCCTACCTACACTGGCACGCTGAAGAGGAGTCGTACATGCGTCGACTCGCTTTGGGAGTCTGTTGGTTCGCGTTTGCCGGATTCGCGTTCGCGCAGGTACCATCCGCGTCGCTGTCGGGTATCGTCACGACGCCCGCTGGCGAGGTCGTTGCGAATGCGCCCGCGCAGCTGATCGACGAACGCGGGAGAACTATCGCACGTACCGACACGACGTCTGCCGGGCGATACACGTTCGAGGCGCTGCCGCCCGGCGTGTATACGCTCTCGGTGCAGATGCTCTGTTGTGCGATCAGCTCCTTCCGCCAGGCGGATGTCAGAGTGAATGCGGGGCAGAAGCTCGAGCTCGACGTGCATCTCAAGCCCGGCAGCTCTCAGAACACGCTCGGGGACGACCCGGCGACGGTGGCCAACGCCATTCGGAGCCGATCTCGGGTCGCGGCGAAGCGGCCGCCCCGCCTGACGAACGGCAAACCGGACTTGTCGGGCATCTGGCTGGTGAATCTGGATCGCTATCCGGAGCCGCCATCGCCGCTGTCGTGGGCCGCTGCCATTCAGAAGCAACGGACCGACGGCACTCGGGTGTCGCTGAATACACGGTGTTTGCCCGACGGGATTCCGACTCCAAGCGGCGGCGCCACGCCATTTCTCGTCAAATTCGTCCAGCACCCCACGTTGATGATGGTGCTCTTCGAAGGGCCGCCGGGCTTCAGGCAGATCTTCCTCGACGGACGCACCCATCCCGCCGATCCCAATCCGGCGTGGCTCGGACATTCGATCGGAAAGTGGGACGGCGACACGCTGGTGGTCGACACGGTTGGCTACAACGAGGACAGCCAACTCCTCGGAGGCTATCCGCATACCGGCAAGCTGCACGTCATCGAGCGATATCGGCGTCCGGATTTTTCGCACCTGCAGGTCGAAATGACCTACGACGACCCGGGCACGTTCACCAAGCCCGTCGTTCGTAACGCCGCCTGGGATCTCGCTCCCGCCGAAGAACTGATCGAGTTCGTATGCGAGAACAACAAAGAAGGTCGATGATGAACATGAGACGTGCTTTAGCAATGGCCGTCGTCATCGCGTCCGTGCCGTTGACGACATTCGCGCACCATTCTTTTTCCGCGGAATTCGATCTGGATAAACCCATACGCCTGACCGGCGTCGTCACCAAGCTCGAATGGACGAATCCGCACGCGTGGTTCTACATCGACGTGAAGGATGAATCCGGCAAGGTGACGAACTGGGGATGGGAGCTGGGCAGCCCGAACGGGCTTCTCCGCACAGGGTGGAATCGAAATTCGCTGAAGGTCGGCACTGAAGTGACGGTGGAAGGCAGCCGCGCCCGCGACGGCGGGAGCACAGCGAACGCGCGCGTGATTACCGTCACCAGCACGGGCCAGAGGCTGTTCGCGGCATCCAGCCAGCCACAGTGATTACCGCGCGGGTGGCGTCCATCCCGCCGGCGCGCGGAGCGTCGACAGGTCGAGGGTATCCAGGTTCTCTTTCGTCGCCGTCATCAGTCCGGTAAACATCACCGGAGGTACCGGCTTCTTTTCGAGATAGCTGATCGCCGCCCGAACGCCCCAGCGCCCCATCGTCACCGGCTGCTGCAGCACTGAGGCAGATATCACTCCCTCGCGAATGAACTTCTCCGTGTCGAGCTGGAAGTCTGTCGCGGTCATCACGATCGATCCCGCCTTGCCAGCCCCCTTGACCGCCTGCGCCGCGCCTACCGCTGTTGAATCTGCTCCGTTGTAAACGCCATTTATCTGCGGGTAGGTCTGCAGAAAATCCTCCATCAGGCGAAGTCCGTCGGCCGGCGTGGATTGAGAGTACTGCTCACCGAGCACTTTTACGTTCGGGTACTTCGCAGCCAGCTGTTTTCTGAATGCGTTGCCGCGGATCTCCGCCCACGACGTGCCGGGGGCGCCGCGCAGCATGACGACATTCCCGCCCGCCTTCAGCCGCTCGCCCATGAAATCCGCCTGCATGCGGCCGATCACGTCGTCGTCTGAGCGGATCCGCGTGACGACCTTGTCGCTGTCGGTCATCACGTTGACGTTGATGACAGGAATGCCGGCGGCAGCGGCTGCCTCCACTGCGCCCACGGTCCCCGGTCCGCTCACCGCGGCGATGATGATCGCGTCGACCTTGCTGGCGATGAGGTCCTCGATCTGCGACACCTGCTTGTCAAGGTGTTCATACCCACCCGCCTCAAGCAGCGTCACCTGGGCGCCGAGGTTCTGCGCCTCGTCGATGTAGCCGTAGGCCTGTCCGACGTAATGCGGGTTGGCGAGATGCGGAATCGATACGCCGAGCCGGTACGCCTTGGACGGCCGGGCGGGACGCGCGAAGTCCGTAACCGCCTGCGTTTCGGCGGCAGGTCTCTCGTCTGGCGCAACGCTCGACGTGCGTTCCTGCGAACTTTGCGTTCCGCGTCCGCATCCGACCAGCAGCAATGCCGCGGTTGCCATCAGCGTCGGCAATGTCTTGACGCGACGCGCTTCATTCCAACGAAACATCAATACTCCCCTCAACTTCGACGCTCCCGGGCGAGGTCCACGTAGACCGCGCCGACGATGATCGCGCCGATGACAATGTTCTGGATGTAGGAGGACACCTGCACGAGGTTCAGCCCGTTGCCGAGAATGCCGAGTACCAGCACGCCCATCAGCGTCGTGCCGATGCCTCCGACTCCACCACTGATTCTGCCGCCGCCGATGACCACCGCGGCAATCGAGTACAGCTCCTGCACTTCTCCCAGCGTCGGCTGTCCGGAAATCACACGGGAGGTCAAAATGACCCCGGCGACGCCCGCAAACAGCCCGCTCGTGATGTACACCAGCATCTTATAGTTCGCGACGTTGATGCCAGAGAGCACCGCGGCCTCCTCATTGCTGCCCATCGCATAGACGTACCGGCCAAACCGGGTCCGGCGCAGGATTCCGTGGGCCAGCACGAACGCGACAGCGGCGATCACAGTTGGGATGGGGAAGGGGCCCAGATAGCCAGCGCCCAGCACCAGGAACTCCCGCGGCAGCCCGGCAATCGGCAGCCCGCCGCTGAGCGTCAACGCGGCACCGCGCGCCGCCACCAGCATGCCCAGCGTCGCGATGAAAGGCGGCACCCGCGCCTTCGCGATGATGAGCCCGTTGACGAGCCCCGCGAGCCCTCCTGCCAGAATGCCCGCGGTGATGCCTTCGACGAGGCCAAACGCTTTCATCTGCTGCGCGCAGACGACGCTGACCAGCGCCAGCAGTGACCCGACGGAGAGATCGATACCGCCGCTCAGAATGGCGAATGTCTGCCCGAGCGCGAGGAGCGCCAGAATCGAGATCTGGCGCGAGACGTTGGCCAGGTTCGTCGCGCTCCAGAAGTTCGGGTTGATCGAGCCAAAGACGATCGCCAGTGCCAGGATGACGATCGGCATCCCGACGCGGCTCCAGCGGATGGTACGCAACGTTAGGCCGCGCCTCGCAGCGCGCAGTTCAAAATCTTCTCCTCGGTGGCGTCGGCGCGGTCGAACTCGCCGCAGATGCTCCCTTCGCGCATCACCAGAATGCGATCGCTCAGGCCCAGAATCTCCGGGAGCTCCGACGAAATCATCACGATGGCGGCGCCGCGGGAGATCAGCTCGCCCATCAGTTTATAGACCTCGATCTTGCCGCCCACGTCGATACCCCGGGTCGGCTCGTCGAAGAGAAACACTTCCGCGTTCGTATTGAGCCACTTCGCGATGACGACCTTCTGCTGGTTGCCGCCGCTCAGCTCGAGGACGCGCTTCTCGAGATCTGTTGTCGCGATGCGAAGCGATGTGACGAACTCCTGCGCCCGCTGTTTCTCGCGGCGTACATCCAGGATGCCCCTCCGCGAAAACCGCCGCAGCGCGCTGAGCACCACGTTCTCCCACACGGACAAGGTGCCGAAAATGCCGTGGCGCTTGCGATCTTCGGGCACGAGCGCGATGCCGTGCCTGATGGCATCGCCGGGTCTGCGCACGTTGACCGGCTTGCCGCGGAGAAGGATGCGGCCGCTGTCGATCGGGTCGACGCCGAAGATCGCGCGAGCAGTCTCGGTTCGTTTCGAGCCGACGAGCCCCGCGATGCCGACGATCTCACCGCGTCGGACGCTGAACGTGACGCCGTGAAGGACGCCCTTCCGCGTGAGCTGCTCCACGCGAAGCATTTCCTCCCGGGGTTCGGATTGCCTCTTCGGGAACTTGTCCTTCAAGTCACGACCGACCATCAAGCGGATCATCTCGTCTATCGTCGTCGAGGCCACAGGCACGGTGGCGACGCACGTGCCGTCGCGAAGAATCGTCGCACGGTCGCACACGGCCTTCACCTCGTCGAGGCGGTGCGACACGTAGATGACCGCCACATTCCGCTGTTTGAGGCGGGCTATCGCCTCGAACAGGCGATCGATCTCATGTGACGTCAGCGTTGCCGTCGGCTCGTCCATGATGATCAGCCTGGCATCGAGCGACAACGCCTTCGCGATTTCGACCATCTGCTGCTGCGCGACGCCAAGGTCCTTGACGATCGCCTCGGGGTCGATGTGCAGGTCGAGCGATGCGAGGACGTCGCGCGTCTGGCGGATCAGCGCCTTGCGATCGACGATCGACAGCGCACGCAGGCGCAGCGGCTCGCGGCCAAGAAAAATGTTTTCGGCGACGGTCATGTCGGGCGCGAGCGTGAACTCCTGATAGATCGTGCTGATGCCAAGCGCTTGCGCAGCGTGTGGGTTCCGAATGTGCACCGACCGGCCATCCACGCGAATCTCACCGTTATCCGGCCGGTAGACGCCCGAGACGGTCTTGATGAGGGTGGATTTTCCCGCGCCGTTCTCACCGAGCAGCGCGTGGACTTCGCCGCGGCGCACGTCGAGCCCGACGTCGTTCAGCGCGAGGACGCCGGGGAAACGCTTGACGATGGCGTGAAGCTGGAGAAACGGAGACGCGTCCGTCATTCAGGGTGCAATCGATCGCTGCCGGGAATCCGGGGCACTTCGAGAGTGGACCCACGCCCACCCAAAGAGCGTGGCTGCCAGAAAGGGGTACGCAAAGGACGGCAACGGCTCGGAGAGTGGCGTCAGGGCGGCGCCCAGGAAGTTCCGTACGGCCACCACGGCGAACAAGAGCGCCGCCAGGAACCCGACGCCCCTTACCAGCAGGGGCATGATGTTGGAAGCGCTGACGAGAACGAGTGACGCCGCCCATAGGGCGACACCCGCGCCGAACGATGGAGCACTGGCCTCCAGCGTCATGGCGACACCAGAGAGAAGGAGCGCCTCCCCTACGACAAAGACCAGGAATCCGGCAGCCGCGAGATCGTTTCCACGACGGAAGTGATGAACAGCAAGCAGTGCGGATGCGACGATGAGGGCCGTCCCGTCCACGCCCCACGCAAGCCCGCGCAACGCGGCAGACGGCGCAAACGTGCCGGAGACGCCAAGAACGGCACCGACGACGAGTCCAGTTGCCGCAGTCAGTCGGAGTCGCGAGTCACTCAAATCGTGATGTCCA
>Ga0310810_10010293_pt1 | contig 10885 bp, 10 predicted proteins | sample NCmetagenome_FD_207641 | JGI IMG/M metagenome (GOLD analysis project Ga0310810, IMG submission 207641) | Soil microbial communities from experimental microcosm in Duke University, North Carolina, United States - NC | ecosystem: Engineered > Artificial ecosystem > Soil microcosm > Unclassified ... | reverse complement strand
GTAACAGGGTCCGCATGGCAAACCCCACCCGGAGCAAGACCGAATAGGGGTCTCGCGCCTGAGCTTTCGAGCAAGGGCAGGGGAGTTTCGCCCCGAGAGGCCCGGGTTGGTTGCTGGAGCCTTGCGGCAACGCAAGGCCGAGATGAATGGCTGCCCTTGCGGCGCGGGTCCTTCCGGATACCACCTGCAAGACAGAACCCGGCTTACAGGCCCCCTGGCACTTTCGCCTTACGCCGCCAGCTCGCGTGCAGCGGCGCTGATGGCGCCGTCGTTATCCACCGCCTGAAGATAGCGCCGCTCGGCCCCTTCGAGCACCAGCGCGGTGAGGCGGCCGAAGGTATAGGCACCGGTATCGATGCCGATGCGATTGCCGCGGTCCTCCGGCTCCTGGCGGATCGTGTGACCATGCACGACGACGGCTTCGTGGGGTTCGCTGTGGGACAGGAACGGCTCGCGAATCCAGCGCAGGTTGTCCTTGGTCTGCTCTTCGAGCGGAACCCCCGGCGCGATCCCCGCATGGACGAACAGGTAGTCGCCGATGGCGATCGTGTCCTCGAAGCTTTCGATGAAACCGCGGTCGCCGGGGGGCACAGCCGAGTGCATCATAGCCTGCACTTCCTCGATCGACGCTTCGAGATATGTATTTGGGTCAAGACCATAGCTGAGGACCGTCTCCTTGCCCCCGAAGCGAAGGAAATGCTTGAGCGTCTCGGTCTTCTCAAAGCTCGAGAGAAACATTTCCTCGTGATTGCCCATGAGGATGCGCACGGGGCGATGGCGCCGCCATTCCCGGGCGCGGGCGACGACACCGGCACTGTCGGGGCCACGGTCGACCAGATCGCCGAGCAGGATGACCGTCGTTTCCGCACGACCGGAAGCGGTATCGTCCTCCTCGATCGCCCCGATCAGCGCTTCGAACAGGTCGAGCCGGCCATGGATGTCGCCCACGGCATAGACGCGTTGCCCCGCCGGCACTTCGGCCGAGGGGCCCTGACTTTCGCCGCGGTCGAATAGCTTACGAATGGATTTCAGCATGGCTCAACGAAGCGTTGGACCTCTTCACGGTTCCCGCAAGGGCAAACGAATTCTCGTGCCGCGAAGTGAACGAGTTTTCCTGACCGGGCGCTTAATGTGGTGCCCAAACACCACACCCGCCGCACGCTGTGGACCACCTCGCGTTTTTTCTTGTGCAATGCAGCAAACGTGTGCACGTTCGCAATCGTGTTCGCGTGAATGTCGGCCCAGTGAACGAGGCCGCCCCGCGTAACCGCAGGTGGGACGAAGCATAGTTTCAACCGCAATTGAGGAAATTGCCCATGCTTACGTCCGTCCGCAGCCTCATGGCTGCAACCGTTGTGGCCGGCTGTGTCCTGGCCGCCACTCCCGCCCTCGCCGAAGATGCTCCGGCGCCCGAGGCCAAGCCCGCGTTCACCATCAGCGGCAACGTCGCCCTAGTGACCGACTATCGTTTCCGCGGCGTCTCGCTGTCCGGCGGCGACCCTGCCATTCAGGGCGGCATCACGCTCAGCCACTCGAGCGGTTTCTATATCGGCACGTGGTCGTCGTCGATCGACGGCGGCGCGCTTTACGGCCAGCAGGAGCTCGACTTGTTCGGCGGCTGGACCGGCGACGTCGGGCACGGCGTTACCGTCGATGCCGGCCTGCTCAAGTACGTTTATCCGAGCAACGACGTCGGTCCGGCCGACTACTGGGAGCCGTACGCATCGGTCGCCACCCAGGTCGGCCCGGCCCGCCTCAAGGTGGGCGTCAACTACGCCTGGAAACAGAAGAGCGTCGTCGACTACGCCGGCAAGAGCTCGGACAACCTCTATGTTTACGGCAACGTCGATCTCGCCGTTCCCAAGACCCCGATCACCGTTTCCGGCCATCTCGGCTACACCGACGGCGTGCTCGCGCCGGGCTATGTCACCGGCAACGGCGACAAGAGCGGGCTGGACTGGTCGATCGGCGCCAGCGCGACGGTTCTCGGTCACTTGACCGCCGGCGTTTCGTACGTGGGGGTCGATGGTCCTTCGATCAACGGCTTTACGGACGATACGGTGGTCGGCTCGTTGACGCTCAGCTTCTAGGACCGCCGGCTTTTGGATGGGGCAGGCCCCGCGTCGCATCCGTGGCGCGAGGCCTCGCGCCGTCGGCGCAAAAAGGACTGGCACCGTGTTGGCCCTTGCCAGTAGGGGCCATTCGCATCGACCGAGACGAATGGAGCAGCCCCATGGTGAAATACCTCCACAGCATGATCCGGGTGAGCGACCCCGAGGCGACGGTGAAGTTCTTCAACCTGCTCGGCCTCGAGGAAGTGCGGCGGATGGAAAGCGACAAGGGCCGGTTCACGCTCATCTTCATGGCGGCGCCGGGCCAGAAGGACATCGCCGAGGTCGAGCTGACCTATAACTGGCCGCCCGAGGACGGCAGCGCGCCCGAGGACTACGGCGGCGGGCGCAACTTCGGGCACCTCGCCTACCGGGTCGAAAACATCTACGAGACCTGCCAGCGGCTGGCCGACGCCGGCGTGACCATCAACCGCCCGCCGCGCGATGGGCACATGGCCTTCGTCAAGTCTCCCGACGGGATCTCGATCGAGCTGTTGCAGGACGGCCACCTCGAACCGCAGGAGCCATGGGCGAGCATGGAGAACACCGGCAGCTGGTAGAGCCGGACCGTCCATCTTCTCTATCATCGCGCGCACTCGCGTGCGAAAAATCGGCTCGAGGTCGTCCCCCGGGTGGCGGCCTTCACGAGCGGCTGCGCAAGTTCTTGAAGCATCGGTCCTGCGCCTGGGCAACGAATAGGGACAATTGCCTTGTGCGTTCGGTGCGCCGGCAGGACAGCGAATTCCTCCGGCAAATCTAGCAACACGCAAGGCCCCGGTTTGGCTCGCCACGGCGCGCCTAATCTGCCAGCAATGCAGGCATGACCGCTGGGCTGATCATCGTCTTCGTGGCCGTATACACGGCGATCGCGCTGGAGGAGCCGCTGGGGGTCAACAAGTCGGCCACTGCCCTCGTCGGCGCCGGCTTGCTGTGGACGATCTTCGCGCTCGGCGCCGGCGACCCTCTCGCCGTCAGCGAACCGCTCAATGACGCCCTCATCGAGACCGCGCAAATCGCATTTTTCCTCATGGGCGCGATGACCGTGGTCGAGGTCGTCGACGCGCATGACGGGTTCACCGTGATCACCTCCCGCCTCAGGTCGCGCACGCTGGCGAGGCTGACAATCGTCATCAGCGTGCTGACTTTCTTCCTCAGCGCCGTGCTCGACAACCTTACGACGACAATCGTCATCGTTTCGCTGCTCAAGCGGCTCCTGCGACATCACGAAGACCGCCTGCTCCTCGCCGGCATGACCGTCATCGCCGCCAACGCCGGCGGCGCGTGGTCGCCGATCGGGGATGTGACCACGACGATGCTGTGGATCGGCGGCCAGGTCACCACCACGGCCATCGTCACCCGGCTGATCCTGCCCTCGTTCGTCTGCATGATCGTGCCGTTGGCCATCGTCACCTGGATGGTTCGGGGGAAGGCCATTGTCGCGCCCGAGAAGGCCGCCGGTCCTGACGAGGCTTGCGGCCACAGCACGCCGTTCGAGCGCAACCTGATGTTCACGCTCGGCATCCTTGCGCTGCTGGCAGTGCCGCTGTTCAAGGCGATCACGCACCTGCCGCCGTTCCTCGGCATCCTGTTCGGGCTCGGCATCATCTGGGCCGTCGGCGACCTGGTCCATCGCGGCAAGGGCGAGGACGAAGGACGACGCGTCACCATCGCCGACGCGCTGACCCGCATCGACATGGGCGCTATCGTGTTCTTCGTCGGCATCCTGCTCGCCGTCGCGACGCTCGAACATGCAGGAGTGCTGGGCGCCCTGGCCCGCTGGCTCGACCAGGAGATCGGCCGCCTCGACGTGATCGTTCTGGCCTTCGGGCTCCTCAGCGCCGTCATCGACAACGTCCCGATGGTCGCCGCGGCCATGGGCATGTACGACCTCGCAACGCATCCGCCCGACAGCTTCCTGTGGGAATTTTTGGCCTATTGCACCGGCACCGGCGGCTCGATCCTCATCATCGGATCGGCGGCGGGCGTCGCCGCCATGGGCGCCGAGAAGATCGGCTTCCTGTGGTACCTGCGCCGGTTCGCGCTGCTGGCCCTCGTTGGCTATGTGGCGGGCGCGTGCATCTACGCGTTGCAAAACGCCATCCTGGCCTAAGGTTAACAGTCACTGCTTCGCAGGGGATTGCTGAGCGCTGATTCACCCGATGTCGGCTTATGCGTCCGTAATTGGGCGGCTTGAACCTGCATGGAGACGGTCCACTATCTGCCAATTATCGTTAGCCAAGACCTGCAAAACCGTCACCACAGCGCACGGCACGAGCTATTAGGCCGCGTACATTGGGAGCAACCCTGTGCTCTTCAATGGAAATCAGGGCTCGCTGGAAGCCTCCATTGAGCAAGGTCTCCTCCAGCTCTCGTGCGTCGTAAAGGCGGTGTGCGCCGGAGCGGGCGAACCGCCAGCGCTCCATCGTTTCGCGATGAGTGACGTAGACGATAAGCCGACCGCCGTCGCGCAGCGACCCATGAAGTGCCGCCGCCATCGCGCCTGACACGTCGGCGAAGTAGAGCACATTCAATGCCAGCACGCCGTCGAACGGTGGCCATCGGTCCGCCATGTCCTTCACGTCCTCGGCCGCCAATTCAGCTTCGTGGCCGAGACGCCGGCGGGCGGCGGCGATCATGGCTGTTGAGCGGTCAATTCCGTAAAGCTTGCACTCGGACCTCGCGCGAACCGCAGCCAGGGCGGCACCTGTGCCGCAGCCCGCGTCGAGGATATGCTCGTCATCTTGCGGGGCGAGTTCGTCTATTGCGAGCCCCACGGGCCGCTCGTTAGCGATTTCCATGGCCCACCCCAGCAGGCGTCCCGGGAGACCGCGTGGATGGGCGAGCTGCGCTGCAATCCGAGCGGACAGTTGCACGCGAAGATCCAAGTCAGCCTATTTTGGCGAGCAATGCCTGAACTTCGCGGCGTCGGCCTGCGTCCCACGCAGGTCTTGCGGTGTCGTGCGGTGCCTTCAGCGCCTTTAGGAGGAACTGCTTGGCCAGCGACTTTTGGCCCTGATCCAAAAGGAAATCGCCATAGAAGTAATTGGCATCGAGGCCATTTGGATCGATCGCCAGGGCTTCCTTGAGCAGCTTGTTGGCCTTGGCGCGGTCGCCAAATCCAATCGGTGAGCCGGGCACTTTGTAGTAAAGCACGCCCAAACTCATCGCTGCCCCGCCGTCCGCGGTCTTCGGGTCAATCGCGTAAGCTCTGGCAATGAGGTCACGCGCCTTTGTCGCCAGGCTCAGTTTGTGAAAGATGTTGGCCCTGTTCGCTTGCTCGCTGGTCACAATGCCATCCCACAGCAGCGGTTCGGCTCTGCCGGGATATTTCTGCACGAGCGCGGCCGCCTGCTTTGCGAGCTGGTCGAGCTGCTTCGTCTGCGTGCTCGAGCCTTTCACCTCGTAAGCAATGTGCGCCCAGCTATCGTTGATCGCCTTCACCTCCTGGGCCATCAAGTCCGCCGCCAGCGCTGGTCCGGCAAACGCGAGAAAGGCGGTGGCGATCACCAGGGGAATTTTACGGGTCATCTGATATCTCCGAGGGTCGTTAGGAAAATGCCGCGCGTGCCTTGCGCACCTGCGACTTAAGGCCGTTGTCGATCACGGCGGGGACCAGCGCGTTGATAGCGGCATAAACGCGCTCCATCGCGCCGATGCTAAGGTGAGGTCGGCGAGCGGCAATCGCCGCGACGATGCGCTGTGCGACCCATTCTGGCTCGTCCGCCGCCATGCCCGCAAGGCTGAGGAAGCGTTCGACCTCTGTGGTGTTGAACGAGGTGCGGGCGGCGCGGGGGTTGACGTGGGTAACGCTCACGCCAGTTGCGTCGAGCTCGCGGCGCAGCGCCTGGCTGAGCGCGGCGAGTCCGGCCTTACTGCTCGAATAGGCCGCGAACCAGGGATAGGGGATTGCGCCGAGGACGGAGCCGATGTTGACGATCTGCCCCGAGCCGCGCGTCCGCATCGGCCCGCAGACGGCTTGCGCAAGCGCCGCGGGAACTACCAGATTGATGCGATAAAGCAGCGAGAGCGCGCCGAGCGTCTGGGTCTCGTGGAGCCCAAACCGCATCACTCCGGCAACGTTCACCAGGATGTCGGGAGTCTCGCGCGCGAGGCGGGCGCACAGCGCTTGAAGCGCTGTGTCATCGGCAAGATCAGCGACGAGGCACTCGTCGCACTCAGTCGCCTTAAGCCGGTCAACGCCGAGGACGTGGGTTCCGCGTTCCCGCAGCATGCGAGCGACCGGGGCGCCGATGCCGCCCGCGGCACCTGTGACAACCGCCGTCTTGCCCTCAAGCGGCGACATCGATCGGCTCCAGTTCGATCGAAGCGAACATTGCACCGAACAGTGCAAAAATGTCGCACGCCATGCTTTGTACGGCGACCTTGTCGCTGGCGTCGTCGAACGCGTTTACCAGCCCTTCGAAGAAGCGCATGTGCGACTGGTCGAGCGCGCCGTGAGACGTGAGGTAGGTGAATGCTTCCGGCGGTAGGCCGAGCCGCTCGGCGACTGCTCCCGCGCCGCGGCTTGCCAGTGCCACGCTGACGCTCTCGAGAACATAGACCATGCCGAAGAACGACACAGGATTGCCGGTACGGATCCGAGCATAGGCGTGATCGACCATTGCCTGCGTCGCCGGATACGGCCGACTGTGGCGCGCACGTTCGGCGTCGCCACCGGCTGCGGCAATATCCGACAGGATCCATTGCTCATGCCCGGCTTCCTCGTCGATGTACTCATCGAGAGCCTGGACGAGTTCGCGGCGATCTCGCAGCCGCTCCCGCGCCTCTCGCATAAGTGGAACCGTATGGCGGACGTGGTGATACGCTTGTGTCAGGTATGCGATGTACGTGGCGCGCGAAATCGTTCCCGCGAGCCCGGCCTTGACCTGCGGTACAGACAGGAATGCCAGCCGCTCTCGTACCGTCGCGTCCTCCAGCGCTGTGAAGAATAGCGGCCTCGGCAGGTAGGCCGCTTCGATGGCCTTGCGCTGCAGCCGACCGTTGCCGGTGAGACGGCCGTTCTGCGGTGTGAAATGCGCGACCTCACGCCAAGCGGCGATCCGCGCGTAGTCTGGTAGGCCCGCATTGACGGATGCGACTGCGACGGCGAGGTCGCTATCCGGAGCGGCAGGAACCAGGAGGGCTTCAGGAAACGCAAGGCCGTCTCCATACACAAAGGCCTGAACGATTTCAGGACGGCCTAGGAGCGCTTGCTCGATCCATTCGGGCGACACGTTTCGGCCATGAGTGGTGACGATCAAGCTGGACTTGCGGCCCTCGATCCACAATCTCCCTTGCGCGTCGAGCTGACCAATATCTCCGGTGGCAAACGGGTTTTGCGGCCCTTCTTGCCCGATGATGCCGAGGCACAGCGGTCCTTCCAAGAGAACCTCGCCGTCCGGGGCAATCATCGCGCGAATGTGACCCAATGGTCGGCCGACCGATCCGGGCTCGCCGGGGCAATCATTCTCCAATGCGACCACCGAACCGCACTCGGTAAGTCCGTAGCCCTGCCGCACCGGCAGACCGAGCGACCGGGCGCGTGCGATCAGCGCTGGGGGCGTGCGGGCGCCGCCTACGGCGACCAACGTCAACAGCGGCAGGCGCTTTCCGCTGGTTTCGAGTACGGCCACCAGGCCAGCAAGTAGCTCGGGCACCAGGATGAGCGACGTAATGCGCCATTCGGCGATCCGGGTCGCCATGAGCGCGAAATCCGGTCTAAACGGGTCGTGCATCCCGCAGAGCGCCTGCGGTGGGCAAACATAAGTTCCCCCAGCGAGCACCGTTGCGAAAAAACCGGCCACCGTCTCAAGGAGGATGCCGGGCGGTAAGAGCGCGAGGTGCCTGCCGGCATGCTCCGACCCCACAGCACTGATCACTTCACTTGCCACCAACAGCATGTGGTCTGCCGAAAGACACACGCCCTTCGGATTGCCGGTCGATCCTGAGGTGAAGGTAATCCGGGCAGTGCCGGCAGGAAGCGCAGCCGGCCCGATTGCGGTGAGCGGATCGGCATGGTCTTTGCCGTTGGGCAAGGGCATTGCGCCGCTAGTCTCGAGCGCGTGGCGGCGCTGGGCTTCGCTGAAGAACGAGGGCAGCGAGAGGACTGGGATGCCGGCCTCGAGAAAGGCCAACTCGTGCACAGCCGCTTCAACGCCGTAATCGAACTCCAGTGCTACTGGCCCTGCGCTTTCTCGCACAGCCAGACCGTCCAGCTGCTCCGCGAGTGCGGCGTATCGGACTGGCTCGGCAATAATTGGATCAAGCGCGAACCTTTCCGGACATCTCTTTGCATGTGCGCTGATTGATTGTCGCAGTGCGGTCACGCGACATTCCTCTCGCGCTTGGAAAGGAAGGCGCTCATCGCGCGCTGTCCGTCTTCAATCCAGCCCGCACAGATCCAGGGGTCTGTGCGAAAGTAGCTTCCCCAATTGTCAGCCGCTGGGTTCAGTCGCTCCGGTCGGGCTGCCGCCACTTCCTTGACCGGCACTCCCATGCGACGGAACATTTGCCTGAGCGGTCTCGTGAGTGTGGCTACCGCTACTTCGCTTGCCCATCCAAGATCGTTCGCCGCCGCACCCCAAAGCGCGATCATCGACCAGGCGTTGTCTGACGCGAGGTTGCCGATTTCGACGATGCCCGCACGTGCTATCGCACGGCCGAACGCTGCAGAAACGGCGCATTCGATCGGTTCGTCCAAGTATCGCTCGAGAAAAAGTGGTTCGGCGCCGGCCCGACGATATCCCAACGCAGCGCTGATGGCGTCACGACGGTGCACGGCCAGATAATCGCCAAACTCGCTGACATCTCGTGCTTCGTACGCGCGCCAGAACTTTCTCTCGATGAATGCTCGCGTTCTCCGGAAATCCATGAAAAGCGACTCTCCCGCCATATCAAAAACATGACGGCATGGAGCGGGACGATCCGCAGTCGTCCATTCGTTGACGGACGACTGCGCACTGCTTCGAATGGCGCGACATCTCGGTATCGGGCGACCCAACCAGATTCGGTGCGCATGTGAGAGCGATGTGAAGTGATGGCAAACGGGTCAGACCGGAGTTGGGACACCCCACCTGATGTCGAAGGCGGCAGAGCCTGCATTGCAGATTGGGACCCGGCTCGCGGACTCCATCAGGGCCAGCAGTCCTTCAAGCGGCTGCATCAACGGGCCGAAGACAAGACTGCTTCCGACCCACTCCGAACCATCGTCGCTCGCAATGCGGGAGCCATCCAGACATGACATAACCAGACTGCGCCGGCCGGGAGGGACCAACAGTGTTCTGAGTCTGCAGCTTTCGACCACCGCTGCGAACCTCAGGAAAATTCCCAATCGCGGACGCCGTCCTTCTACGGCTTAATTCTGATCCTCGAACGGGCGCGAAAGGATCGGCCATGCCGCAAAGGATTTTTCGTCTGGTCGCCGTCACCACGATCGCACTGTTGGCCGCGGCGCTCGCAGGCTGCATGACGGCTACGCCCTACCAACCCTACATGCCCGAAAACGGACCCGGCACGCACGGCGGTTACTCGGAGCAACAGCTCTCGCCGGACCGCTTTGTCGTACGATTCCACGGCAACGAGATGGCATCGCGCGAGCGGGTCGAAGGCTATTTGCTTTATCGGGCGGCCGAGCTGACCGTGCAGCACGGTTATGATTGGTTCGTGCCCGTCACTCGTCACACTGAGCATGACGTGCAGACCTATGTGCACAGCGATCCCCTCTACAGCCCTTGGTACGGCTATCCATATTGGCGTCCGTATTGGGGTTATTACCGGGGCAGCCTTGGCTGGAACTATTGGGACCCTTGGAGGGGTGAACCATTTTGGGATAGCAGAGTCGATGTGCGCACCATCGAGGCCTTCGAGGCGAGCGCAGAAATTGTCATGCACAAGGGAGCCATTCCGGCCGACCAACCGAGCGCTATGGAGGCGCGGGCCGTGATGACGAAGATCGGCCCAACGATTGAGCTCCCCAAATCGCGCTGAGCATTACGTCAGCTTTCCATCTGTCGACGCCCCCGGGAGCGCAAGCGATTTATGGGGTTCCGGCAGGCGCAGATTCTTGGTGGACCTATGGACGTAGCGTCCAGACCAACAACGCGCCTCCGATCAGCAGAAGTCCGTGTACGCGACGCGGGTAAAGTGTTCTTTGCGCACGGATCGAGTTTTGCGGAAAGCAGAGTCGCCAGATGCCAGACACTGCCAATGCTGAAAACAGCATCCAGAAATACCAGCCGCGCCAGAAGATACATGGAATAGCCAACGCCAGCAGCACGGCTCCGACTGATCGAACGGTGCGGGTGTTCCTCATCCAATGGTCCGTCGAGCTCGGCGCGGCAATGTGGCACAGTCCGGATACGAGCAGAAAACTCGCCAGTACGGCAATGTAGATCGTTCTCGACACGCGGTTACGCTAAACATCCTCGGGGTGATCGCAATCCTTTACACCTAACGTCCGCTTCCGCTGAAAAGGTCAGCGCTGCCAATTTCATTGCCTGCTCGCGCACCTTCGGAATCAGGAGTCCGCCCCCGCTGAATCATTCCTGCGCTCTCGCGGCCGCATCACCTCCTCCAGGGCAAAGTGTTGCAGCGATCAGCTGAATCCGCGACCGAAATTGGACGCTCTGCAATTGAACAGTGCATAATCGATAGCATACCGTCAGCTTCTCGGAGCGGTATCTAGTATTAAACGATAGATGAAGGGTAAAAACAGGCAACCAGATCGCCAAAGAATTGGCATTTTATATTGGATAAAAAGGACGTTATTGCTTCTA
>Ga0310810_10010292_pt1 | contig 10885 bp, 9 predicted proteins | sample NCmetagenome_FD_207641 | JGI IMG/M metagenome (GOLD analysis project Ga0310810, IMG submission 207641) | Soil microbial communities from experimental microcosm in Duke University, North Carolina, United States - NC | ecosystem: Engineered > Artificial ecosystem > Soil microcosm > Unclassified ... | reverse complement strand
GCTTGAACGGCTACTACTCGATGATCTCGATGGTTCTCAACGTTGGCCGGACTGCGCTGCCACCGGGAAATACCCCTGCGCTGAAGCCGTTTCCGAAGTGAGAGATCCGAGTCGGAGTACGGTGATCACCCGACTCACATCAGCACTGCCGACGCGTGAGTCGGGTCATCACCGTACTCCGACTCGGGTTAGAGGCGATTTCGCGTCGCGTCTCGAGGATCTCTACCGGACATTCGATCACGTCAACTCGGCGTCCGATCCGGTTCACATCGTCCGGCGCTACACGGCGCCGGAGGACCGCGAGGTCGTCGGGTTTTGCGCTGCGGCGCTGGCGTTTGGCCGCGTGGGGAGCGTCCTGAACTCGATCGAGACGCTCCTCGCGGCCATGGGCCCGCATCCGGCGCGGTTCGTGAGGCGCTTCGACCCGGCACGCGATCGAGCAGCGATCGATCCTGTCGTCCACCGCTGGATCAGAGGTCGGGATCTCGTGGCGCTGCTGATCATCCTGCAACGGATGCTTTGCGAAGCCGGCTCCATCGAGCGCTTCTTCGTAGCGGGCGACGATCCGATGGCGCCGGATATCGGGCCGGCGCTCGACGCGTTCTCGGCACGCGCGCTGGAAACCAATCTCCGTCCCGCTTACGGCAGAGTGCCAAAGCGGCCAGGCGTCTGTTTTTTCTTCCCGCGGCCGTCGGCCGGAAGCGCGTGCAAGCGTCTGAACCTGTTTTTGCGTTGGATGGTTCGCCACGATCAAATCGACTTTGGAACGTGGACACTCGTGTCCCCATCCCGGCTCATCATTCCGCTCGATACGCACGTCATTCGGCTGGGGCGGTGCCTCGGATTGACGCGCTATCGCACCCCCAATTGGAAGATGGCGGCCGAAATTACGGCGTCGCTTCGCGCGAGCAACCCGGTCGATCCGGTCCGCTACGATTTTTCCCTCTGCCATGTCGGAATGATGAATGCCTGCGGCTACGGACGAGCTCAGCGCGATCGTCAATGCCCGCTGCGCGGAATCTGCCGTCCAGCCGCGCAGCCTCGGAAAGCCGCGACGGAATGAGGATTGAAGAGATCCGTGGCCGTTATGAGAACCATACTCGCGGGTGTTATCGGGTTGATTCTTGCCGCGGCGCTATCGGCATCGGCGCAGGCAGACAGCGAGAGAGGCAAGGAAATTCGTATTGTCGGCTGCGTGCAGTGGGAGAAGGACTTTTTCAAAAAAAGTCGGATCGGCGACCACAACGAATTCGTGCTGACGATGGTCAAGCCGGACGCGACACGAAAGGCGACTGCTTACAGCATCACGGGCGATCGCGAAAAGGAGCTGGGCCGCCGCATCGGCCAGCAGATTGAAGTCATCGGCATCGTCGAGGACGAAGGAAAACTTGACGCGGACCGGTTTCGCGATCTGCCGCGCATCAACATGACCGCTTGGGTTCCCGTGCAGGAGTCGTGCCCCGCCCAATGACTATTGGGATTTGGGATTTGGGATTTGGGTCTTGGGGTTTTTTTGAAGCTCCCACAGTTTCATGAACTTCAAACCGACTGACCAGGCATTCATCAGCGAGATGGTCAGACCGGCGGTCCCATCGAGAAATCCGCGCCTGAGGATGTAGTTCCTCATGAAGGCCGCGGGCGGATGGAGAAAGATTTCCACCGGTCCCGTGCGGCGGCCCTCCTCATACATCTGCATCGCTGACAGCGTCGAATAGTGATTGATGCGCTTGATCTGATCGCGCAGATCGGCGAACGAGTAGTGCTGTAACTCATTCTTCAGGTAACCGGGCACCCCATTGACTGTGACGGACTCGTGGACGTAACGGCCACACCACCGGGCGAAGCGGCGATTGTAGAGGCGCATCTGGTAGTCCGGATAGAAGTCCGTCGTGCGAATCCACCGGCCGAGATGAAAGCTGACACGGGGCACGCGGTAGCCATGACAGGCGGGACCGGTCGCGAGCACCGACCGAATCTCCTTCGCCAATGCCGCGGGAATGCGTTCGTCCGCGTCGAGTGAAAAGATCCAGTCGTTGGACGCCTCCTGCGCCGCGAAGTTCTTTTGATCGACGTACCCAGTCCACGCCCTGGTGAGCACGCGTACGCCCTTGCTCCGGGCGATATCCGTCGTGCCGTCGTTGCTGCCTGAATCGACAACGAGAATTTCGTCCGCGAAGGAGGCGGAGTCGATAGCCGCCGCGATATGGGCGGCTTCGTTGAGCGTGATGATCGTGACGCTGAGTGTGTACATCAATTCAAAATGCAAAATTCAAAATCCAAACACCGCCTGGCTCCGAGAATCGGTGTAATGATCGCGGCGACATCACCCGTGGCGGCGCCGAAGCAACTGTTTGCATTTTGAATTTGAATCTTGCCTTATTGAGTGCGTCCAGCTCCACCAACAGCGGTCGGCGTGCCAACAGCCGTCGTCTGCCCGACAGCGGTTGTCGCCGTAGCCGGCGTGTTCGTCACGGCGGTCACCCCGGTGCCGACGTTGCCGCTCGTGGCCGTCGCCAGCGTCGACGTGTTGGCCCCCGCAACCGGCGCCACCTGCACGGTCTCGAAATCGGTCTGCGCACGGTAATACGAAAGGATCGCGTTCAACTCGTCGTTGCGTGCCTGCGCGAGGTCGCGCTGCGCCTGAAATACCAGGAAATTGGTCGAGGTGCCGGCCGCGAGCTTTTTCTGCTCGGCGTCAAGCCGCTGCTCCGCAAGTTCGCGCGCGACACGGGTGCTGTCCACGAGCCTCTCACCCGTCGTGACCTGCCGCGCAACGTTGCGCACCTGGGTCACTACCTGCAGCTCCGCGTTCTTCAACTGCGTTTCGGCCTGCACGGTCTCGAGCTGTGCCCTTGCGAGGTTCGCCTCCTGCGGGCTGTGGCCCAGCGGATAGCTGATGCTCAAGCCGACGGTCCAGCTCGGAAACTGATTGCCGAATAGGTCGCCGAGGACTGACCCAAAATTACGCGCGATCCCCGCGGGCACGGTCCCGGGGATGCCGAGGTTATTGACCCGTGCGACCGGTGTGCCGCCGAGACCTGTCAGACCGTAGTCGAGAATCGCGCTCACGTCGGGCAGTGTCTGGTTCCGGAAGTACTTGATATCGATGTCAGCGGATTCGAGCGACTTGCGTGCCTGCAGCAGATCGGTTCGCATCTGCAGCGCGTTGCGCACCGCAGCGTCCACGTTCACGGCGGTTGGTTGAAACGCCGGCAGCTCAGCCGGGACGATGCGCGTGGTCCAGAAATCGGGTGACGACTGGTTGAAGACCAGCGCACGCAGATTGTCCTGCGCGGTGTCGATCTGTGCTTCCGCCACGATCACCGCCTGCTGCCGCGCTGCCACCTCTGCCTGTGCTTCGACGGCGTCGATCGGTGGCGTGGTTCCTATCTGAATGCGTGCATTCGTCTCGCGCAGCGATTCGTTGGCGAGATCGAGCGATTGCCGCTGCACCCCGAGTGACGCATTGGCATAGGCCAGATCCCAATATGCATTGCGCACCGCCCGCGACGTCGTCGCAATCGCCTGTTGCAGCTGGAAATCGGAGATATCGCGGTCCTTTTCGCTGAGGATCACTTGCCGGCGCAGGTTGTCGATGCTGAAGTCGCGCAGCAGCGGCTGCCGGATGTCGATCGAGAGTGACGACTGCAGCTGCGGCGAGAAATTCGAGAAGACATTCGACGTCGTCGAGCGCGTGCTGTCCCAGCCAACGCTATAGCTACCGCCCCACGGTGTCTGCTGGGTCAGTCCCACATTGCTCAGCATGCGTCCCGTTGTCGTCTTGTTCTGCCCCGTTGTGGCGCCGGACAGGAAGCCGCTGTTCGGCACCGTGGTGCCTGCGCCCTCGACGAGCGTTGTGAAACTCGGCACCCACGCCGAACGGGCCAGTGCAACCGACAGATCCTGCACCTGCGGATTGAACCGGGCAATCTGGATGCCGAGGTTGTTGTCGAGCGCGAGGCGCACGGCCTCGTCAATCGTCAGCGATCGCTCCTGTTCGCCGGACGCAGCAGCCAACGGCGCCGCGGGGCGCGCGGGAGTCTGCGCTAACGCCGGGCCGACGCCGACGATCCCGATGACTGCCGCAACGAACGTTGACCGAATGAAAGTCGTTCGCATCGTTTTACTCCGTGCCTCGTTCACACTGCCACCAATTGCCTGAGAGTTGACCCCTGACACCTGGATCACCCTGAACCCCGATACCTGACACGTTACTGAGGCGACCAATGGCACATGTATGAACGTATGATGACATTGTGACAACCGCTGACATTGCTACGGCTTCGGTTCTGGATCGGTTTCGACGCGTGGGCGCGCTGCTCGAAGGCCACTTCCGGCTGACCTCAGGTCGCCACAGCTCCGGTTACCTGCAGTGTGCGCTCGTTCTGCAACACCCGGTTGAAGCAGAGGCGTGTGGCGCAGCGATCGCCGATCGGGTTCGGACACTGTCGCCTGAGGTGGTGCTATCACCGGCGCTCGGCGGCATCGTCATCGGCCAGGAGGTCGGCCGCGCGCTTGGTGTCCGGGCGATTTTTGCCGAGCGACAGGACGGCAGCTTGACGCTGCGACGAGGGTTCGCGATTGCCCCTGGTGAAAAGGTCCTCGTGGTGGAGGATGTGGTCACGACAGGCGGATCGACGCAGGAGACGATTGACGTGGCACGCGCGGCCGGCGCGACGGTCGTCGCCGCCGCCGCGATCATCGATCGCAGTGGCGGGAATCAACGAATCGATGTCCCGTTTCATGCGCTGGCGACGATTAGCTTGCCGACCTATGAGCCGGAGCAATGCCCGCTGTGCGCAGAAGGTAAGCCCATCGTGAAGCCAGGATCGCGAGCGTAACCACGAAGGCCTGTTCGGCGGGCACGAAGCACGCGAAACAGGGAATGTTCTTCGTGTGCTTCGTGAACGTCGCGAAGCGACCTTCGTAGTTCACAAAATGCGAGTTCTCAAACTCACCCTCGCCTACGACGGGACGCGGTTTGTCGGCTGGCAGCGTCAGGCGGACGGCGAATCGATTCAGGGTTTCCTCGAAGAGGCGCTCGCCAAATTCGAAAAGGCGCCGGTGACGGTTCACGGGGCCGGGAGGACGGACGCCGGGGTGCATGCGCTCGGGCAAGTCGCCAGCGCCAGCGTCACCTTCACACATCCGACAGCGACACTCGTTCGGGCGCTCAATGCGGAACTGCCGCAGGACATTCGTATCCTGGAGGTCACTGACGCGGCACCCGATTTTCATGCGCGGTTCAGTGCGCGATCCAAAACGTACCGTTACCAGATCCGCGCCGGCGGTCCTGGTGATCCGTTCACTCGCGCGTTCGTCTGGCAACTCGCTGAGTCACTCGATATTTCCGCGATGCGCACGGCCGCGGCCGCACTCGTCGGCCGCCATGATTTCGCGGCGTTTCAAAGCACGGGCACTGAGGTTGCGAGCACGGTCCGGACAATCCTGCGCTCTGACATTCGCGGCCTCGAGGAATGTCGCGGACCCATAGGGTGCGCGCCGCACATCGCCGATTCCGAGAGCGGCGCGGACCTTCTTGGCTCGCCCAAGCCGCGTAGCGGCGAAGGCGGCTCAGGTCGGCGGCACGTGCTTGTGTATGAAGTGATGGCCGACGGGTTTCTCCGGCATATGGTGCGGGCGATCGTCGGGACGCTCGTCGACGTCGGTCGCGGGTGGAGATCGGCGGAATCGATGGCGCAGCTGATCGAAGGTGGCGCGCGTGCACAGGCCGGCGCGACCGCGCCCCCGCACGGGTTGTTCCTTGTCGGCGTGGACTATGATTGACGACTCGGCGGAAGAGTGATGTCTAGGGCGGATCTTCTCGCGTGGATTCCGGAAGGCCATCCCGATGAGATGCTCGTCGGGCAGGTGAACTTCGAGCGTTTGCCCGCGCACATCGCCATCATCATGGACGGTAACGGCCGCTGGGCCGCCCAGCGACACCTGCCACGCGTCGAGGGCCATCGCGCGGGGATCGACGCCGTGCGCGACACGGTCGAGACCGCCGCGCGTCTCGGCATCAATGTGCTCACGCTCTACGCGTTCTCGATCGAAAACTGGAAGCGTCCCGCGACGGAGATCAGCACGCTGATGATGCTGCTGAAGCGGTATCTCCGTTCCGAGTTGAAGACGCTGCTCACCAACAACATCCGGTTTCGCGTCATCGGACGGATGGACGACCTCGCCGGCGACATTCAGGACGAGCTGCGCGCGGCGATCGATCGCACGGCCGGCGACAACGGGATGCTGTTCAACATCGCGCTCAATTACGGCGGCCGCGCGGAAATTGTCGATGCGGCTCGGCGTGTCATCGAAGCTGGCGTCCGCCCCGAGGAGCTCGACGAACAGCGGTTCGCCAGCTTTCTCTACACCGCCGGACAGCCGGACCCGGATCTGCTGATTCGAACGAGTGGCGAGATGCGCGTCAGCAATTACCTGCTGTGGCAGATCGCGTATACCGAGATCTACGTGACGGAGACGCTCTGGCCCGACTTCCGTCGCCGACACCTGCTCGAAGCTGTGCTCGCATATCAAAAACGTGAGCGGCGTTATGGGGGCATCGGCGTCGACCCTCGGCTGCGCTCGGGCCAGGCCCGCGCCAAATAATGAGCGCTGCGATTGGTACTCGGGGTCAACCCGAGCAGAGTCGAGGAATGGTCCGTGTGGTCAGCGGCGTCCTTCTGGCGGCTGCCGCGCTAGCTGCAATCCTGCTGCTCCCGTTCGCCGCGCTTCGCCTCGTCGCATGCCTGGTCGCGGGGCTGGCCGCCGACGAGTATGTTCGGATAACGAGCGCCGCTCGTTCCGAGCGCGAGCAGCGAGTCGAAGGACGTGATCTCTCCCGCTGGATTGTGATTGGCGTCGTCATGTACACCTGCTGGTGGGCCGCCGTTCCTGCACCGCTCAGCATCGTGCTGGTTGCGATCTTCGTGATCGTGTGGCTGTCGTTCGCCGTGCTGCGCCAGTCGCGCACGCTGCACGATGCCGCCACTGATCTTGTGGCGCCGATTTACATCGGCGCTCCCCTTGGCATGCTCGCCGCGCTGCAGATGCTCTCCGGTCCAAGGGCCACGCTGCTCCTCATCGCGACGATCGTGGTCAGCGATACGGCGCAGTATTACTCAGGGCGGGCCGTCGGACGACGACCGCTCGCGCCGGCAATCAGCCCACACAAGACGGTCGAAGGCGCGATCGGCGGTGTGATCTGCGGAGCGCTGTTCATGGCAATCGCCGTCGCGTTCGTCTTTCCGGCGACGCCGATCCCCGTTCGGATTCTCCTCGGGGTCGTCATCGTGTTCCTCGGAATTGCGGGAGACCTCTTCGAGTCGCGCCTGAAGCGTCTTGCGCAGGTGAAAGATAGCTCCGCGTTGATCCCCGGCCATGGCGGTGTGCTCGATCGGATCGACGCGTTGTTGTTTGCGATTCCGGTCTTCTACTTCATGGTCTTACAGGGACGCGTGGCGTGAAGAACCTCGCGATTCTCGGTTCGACGGGATCGATCGGACAAAGCGCGCTCGCCGTCGTCGACACGCATCCGGAGCGGCTCCGTGTCTCGGCGCTCGCCGCCGGCGACAACGCGACGCTGCTCGCCGAGCAGGTCGCGCGGTATTGCCCTGACGTCGTCGCCATGGCTACTGACACGGGCGCCGATCGACTGAAGACGTCTCTCGCTGAGACGTGCGGCTCGCATCCGGTCTCGATCGTCAGCGGTGCAAACGGGCTCGTTGCCGTCGCAACGCATCCGCCGGTCGATATCGTGCTGTGCGCCTCGTCGGGGACCGCGGGGCTCGAGGGCGTGCTCGCCGCCATCGAAAGCGGCAAGACCGTGGCGCTCGCGAATAAGGAAGTCCTTGTCATGGCTGGCGTGCTTGTCACGGCGGCCGCGGAACGACACGGCGTCACGATTCTACCGGTCGACAGCGAGCACAACGCGATTCATCAGTGCCTGCACGGACGCGATCGCCGCGAAATCAAGCGTCTCATTCTCACCGCGTCGGGCGGACCGTTTCGTGAAATGAGTGCGGAGGCCCTTGATCGGGTTGATGCCGCGGCGGCGCTGCGGCATCCGACGTGGCGCATGGGCCGCAAGATCACCATTGATTCCGCCACGCTGATGAACAAAGGCCTCGAGGTGATCGAGGCGCACTGGCTCTTTGGGGTGTCGGCCGACCAGATCGAGGTGGTGATTCATCCCCAATCGATCGTTCACTCGATGGTGGAGTTCATCGATGGGTCCGTCATCGCGCAGCTTGGAATCACCGACATGCGCTTGCCCATTCAGTACGCCTGTTCCTACCCCGAGCGGTGGCCGGCGATGTCACTTCCGGTGCTCGATTTGACGAAATCCGGTCGGTTGGATTTTCACGAGCCTGCACGCGACCGCTTCCCGTGTCTCGATCTCGCCTACAGGGCGTTGCGAACCGGCGGCACGCTGCCGGTAGTGCTCAATGCGGCCAATGAAGTAGCAGTGGAGTGCTTTCTGGAGGGCAAACTCGGCTTTACAGCCATCCCGCGCGTCATAAAGGAGACGATGGACGCGCACGATGTGCACGAAGTGACGACGCTCGAGATGGTACGGCGCGTGGATAAATGGGCACGGGAGTGCGCCCGGCATACAGCCCAGGCGCTAGAATTGAACGCGTGACGACAATCCTGGCGTTTTTGTTCGTGCTCGGAGTGCTGGTCTTCGTGCACGAGCTCGGACATTTCGTCGCGGCACGCCGTATCGGCGTCCGCGTGCTCACCTTTTCGCTCGGGTTCGGCCCGAAGCTGTTGACAACACGTCGGGGGGATACGGAGTACGCCATCAGTGCCATCCCCCTCGGCGGCTACGTCAAGATGGCGGGCGAAAGCCTGGACGACCCGCGCAGCGGCGCTCCAGACGAGTTCCTCTCGAAAACAAAATGGCAGCGGTTCCAGGTGCTCATCATGGGGCCTGCGATGAACATCCTGCTGGCCGTCATTGTCATGGCGGTCGTTCTCGCACAAGGCGCGGAGGTGCCGGCGTATCACGACCAGCCGCCGGTCATCGGCTCTGTGGAAGCGGGTTCACCTGCCGCGATGGCTGCCCTCCGACGGGGCGATCGGATCGTCGCGGTTGGCGACACGCCGGTCACAACGTGGGACGCGCTCCAAATGGAAATCGGCACCAAGCCGAATCGTGATATTTCGCTGACGTTTGTACGCGATGGTCAGACCCGTACCGCGGATCTCCGCACGCTGTCAGCAGGCAGGTTCCAGGTCGGCGATATCGGGGTGCTTCCCGACGCCACGCCGGTAGTCGCGTCGCTCGTCAAGGGTGATGTCGCCGAAAAGGCGGGGTTGAAGCCCGGCGACATGATCGTCGCGGTCGACGGCGTTCCAATGACGCAACCGTCGGAGCTCACGGCAGCGATCTCGCGCAACGCAGGCAAGCAAACCGACATCGTGGTTCGGCGCAACGGCCAGGAACTCCACATCAACGTGACGCCTCAAAAACGTGGCGATCGCGGCATGATCGGCATCTTCTTCGGCCAGCAGACAAAGGCGTTCAAGCCCGGACCGCTCGAAGCGCTAAAGCTGAGCGTTCAGCGGAACATTGAATTCGGTGGATTGATTTTCAAAACGCTCGGCGGACTGTTCGTCGGGACGACGTCACCCCGACAACTGATGGGCCCGGTGGCGATCGCGCAGTTGTCGGGCGAATCAGCGGCGCTGGGGCTGATTCCCCTGCTGACGTTGCTGGCCTCGATCAGCCTGAACCTCGGCGTCCTTAACCTTATGCCGATTCCTGTCCTCGACGGCGGACACATCGCCATCATGGCGCTTGAAGGAATCGCGCGTCGCGACTTCAGCGCGGCGGTCAAAGAGAAGATGTTGCTGGCCGGGTTTGTGCTCATCCTGCTCCTCATGGTCACGGTTATCTACAACGACCTCACGCGCATCAGTTGGATTGAGCGGCTGATGCCGTGGAGAAATTAGACAGCGGAGGAAAGTCGATGTCTCGCATTCACCGGATCGCCCTCGCGGCGATCGTGTCCGCGGCGCTGGCGGCGCCCGCGCTTGCTCAGCAGAACTATTCGCAGGTTTCGCAGGCGGATATCCAGCGCCTGCAGGACAGCGCCACACAGGCGGCTAATGAAGTGCAGCAGTTGAGGACGCGGGATGCCGCTCGCGCCACGCAGCTGCAAACGCAGCTTGACGACGTCCGCGACGAGGTGATCTATCTCAAGGTGAAGCTGCGGAAAGAAGGATCGCTCCAGCGGAGCGAGTACGCCGGCGTCCGCGATCGCCTTGACGATCTGCGCTCGCAGGCGACCGCCACGGGCAGCAACGCCAGCACGAACACGGCGACAACGACCCCGGCGTCGGGCAATCGCGCAGCCGCGCCTGCGACGGCTCCGGCGGGTGCGCGCGCCTCTACGCAGGCCGCGGCCGGGGGCGTCGAGGTTCCTTCCGGCACCGAGATGGATGTCCGGCTGACCAACAGCCTCAACTCTGGCACGACGCAGGTCGAGGATCGGTTTGAAGGAACGACGCTCGTCGACCTGAATATCAATGGCCGTACCGTGATTCCGGCAGGTGCGGTGATGCGCGGCGTTGTCTCGTCTGTTGAGCCCGCGACCCGCACGAACCGCACGGCGAAGATGACGGTCAGCTTCGATCAGGTAACGGTCAACGGCCGAGCGTATCCGATTCGGGGCACGGTCACCCAGGCGATCCAGGGTGAAGGCATCAAGGGCGAGACGGGCCGCATCGCAACGGGCGCGGGAGCCGGCGCGATCCTTGGCGGAATCCTGGGCGGCGTCAAGGGCGCGGTGCTCGGCGCGGTCATCGGCGGCGGCGGCATCACCGCAGCGACCGAAGGCAAGGAAATCGACTTGCCGCAAGGGACGGTGCTGCGCGT
>Ga0310810_10010291_pt1 | contig 10885 bp, 7 predicted proteins | sample NCmetagenome_FD_207641 | JGI IMG/M metagenome (GOLD analysis project Ga0310810, IMG submission 207641) | Soil microbial communities from experimental microcosm in Duke University, North Carolina, United States - NC | ecosystem: Engineered > Artificial ecosystem > Soil microcosm > Unclassified ... | reverse complement strand
CGGCCACCCTTGTGTTCATTGCGTCGTTCTTCCTCGCAATCATCGTCGCTGCACGATTCCTGCACCCGGCCCGTCCGCAGCCGCTCTCCAAATTTCCCGACGCGTCCAAGCTTGCCGAGCCGCTGCTCGTGATCGCTGAAGCGGAACCGATCGACCGTGGCGCTCCGCGACCGACCCTCTCGGACCGGGTCGAGCGGAGCTCGATACCGGTGGCGATCCTTGTCGCGGCACTGGCGGCCTGGGTGTACTACCACTTTGCCGTCAAACACCTCGGCCTCGATCTCAACTCGCTGAACACCGTCTTGTTCGGCCTCGCGCTGCTCGTGCACCGGAACGTATCCAACTTCAACCGCGCGCTTCAGACCGCGATCGTGTCATGCTGGCCGGTCGTCGTGATGTACCACCTCTACGGCGGGGTGGCCGGTCTGCTCCAGTTCACGACGCTCGGCAGCACGATCGGTGGGCTGATCGCGACAGTGTCCACGCGGCACACGCTCCCGTTCTTTACGGCGGTGATTTCCACGGTGGTGGCTTGCTTGGTTCCCTCGAGCGGCGGCCAATGGGTCATCCAAGGCTATGTCACGGTCACGGCTGCGGCTGCGGTCGGCGCGACCGCCCAGCAGGGGCTCCTGGCGCTCTCGATCGGCGACCAGATGGGGAATCTGCTGACTCCGTTCTGGGCAGCCGTGGGCGCGGGGATCGCCCGGATCGACTTCCGGCGGTTCATTGGGTACCAGTTTGTTTATGCGGCGATCTGGTTCGTGCTGGGCGTACTGATTTTCACGCTCGCGTTCTGAGAGGCGGCCGTTGCCAGAAGATGCTGGCTCAGATGCGATAGGCGAATGGGCTGACGGTTTCAGCCGTGCCGAGGCGCCGACCATGAAGACTTCCGGCGGCGGAACCACGCGCAATTTCGACGTGGCCAACGTCAAACCTGTAATGGCCTGAAACGCCAGGGTCCGAAGCCCTGGGCGAAAATCCCCATCACTGACCAGGCCCCCGGGCATCAAGTGCGGCCGCGATTTTGCGTGGGCGGAGCCGCCTGCAACAACTTCGCCGAGGCTCGATGTGGGTGGCGGCCGTGGTCCTGTTCTTCGTGTCCGCCTCAAGGACGACGTCAACTTCATCACGCCGACGATCGTCAAGGGTCACGTCTACGTCGGCACGCCGACGGGCGTGGCGGTGTTCGGCCTACTAATCAGTACGCCCGCCGCGCCAACGAACCTCCGGATGATCCGCTGATTGGTTCCTGCTGACACGGGCGCCGTGCGTGCGCTTCCATCTTTCGTTTTCGTGAAAGCGCACGAGTGTTCTCCAGGTCGTCACGGTTTTCTGGATGCCGTGTAGGCGAGGATGTTGACGATGTCTTCATTCGTCAACTTCTCGACCACCGGCTTCATCAGGGCGGCCATCGCGCCATTACGAGCACCGCTCTTGAAATCCCAAAGCTGCCGGCCAAGGTAACTCGGTGAGCGATTCGCGAGTCCGGGGATCGTGGCTACTCCGCGGAGATCGGGACCATGACAGACCGCGCACGGGGTCGTCTTGCCGCCGCCGGTCGTGACCAGCTCCTCTCCTTTCTTTATTGCGCCAGTCGGCACGTAAGCCACAAACCCTGAGCGGGGAGCACGGAGCGCTTCGAGCGACTCATCTTCAGGCGCTTCGACGATGCGAACGCCGATTGGTTCGGTCGTGCCGTCATCGACCAGGTGATACATCTGCCCGGCGACGCGCGTCTTCTTGACGGTGTCGGTTTCAACGACCCGAATCCATTGAGTCCACGGCATCGACGAAAAGTACGCCGCCGCGTCGTCGATATCCTTGTCGCTCATGAACGGTGCGAGATTGCCCATGTCATTCGGCTTGCGTAGTTCCGCAGTCTTCCGCGCGCCGCTCTTGAAATCGAGCAACTGCTGAACAATGTAGCCCTTCGGCAAGCCGGCGACGGGCGCGTTCTCCGGCCGGCCCTTTCCGTTGGGCATGTGGCAAAAGCCGCACGCCCGGACGTCGGGCTGATGGCCGTGGGCGACGATATCTGGCATCGACGGGTGATCCTCTGGAAACCAGTCCGCCGGCCCAAACCCGTTGCGGACTTCCGCGGCGGTGAACGTGAACTTCGATCCCGGCATTGAGCGGGGCGTCGGATCGGCTGCGCGTCCTTGCCGGCCGCCGGGCTGGGCCGCGGCCGCAGCGCCGCCGGTTCCGCGATTGCCACGCGGTGCGCCCGCAATCCCGGCACCGGGCGCGACAGCGTAGGCCCACGTTGGTTTGTCAGGCGGGTCAACGATCGGAGGCGCGGCTTCCGCCGTCGGCGCCTGCGTCGGTGGCTCCTGACCGGTAGCTGTGAAGACCGCGGCACCACACACGATCGACAGAACCAACAACAACCTACGGTTCACACGCCCTCCTGGGTTCTCGTCTTAACCGAGGGGCTTCGCCCCTCGGACTCTCCGCCTCCGCGCGAAGCGCTACGGCGAGACCTCGCCGAAGCCTTGGCGAAGGCGGGCCCGACACGCTCTCTCGCCTGACTCGCTCGCGCCTTGGAACGAGCGCCAGAGTCATGAGACACCGTCTCGTAATGACGGTCAGATGACGCGATCACACGAGGAGATGATATGACGCGTGCCATCACGGACGCGAGGTCGAGGTCAGACCGGCGGGATTCGGTCCGACATCCACACGGCCCTCCTATTCCTGCCGCAGGGCAACGATCGGATCGACGAGCGAGGCGCGGCGGGCCGGAACGAACGATGCCAGGGCTGCGACCGCTGTCAGAATCAGCGATACAGCGACGACAGTCGCGATGTAGTCGGGGCGAAAGCCGTAGAGCAGCGTGGTCAGCAGGCGGGACGCGATCGCCGCCAGCACCTGACCAATGGCGAGGCCGCAGAGCACCAACCCAAGGCCGCGTCTTCCAAACGAAAGCAGTATCTCGCCCGAGGTCGCCCCTAACGCCATCCGCACGCCGATCTCGTTCGTGCGCTGCATCACGGCGTAGGAGAGCACACCGTAGATGCCAATCGACGCCAACAACAACGCCAACACCGCGAATGCACCCAATAGCGCAGTGCTCTGCGTCGCCGTCGATAGTTGGCGGTCAACAATGTCTTCCATCGTTCTGATGCGGGCGAGCGGCTGATTCTTGTCGACCGACCAGATGGCCTGACGGACCGCGGAAATAATGGTTGCAGGGTCGACGCTGCTGCGGACCACGATGCCGCTCGGCAAATCGTTAGTTTGGTCCGCCTGCTCGTGGACGCGATAGATCGCGGGCCTCGAGTCCTCAGCGACGCCGCGTTCACGGATCTCTTTGACGACGCCGATGATCGTGTACCAGTAGCCTTGCTCATTGAGGCGCTCGAACTTGAGTCTCTCTCCGAGTGGCGAGCGCCCCGGATAGTGGCGATTCGCAAACGATTCGTTGACAACCACGACAGGTGATTCGGATTTTCGATCCGAGGCATCGAAGAACCGGCCTTCTCGCAGCCGCGCGCCGACCGTCGTAAAGTAGCCCTGACTCACCACCCGTGTCAGCGCGATCTGTTCAGAGAAACGGTCTCGTGCCTGCCCCGCCAGAAGATAAAACCGCGAATTGTCAGTGACCGTCAGCGGAATTCGCGAGATCGCTCCTGCGTGTGTCACGCCGGGGATGGCGCGCACCTTCTCCAACTCTGCGTTGACGAACGCCACGCGGCGGTCGAAGTCCTTGTAACGGAGTAGCGGCGTCTCGAAGGTCAGTAAGCGCTCGGTCCGGATTCCCAGATCGGTGTTCCACAGGTGTTGAAAGGTCTGCAAGAGAAGACCGCCGCATATCAACAGTGCGACAGCAAGCGCCGTCTCAACCACGATGAGCGAATGTTGGAACCAGTGGCTGCGCGCGCCGGCCGTGCCTCGGCCTCCATCGCGCAGTTCATCCAGCGGACTGAGGCGTGAGCCACGCCATGCAGGTGCAAGCCCGAAGGCCAATGCCGCCGCAACGGCACTGACGGTGGCGAACGCAAGCACGCGCCAATTGAGTGTGAGACGCTGAGCGCCCATGGCCTCGGGTACAAGCTGTTCAAGAAATCGCATGGCGGGAACAGCGAGCGCGAGTCCAGCAACTGCGCCAAGTCCGGCAAGGACCAGGTTTTCCGTCAGCAACTGCGCGATCAGTCTTTGACGTCCAGCGCCCAGAGCCGCGCGCACCGCGACCTCCCGTCCGCGGGCGGCGCCTCGAGACAACAACAGGTTTGCGAGATTGACACAGGCAATGAGCAGCAGTGCCACCGACGCCCAGAGCAGGACAATCAACGCGGTCCGGGTTTTACCCGCCATCTCTTCCCGCAGAGGGATCACGGTTACCGAGTGCGGCCCGCGGAAGTCCTTGGCCGTCACTTGCAAACTCAGCGCGGCCATGGACTGCCTCGCCTGTTGCAGCGTGACTCCTGGCTTGAGGCGCGCCACGATCTGGGCATCGTGCCACGTGAAATTGCCGCGCAAGCCGGGTGGAAACGACGCCGGCATCCACATGTCGATGTCGCGCGAAGGCATGAAGTAAAAGCTCCGCGGCATGACGCCGATGACTTCGTAGGCCTCGTCGTTGACAGAGATCTTGCGTCCGACGATGTCAGGGGCGCCGCCAAAACGACGCTGCCAGAGCCCGTGACTGATCACGATCACGCGCTCGCCCTTGTCGTCCTCGTTTTCGGTGAAGACGCGTCCAAGTGCCGGCTGCACACCAAGAACGCTCCACAGATTCCAGGTCACTTTCCGGGCCCGGACCTCTTCCGGTTCCCCGTCGCCCGCCAAAATGGCGGACCCCGGTTGGCTGCACGCGAGATCGGTGAAGACGGTGTTGAGACGGCGCCACTCCGTCCATTCAGCCGGTGTTGAAAAGAACGTCGAATCGCCTTCGGACTTGCTCATGTCGTCCCAGACCATCAGCAGCCGGTCGGCGTCGGCATAAGGCAGCGGTCGGACCAGGATCGTGTCACAGGCGCTGAAAATCGCAGTAATCCCACCGATGCTGAGCGCAAGTGTGGCGATCGCCACCGCAGAAAACCCTGGATTCCGTCGCAGCTGCCGCAATCCATAACGGATGTCTCGCCCGGCCACATCGAGCCACGCGAGCTGGCCACCTCTGTCACGACGCACATTCCAGCGCACGATGGACACTACGCGATGCAGGAGTGTCATGCGGCCTCCAAGACTTCTGACGGCGAACGCGACCTCAACGTTGACACGGCTGAGGACGAAATTCGATCGACCCCTTCCCTGGTCCCCTCGCCACTCATGCCCTTGGGGCCGGCCGGGCCAGAACGACACCTGATCAGTCCTGCCTGAGCGTCTGCATCGGATCGAGATGTGCGGCGCGTGTGGCGGGGAGCCATGCGGCGAATAGGCAAGCCGCAATGATCCTGAGGAGACTCGCTACATAGGCGATCGGATCGGTCACGTGCACGATTTCGGTGATCGGCGCCGCCGCAGGCGTGGCGATGAGGAATGTGGCAAGTGATGCCGCGAGTCCGACTCCCGCCAGCAGCCCGAAGACGACTGGGCGCGTGGTCTGCGCCAGGATGAGCTGCGTCACTTTCTGAGGCGACGCGCCGAATACATGTGGGTCTATGCCGTCTTGATGAGCAGATTGGAGCCGAGGTGTGGACTCATGATGTCGATAATCGGCGCTAATCGGCCTTGGTGTCGACTGTCAACATCAAGAATCGTTCGAATGAGACGAAAGCGGGCGCGAACTCGTTCCCGGCGATGAACATTTCGTCCAACCATTTTCAATTGTTGGCAGACGCCGCGCCATTCCAATGCCAAGTAGATCCACCGTCGTGACGGTCACGTCAGACGTCACTCTGGGTCACGGCCGTCGCCGAGCGAGCGGCGAGACCCACTCAAGTGAGATTGCCGTGGCGCATGCCGCGTCTTGCTATAGCATTGGCAAGGCTCAGCGCTTCCCTAGTTCCACGCGTTCACGCTACGAGGAGATGACAGCATGAAACGAATCGCTACGGTCGTCGTGTTCGTGGTAGCTGCTGCAGGTATGGTCTTCGCGCAGTCCGCCGGCAAAAAGCCCTCGACGGGAACCCAAACATCGAGTCAGGGCACGGAAGCGACGCTGGAGAAGATGGAGCACGATGCCGCGACCGCGCTGATGAAAGGTGATGTGTCAGGCTTCGCCGGGATCTTCGCGGACGACGCCAGTCTGATTGCACCAGATGGCGCGGTTCAGACCAAGGCGCAACTGCTCGCGGATGTGAAGTCCGGGACCCTGAAGATTCAGTCGACGGAGATCAGCGACATGAAGGTCCGCGTCTTCGGTGAATCGGCGATCGCGACATACTCGACGACCGACAAGGGCAAGTATAAGGATCGAGACATCAGCGGACGCTATCGGTGGATCGACGTGTTTCTCCACCGCGCCGGCAAGTGGCAGATCGTCGCCAGCCAGGGTACCCAGATCCAGACTCAGTAGGCGTCTCAGTCGCCCGTCGTGGCAGCCGGCCACGTGTCCTCCTGCGCGGCCGGTTGCACGTTCGACCAACGTCGCAGCCGCACGCCTGGGCCATTGTTTGGCGGTCGTGGCGGTTCTTCGCTACAATAAAGGGTCGTCTCTCCTCACGATGGGCCTGTAGCGCAGTTGGGAGCGCGCCTGAATGGCATTCAGGAGGTCACCGGTTCGATCCCGGTCAGGTCCACCACATTTTTATTAGGCGCATCAAGCGGCCGTAAGTACTCGAAAAGAGAAGACGTTACGACGGTTCGATCGAACGCTTTGCCGCTGAACGCCACGCCTTCGGGAAAAAACAGTCGCTGAAGTCTTTGCCGTTGCTCCAACGACGATTGGATCCAGAGATCCGACGCGCGCGGTAGTACGCGCTCTGCAAAGTTCAGGATGAACAACCAGCCCCCGACGAACAGCAGCCCAAAGATCTTCTTGTTGTATCCAATCAGCCAAAGTGTCGGGTAGATGTTTCGATCAGAGCGCAGCCACAAGTCGTGGCAACCGGCCCCATGACTGGAATGGGGGCAATGCAGCCGGCGAAGAAGAGCCGGACCGGCGTATGCAGAAGCTTGATCTGTCCCAACCCTGTCACCAACCTCATCGAACGCTACTGCCTGTCCAACCTCTAGGACATCACCGAACCACGACGCGCACGCGATGGATATTGATCAGCGGCGTGGTGCTCTCGGCGCCGCCGGCGCCGTCGCGCTCTGCGACTGTTCGCAGGGTGATCACATACTCGCCGGGCTTGGGAAAGCTCACCGCGCGCGTGGCATTGACCCGCACTTGCGGCGTGGCCAGCTTCGTTGCCGGTTCGAACTTGTAGTCGCTGCCGCCCAGGTACCACTCGTACTCGACAATCTTGCCGGCGCGCGGCGGCATCTCGATCTGGCTCACCAGGTTGACCGGGACATTGACGGCCACTTCGGCACGCTCCCTGCCGTTGGCTGTCAGGTGAACTACCGGCTGGTGACCCAAGCGCTCGCTGCCCTTCGCCGGCAGCACTACCTGGTTTAATGAATCGCGGCGATAACGCGTCGAGGGCAGCGGCGCGACGCCGCGCTCCGCCCATTCGGCGAGGTCGAGCAGCGCCTGGTGCAGGATGCCGCCGACGCTCGCGGACGAGGTGCCCGACTTGCCGGGAAAAGTCATCAGGAACGCGCCGTGGCCGGCGTTCTCCTGGTAGTAGACGCGGAATATCTTGTCGGCGGCCTGCGGGCCCATCGCCTTCTGGACCTTCTCGGCGTAGAGGCCGCCGACGTACGGAAATGAGGACCCGTCGGCGAGATTCTCGATCACGATCGTCTTGACCTTCAGACGACCGGTCTGAAGCCGACCGCCGGCGGCTCGCATATTGTTGACGTACGGCACCGGTACCGGCGTCGTCGATGCGCGCTGGACGTACTTCGGCGAGCCGTCGGCGTTGCGGTACTGGTCGTAGGCCGGGTTGTTCTCCAAAATCGAATGGCGCGGATAGAACATCGCGGCCAACAGGAAGCGGTTATTGATCCGGACCTTGCCGCCAGGGGTCAGCGCGGCCAGCAGGGCGGGGTCGCTCCGCCCGTCGTCCAGCCTGAGCGTGTTGCCCTCGAGCTTCCCCGAGACCGAGGTCGCGTCTCCGTTGGTCACGCGTGTGGTGCCGTCGGGGCCATACACGTAGAACTGCACGCCGGTCGCGCTGATTGAGCCCAGCGCCGGAACCGTCGCCGGATCGAAGGTGACCGCCGTCGGCAAGCCCTGCCCGTTGCGGGTGATACCTGTGATCGTCGCGAGACCGTCGACCTTGGCCGCCGCGAGGTACGCCGGCGGGTTAACACCCTCGTAGCCTGGCTTCGACCAGAAATCGTCCTCGTAGGTCGGGTCGAGCGTGCGGACCGGTCCGGCGAGCAGGGTTGCGCTGGCTACCGAGAATTGCATGCCGTCAAGCACGATACGCGGGAAGCCGGCGTTAAGGAGCTCGTCGAGCGCGCCACGCTCGTCGGTCGTCAGCCCGGCGTAGATATCCTTGCCGCTGCCCACCGCCGCGGCGTCGGCGATCGCCTGGCGCTTCGCCTCGGGAACGGCGAGCGCGTAGTGCGCTCCCCACATGAACGAGTGGGTGTTCAGGCCGTCCGTGGCGATCACCACCGGGATGATGCCGTCCCAGACGCCGGTAGTTCCCTCGTTAGCCCCCATGGCCTGGACCGATCCGCCGCTCTGCCCGTACAAGTAGCCGTAAATCCGGCGAGTGTTGCCGTAGAGCTTGTTTGCGTAGTCCTTGGCGAGCTTGGCCGCAGCGGCCGGAACGCGGTACCCGACGGCGGGATTGCCAGGGGTGATGCCGACCATGAAGCCTCCGCCGTCGACGAAGGTGAAACGGGAGTCGACCATGTTGAGCATGTCGCCCGGCAGGGGATACGTCTGCTGGAAGAACCGGTTGCGCCAGTACTTCTTCTCAGGAAATCGCCAGAGGACGTCGTGCTTCACCGTAGCCGGGCTCTGAGAAATGCCCGCGGGAAGGTCGGCCTGCGTTCGGGTGGCAGGGAAATGGCCCTTGACCTCGGTGTAAGCGAGCTTCGTCCCATCGGCGAGATCGAAGGTCTTCTGCTCGGTGGTGTCGATGACCAACGTTTTTTCGTTGTAGTCGGGATCGATGCAGTCGGCGTCCACGGCCAACGACGGCTCGATGCCGCCAAACTGCGGGCCGCCAATGAACTGGCAGTTTTGCGCCGACGCGGGCGAACGTGTTGGCGCGGGCGACACTATCAGGCTCACGAGCGCGACCACTGCCAGCCCGGCACTTTGTAGAAACCACGACATCATCGAACATCGTAAATGGCACTACATGTCATTGTCAACATATTGTGTCCGTATAGGCGCTACATGTCAGGGGTGATATTCTGACGGCAGTGGCAAAACGCCGACACGTTCCTCTCAAGGAAGCTCAGCCCGAATACTCCGCGATTCCGAGTCTAAGAGAACGCAAATTACGGGCTGTCCGCGAATCCATCTGGAACGTGGCAATCGATCTCTTCGCCGCGAATGGATATGACGAGACGACCGTCGATGACATCGCCCGGGCCGCAGGCATTTCGCTGCGGTCTTTCTTTCGATACTTCGCCTCGAAGGGGGATCTGATGTCGTACGCGTTGCTGCGCTACGGTAATCAACTCGCGGCGGCAATCGACGCGTGCCCTCCCGACTCTTCGCTCCGTGAGGTGTTTCGCGAGTCGATCTCGCGCATCGCACATCTGGGTGTGACAAGGGAGGTTCGGACGCGAAAACTTCTCTGGGTGCTCAGCCGCAGCCAGGCGGCCATGGCCGCAGAAATGTCACGTCTCTCAGAGGCGCAGGCTCTCGTGGCAGAAGCGTACGAACGGCGGATCGCTCCGAGCGTGGATCGCGAACTGAGGTCCCGAGCCATGGCAGGCGTGAGTCTCCAGCTCACAGGTGTTGCCGTCCGGTGGTGTCTGGAACGGGCCGATTCGGACCTGCCAACGACGATTGATCGCGTGCTCGTCTGTCTCGAAGCCGTATTTTGCGGCGAACGGCAGACGTGATCACCGGGTTTGTTTGGCATGTCGTTCCTGAATCCACACGCACGCCGCAGGCGAACGCGTTCTGCGAGGGATGATCGGCACGATACGTCGGGAGTGTCTCGATTGGCTAATCCCGATGCACGAGGCCCATCTCCGGCGCGCTCTTGGTGAATGGGTACCCCACTACACTCGAGGTCGTCCACACGCCAGCCTGGGACCGGGCACTCCACAGCCGGTGCCCGACGCGGATCAGCTCACGTCAACCGGTCATCGCCTGCCCAATCACACAAAGGTGCTCGCCACGCCGATCCTCGGCGGTGTGCACCATGAATATCGCCTGGCGCGCCGCGCGCGTGACCGACTCGCAGGCGCTTGCCGGTGAATTTGCGGATCACAGGGAGTTGGATCGGCGAACCGAGTCTCTCACCGTTAATGTGCATGGGCCGTTCGTGCTGGACGATATGGACGTCACCATCCGAGCGGCGATGGATGGGAGCGGCCTTCGTTTTCGCTTGAGGAGTACGCTGCGCCGCACCTCGCAGGCGGCGCGCTCGTATCGAGTCCTCGAAGATTGCTGTTCATTGTTCGCCGGCTTCTTCCTGTATTACCCCAGCCGGCGCCAGCAGCCCGCTGCGTTGTCGGCGCCTATCGACACGCTTCGCCTGGAGGATCGGCGTAAGTGAGCGGGCAACATTAAGAGGTCTTACACAATTTGATTCACGATCAAGTCGACCGATGCCTCTAAACCGCTGAAGGCAAATCACATCCCGGAACAGCAGGATTTGAAGGAGGGTTTTGCGTTACACTGTTCGGGACTGTCCGCAAGTCATTGATTCTAAACGGAGAGATGTCCGAGTGGTTTAAGGAGCACGCTTGG
>Ga0310810_10010290_pt1 | contig 10886 bp, 14 predicted proteins | sample NCmetagenome_FD_207641 | JGI IMG/M metagenome (GOLD analysis project Ga0310810, IMG submission 207641) | Soil microbial communities from experimental microcosm in Duke University, North Carolina, United States - NC | ecosystem: Engineered > Artificial ecosystem > Soil microcosm > Unclassified ... | reverse complement strand
CGCGAGCGTGGGTACGCTGTCACCGATCAGCGGGTGGATGCGAACCGTTTCAATGTCATCGCCACCGCGGAGGCGGCGAAGGGTCCGCCATCGATCGTCTTCTCGACGCATTTTGATTGCGTGCCGCCGTTCTTTCCGAGCCGCGTCGAGGGCGATCGGCTGTACGGCCGCGGCGCCTGCGACGCGAAGGGCATTCTGGCCGCGCAGGTCACGGCGGCCGACAGACTGCGGCGTGCAGGCGAGACGCGGGTCGGCCTGTTGTTCGTCGTCGGTGAGGAGCGCGGGAGCGACGGCGCGCGAATCGCCAACGAGGCGGCTCAAGCGTCGTCGAAGTTCCTGGTCGATGGCGAGCCGACCGACAACCGGCTGGGGCTGGCCACGCGCGGAATTCTGAGATTGAAGCTTCGCACCACCGGCCGCGCGGCGCATTCCTCGTTTCCCGAGCTGGGTGAATCGGCCATCGACAAGCTGATCGACGCCCTGGTGATGCTGCGCACGATCGAATTTCCGGCGGATGCGGTTCTCGGCACGACGCACTACACCGTGGGACTCATCGCCGGAGGCGTCGCGCCAAACGTCGTCTCGCCGTCGGCGGAAGCCGAAGTGATGTTTCGAACCGTGAGCGAAGGCGGATTGATTCGGCGCGCGATCGCCGCGCTCGAGAAATCGGTGCAGATCGAGCATATTCTCGAAGTGCCGCCGGTCCGGCTGGCGACGGTGCCCGGTTTCGACACGGCGGTCTTCCCGTACACAACCGATATTCCCTTTCTGGCGAAGTGGGGAGAGCCGTTGCTGTTCGGGCCCGGCTCGATCCACCGCGCGCATACGGCCGACGAGTTCGTCTCTCTGGCCGAGCTGTCTGCCGCCGTCGATCATTACGTCACGATCGCCACACAGCTGCTCGATCGACATCAAGGAGGTGCCTCACATGGGAACCATTAATTTCACACGTGGCGTCCCCGCCACCGAGTCGTTTCCGATCGACGAGGTCATTGCCGCGGCAGAGACGGCGCTGAAGACGACAGGCGCCGCGATGCTGCAGTATGGGCCCGCGCTCGGCTTCCAGCCCCTTCGTGAATGGCTCGCGGAGTGGCAGCGGGTGAACGTGGACTCGGTCCTGACCGGCAACGGATCGCTTCAGCTGCTCGAGTTTCTGTTCCTGCACATGCTGGAGCCCGGAGATATCGTGTTCACGGAGGCGCCAACGTACGACCGTACGCTCACACTCCTGCGCCGTCACGGTGCAGAGGTCGTCGGAATCCCGCTCGAGGCGGACGGACCAGATATCGACGCGCTCGAACGGTCCCTCGCGAAGCAGGTACCGAAATTTTTCTACGTCATCCCTGACTTCCAGAACCCGGCAGGCACGACCTGCTCAGCGGCCAAGCGCCGGCGCATCGTGGAGCTCGCGGACCGTTACGGGTTCCTGATTGTCGAAGATGCGCCGTACCGCCTGCTTCGCTATCGCGGCGAGGAGGAACCGACGCTCTACAGCCTCGCTCCCGCGAACACGCTTCATATGAGCTCGTTCACCAAGCTCATTGCTCCCGGCGTGCGGACGGGATTCATGGTCGGTCCGCCTGCGCTGATAGCCAGACTCGCGAAAGTGGCCGAGGATACCTACATTTCTCCGGGCTACGTCGCCCAGGGCATTACCTACGAATGGTGCCGCCGCGGACTTCTGGTCCCGCAGCTCGAGCGGCTGAAAAGGCTCTACGCACCAAGACTCGAAGCGTGCCTCACGAGTCTCGAAACGTACATGCCGGATACGCTCAAGACGCGCCCCGACGGCGGGTTCTTCATCTCGCTCACGCTGCCGGATGGCGTGCTGACGAACACCGTCCGGACGGAGGCCGCCGCGCGGAGCCTCAACGTGTCGGATGGTCTGGCCTTCTTTCCGAACGGCGGTGGCGAGCGGTTTCTTCGGCTGCCGTTTTGCGCGCTCTCGCCGGCGGAGATCAACGACGGGATTCAGCGTCTCGCTGAGAGCGTCCGCGCGGTCGGGCAGGTTAGCGGGTCCCTGGTTCCTGGTTCTTAGTCCCTGGTCCGTGCCTGGTCCTTGGTCGTTCTTGGTCCTTGGTCCTTGGGCGTACTCGTTGGGTCTCAGAATTGCGTGCACGCGAACTGACTGTGACCATGGACCAAGAACCAAGGACGACCAGGAACCAAGGACGACCAGGAACCAAGGACGACCAGGAACCAAGGACGGACCAGGGACCAGGGCCAGAGGACCAAGGACCAGCCATGCACTACCTGCTGTTCTACGACGTCGTCGCCGATTACGTGACGAAGCGAGCTCCATTTCGCGGGGCCCATCTCGAGCACGCGCGGCGCGCCGTGGAACGGAATGAGCTCGTTCTCGCGGGCGCACTTGCAAACCCGGCCGACGGCGCCGTCCTGCTGTTCCGTGGCGCGTCGCCTGCGGTCGCGGAAGCATTTGCCGCGGCGGACCCGTATGTGCTGAACGGCGTCGTCTTGAAGTGGCGCGTGCGCGAATGGACGACCGTGGTGGGTAAGGACGCGGCGAATCCGATTCCACCCGTCACGACTTGAACGCATGACTCCTGGCCGCTCCATATTCTTTCGGGCCGGCCTGGCTCTCGGCGTGAGTTTCGCCGCGGCCGTTCTTGCCGCGATCGGTCTCGCCGTGTTCGATATCTACGTGACGGGTCACGGTCAGCCGTCCATCCTCCGCTCCTGGATTGACTGGCCGGGGGCGGGCGTTCACGTCTCCCGAGGAGACGCCGTCATGTACTTCGCGGCGTGCTTTGCGGGGTTGGGTACCTGGCTCGCGGTAAACCGGCGCCCGTAACGAGCGCGCATCGTACGTCGGTTCTCGCAGAGGCCCCGCGCAACAGGAGAGGACGCACTTCATGGACCAGATACTGCCGTTGCGGCTGCTATCCTACGCAAGCATGGCCTTCGCGATGGCGCTTGCCATCCTTGCCATGACCACACGGTTTACGCCGGCGGCCCCGGCGTACTTGACGTTCCTGTTCACGGGCCTCGTCGGAAGCTTTGCTGCCAACTCCATCAAAGATCTGGAGCGGCGGATGAGAGCCGTCGAACGGAGCGATCGACCCTGAAAGATGATCGACGAATTCATGCTGGCGGCGATCGACGAAGCGCGGCAGGGGGAACGCGAAGGCGGGATTCCGATTGGGTCCGTCCTCGTTCATCGCCGCCGCATCATCGGACGCGGCCACAACCGGCGCGTGCAGCGCGGGAGCGTCATCCTGCACGGCGAGATGGACGCGCTCGAAAATGCCGGCCGCCAGCCGGCGGCCGTCTATCGCGAGTGCGTCCTGTATACGACCCTGTCGCCGTGCCCCATGTGCAGCGGCGCGATTCTCCTGTATGGCGTTCGAAGAGTGGTCGTCGGCGAGAATCGGACGTTTGTCGGTGATGAGACGCTGCTCCGGTCACGTGGTGTCTCCCTGGAGATTCTCCAGGACGCCACATGCATAAGCCTCATGTCGGCTTTTATTCGTGGGCACCCTGACTTGTGGAACGAGGACATCGGCGTCTAACAGCCGGGCACGCACCTGGCTCGGCAGCGTTGTTGCAGCCGGACGTCTCATGATCGAACAACCATCGCACAGTGACATCCCGCGGCCGCCCGATCCGATCGACATGCCGCCACCGGACATCAAGCCGGTGCCGCCCCCGGACATCCCGCCTCCCGCGGGACCGCCCGACATTCAGCCGCCGAGCCCACCAGAGCGTGGCCGCAACACACCGGTGATCTGAGCCTCGCACGCGAGAGCGACCGGCAGAAGGTCCTCGGTGTCGGCGCCGACGAGCTGAACGGAACACGGCAAGCCCGCAGAGGTGGCCCCTGCCGGCAAGGCAATGGCGGGATGTCCCGTCAGATTGAAGAGCTGCGTCTCCCGGAGCATGAGATTCCTGACTGGTTCTGTTACAGAGCCGACCTGAACTGATGCGGAACCTATGAGGGGCGCCGGAATCGGGAGCGCCGGCAGCGCCAGGGCCGAATGTCCCGCGAGAGCGCTGTCGACTTCGCGACGGAGGATCTCCTGTCCCTCGAGCGCCCGCGTGTAATCTTCCGCGAGGACGTATCGGCCCATTTCCAGACGGAGACGCACCGACGGTGTGTACCGTTCAGGCATCCGCTCGAGCGTGGCCGCATGATAGGCGGCGGCGTCGGCGAGCACGAGATGCAGGTAGATCGCCGCCGTCAGGCTCGCGTGGCGGATGTTGACGTCGATTGTCCGCGCTCCCGCGGCGCGGAGCCGATCGAGCGCCTCCTCGAAGCGCGCGCGCACGTCCTCGTCGAGCAGCTCGAAGAAATACCCTCGCGGCACGGCAAGCCGCAAGCCGCTGACCGGGACCGGCGCGGGCAGTCTCGGTCCCGCCAAGGCCGCATCCCACGCATGGGGAGCCTGCGAACCGGGCAACGGCGAACCGCGTCCGTGGGATCCGGCTTTGGCCGGATTTTGCGCTCGGTCACGAAGTGCCCGATATACGAGCACGGCATCCGTGACGGTCCGCGCGAGTGGCCCGACGTGATCCAGCCGATGGGAAAGCGGAACGATCCCGTCGGTCGAAAGCTCTCCGTGACGCGGCTTCAGGCCGACGAGGCCGCAGGCAGCGGCGGGGATGCGAATCGATCCGCCGGTATCGGTGCCGAGGGTCGCCAGCGCCATACCGGCGGCGACGCTGGCGGCCGATCCGCCGCTCGAGCCGCCCGGCGATCGACTGAGGTCGTGCGGGTTGCGAGCTGGTCCGAACGCGGAGTCTTCGTTTGTCGTCCCGAAGGCAAATTCGTGGAGGTTGGTTTTGCCGATGATGATGGCGCCGGCGTCGCGTAACGCGCCGACCACCGGCGCATCGTGGACGGCGACGTGGCCTTCCCGCACGCGTGACGCCGCCGTCGTCGGCGTGCCGGCGACGTCGATCAGATCTTTGATGGAGATCGGGACGCCGTGGAGCGGGCCGCGATCGCGCCCGGCCGCGAGCTCGCGATCCGCCTCGCGCGCCTGTTGCCGCGCCGCGTCCGCCATGACGAGGATGAACGCGTTCAACTTCGGATTGTCCTCCTCGATGCGACGGAGGCACGCGTCGGTGACGTGTTCGGCCGTGAGATCGCGGGCGCGCAGCCGGCGCCCGAACTCTTCGATGGTCAACGTATCGAGGTCAAGCGCTTGCGTCGTCATTGAAGTCGGCCTTGCGCAAGAGGGCGGTCGCGCGCGCGAGCCCTTCGAGGAGCGGTTTGAGCTCGGGCAGCGCGCGGCGTTCGGCGTCCGCGATTGCCGCCTGCAGCCAGGAGTCGATGGTCATGTCAACCCTCGAAAATCCGCCTGAAGGCAGATTCCCACGTCCGTGGGTCCGGCTTCAGCCGGACCGTTTAACCGATATCGAGACGCCATCGCGAAGCGGAACGATCGCCGTGAGCAGGCGCGGATGCCCGCTGAGGCGCTTGTTGTAGTCGATGATGGCCCGTGTTTCCTCGACGTCCTTCTGCGGAACCTTCACGAAGCCGGGCACGACCTCGCCGCTCCAGAGCACGTTGTCGGTGACCAGCAAGCCTCCGGGGCGAAGAAGATCGACGAGGCGCTCGAGCATCGGCGAATAAAGCCCTTTGTCGGCATCCTGAAAGATCAGGTCGAAGGGTCCCGTGACTTTTGCCAGGAGGAGATTTGCCTCGCCGACCATGACATTGGCGCGATCGGCCAGGCCGGCGCGCGCGAAATTTTCGCGGGCCTGCCTGGCGCGGTCCGGCTCCGCCTCCATCGTAATCAGCATGCCGCCGGGCGGGAGGGCGCCCGCGAGCCAGATCCCGGAGTATCCGATCGCGGTCCCGATCTCCAGAATTCGCGTGGCCCCGACAGCCGTCGCGAGGACGCGAAGCAGCGCCCCGACCTCCGCATCGACGAGCGGCAGTTCTGTCTGCCGGCCCGCTTCCGCGACGTCGTCGAGGACCGGATCCGACAGACGATTGAGCCCTGCGAGATACTGTTCGATGGGTTCAGGTACGATGGAGCCCATTTTCGCTATTCTACCGATGAACAACCCAGACACGATAATCGCGGAGGCCGCACAGACCGCAGGGAAGGACTGCTCTCTCGGTCCGTTGCGGCTTCTGCGGTGATCGCTTTCCGATGCGACATACCAAAATCATCGCGACCGTCGGCCCGGCGAGCGACAGCGACGCCATCCTCGACTCGCTCATCGCCGCGGGCACCGACATCTTCCGCCTGAATTTCTCGCACGGCACGCACGACTCGCACCGCGCCGCGTTCGCGCGGGTGCGGGCAGCGGCCGAGCGGGCGCACCGCGAGGTCGCGATTCTGCAGGATCTCGGAGGGCCAAAGATCCGCACCGGCACCCTCGAAGGCGGCCGGCCACTCGCGGTGAGGACGGGCGACAGGCTGACGATCGCGACCGGCGACTTCGTGGGCGGCCCCGGCCGCATCTCGACGGCGTTCGAGGGGCTCGCCAGAAGCGTCAAGCCTGCCGATCGACTGCTGCTGGCCGACGGCCTCGTCGAACTGCGCGTCGACGGAACCGACGGCAGAGAGATTCAGACGACGGTGATTGAAGGAGGCGAAATCGGCGAGCACAAAGGGATCAACGTCCCCGGCATCCAGCTGCCGGCGTCTGCGATCACGGCGAAAGACGCCGACGATCTGCGCTTCGGCCTGTCGCTCGGCGTTGATATGGTCGCCGTGAGCTTCGTGCAGACTGCAGCAGACCTCCGGCAGGCGCGTCAGCTGATGACGGAATCGGGCGGCGGGGATGTCCCGCTCATCGCGAAGCTGGAGCGGCCCGAAGCCCTCAAGCACCTCGGAGAAATTCTGCAGGCGTGCGATGCCGTCATGGTGGCGCGGGGCGATCTGGGACTCGAGATGCCGCTCGAGCAGGTGCCGCGGGCGCAGAAGACGATCACGCGGGGCGCGCGCCAGCACGGCATCCCGGTCATCGTGGCGACGCAGGTGCTCGAGTCGATGACCGAGGAGCCGCGGCCCACGCGCGCTGAAGTCAACGACGCCGCCAGCGCCGTGGCCGACGGCGTGGACGCGATTATGCTCGCAGGCGAGACCGCCGCCGGCCGCTTCCCGGCCCGCGCCGTCCAGACGCTCGACGCCATCATCCGCGACGCGGAGCTGACGCCGTCGTTCGCCCCCCCGGCGATCGTCGATTTGACCGACGCGGCCGATCACGCGCAGGCGCTCTGCGAGGCGGCCGTGATGCTGGCCACTCGAGACGATGCGCAGGCGATCGTCGCGGTGACACGAGGCGGCGGCACCGCCCGGCGGCTGTCCGCGCTGCGCCCGCGGGCGCCGATTTTCGCCACGACCGATCGGACCGAGATGGCTCGGCGGCTCTCGTTGTACTGGGGCGTGGTGCCGGTGTGTACCGAGATCGGCGAGAACGTCGATGCGGCCGGGACGCTGGTTGGCCAGGAGCTCGTCACCCGCGGTCTGGTGGCTGCCGGTTCCGTCGTCGTCCTGATCAGCATCAGCCCCGATCTGACGCGCAACGACGCGAACTATCTGAAGATTCAACGACTCTGATGCTGGACGTCACCTCCACCACGGTCGGCGCGGTCGTCCTGATTTTCATCCTGGCGGCGATCGTCCTCGGCGTCGCGCGTTCGATTGTCCAGAGCCTTCTCGGCGGGCTCGACATCGTCAGCCCCGAAAACCGCGCGGCCGTCCACGCGCGAGCCAAACAGCTGGGGCGCGCACTCACGCTCCTCGCGTACGGGATCGCCGCGTTCGCGAGCATCTCCCTTGCGCTGTCGCGGGTCGGGATCTCTGAACCGACGTGGAGTCTGCGTGATGTCGGGCTGTGGCTGACGACGCACGGGATCAACGTCGTGGTCATCGTGGCCGGCGCCTGGGTAGTCGTCCGCGCCGCCAACCTGGCTATCGAGCATCTGCAGTTCAAGCTCGGCCGCCACCATGTGCACACCGACCTCGAATGGCAGCGGCGCGCATCGACGCTCGGCGGCATCCTGACAAGTCTGGTGACCGTGATTGTCGGATTCGTCGCGATTCTGATGCTCCTCCGCGAGCTGTCGATCGACGTGTTGCCGATTCTGACCGGCGCCGGGATCGCAGGCCTCGCCATCGGGTTCGGCGCGCAAAACCTGGTGCGGGATGTGATCTCGGGCTTCTTTCTGATTCTCGAAGATCAGGTTCGCATCGGCGATCTGGCGCGCATCAACGGCGTCGCGGGGATCGTCGAGCAGATCAACCTTCGAACGATTGTGCTGCGGGACGGCGAAGGGGCGGTGCAGGTGTTTCCCAATGGCACGATCACCGCGCTCGCCAACCTCAGCAAGCAGTTCGCATACGCGATTGTCGATATACGCGCCGCTTATTCAGAGAACATCGATCGCGTGATCGGGACGGTGCGCGAGGCCGGGGGGTCGATGGAGCGCGACGCCGTGTGGGGCCCCCTGCTCATGGCGCCGCTCGAAGTGCTCGGCATCGAGTCGCTGGACGGTGGCGCGGCGACGCTGCGCGTGCGGTTCAAGGTGCTGCCGCTCCATCAGGCGAAGGTGGCCAACGAGCTGCGCAAGCGGTTGATGGGTGCGTTCGTCGGGCGTGGAATTCGTCCGTATGCGGTTTGAATCCCCGCCGCCGAAGAAAATACAAACGATCAACGCAGAACCCGCTGAGGCCGCAGGGCCTGTTGGTCTCTGCGTGTTCTGCCTGCCCTGAGTGAAAGCGACGGGCGATTTCTGCGTTTGACGTTCGTTTCGAACGTAGCGTCCGGCTTTAGCGGATCCTCATTTCTCCAGCAGCGATCGCAGCGACGCCAGCGCGCGCTCCCAGCCATTCCCGACGATCTCGTAGTACCGCCGCCAGCGAGCGCTTTCTTCGAATCCCGACTGCCGGACATGCAGGCGCGTTCCCGACGCGGTATCGGCACCGGCCTGTGCGCAGACGACTTCGAGCGCCATCGGACCGATGGGGTCGCCATCGGGCGGCAGCCAGAAACAGTCCGCGACGAAAAACCCGTGCCCGGGATCGAACTGCATGACGGTGCCGCGGAACACGCCGCCGAGGCGCCCGAGCACCTCGTCGCGGAAATCGGTCGGGTTCCATTCGATCGCGTACGGGCCGAGCACGCGCGGCGTCGTCAGCGAGTGCGCGACCTGCCACCACGCGCTGAGCGCGTCGGCGTCGAAAAATGCTTTCAGGACCTGCGCCGGTGCGGCGACGATCACGATCGAGAGGTCGAGGCTCGGTTTCGTCACGGTCTTTGTGCCGATTGGAGACTCCTTGTAAAGCGCGGATCATAACACTGGTGGTACATTGACAATGTATGGCGCAAACGCCGCTCGCCTATCTCAACGCCGAGTTTCTCGACAGCAACGAAGCACGGCCCATCCGTCTCCTCTCCGAGTATCTCGAGCCGCTCCGCCGTTTCCACGATCAGAAGATCCAGGACACCGTCGTGTTTTTCGGATCGGCGCGCGTCGACAGCCGCGAGCGCGCGGAGCGCGCGCTGAAGACCCTGAGGGCGCGCGGCGTTCCGGTCGCGGACGGGAAGTACGAAATCGAGCTGCAGAAATCGCGCAAGGCGGTCGAGTGGGCGCGGTACTACGAGGAAGCGCGCGAGCTGGCGTCCCTCCTGACGACCTGGAGCCGCACGCTCGAATCCGACAATCACCGCTTCGTTGTCACCTCCGGAGGCGGACCGGGCATCATGGAGGCGGCCAATCGCGGCGCGCACGAAGCGGGAGGCAAGACGATCGGCCTCAACATCCGCCTGCCGTTCGAGCAGGATGCGAATCCGTACATCACCGACGGCCTTCAGTTCGAGTTCCATTATTTCTTCATGCGGAAGTTCTGGTTCGCGTACCTGGCGAAGGCGCTCGTCATTTTTCCCGGCGGGTTCGGGACGTGCGACGAGCTGTTCGAGATCCTGACGCTCGCGCAGACCGACAAGCTCTCGAAGAAGATCGCCGTGATTCTCTACGGCAGCGACTACTGGGATGAGGTCTTGTCGCTCAAGCCGATGGTCGAATGGGGGGCGATTGCGGAGCAGGACGTCGAGCTGCTGCAGCGCTCGGATGCGCCCGCCGACGCGTTCCAGCAACTGCGCGACCACCTCATCGCGAACCATCTCGAACCGCCTTCAGAGCAGGAAGCCGCAGCGCCCGGGATCGCCAAGACACGAGGGTGAACCATGGACAGCAAAACTCGCAAGACCATGATCGATCAATACAAGGACGGATACCGGGTGGTCGCTGAAGCGCTGGCCGGTGCGTCGCCCGACGAACTCGATGCGCGTCCCGCGCCGGGCAAGTGGACGGCGCGGGAGGTCGTGCATCATCTCGCAGACAGCGAGATGACGTCAGCGATCCGGCTGCGGCTGCTCCTCGCCGTCGACAATCCCGCGATTCTCGGATACGACCAGGACGAGTTCGCGCGCCGGCTGCACTACGATCGCCCGATTGAAGCGTCGCTCGACGCGTTCAAGGCCTCGCGCCGGACAACGGCCGAGATCCTCGACCTCATGTCGGAGGATGAATGGCGCCGCGAGGGCACACACACCGAACACGGCCGGTACACGATTGAGAGATGGCTCGAGATCTACTCGACCCACGCCCACAAGCACGCCGAGCAGATCAAGGTCGCGCGCGACGCGGCGAAGAAGCGATAGGCAGCGCCTGCGGCCATGCCGGGGCCCCCGGCGCGGCAGCCGCGCGGGGGTGGCGTGCCGAGCCGAGGCCATGCAAAGCCGAGGCGAGGCATCGGCGTCAGTTCGCGCTGGGGGTGGGGCCCCAGCGCCAGTGAATGATGTTTGGCAGGACAGTCAATACAAGAGAAAGCGCCGTCGCACTTTCTCGAATTCCGCAACGCCCGGCTCCCACGATCGGGCGATCTCGCGCGCGGGCATCTCCG
>Ga0310810_10010289_pt1 | contig 10886 bp, 13 predicted proteins | sample NCmetagenome_FD_207641 | JGI IMG/M metagenome (GOLD analysis project Ga0310810, IMG submission 207641) | Soil microbial communities from experimental microcosm in Duke University, North Carolina, United States - NC | ecosystem: Engineered > Artificial ecosystem > Soil microcosm > Unclassified ... | reverse complement strand
CACGGCCGCGAAGACGCGTGCCCATTTCGGAGAAATCCTTGTCCGATACCTTACCCATCGCGTGATCGAACTCGAGATCCTTGATCGATCGCAGCACCAGCGTCTTCTCACGTTCGAGCGCGGCGCGCGTGCGGCCGCCGAAGATCTGCGGGCCGCCTGCGGGCTCGTTGGCGCGTGCCAGCGGCGAGAACATGCGCCACGCGGCGATGCCGACGCCGGCCGCACCAAAGATGACCAAGCTCAGAAGGATGATGCCCGCGGGGCTCTGACCTTCGGAGAGGAAGACGACGATTGTGGCGCCGACGAGCCCGGCGAGCGTAAAGAACTGCCAGGGTTGTAGTGGCTGCGGCTCAGTCGAGGTCGCGGAGCTCATCGTCCAGGCGGGCGCTGATGGATGGATCGAGTCCCGCGTCACCGGCGGCGACTACTTTCGGACCTGACGACCACCGGCGCGCCGTTACGACGATGGCGATCAGTCCGGTGATGCCAATCACGTACGGCAACACCCAGATGACGCGATTGAACCCCTTGTCGATCGGAGCCGTCAGCACCGCCTGGCTGCCAAAATCAGCGACAAACGCGGCAATGATCTGATCGTGATCCTTCCCTTCGGCCAGATAGGCAACCAGTTTCTCTTCCTGGGCCTTATGGCCGGGACAATTCAACATGCCGCACGTACCCACCGGCTGCCGGCAGCCACACGTGCAAAGAATCTCGTTTTCGATCTGCCTGTGCAGCGCACTCTTCTGCACGACAGGGACAGCCTGCTGCGCTAACAGCGTCGATGGCCACATCAGCATGGCCAGCAGCAGCATCGAGGCCGTGGCCGCGCTCGCCGGGAGGCTTGCCAGCGCAAATGAGAAGACCGTCTCGGGCAACAGTGCGATGCCGGTGCCGATCGCGAGCACCCCGAAGCCTGTCCAGACCCAGTTCACGAGCGGGTTGATGTGGATCCCCATGCTCGCGCTCTGCTCTTCGACGCTGAATGCGGGCATGACGAGGTACACGTCTTCAGCGAACCCACGCCGGATGGCGACCTCGGTCGTTGGTTCCTCTTCGTGCTTGCGGTAGAACCACCGGGCCGGATACATCCGCGCCACTTCCTTGCCGTCGCGCAGAAGCGTGGTATCCGCCGTGATCATCTGCTTCTGACCGTCGTCGGTAACCTTCACCCCATTCAGGTGCACCGTAAAGTTACCGACCGTCGTCTGCTGCCCCGGCTTCAGCGTCACCTCTTCGTTCCGGTTGAACCCGTTTCCGGCGAAACCAAGGAAGATCAGCACGATGCCGACGTGAATGATGTAGCCGCCGTATCTCCGCTTGTTGCGCGCCACGAGCCCGATGAGCGCGGTGAGGATGTCGGTACCGGTCGCGCCCTGTCGAACGCGTGCCCCGCGCCAGAACTCCTGGAAAATCGTCGCGGCGACAAAGGCGCTGAACGCGAAGCAGATGCCTGACGCCCAGACGCGCACGCCGAGAGCGACAATCGCCACGCCAACGACGATGGCGGCGGCACCCGGCCAGAGGAACTGATAACGGAGGTTTGTCAGCGTCGACTTTCGCCAAGCGGTCAACGGCCCGTAGCCCGTCAGGAACAGAAGGACGAGGCCGATCGGCAGCATCCACTTGTTGAAGAACGTCGAGCCGACGGTCAGACGCTCGCCCGTCACGGCCTCGCTCAACGTCGGGAACATCGTCGCGAACAGTACGAACAGCGCGGCGAACAGCAGAATCCAGTTGTTCACCAGAAATGCCGCCTCGCGAGATACCCAGGAATCGAGCTCGTTGCGCGAACGCAGCAACGGCAGCCGGTAAATCACGAAGCCGAAGCTGATCGTGATGATCGCAATCATGAAACCGGTGAACATCCGCGCCAGCGCGATGTCCTCACCGAACGCGTGAACCGACTGGACGACGCCGGACCGCGTCATGAACGTGCCGAAAATGGTCAGGAAGAACGTGATGATGACGAGCGAGACGTTCCAGATACGCAACATGCCGCGCTTCTCCTGCACCATCACGGAGTGCAGGAACGCCGTCGCTGTGAACCACGGTAGGAGCCCGGCATTCTCGACCGGATCCCAGCCCCAGTAGCCGCCCCACCCGAGCTCTTCGTACGCCCAGATCATTCCGAGCATCAACCCGAACGACAGGCAGAACCACGCGATCATCGTCCAGCGGCGGACGGCGCGCAGCCATGAGTCGTCGAGGAAGCCCGTAATCAAGGCGGCCATTCCGAACGCGTACGGAATGGTCAATCCGACAAATCCGAGATACATCGTCGGCGGATGGATGGCCATGTAGAAGTTCTGCAGCAGCGGATTCAGACCGCGGCCATCCGTCGGGTTCGCAGTAATGAACGTGTCGAACGGGTTGTTGTGAATGACCATCAGGAACAGGAAGAACATTTCGACCATCGAGATGATCGCGACGACGTAGGGGATCAATTCCCTATGCCGTTCTCTGTTCACGTAGACGGCCGTGCTGCCAAAGATCGACAGCAGGAAAACCCAGAACATGATGGAGCCGTCGAGCCCGCCCCAGTAAGACGTGATTTTGTAAAAGAGAGGCTGGACGGCGTCGGAATAGTGCTGGACGTACTTGATCGAGTAGTCGTTGGTGACGAACGAATAAATCATCACCGCCGACGCTGCGGCCATCACCGCCGCGGTCAGGTAAAAGGCGCCAACGCCGCTTTCAATCAGGCGGCGCGAACGCCGGCGCGCACCCGCAATCGAAATCGAGGCGGCATACGCGCAAATGACAAAGGCGGTGAGGAGAAGGTAGGAACCGAGGGAGGCCATCGCCCTTACTTCGTGCCGGTCGAGGGCGACGGCGCGCCGGTCGTCGCAGCCGGCAGTTTTGCGGGGTCGTACTTCGACGGACACTTCGCCATCACGCCGTCTTTGTCGACGTGGAATGTGCCGTCGGTGGCCAGGCGCCCTTTCAACACCACTTCAGATTCAGCCTTGAACGTGTCGGGGACAATCCCCGTGTAGTACGCGCGAATGACCTTGCCCTTGTTCGTGACGTCGAAGCGATACTCGAGCGAGTCGCGCTTCCGCGCCGGCTCACCCTGTACAAAGCCGTGCAGCTGCAGATTCTTTCCGTACCAGGCAGTCGGGTCCGACATAACTTCGTCGACGTGTTTGTAATACTCGGTGCCTTCGCTGAGCGTCGAGTACAGCAATCCGCCAAACGCCAGGACGAGCACGACGCACGTCAGGCCGATCTTCGTGGCTTTCTGACTCATAGATAAGGACTTCCTGGTTGACGGAACCCGTTCAGAATATCCCGCTGAACAGGCCCGGTCAACCGGGAAGAGAACAGCTAGAGAGACTTGAGGTACTCGACCAGATCCCGTTGCTGCTCAGGGTCCAGGTTGAACTTCAACAGTCCCTTGTACTGGTCCACGACCGCGTTCAGGTCCGCAAAGCGGCCGTCGTGATAAAAGCGGCCCTTTAAACGCGTAAACAGCCCACGCACGGGGGTCGTCCGGTATTTGTCGTCGGGCGAACGGCTGGCCTGGAAATCGTCGATCCCAATATCGAGTAACAGCTGATTTCTCGTGATTTAGTGCGGAGTTAGGCGGATCGTTCGCGTTTCGGGAAGCGTCGCGACGGCGCGTTGTCAGTCGAAGAATCGCTATCCGATTCTGGCGAATACGGCCGCTACGATCCGGTCGCAACGCGGCTGCGGGAAGCGGAAAGCATCTGGCGCCAAGATTCCTGCCCGTTCTCCAAGCAGATTGCGGAGCGCCGCACGGCTACGCGACAGCCGCGTCTTGACGACATCTTCGCTCACTCCGAGCGATTCGGCTGTTTCGGCAGTGTTCAGTCCCTCGACTTCGCGGAGCATGAACACTTCTCGCAGGCCGTCGGGAAGTTCGTCGATCGACGATTCGAGGAGCGCCCGCAACTCGCCGGCAAATGCGTGGTGCTCCGGGTTGCGTGATGGGTCGCGCTCCACGGCCTGATTCTCCTCTTCTGTGAAATCAACGGCGTTGTAGCGGCCGCGCTTTCTTGCGCGCGCCATCGCCTCGTGAATGGCGATCTTGGTCAGCCAGGTCGAGAACCGCGCTCGCCGATCGAACTGGCGCAGGTGAAAGTAGGCGTTCACATACGCCTGCTGCATCACATCTTCCGCCTCGTCCTCGTCCCTGACAATCGAACGGGCGGCCCGATAAATTCGCTCGTTATAGCGCCTCATCAGGACTTCGTACAGGGCCGTCTGCCCCTCGAGAACCCGCGAAACGACGTCTTCGTCGCTGAGGGCGGTCCACCGGTCGAGCGTTGCTCCACTTACCACGTGCATACCTATTAGAGTCGCAACTGGCCGAAAGGTGACATCCTGTCCGCACCAGGCTCAGCTCACCGCCCGCACCGCTGTTTCGGCCAGAGCCTGGGCCCGTTGAATGAACCCTGCATCGGCCTCAGGTGGCGGTTGCCGGACCACGTGCAGAGTGCCAGCCTTGTTCAACACCTCGAAATGCGACTTCCCTGCCGGAGTCCGCCAACATCGCAGCGTCACCCGGGCATCGCCAACACGGAGATCGCGAACGACAACTTCCGGCAACCACTCCGGCAGTTCGGGATCGACGACCAGTGTGCTGAATGGCGCGAGCGGCAACAGGCCAAGGAGGACCTGCGTTGTCAGCGTAATCGCGGTGGCGTTCCATAGCTGCGGCGTATTCGCGCGGGGATATGCGCCCGGCGTGCACGCCTCGGAACGCGGGTATCCGCCGATGCATTCGGGGATGCGATGCTCGGGATAAAGCTGTGCGAGATCGAACAACGCTTTCGCCAGATCGTGCGCGCGTGCGCCAAACCCGAATCGGCGCAACCCGAACAAGATAGTTGCCTGCTCAACGGCCCACACCGTGCCGCGGTGATAACTCAACGGGTTGTAAAACGCGTGTGAGGACGAGAGTGTGCGGATGCCCCATCCGCTGAACATGTCCGGCGCGAAGAGCCGGCGGACGACAGGGCGCAGGTGGTCTGTGTCGATGATCCCTGTGGCGAGGCAATGACCGACATTTGACGTCACGCCTCGAACGAGACGTTTGTCGCGATCCATCGCGAGCGCAAAGAAACCTTCGTCCTCGACCCACCAGTCCCGATTGAATCGCTCCTTGAGCTCCGCGGCGCGTTTCCAGTGCGCCTTTGCGTCGTCGCGTGCGCCGAGCATCCACGCCATCACACCCATCAGGTGCTGCGCAACGTACCAGTACCCTTGCAGCTCGCACGTCGCGATCGGCGGCGGCACGGGGCTGCCATCGTCGTAGATGATGGCGTCGCCGCTATCCTTCCACCCCTGGTTCTTGGTGCCTTGTTTTGAGCGCGTCAGGTATTCGAGGTATCCATCGCCGTCCCGATCGCCGTACTGGCGCGCCCAATCGAGAATGCGGCGTGCGGTGTCCCAGTGCCTGCGAATCACCTGAAGGTCGCCGACCCACGCATACAGGTTCGCGAGCGAAATGACGAACATCAGTGGGCTGGCGAAGTCGGCGTAGTACGCGGAGTACGGGTTCTCGTTGAGAATCGCCAGTGGCCCCGTGCGCATCTGATAGGGAACGCGCCCGGGCTCCTCGTCGCGCCACTCGTCGAACCGGTTGCTCTGCATGCGGCCAAGCCGAACGAGCGCGGCCGACAGTGATTGTCCCTGGTCAATCATGCCTGCCTGCCAGCCGGCCGTTACCGCATCGCGGCCAAAGAACGCGGGATACAGCGGCATTCCCGCTTGATGCGCCAGCCATTCCTCCCGATCGCCGTCCAGCAGCGGGAACGATGCGAAGTCTCGAACGTTGTGCGCAATGATCTGCTGTGCGATGCGATTCGCTGGACTCTCAATGCGGGACAAACGCGCGCGCCACTCGTCGAGCGCCGCGTGCCGCGCCATGACGTCATCAGCGCTCAGATCCGCGTGTGTTCCTGACGGCCAGACCCGAAATACCAGCTCTCGACCCTGCTGCGGCGCCAGATCGAACTCCTGTTTCAGCGCATCTTCGGGATCGATCCTCGTGTGAAAGCCCAGATGATGATCCCTTGGCCGTGACCACTCCGCCTCCTGGATGTCCGCAAAGTCCGCGGCAATCGTCCAGGAGACGTTCAAGTGCAAAGGCTTGCGCGCGCGGTTCGCGACCACCGTGCGTACGTCGAGCCATCCCGCGCGAACCGTGTAGGTGACGCGAAGATCGACGGCGCGTTCCGGTACGCCGTCGTCGTCCGTGCCTTCTTCGTCGCCAGCTTGACCGGTACCACCGCCGCCGGGCGTGGTGATCTCGGGATGAACGTAGGTGAACGCGAGCGTGTCAGGAGCAATTGCGGCGGCTTCGCACGGCCACGGCATGCGGCCGTTGATCCGCAACTGAAGTGTTCGGAGGAACCGCGCCTCGCGGAAGTAGTATCCGGTCAGGCGTTCGTCCTCCGCACACTCACCACGAGTGTTGACGACAAGCAACGACGGCCCCGACCACGCGTAAAGCGTGTCGGGACGGACGACCGCGTACGGCATTTACGCCGCGCGGCGGGATCTCAGCGAGCTCGGCGCATCAACGTTCGCGCCCGGATCCACGCCAACCGCGAGCCGGTCGACGAGCTCGCCGCCAAGCCAGCCGGTGACCAGCGCAATGATCGCGCCCGCAAACGACAGGATGTAGGCGAGCATCATCGGCTCCTGCGGCGCGCCACGCCGGAGCCACCAGCTGACAGCAAACAGCAGCAGCACAATCACGTTTCCGCCGCCATGCCAACCGCCGATTCGCTTGGCACGCGTGCCCGCGGGAATCGTCAGCCAGTCAATGAGACCGAACGGCGCGGCGATCAACCCGGTGATGATGCCGGCAGCCATCATCCAGTACGCGATTTCCGACCAGTACCCATGTGCGGTGACCAGATGAATGATGTCGAAGATCACCGCCATCGCCAGCAGGCCCAAAGGAAACACGATGAGCATCTGATGGATGGGATGTCCGAAGAGTTTGGCTCTGCTTTCCATACACCACTCCTATGCCTTTAGGGTGCAAGCCGTGCACCGTTGTCACCTTTCGCAGCCTTCTGACTCTGTTCTGTGGAGGCACGACAATATGGACACACGACTCAACGGGACGGTTTCAACGCTGCGAATAGCTATCGGTCTGATGGCAACGTTGGCCGGGCTCGACAAGTTCTTCAATCTGCTGACGAACTGGGAGGCATACGTCGCGCCGGTTGCTCAGCAGCTTCTGCCATTTTCAACGACTACGTTCATGGCGATCGTGGGGGTGATCGAGTTTGTGGTCGGGATCACCGTCCTCGTCATCCGGCCGAGTCTCGGCGCATTCGTCGCAAGCGCCTGGCTCATCCTGGTCGCAATAAATCTGGTGCTCGGCAGTCATTTCGACATCGCGGTGCGCGATCTCGTTCTGGCGGTTGCGGCTTATGCCCTCGCTCGTTTTGAACAGGTCCGCGAGACGACACCAGTCCCAGCCTCCGTCGGCCAGCGACGAACTGTCACCGCGTGACTGGAAGAGGTAAACATGAAAACACTTGCAAGCTTCGTCTTAATCGTCATCGGCAGCCTGCTGATTGCGGCGCCGGCGACCGCGCAGCAAGTTGACAAGTCCACTCGGCTGCATCAGGACATGCGCAAGCTGTGGACCGATCACACAGTCTGGACCCGGGATTACATCGTGGCTGCGGTTGATGATCGTCCGGATGCGCAGGCTGCCGCAAATCGACTGATGAGGAATCAGGAAGACATCGGCAACGCCGTCGCGGCGTACTACGGTCAAGCCGCAGGTCAGCAGCTCACGTCACTTCTCAAGCAGCACATCGCCATTGCCGTCGATTTAATCAAGGCCGCGAAAGCAGGGGACCAGGCAGGGCAAAAAGCAGCGAACGACAAATGGCAACAGAATGCTGTCGATATTGCCACATTCCTCAGCAAGGCGAACCCGAACTGGCCCAACGGCGTGCTGGTCGACATGATGAAGATGCATCTGGCCACCACGACCGACGAAGTCGTTGCCCGCCTGAAGCGCGATTGGGAAGGCGACGTGCGCGCCTACGATGCGGTTTACAACCACATCCTGATGATGGCCGACGCGCTCAGCGGTGGCATCGTCAAGCAGTTTCCCGACAAATTCAAAGCGTCGTAAGTCCTTTGAACATCTGGTAGACGAGCGCAATGGGCAGCCCGACGACGTTCGAATAGGAACCGTCGATGCGCGTGACGAAGCGCGACGCATACCCCTGGATAGCGTAGGCGCCGGCTTTGTCGCGCGGCTCGCCCGTGGCCACATACCAATCGATTTCAAACTCCGTCAACGGCGCGAATTCGACTTCCGTACGCTCGACGTCCACGAGGGGTTCGGACATACCTGCGCGAAACACGGCCACCGCCGTCAATACTTCATGCGTCCGTCCTGACAGCAGGCACAGCATCCGCTTCGCGTCGGCATCGCTGACGGGTTTTCCGAGCATCGCTCCATCGATGACAACGGTCGTGTCCGCCGTCAGCACAAGGCGTTCCCGGTCACGCGCCGCGACCGCACGTGCCTTTGCTTCCGCGACGCGACGGACATAGGCGTCAGGCATCTCACCTGGATGCGCGGTTTCGTCGACGTCCGCGTGTATGACATCGAAATCGATGCCGGCACCGCGCAGCAGTTCCGCACGTCGTGGCGACGCAGAGCCCAATATGATTCGGCGCACCCGCTGATCTTTACATGCGATAGGATCGCTGCCCCGTGATTCCCGTCCATCGATTTCTCCCCGATGCGCTTGCGGAAATCCTTCGCAAGGCTCCCCTCACCAACGACAAGGTGGCGTTCGCCTGGCGGTCGTCGGTCGGACCCGCCATTGATCGCGGGACGACGGTAATCCTTCGCGAGGGGACACTTCAGGTCACGGCGCGAGAAGCTGCGTGGGGGCGTGAAGTTCAGCGCTCGGAAGCCTTGATCCGCGCCCGGCTCGATTCATTGCTCGGCCGCGACGTGGTCCGCTCAATTTCCGTAGTCGTCGCGAGCCCGTAATCTTGCCATCGATAGAGGCGGACCTTTAGGTCCGCCTACAACAAATGCGGCAACGACCAGTACAGCAGGAGGCCCGCCGCGACGAGACCGCCGGCAATTTCAATGGGCTGCATGATGTCGAGCGGCCGCTGGGCCCGGCGCTCAGCGTCCCACCTCTGAATCAGTCTTGCCTTGCTCCACAGCGCCGCTGCGTCCGGGATTCGGGATGCGGAACTCGGCATTCGAAGGTCCGCCACGCGCGACATGAAGGCCGCGACGACGCGCTCCTCTTCGGGATTGAGATCGAACCACTCCGTCATCGATTCACCAGAATGCCGCGGGCCTGCAGCAGGTCGCGAAGCCGCCGCCGGGCTCGAAACAGCAGTACTCGAACGCCGCGTCGTCCAACGCCAAGCGATGCCGCGATCTCGTCGTGTGATTCCCCTTCCACATAGGCGAGCCACAGCAGCGCGCGTTCCCGCGGTTTGAGCTCGCCAAAAATCTGTGCGACGGTTGCGTCGTCTTCATAGCGCGGTGCCGGCGCCGTGCGCTCCGGCACTGTCGCGAGACCCTGCTCAACCTTCCCTCGCCGCCAACGATCCACGATCAGGTTGCTGGCGATTCGATACAAGTAACGCCTCCAGTGTTCCTCGCCGTCGCCTTCGAGCGTCGTGCGTAGCATCCGCAAGAACGCTTCCTGGACGATGTCGTCCGCGTCGGCGACGTTGCCGACCACGCGTTGCACGTACGCGCGGAGCCCAGAGACCGAGCGCGCGTGAAACGCCGCGAACGCCGCCTCATCGAGACGACCCACGACTACACAGTGTGCGTTGTCGTTTCACGCCTACGGTCACCGTCGTCTGCGAGCAGTCCCATCTGCTTTGACAACCGGTACGACAACGCGGCGGCGACGAGAAACCCCGCCCCCAACGCAAACAGAATCGTTGCGATCGCGTTAATCGTATTGACTACCTCTGCGGGCACCTGCGGTGAGAACCAGTCGTAGATGTAGAGGCCAAGCCCAAGCGATGCGAGGACGACCCCAGACTGGACACCGCGCAATATCCTGATTTCTGGGCTTGCGAGTTCGCTCGTCAGGCCCTTGAGGAAACGGACGCCCGCGTCGGAGTTGAGAAACGTACCCAGCTCGTTCACGGAGCCGATCTTGTCGAGTATCTTCGACTGAAAGATGGCTTCGGTCCTGCGCCGATACCAGTTCTGAATGCCTGCAATGACTGTGTAGATAATCCATCCGCTCAGCACCATGCCGCCGAGGGGAATCAGAATGTCTTCGGCCATTTACCTGTCTCCGAGACCGCGCTGACGATACAACGCGCCAGCCGCGAAATGGTTAACATCAAGTCATGCAGGAAGCGGTGATCGTCTCCGCCGTTCGGACCCCGACAGGCAAGTTCCTCGGCTCACTGAAAGACCTCAGCGCTACAGAGCTCGGCGCGATGGTCGTTACGGAAGCCGTGCGACGTGCCCGCATCGACCCGGGCATCGTCGAGGAATGCATCATGGGCAACGTCGTCTCTGCAGGACTCGGCCAGGCACCGGCGCGGCAGGCTGCGCTTCGCGGCGGACTGTCGAACGACGTCGCGGCACTGACGATCAATAAGGTCTGCGGATCTGGTCTCAAAGCAGTGATGCTCGCCGCTCAGGCAATCGGTGTGGGCGACGCTGAGGTCATCGTCGCCGGCGGCATGGAGTCGATGAGCAACTGTCCCTACCTTCTTGACCGTGCGCGCGAAGGGCTGCGCATGGGCAACGGGAAAGTCATTGACTCGATGATTAACGACGGCCTGTGGTGCTCATTCGAGGAGTGCCACATGGGCAACGCCGGCGAGGTCGTCGCAACGGAATATCACATCGATCGCGAATGCCAGGACCG
>Ga0310810_10010288_pt1 | contig 10886 bp, 7 predicted proteins | sample NCmetagenome_FD_207641 | JGI IMG/M metagenome (GOLD analysis project Ga0310810, IMG submission 207641) | Soil microbial communities from experimental microcosm in Duke University, North Carolina, United States - NC | ecosystem: Engineered > Artificial ecosystem > Soil microcosm > Unclassified ... | reverse complement strand
TGGTGTACGCCATGCTCAACGAGGCGGCGATGGCCCTGGAAGACGGCGCGGTCCGCACGCCCCGCGACGGCGACATCGGCGCGTTGTTCGGCATCGGCTTCCCGGCGTTCCGCGGCGGGCCGCTCCGCATGATCGACGATCTCACCGCGGCCAAGGTGGTGGATACGCTCAAGGACCTCGAGGACGTCCACGGGTCCCGCTTCTCGCCGGCGGGCAGCCTGATCAGCACCATCCTCCACGGCGGCCGGCACTACCCTGCCTGAGCGGGCGGGCCGCCGGCGCATGGTGATGGGCCTCCTCGCCCTGCTGATCGGGCTGTATGCCCTCTTCCTGCTGTTCCTTCGCCTGGCCGAGCCCCGGCTCATCTACGCCCCGGGCCCGTCCAGCCATCTCACGCCGCCGCCGCCCGAGCTGGGCCTCGCCCCGGTGCGGGTCGAGTTTCCCAGCACCGATGGGGTACGGCTGGTCGCGTGGATCGTGCGCGCCCCGACCGACACGGCGGGCCGCTGGCTGCTGATCTGTCACGGCAACGCCGGGAATCTCTCCGAGGCCGGACGGCCGCTCCACTACGCGGGCCTTCGCGCGCTGGGCCTCAACCTCCTGGCCTTCGACTATCGCGGTTACGGGGAGAGCGGTGGGTCCCCGAGCGAAGACGGGCTGTATCGCGATGCGGACGCCGCGTGGGGCTATCTCACCGACAGTCTGGGCGTCGCGGCTGATCGCGTCGTCATCTTCGGCCATTCGCTCGGCTCGGCGGTGGCGGTCGAGCTGGCGACCAAGGTGCCGGCGGCCGGGCTGATCCTCGACGGCGCGCTGTCATCCGCCGTCGAGCGGGCGCAGGAAGCCTATCCCTACGTCCCGGTCCGATGGATCGCGCGGAGCCGTTACGCGTCGATCGACCGGATCGGGCGACTCACGCTGCCCAAGCTGTTCCTCCACGCGCGCGCGGACGAGGTGATTCCGTTCGCGCACGGCCGCCGCCTGTACCAGGCGGCGCCGCCGCCGAAGGAGTTCGTCGCGTTGGCAGGCGGGCACGCCGACGCGTTCGAGCAAGACTCGGCCGCGTACTTCGGCGCGATCGCGCGCTTCATCGGGGCCCTGCCTCACCCTCGCTGAGCGGCCGACGCGTCGCGGTCCGGGCCACTATGGCCGCGGGTCGATGTCGGTTTCGTTCCTCGGCGCTACATCGCATCGATTCGTGTGACTCGCGTCACACGCTTCTCGCCATTCGTTTCGGCGCGCGATCGACGGCTCGCGACGCGCAGCGAGCAAATCACGCCGCGAATCGCGCAGGTCGCGACCGAAGCGTTGTATGGCCAGAACGGCATTCTCTATGTTCGACGCGTCGCATCGCGCCGCCGCATGCGACGCGTCTCGAGCCTCGAGAGTTTCGTAACGCCGATCCCGGTTCTTAGCCGCCGCCCCGCTGGTCCGCCGCATCTGCGTCACCCTCCTCCGCGCGTGGCTCCAACCCCGATACCGGCGCAGCTAGACAGGAGACATCCCATGACCGTGGTCGTTCGTGCGGCGCTGGTCGCCTTGGGCGCCTGCGCGTGCCTCGTTCCCATCGGGTCCGCCCAGCAGCAACCGGTGACGCTGTCCGGCAGCGTCACGAGTGCCGAGGGCGCGCCCCTCAGCCAGGCAACCGTGTTCGTAGAGGAGTTGAAGGCCGGCACCACGACGCGACCGGACGGCAGCTATACGCTCGCCGTCCCCGGTGCGCGGGTCCCCGCCGGCCCGGTGACGGTGGCGGCACGCGCCGTGGGGTTCAAGCCGTCGATCGCTCGCGTCACGCTCACCGCCGGGACCATCAGGCAGGACTTCAAGCTCGCGGAGAATCCGCTCCGGCTCGGCGAGATCGTCGTGACCGGTGCCGGCACGGTGTCGGAAGTCGAGAAGCTCGGTACCGGCCGGAGCACCGTGGACTCGACCACCATCGTGCGAAGCAACGAGACCAACGTGGTCAACGCGCTCGCGGCCAAGGCCCCCAACGTGAACGTGGTGTCGTCGTCGGGTGAGCCGGGCGCTTCCTCCCAGATCCAGATCCGGGGGACGACCACGATCACCGCCTCCGACGGCCAGCCACTGATCGTGGTGGATGGCGTGCCGGTGGACAACTCCCTCAGCTTCAACAACCCCAACAGCACCGCGGCCAACGCCAGCGCGCTGCCGTCCAATCGCGCCATCGACATCAACCCCGACGATATCGCGAATGTCGAGATCCTGAAGGGCGCGGCGTCCGGGGCGATCTACGGCTCCCGCGCGGGCCAGGGCGTCATCCTGATCAGCACGCGGCACGGCCAGGCCGGGCCCACGCGGTACTCGCTGCGGAGCTCGATCGGGCTCAACCAGCACGGGCGACTCCCGGAATTTCAGCACAAGTACGGGCTGGGGACCGGCGGTGCGGCGCCATCCTGCGTCCCCGGCGGCGAGACCAACTGCTTCGTAGGGTTCTCCGAGGCCGGGAGCTGGGGACCGCTGCTCGCGCCGGGCACGCCGATCTTCGATCACTCGGCCGAGATGTTCCAGGACGGGTACGTCACCGACAACACGCTCACCATGTCGGGGGGCAACGAGCGCACCACGTTCTACCTGTCGGGCGGGTACAACTACGACCGCGGCTACATCGTAGGCCCCAACAGCCACTACCGGCGTATCGCGATCCGCTTCAACGGGTCCCAGCGGGTCCTCGACAATCTCAAGATCGGGGCGAACGTCGCCTACACCGATGGTGCCGGTGCGTCCGTCGTCAGCCGGAACAGCACCGAGGGCCTGCTGCTCGGCGCGTGGCGCACCCCGCCCAACTTCGACAACCAGCCGTTCCTGGTGGACGGGCTGGCGCGCTCCTTCCGGTTCCCGAACCCCGGGCCCGGCTCCGAGCAGGAGGGGCGGATCTACGACAATCCGTTCTTCTCGGCGAACGAGAACCTGGCCGACTCGAAGGTCGGCCGCACCTTCGGCAACGTGAACGCCGAGTACGACGCGACGAGCTGGCTCAAGTTCAACGAGACCCTCGGCCTCGACTACGCCAACGACGAGCGTACCCAGGGCTGGCCGTGGCAGACGTCCACGACCACCGTGGTCGGCGCGACCGGCGTCGGCGCCGTCAACGCCGGCTACATCCGGACGTCGCAGATCGACCACAACCTCACCGCGACGGCCAACTACAAGATGAGCCAGGCGTGGTCCGGCACCTTCACGCTGGGCCAGAACCTGAACTCCAACAGCTACCAGAGCCGCCAGACGCTCGGCGTCGGATTGATCGCGCCTCAGCCGTTCAATCTGGGCAACACGGCCTCGCAGCTTCCACCGTACGACTTCCAGCAGACGGTACGGCTGGAGTCGTACTTCGCCCAGGCCACCGCCGATCTCTGGAACCAGCTGTTCCTCACCGCTGCCCTGCGGAACGACGCGGCGTCCACCTTCGGCCTGTCCCAGCGTCGCAGCTGGTTCCCCAAGGGCAGCGCGGCCTGGACCTTCTACCGGGGCCAGGAAGGCGAGAACCGCTGGCTCACGTACGGCAAGCTGCGGGCGGCCTACGGTCAGAGCGGCACCCAGCCGCCCCCGTACCTGCTGGCCGACGTCTATAACCCGACGACCCTCGCCGAGGGCGGCTGGGGACCGTCGAGCTCGACGCAGCTCGCCGGCCATGGCGGCCTGGTCACGCGCTACAACCTGCCCACCGAGAATCTCGGACCGGAGCGGGTGAAGGAGTTCGAGACCGGCATCGATCTCGGCCTGCTTAAGGACAAGGCGGATTTCGGCATCACCTATTACCGCCAGAACTCGACGGGGGTCATCCTGAACGTCCCCGTGGCCGGCAGCACCGGCTACACCGAGAAGCCCGCGAACGCGGCCGCGCTCCGGAACATCGGCGCCGAGCTCGCGCTCAACATCCGCCCCATCACCACTCGCAACTTCGGATGGGAGATCGGCGCCCAGTGGGCGCACAACCGGAGCCTCACGACCGACCTCGCCGGCGTGACGTTCGCGCCGTTCCCGCTGAGCGGCGGCTCGAACGGACTGGGTGTGCAGGCCGTGGCCGTCAAAGGGCAGCGCGTGGGTGTGTTCTACGGGACCGACTTCGTCCGCTGCGGGCGTGGGCTCATCATCAACAACCTGAACATCGACCAGACGGCGGGCGAGTGCCTGGGCGCGCCCAGCGGCGCCCTCTACATCGACGCGTCCGGATACCCGCAGCTCGACGCGTCGAACAACTACGTCGTCGGCGACCCCAATCCGGACTGGACCGGCTCGCTGCGGACCGCGGTCCACTATAAGAAGATCTCCGTGAGCGGACTGCTCGACATCCGGCACGGGGGTCAGAACTACAACGGCACCCGCGGCGCGCTGGATCACTTCGGGACGTCGCTCGAGTCCCAGCAGCTCAGGGACGGCGGAAACTTCGTGTTCGGGAAGAACTACCTCGCCGGACAGCAGGTCGCCGGCGAAGGCGCCGGCATGGCGGTACCGCTCAACGAGGCCTGGTTCACCGGTCCCGGCGGCGTGTTCAACGGCCCCGTGTCCCTGTTCATCGAGGATGCCGGGTTCGTGAAGCTGCGGGAGATCTCGGTGGGCTACACGTTCGACCAGCCGTGGATCAACCGCCTGCTCGGCTTCAGCAGCATCGACCTGCGGTTGGCCGGCCGGAACCTGGTGACCTGGACCAAGTACACCGGGATCGATCCGGAGACGTCGCTGCTCGGCTCGGCGACGTCGGTGCACGGCATCGACTACTTCAACGATCCGCAGGTGCGCTCGTTCGTGCTCTCGCTCACCCTCAACCGCTGATGCCGGCGCGGAGAACCAGACGATGACAGCCAGGACACAGCCCTGGGCAATCGCCGCGGTCATGGCCCTCGCGCTCGGCGCGGCGGGATGCAACGACTACCTCTCGGGCCCCGGGGTTTCGACTGACCCCAACAACATCAACAAGCTCACCCGGCCGGGGCCGTTGTACATCGGCATCCAGGCCGCGCAGGCCGTGCAGTTCCAGAGTCAAGTGGCGCGAAACGCCGCCGAGTACGTGCAGCAGGTCGCCGGCAACTCGCGGCAGCAGATCGGCTTCGACCGCTATACGATCGATCCCACGACCATCGATCCCTACTGGACCTCGGTGTACGGATCGAACCGGACGCTCAACGGGGGCGGCGGGTTGCTGGACATCCGCAAGATGCAGCAGATCGCCCGCGGCCTGGGCGACTCGCTGTACATCGGCATCGGCAAGGTCTACGAGGCGCTGGTGATGGACATGGCTGCCACGGTGTGGGGTGATGTCCCGTACCGCCAGGCCGCCGACTCGAACAACCAGACGCCGGCCTTCGATCCGCAGCTCCAGGTCTTCGCCGACCTGCAAGCGCAGCTCGACTCGGCCATCACCATCTACCTGCCGGCGAGCGGCCCCACCAACCTCGGGCCGCCGCAGGACAACGCCGAGCTGATCTACGGGGGCCGGGACGCCGCCGGGCTGCGCGAGGTGTACACCCAGGTGGCGCATTCGCTCAAGGCGCGGATCTACATGCACACGGCGGAGGTGGACCCCAACGCGTACGCCCTCGCCCTGGCCGAGGTGCCGCTCGGCATCAGCACGCCGGACAACGACTTCAACTGGTTCGCCGATCAGACGCCGAACGGCAACAACATCTGGTGGCAGTTCATGGCCACGCGGGGCGACATCGGCCCCGGCGCGGCGATGGTCGAAATCATGAAGCGGCGCATCGCCGCCGGCCTCGAGGACAGCTCGCGGATCAACTTCTATTTCACGCCCGCGACGGACAGCCTCGGGGCATCGCTGGGCTTCTTCGGTTTCCGGCCCGCGGGCACGACGGGCCTCCAGACGGCACCCGGAGTGGATCCCGGGAACGGGGTCCTGCCGCCGGGCGCCACCGCGCCGGTGTATTCGGGATTCAACTTCATCGATCCCAATATCGATGCGGGAGATCTCCGGCAGCCCGAGATCACGTACGACGAGACCCAGCTCATCGGGGCCGAGGCCGCGTTTCATGCCGGCGGCCAGGGCGCCGCGCAGCCGTTTCTGGATGCGGCGCGCACCACGCGTAGCTACGGCGCGCGGGGTGCCACGTCGAACCCGCTCCCACCGCTCGGGACCGCCCCGGCCACGCTGGACAACATCATGCAGGAAAAGTACGAGTCGGAGTTCCTGAACATCGAGGCATGGAACGACTACAAGCGCACCTGCCTCCCGCCGCTCGCGCCCGCACCGGCGGTCGGCAGCACCGCGGCCGGCACGACCCCGATTCCGGGGCGGCTGCCGTACGGCATCACTGAAATCAACGCCAACCCGAACACCCCGAACGTGTCGCCGACGGGGCAGAATGCCAACGACCCCAACCCATGTCCGCTGCTCAACTACACGTCGTCCACGCCGCTCGGCAGCTGAGGCGAAGGCGGGCGCTCGTCCGCTTCGCTCCGCTGCTCCTGGCCGGATGCTATACCTATCGCCCGCTGCCGGGCCCGGTTCCGGCGGCGGGCGCCCGGATCCAGGTCGCGCTCACGGACGCCGGCGCCGATTCGCTCACGTCGAGGATCGGGCCGGGGATCCAGCTCATGGACGGTGACGTGGTCCGGGCCGACAGCAACTCGCTGACACTCGCGGTGCGGGAGATCGAGGACCGGCGCGGCGAGCGGAACGACTGGCTCGGCGAGCCGGTGGTGGTGCCACGCCGGTTCATTCGCGGGATGGAGCAACGCAAGATGTCTGTGGGCGGCACCGGACTCCTCGGCGGCGCCATCGCGGCCGGGCTCGTGGCCGCGACCGCCGCCGTGGGTTCGGGGCTGCTGCAGGGTGGAGGGAACGGGAGCGGCAGCGCCGGCCGGCAATAGCGCCTCGAGCCGCTCCGCCGCGGTGCGTCAGTAGACCCCGATCGACGAGCGGCTCAAATCGCTCTCGAGGGTCCACTCGATGTACTGGCCGGGCTGCACGGTCACCGTTTCGGTGAAGGTGTTGCTCGTGCCGCCGATCGGGTGCCCCAGGAGCCGGATCTCGTGGCCCTGGCCGACCAGCCTGGCTGGCAGAACGAAGCTCGACTGGCTGCTCGCGTTGGCGATCCCCACCCGGCTCCGCTCCCCGTCATGCACCACGTAGACGATCACGTCCAGCCAATTGTGGTTGTCGACCTCGAGTGGGACGTCGACCGGCGCCGTGTCCGCCAACGCCGTGTCCGCCGGCGCCGGCTGGTCCGCGCGCCTGGCATGATGGCAGCCCGTCCCGGCAGCCAGCCCGAGCAGCAGCACGAGGCGGCGCTGCACGGCGCCCTCAGGCCCCGTCACCCCGCCCGAGCAGCCGGCGGACGTTCATGCGATAGTGCCGGGACGTGGCCACCTGCGAGTCATCATCGAGCAGGACCAGGTGCTCCCCGTTGAACCAGGGCTGGATCTCGCGGATCCGGTCGATGTTCACGATCGCCGAGCGGCTGATCCGCACGAACTGATCGGGATCCAGATGCCGCTCGATTCGGGCCAGGGCCTCCCGCTGCTCGTAGACGTGCTTGCCCGCGTGGATCCGCACCAGCTTGTCCGCCGCCTCGATCCAGTCGATGGTCTGGGTCCGGATGAAGAACGCGCCGTCCGCATGCCGGATCAGGAGCCGGGCCCGCCGCTGCCGCTCCGCGTCGCGCTGGTCGAGCAGCGCCAGCAGCCGCTCCTCGACGGCCCCGCGGCGTTCCGGCAGTAGCAGGGAGCGGGCATGCGCCACCGCCGCGCGGAGCCGCTCCCGGCCGACCGGCTTGAGCAGGTAGGCGAGCGCGTGGACGTCGAACGCCTGCAGCGCGTCTTGGGGTCGATCGGACACGTAGACCAGCCCGCCAGGCAGGTGGCCCTGCAGGCGGGCGCCCAGCGCGAATCCGTCGACATCGGGGAGGGTGACGTCGAGAAAGACCAGGTCGGGTCGCGCCAGGGCAATGACTTCGATCGCGGGGCCCCCGGCGTCGCATTCCGCCACCAGCTCGACATCGGGCTCGTCCTCCAGGAGCTGCCGGAGATGCCGCCGCGCGAGGCGGTCGGCGTCCACGATGACGCTCCGGAGGGAGCGCCCGTGGGACGAAGGGGGTGAATCGTCCGGGAGGTGGGCCCAACCCCCGCCGGAAACCCGCCGAGCTGGTGAATCGCCATCGTGGTACATCGACTGCCTCGTCCGCCGACGCTGCGACTTCCTGGTTCTTGGTCAAGATAAGCACCCGTCCGTCCGCCCGGCCACATACCTTGTCTTGGCGGGGACGCGCGGTACCCTTCCAGAGACACGCCGCCAGCCACGAGGCCGAACCACCGTGCCCGACATCGCCACCCGTCTGCGAGAAGCGCTGGGCGACCGCTACCTCCTCGAGGAGGAGATCGGGCGCGGCGGCGCGGCCACCGTGTACTTGGCGGAAGACCTCAAGCACACCCGTAAGGTGGCCATCAAGGTGCTGCGGCCCGACACGCCGGCCGGCTACGAGCCCCAGCGCTTCCTCAGGGAGATCCGCATCGCCGCGCGGCTGGCGCACCCGCAGATCCTGCCGCTGCACGACTCCGGGGAGTGCGACGGCCTGCTCTACTTCGTGATGCCCTACGCGGGCTGCGAGTCGCTTCGACACCGGCTCGAGCGGGAGGGACCGCTCCCGGTGGACGTCGCCCTCCGGATCACCCGGGCGGTGGCCGGCGCGCTGGGCTACGCGCATCGGCTCGAGGTCATCCACCGCGACATCAAGCCGGAGAACATCCTGCTGCAGGAAGGCGAGCCGGTCGTGGCCGACTTCGGCGTCGCTACCGCCGTCAGCGCCGCGGGCGGCGAGGGCGCGTACATCACGGACCACGGGTTCGCGGTCGGCACGCCGGCCTACATGAGCCCGGAACAGGCCAGCGCCGAGACCGGGCTCGACGGCCGGACCGACCAGTACAGCCTCGCCTGCGTGCTGTATGAGATGCTGGCCGGGGAGCCACCGTTCGCCGGCACCGGTGCGCGGGCCACAATGGCGCGCCACGCGATCGAGGCCCCGATTCCGATTCGCGCCCGGAGGCCGAATGTGCCCGTCGCGGTCGAGCGGACCCTTGAGCGCGCCCTGGCCAAGTCGCCGGGGGACCGGTTCCGCACCATGGCCGAGTTCGTGGCGGCCCTGGAGACGCCCACCCTCGATGTCACGGCGGCGCTGGCGCCGGTGGAGATGGACGCGCGGGCCATCGCGGTCCTCCCCTTCGTGAACGCCAGCGCGGATCCGGAGAACGAGTACTTCAGCGACGGGATGACCGAGGAGCTGATCACCGCCCTCACCAAGGTCGAGGGGCTGCGAGTCGCCTCGCGCACCTCGGTCTTCGCGCTCAAGGGGGTGCGCGAGGACGTCCGGACCCTGGGCGCCCGGCTCAACGTGAGCACCGTCCTCGAGGGGTCGGTGCGCCGGGCGGGCAACCGGCTCCGGATCACCGCGCAGCTCACCAGCGTGCGCGATGGCCGGACCCTCTGGTCCGAGCGGTATGACCGGGAGCTGGCCGACGTGTTCGCCATCCAGGACGAGATCGCGCAGACGATCGTCGCGACCCTGCGCGCCACGCTGCTGCACGATCTGGGCAACCCCGTTTCCGTGCGCTACACCGCCAACCTCCGGGCCTACAACCTCTACCTCAAGGGCCGGCATGCCTGGAATCGGCGGACCCAGGACTCCATCGCGGAGGGGATCAAGTTCTTCGAGGAGGCCATCGCGGAGGACGCGGACTACGCCCTGGCGTACACCGGCCTGGCCGATTCGTACGCGCTCCAGCTGGACTACAGAGGCTCGCCGGTGCAGGAAGGGTTCGAGCGCGCCCGTGCCGAGGCGCGGCGGGCCCTCGACCTCGACGAGAGCCTGGCGGAGGCCCACACCTCGCTGGCCTGGGTGACCTTCATCTACGACTGGGATTGGCCGCTCGCGGCGCGCCATTTCCAGCGAGCGCTCCAGCTCAATCCGCGCTACTCGGTCGCCCGCCAGTGGCACTCGTGGTTCCAGATGGCCATGGGCCGGCAGTCCCTGGCGCTGGACGAGGGTCGGCAGGCCATCGCGCTGGACCCCGCGTCGGTCTCGATCCGGCGCAGCATGGGCTGGCTGCTGTACTACGCGCGCCAGCCGGAGCAGGCGCTCGAGCAGCTCCGGCGCGCGCTCGCGATGGACCCGACGGCCGAAGAGAATCACCGGCTGCTCGGCCTGTCGTACATCCAGGTGGGGCAGTGGAATGAGGCGGCGGGCGCGTTCCGCGAGGCGATCTCCGTCTCGGGCAGCCCGGCCCTGGCCGAAGCCGGACTGGGGGTGGTGGCGGTCGGGCGCGGCCGGCCGGAAGAGGCGCGGGCGGTGCTGGCCGAGCTGGAGGCGAGGCGTGAATCGCGCTACGTGTCGCCGGTCGCGTTCGTGATGCTGCATGTGGCCCTCGGCGAAACCGACGCGGCGTTCACCTGGCTCGACCGCGCGTACGAGCAGCGGCGCGGGTGGCTCGCCTACCTCAATGTGGAGCCTATGCTCGACGGCCTCCGGGCCGACCCGCGCTTCCGCCGGCTGCAGGAGCGCATGCGCCTGGCGTAGCCGGCACGCGGCACGCCGGTATAGGTTGCGTCATGCACCCGATCGTGAGTGAAGCCGACTTCGCCGCCCTGCTCGCCGCGCCGCTCGCCGTCCTCTACAAGCACAGTCCCATCTGCCCCACCAGCGGATTCGCCTACGAAGAGATGCTGGCGTTCCGGCGCCTGAGCCGGGTCCCGGTCTACCTGGTGGACGTGGTCCGGCACCGCCCGCTCTCGCGGGCCCTGGCGGAGCGCATCGGCGTGACCCACGCCTCGCCGCAAGCCATCATCCTGCGCGAGGGCGTACCGGCCTGGCACCGGTCACATTTCGATATCGAGGCGAAGGCGATGACGCGGGTGGTGTCGC
>Ga0310810_10010287_pt1 | contig 10886 bp, 3 predicted proteins | sample NCmetagenome_FD_207641 | JGI IMG/M metagenome (GOLD analysis project Ga0310810, IMG submission 207641) | Soil microbial communities from experimental microcosm in Duke University, North Carolina, United States - NC | ecosystem: Engineered > Artificial ecosystem > Soil microcosm > Unclassified ... | reverse complement strand
TGTCCACTTCGATCTCGATCCGGGAACCGCCACGTGGGAGCAGGTTCTCGAGGCCGCGAGGATCGTGCACGAGGCGCTCGACACGTTGGGGATGCCGTCGTACGCGAAGACGACCGGATCGAAAGGGATTCACGTGTACGTCCCGATCGTCCGCGGACCCCTACAGAAGGACGTCTGGACGTTCGCGAAGGCGCTGGCGCAGGAGCTCGCAGGGCGGCATCCGCGGCTGATGACGTCCGAGTACCGCGTGGCGAAGCGTCCGAAGGGGCGCGTCCTCGTCGATTACAACCAGAACGCCTGGGGAAGGACGCTGGCGTCGGTCTATTCGGTGCGTCCGCATCCGCGCGCCTGCGTGTCCACCCCGATCGCGTGGAAGGAGGTCGACAAAGGCGTCCGCATCGAAGACTTCCGCATCGACAACGTCCGCGCGCGCTTGGCCAGAACCGGAGATCTCTTCAAACCGCTCCTGCTCAAATCCGGCCGCGTGAACCTCCGCCGATTCCTGTAGGCGTGTTATCGTTCCCACGCCTTTCCTGGAGGATTTCATGACCCTGTTCGCCTCCCGCTGGCGCGGGATTGTCCTCGCCGTCTGCGCCGCCGTCCTCATGTTGTCTCCCGCATCCGGTCCCGCGGCGAACGCGCCGTCGACCGGGCCGACGCCGGTCGAGCCGAACTTCGATCTCGGCTCCCGATGGACCTCCGCAAAGGTGTCGAAGCTCGTCTTCGACACCAGCGTCACGCCGCACTGGCTGCAGTCGGGCGATCGCTTCTGGTACACCTACCAGACGCGCGACGGCCGCCGCTTCTTCGTCGTCGATCCGCTGAAAAAGGCAAAGGCGCCGCTGTTCGATCACGCGAAGATGGCCGCGGCGCTGACATCGATTACACGACAGCCCTACGATGCGCAGCACCTGCCGTTCTCGACGATCAAATTCAAGAACGACGGGGTCTTCGAGTTCGACGTCCAGGTTCCCCGCGACGCCGAGATCGTGACGACGAAGAAGAAGATTACGACGACGGAGCAGGACAAGGATCCCCTCGCCTCCGCCTCGGAGCGGAAGGGCGATACCGACGAGGACGATCCGCAGCAGCAGGGGCAGCGCGGCGCGGGACCCGGCACGCCGCCTCGAACGCCGCGCACGAAGACGCTGCGATTCGAGTACGACATGGCGTCGGGCCGCGTCACGCTCGACGAGGATTACGTCGCGCCGCCGCCGCGTCCGCGGTGGGTGACGATCTCGCCGGACGGCCAGACGGTCGTCTTCGCGCGCAACCACAACCTCTACATGATGGACGCCGCGAACTACGCGACAGCGCAGAAAAAGGCGAACGACTCGTCCATCGTCGAGGCGCGTCTGACGACCGACGGCGAGGAGTACTACAGCTATGCCCGCAGCCGGCAGCAGGACCAGCAGATCCTGGAGCAGCAACAACAGCAACAGCAGCAGCAGGATCAGCAGGAACAGCAAGAGCAGCAGGATCAGGCGCAGCAGGAGACGAGCGGGACGGCGGACAAGAACGCTCGCGTGCCGTCGGTCAACATCATCTGGTCGCCCGATTCGAAGCGATTCGCGCTCATCCGCCGCGACGAACGCAAGGTCAAGGATCTGTGGGTCATCAACGCGCTGTCGAATCCGCGCCCGACGCTCGAGACCTACCGCTACTCGATGCCCGGCGAACAGAACATCGCGCAGCCGGAGATGCACATCTTCGAGGTCGCGACGAAGAAGCACATACAGGCGAAGATCGAGCGGTTCACGGATCAGAGCGTGTCGATCGCGACGGCGCCCATCACCGAGCGCGAGCGCGAGGACGCCCGGACGCTCGGCGGAAACCAGGGGCAGGGCGGGCAGGGGGGCGGCGGCGGAGGACAGGGCGGCCCTCCGGGAGGCGCTGCGATCCCCGCGCGCTGGCTCAGTCCATCCGCCGACAAGATCTACTTCACGCGACTCAGCCGCGACATGAAGAAGATGGACGTCTGCGTCGCCGACGCCTCGACCGGCGACGTGAAGACGATCGTCGAAGAGCGCCTGAACACCTACATCGAATCGCGCCCGCTGCGGCTCGTGAACGGCGGACAGGACCTGCTCCACTGGTCCGAGCGCGACGGCTGGGGCCACTACTATCTGTATGACGCGGCCACCGGCGCGCTGAAAAACCGCATCACGGAAGGGGAATTCGTGTCGATGGCAGTCGACGGCGCCGACGATCGGACGAAAACGCTCTTCATCACGGCCGTCGGGCGCGAAAAGGGGGAGGATCCCTACTATCCGCACCTCTATCGCGTCGGCTACGACGGCTCGGGACTCAAGGCCCTCAACGGCGGAAACGCGTCGCACGCGGCGACCATGTCGGACGACGGGCGCTACTTCATCGACAATTCCTCGCGCGTCGACGCGGCGCCCGAGTCAGCCGTCTACGATACGCTCGGCAATCTCGTCACGAAACTCGAGACCCCAGACCTGAGCGCGCTGAAGGACGCCGGCTTCAAGTTCCCCGAGCCGTTCGCCGTGAAGGCCGACGACGGCGTGACGGACCTGTTCGGCGTGATGTACAAGCCGTTCGATTTCGACGAGACGAAGAAGTATCCGATCATCGCGTACGTCTACCCGGGCCCGCAGACCGAGAGCGTGACGAAGACGTTCAACCCGCGCGGAACGAGCATGTCGCTCGCGCAGTACGGCTTCATCGTCATCGAGGTCGGCAACCGCGGCGGCAACCCGTCGCGCTCGAAGTGGTACCACAATTTCGGGTACGGCAACCTGCGGGACTACGGCCTGGCCGACAAGAAGGCCGCGATCGAACAGCTCGCGCACCGGTATGCGTACATCGACATCAACCGCGTGGGGATCTGGGGGCATTCGGGCGGGGGATTCATGTCGGCCGCGGCGATGCTGGTCTATCCCGACTTCTTCAAGGTCGCCTGGTCCGAATCGGGCAACCACGAGAACAACATCTACAACCATACGTGGAGCGAGAAAAACCACGGCATCAAGGAAGTCGAGAAGGACGGCAAGATCACCTTCGAGTTCAGCATCGAGAAGAACTCCGAGCTGGCGAAGAATCTGAAGGGACATCTCATGCTCGTGACCGGAGACATCGACAACAACGTCCATCCCGCGAACACCTATCGGCTCGCCGATGCCCTGATCAAGGCGAACAAGCGCTTCGACTTCCTGATCATTCCCGGCAAGCGCCACGCATACGCCGACGCCGGCCCTTACATCAACCAGCGGCGCGCTGAATATTTCTGCCGGTACCTGCTCGGCAAGACCGAGGAAGATGCCGACATCGTCGAGCTGAACCGCGAGCAGCAGCAGACGGGGCGGCGCTGAGCGCCTTCGGCGCGTTATGTGGCCGTGAGCAACGCGACCGGCAGTGTCTGGAGCACCTGCCCGACGAAGAGCCATGAGCCCGATGCGGCGGTGACCGGTTTCAGAACGGCCCCGGTCACGGCGTCCTGATAGCTCGACGCGGCGAGCGCGGGCGGCAGCGCGATCCGCGACGTCTTCCAGGCGTCGCCGATGGGCACGGGATGATCGGCGCCGATCATCCGGGCCGCGAGGTGCGGCGCGACGGCGATCGCGGCGCGGCCTGGCAGGAGGCGCGCAAACGAGACGACGTGTCCGGGGACCGTCGTCTCGACGTCCAGCGGAAGGTACTCGCCCTCGAGAAAGAGAGCCGGTGCGGCGGCCCGGAGATGCAGACCTGCCGCGGTGATGAGAAGCTTGATCGCGCCATCCTCCCAGTGTTCCAGGAGCCGCGCGATCATCGGCGGCCGTTCGGGCGCCGGCGCGGCCAACACGGCCTCGACGGTCTGCAGATGCCGCTCCCGCTCGGCAAAGTCCACCGGCCGCCTGTTATCGGGGTCCACCAGCGTGAGATCCCACAGTTCCGATCCCTGGTAGAAGTCCGGGACTCCAGGCGACGCGATCTTGAGGAGCACCTGCGCCAGCGAGTTCACCATGCCGCCGCGCGCGACGCGCGTCTGGAACGGCCGGAACGCCGGAAGGAACCTGGCGGCCTCGCGGCCTGCGAGCACGTGCTGCACGAACGCGCTGACGGCGTTCTCGTACGGCTCGAACGGATTGATCCAGCTCGAATGCAGCTTGCCTTCCTTCACCGACTTGATCATGTAGGCCTGCAGCCGCTCCACCAAGTCTGGCGACGGTGAGGCGCCGCCGGGCCATGCGCCGGCCAGGACCTGGTAGAAGCGGTACTCGTCGTTCCGGTCCGGTGCGGGTTCGCCGTCGACGATCGTCCGCGCGTTGCGGTTCAACCGCGTCCACTTCGAGACCTCGCGTCCCCATTCGTCGGGGAGCTCGGCGATGACATCGATCCGCGTCCGTACGTCTTCGCCCAGTTTGGTGTCATGCGTGGACGTGGCCAGCATTTCGAACGGCCACTCCTGGCGGCGGCGCTGGTTGCGCTCGTGGAATTCCGCGGCCGTCAGGCCGACGCGGGACGGATCGCCGCCGACCTCATTGAGGGAGAGGAGGAGGTTGTAGCGGTAGAAAGCGGTGTCTTCGAGGCCTTTGGCCTGGAGCGGACCCGTGTACTGCTGAAACTTCATCGCGAAATTGAGCCGCTCGGCGGCTTCTGCCGCATCGGCGGGCGGATAGCCGCCCCGCCGCTCGCGCCCTGTCTGGGGCGTGTCGTCCGGATCGCGCGGCAGCACGACCTCGCGGAAGAAGTCGAAGATCGTGGGATCCATCGCGGGATTGCGGCGCCGCGCCTGTCCGATCGCGCGTTCGATCGCCGCGCGGTCGTCCGGCACCCATCCCTGCTCGTTCACGTACGTGCGATAGATCGGAAAACAGGCGACGACCTCGACGAGGACGTCGCGCAGGCTGTTGAGGGTGAAGTCGCGGGACTTGCGGTTGCTCTCGCCGATCCGATCGAGCATGTGCGCGAGCACGGTCAGCTCGCTCGCCATCGATGTGTCCATGATGAGACGCTTCGTCTCGTACAGCACGTCGTCGAACGTCTCCGTCTGACCCGTGAGCTTCGTGTACAGACGCCGCATCCGCCGCGCGTTCGCCGGATCGACGAAGAGGCCGTTCACCTGATTGAGGAAGTTGTACCCGGTCGTCCCATGGACCGCCCAGTTGCGGGGGAGGCGTTCGCCGCCGGAGAGGATTTTTTCGGCGACGACGTAGAGGGGGCGGCCGCCGGCGCGCGGAATGCCCCACATCTCGGCCGCGAGGTCCTGCAGCATCTCGAAGTATTTCGCGGGATCGTACAAGCCGTCGGGGTGATCGATGCGGACGCCCGTCACGCGTCCTTCGCGCAGCAGCCGCGCAAGGAGGCCGTGGATCGCCGCGAACACCTCGGGCTCCTCGACTCTGAGTCCGGCGAGCGTGTTGATGTCGAAGAAGCGGCGGTAATTGATCTCGTGCGCGGCCGTCCGCCAATACGCGAGCCGATAGGCCTGTTCTTCGAGCAGCTCGTGCAGGGCGTCGAACGACCGCGGCTGTCCCGGCGTGCCACGGAACGCGGCGAGGATCCGCTCGCGGTCCTCCGGGGACTTGTCGGCGATGCCCCGAAGCGGAGGCACGTGCCGTACATTGATTGGCAGCCGGTGATCGAAGTAGGCCAGGACCAGCCGTCCCTCTTCGAACCGCACCTGCAGCTCGCCTCGTTCGAGCACTTGACCGTACTGATCGCCGAGAATCGGCAGCAGCAGCTTGCGGCGCAGTTCCGTCTTGAATGGATACCAGTCGATGTCGAAGAACGTGGCGAACCGCGATTCGGGTCCGTGTTCCAGCACGTCGCGCCACCAGGGATTGGTCGCCGTACTGATGCCCATGTGGTTGGGCACGAAATCGACGACGTGCTGCATCCCGAGCGCGCGGACCGCATCGGTGAAGACGGTATGCGCCGCGGCGCCCCCCACTTCCGGATTGATCTCGTTGTGATTGGTGACGTCGTAGCCGTGCGTGCTCCCGGGCTCGGCGGCGAAGTACGGCGATGTGTAGACCGCGGCCACGCCCAGACGATGGAGATACGGCACGACGCCGGCCGCGGCCGTCAGCGGAAAGCCGCCGTGGACCTGCAGGCGGTACGTGCTGGCGGGGACGAGCTTCGGCCGTTCCATTTATGCCGGCGCTTCCCCGAAAACCAGCGCACCGGGGCGATGAAAGTCAATCGTGCCCGCGGCGGCATCGATGCGCGGCCGGAACGAATCGCCGCCGAATTCGACGTCCTCGGTATCGAGCAGGAGATCCCAGCCGCCGGCCGAGAGCGCGGGGACTTCGGCGCGGCCGCGGCCTCGCAGCCGCGCGACCACCATCGTCGCGGGCGCGGCGCGCGCGTCGCGCCGGAACATGACGGTGTCGGCGTCGAGCGCCGCCGCATCGCAGGACAGCGCGGCGCTGCCGCGGAGCGAGAGGCGGTCGGCTCGCAGCCGCAGAAGCGCGCGATGGAGGTTCAGCGCGGCGACGTGGGATGGCTCGCGTACTTCGTCCCATTTCAGACGGCTCGCCTCGAACGTCTCGACGGCCTGGGGGTTCGGAATCGCGGCCGCGCGATCGGATGAGGAGAATTCGGGGAACGCCTCGAACTCGCGCCGGCGGCCTTCGATCAGGCGCGCGCCAAGCTCCGGCTCGAAATCGGCGAAGAACTGAAACGGCGTCGACGCGGACCATTCCTGCCCCATGAAGAGCAGGGGCGTCATCGGCGCCGTGAGCAGGATGACGACCGCCGCACGCCAGGCGGAAGGGTCCGCCGTGTGATGAAGACGATCGCCCATCGCGCGGTTGCCAATCTGATCGTGGTTCTGCACGCAGATGACGGCCCGCCGCATCTGCACGTTTCGCGGATCGGTGCCGCGCGGCTTCCGCTGGTGCGCCGACATCTCGCCGGTGTAGAGCCACCCGCGTGACAGCGTGGACGCGAGCTCGAGCGCGTCACCGCGGTAGTCGACGTAGTACGCATGGTCGTCGCCCGCCAGCATCTTCCGGACGACGTGGTGAAAGTCATCGGCCCAGACGCCGTCGAGGTCCCAGCCGCCGCGGGAAGGGTCCTCGACCATGGCGGCGAGATTGCGATGGTCCTCCGCGAAGACGAGCGGACGCCGCGTCGACCCGTCAGGCGTCCTCGCGGCCGCGTGGACGGCGCCGGCGAGCTCGGCGATGAAATGTGTGGGGCTCGCGTCGATCAACGCGTGCGTCGCGTCGAGCCGCAGGCCGTCCGCGTGATACTCCCGAATCCAGTGCAGCGCGTTGTCGACGAGCAGACGCCGCACGACGGCGCTCCCCTCGTCGTCCAGATTGACCGCGTCGCCCCAGGGCGTCGCGTGCTTCGACGTGAGGAATTGCGGGTTGAAGAACGGAAGGTACGCGCCCTCGGGTCCGAGATGGTTGTAGACGACGTCAACAATCACGCCGAGTCCGTGGGCGTGCGCCGCGTCGACGAAGGCGCGGAGATCGTCAGGCGTTCCATAGGCGCGCGACGGCGCGAAGAGCGCGACGCCGTCGTACCCCCAATTCCGGCGTCCCGGGAAATCGGCGAGAGGCATCAGCTCGACTGCGGTGATCCCGAGATCTCGAAGATACGGCAGTTTTCCAATCGCGCTCCGGAACGTGCCGGGGGGCGTGAAGGTGCCGACGTGGAGCTCGTAGATGATGGTGCCCCCGGGGTCGAGGCCCGCCCACCCGGCATCCGTCCAGGCGAACGCCGCCGGATCGACGACCTGCGACCAGCCGTGCACGCCGTCCGGCTGAAATCGGCTGGCAGGATCCGGCCTTGGCTCGCCGCCGTCCTTCACGTACGCATACCGATCGCCGGCGGCGGCGCCGCGCACGAGGATCTGCCAGGCGCTCTGCCGCGACGCCCGTGCGAGGCGCGCGATCGCGACGGCCCCCGTGGGATCGCGGCGAATCAGATCGATCGATCGTGCGCCCGGCGCCCACAGCGTAAACCGTACGCCCTCGGGAGCGACGATCGCGCCGAACTCGCTCATCCGAGCAGCTCCTCCAGTCCGCGCAGCGGGATGCGCACCCAGTCGGGCCGGTTGTTCAGCTCGTAGTTCAGTTCGTACAGCGCTTTGTCGAGCAGGAACAGGTCCAGGAGGGACGCGCGCTGTACCGGATCGACGGGAAGCAGCGCCGCCGCGGCGGGGACGCCGAGATAGCCTTTGAGGAACGCCGCGCTCGTCCAGCGCTGCCACGTCCGCGCCCATGGCTCGAGGCGATCCCATTCGGAGGAGCGGCCGCCGACCCGCGCGAACAGTCCCGCGTACGCCGCGTAGCCGTAGGAGCGCAGCATGCCGGCGATGTCCTTCATCGGCGATTCCTTGCGGCGGCGTTCCTCGATGGCGCGCGCCGGCTCGCCCTCGAAATCGAGCAGATAGAAATCGGACTCCGCCCAGAGCACCTGCCCGAGGTGGTAGTCGCCGTGAATGCGGATTCTCGACGCGGTCAGGTTGATCGCCCGGGCGCTGTGGCTGTCGCGGATCTCGTGCAGCAGCCGCTCGACGCGGCCGATCGCGTCGGACTTCATGAGGTCGCGCGCGCGCTGGACCTGAGACAGGGCGTCGGCGGCGACCCTCGCGACGTCCTCTCGCGTGAAGGGCTCGGGTGAGAACACCGGCGACGAGGTGTCGCTCGAGAGCGCGGCGTGAAGCTCCGCGGTCCGCCGGCCGAGCAATTGCGCGCTCTCCACGTACGCGCCCGTCAGATCGTCGATGATCGCGGGCGCGGGAACCGCGCTCAGCCGCCAGACGACGTCCGAGCCGCGCGCGCCGCGCGCCGGCAGCGAGGACAGCTCCGGCGGCAGCTCGCCGCGATGCTGAACCTCTTCGTAGAACCGATCGAGCTCGCTGAGGGCATGGTTCCATCCATCGGCCTGCCCCGCGATGAACTCGTGGGCGACAAGGAGATGCCCGACCGGTTCCCCGGCAGGTTCATACTCCATGAAGCCCGCCACGCGCGGGGCCCGCCGGAACGTCGTCCGCGTCGTGAGCTGCTCACCGATCTCGACGTCGGGATTCGGCGCCGCCTCGACGCGGCGGAACAGCTTCACGATCAGGCGATCGCCGAGCACGATGGATGTGTTGCTCTGTTCGGCGCCCATCCGCCGCGCGACGAGCGACCCGCTGCCGCGGATGGCGTCGTACGCCGGAGTCCGGCGCAGACGGCCCGCCGCGCGCTTCGTGCGCAGCGACTCCTGCCGATCGAGCGATTCGAGGATCGCGTGCCCCAGGCGTTCGTCGCCGGCGGCGTCGACGATCAGTCCTTTTCGCGCGCCGGTGATGCGCGCGACGCCAAGGTGCGGCGCGTGCGCCATCACGGCATCCGCGTCGGCCCCCGCGACGACCGCGAGCGGCACGAAATACTGCTCGCGCGCGCCGTCCTTGTAATCCGCCTGCACGATCGTCAGGAACAGCGGGTGCATGCCTTTCCGGAGCAGGCCCCAGTCCACGAAGCGCACCGAGCGCAGGGCGCGCGCCTTGCCGCCGAACCATCGCTGGCGCTGCAGGAACGGCCCGAGCGACTCCCGCTCGATGAGCGTGCGGACGTTGCCGTCGAGCAGCGTGTCCCACGCCACGCCCATGAAGAAGGCGGGCAGCGACTCCGCGACGAGCTCGCGCGCGACGACGGCATCCGGCGGGCGCTGCACGGCGATCGGCAGAGGCGTCGGCTGCAGCCGGAACCAGTAGAACATGTAGCCCGGCAGCGTCAGGAAGTACGGCAGATCGCCGATGCGGGGAAACTCCGTGAGCCCGAGCATCTCGACGGGGGTCATGCCCTTGAACGCGGACAGATCGAGCTCGACGGGCTGCACCGTTCGCGAGAGATTCGCGACGCACAGCACGAGCTCGTCCTGGTAGCGCCGGACGTACGCGAGAATCTTCCGGTTCGCCGCCGGCAGGAACTCGAACGTCCCGCGGCCGAACACCTTGAACTGCTTGCGCAGCGCGATGAGCCGCTTCATCCAGTTCAGCAGCGAGTACGGAGCGCGTTCCTGGCTCTCGACGTTGATCGCCTGGTAGCCGTACACCGGATCCATGATCAGCGGCGCGTAGAGCTGCGCGGGGTCGGCGCGCGAGAACCCGGCATTGCGATCGCCCGTCCACTGCATGGGCGTCCGCACGCCGTTCCGATCGCCGAGATAGAAGTTGTCGCCCATCCCGATCTCGTCGCCGTAATAGATGACGGGAGTCCCTGGAAACGAGAACAGCAGCGAGTTCAACAGCTCGATCCGGCGCCGGCTGTTTTCGACCAGCGGCGCGAGCCGGCGGCGGATGCCGACGTTGATGCGCATCCGCGGATCGGCGGCGTACGCCTGGTACATGTAATCGCGCTCCTCGTCCGTCACCATCTCGAGCGTCAACTCGTCGTGGTTCCGCAGGAACAGCCCCCACTGGCAGTTCTCAGGAATATCCGGCGTCTGGCGCATGATTTCGGTGATCGGATGGCGGTCTTCCTGCCGCAGCGCCATGAACATTCTCGGCATCAGCGGGAAGTGGAACGCCATGTGGCATTCGTCTCCCTCGCCGAAGTACGGGCGCACGTCGGCGGGCCACTGGTTCGCCTCCGCGATGAGCATGCGATCGCCATACCGCTCGTCGAGCGCGCGCCGGATCGTGCGCAGGATCTCGTGCGTCTCCTCGAGGTTCTCGCAGATGGTCCCTTCGCGTTCGATCAGATACGGCACGGCGTCGAGCCGCAAGCCGTCGACGCCGCGGTCGATCCAGAACCGCATCGTCTTCATGACGGCGTCGAGCACGCGCGGGTTGTCGAAATTCAGGTCCGGTTGGTGATGGAAGAACCGGTGCCAGTAGAACGCCTTGGCGGTGTCGTCCCACGACCAGTTCGACGTTTCGGTGTCGGTGAAGATGATCCGCACACCCTGGTACTTCTGGTTGGTGTCGCTCCAGACGT
>Ga0310810_10010286_pt1 | contig 10887 bp, 11 predicted proteins | sample NCmetagenome_FD_207641 | JGI IMG/M metagenome (GOLD analysis project Ga0310810, IMG submission 207641) | Soil microbial communities from experimental microcosm in Duke University, North Carolina, United States - NC | ecosystem: Engineered > Artificial ecosystem > Soil microcosm > Unclassified ... | reverse complement strand
TCGCCGAGGATGAGATTTTCGCCCGCGAGTGTCGCCGCGCTTATATATTTCTCGCTCGCAAGAATGTGTTTCGGATGAGCGATCGCTATGATCTCGTCGCTGAACAGCAATTCAGTGGTTATGTTCGGATTATCGACCGGCAGCGAAATAAATGCCATATCCACCTCGCCGTGCATTATCTTATCGACAAGCCGCTGGCTGGTGCCAGAACTTACGGTCAGATCGGCGTTCGGAAACTTTTGCTTGAGCTTCTGCATTATGAACGGCAGCTGCTGCGTCGCAAACATCGCCGATGCGGAGCCGATGCGTAGGCGTCCGTGTTCGGCACCGGCGACCTCGGCGATCTCGGCGAGTGCCGAATCGTGTTCGCGAAGTATCTTCCGCGCACGATCTAACAGATATTCGCCCGCCTCGGTCAAGATCACGCGGCGCGGCGTCCGCGTAAAAAGCGGCAAGCCGACCTCGTCCTCTAGTTGGCGGATCTGCATCGAGATCGCCGCCTGGGTCACATTAACGCGCCGAGCCCCTGCCGTAAACGTCTTAGCCTCGGCAATGGCCAAGAAGGCCTTAAGCTGTCTTATCTCCATATAACGTTGGTTGATCGGAATTAGTCGCGTTGCTTATGCATATCAAATATGCTTATTGACTACATAAAATCTGTTAAATTTGATTATATGTCAAGCTTGCATTAACAATAATACAGATTTTTTTGCGCATCACTTTGGGCAATGGCGAAATACGCGACTAAAAACGGTCGAAAGCGGCGATCTCATCAACTTTATCTCGGCGTTGACGGCGGCGGTACCAAAACGCAGGTCGCTCTGATGAACGAGGCTAAAGAGGTTGTCGCCGAAGGCTTTGCGGGGCCGTCCAACCCGCTGCGGGTCGGCGTCGAAACCGCTGTTTCGAACATCGAAAAAGCCGTGAACGATGCATTTGACGAGACCGGGTTTTCTCGCGGAGATATCGCCGCGGCGACCATGGGTTTGGCTGGCGTCCGCCGTCAGGACATTCGCGAACGCGTCAAAGCAAGCTTCGTCGAAAAATTAAGGATCAGGAGAACTTTGGTTATAACGGACGCCGAGATCGCGCTTTTTGGAACTACGCTGGGCAGGGCCGGATTAGTTGTTATCGCTGGCACGGGTTCGATCTGTCTTGGCAAGGACGATAACGGAAAAATTGCCATCGCCGGCGGATGGGGACCGCTTGCGGGCGACGAAGGCGGCGGTATCGGCATTGCAGAAGCCGCGCTGCACAGCGTCGCAAAGGCGTCTGACGGACGCGGAATGCCGACTGCATTAAGCCAGCGCGCATCCGAATATTTCCGCGCTTCCGGACCTGAAAATTTGATAGTCGCCATCTACTCACCTCAGATGGACAACTCCCGCATCGCCGGTTTCGCAAGATTGGTGGTCGAAACGGCGCTCGAAGGTGATAAGATAGCTGTCCAGATCTTAAAGGAAGCCGGGTTCGAGCTCGGCCTTGCGGCTTACGCCGTAATTAAAAAGCTAAAGCTTGCAAAACGAAAGGTTCCGATCGGCTGCGTTGGCAGCATCTTTAACGCCGGTGAGATACTGACTATACCGATGCTGCAAACCGTTCATACACTTGCCCCGAAAGCATTTTTGACCGAGCCGAAGATGGCTCCGTCCGAAGCCGCCGCGTTAATGGCGCTTAGAAACGGGAAAAACGGATCAAGGCGATGAAAATCCTATTTGCAGCATTTTTTATTTCGGCTGCCGCGGCTCTATGTCTTGCGCAGTCCGAAGGTTCAAACGAGCCGAACTGGCAGCCATTCGCACCTGATAAAGAGGAATTCGCGACCGAGGCTCCGACCGTCTTAACCCCGCGAATAAGTGTCCGCGGGGGTCTTACCCGAACGTATCGCGGCAAGCTGAACGGCACATGGTTCTTTGTTTTTTCGGACACCGTCTCAAGCCAGTCCTCGACGAAGATCGCACTCAATTTTGCGCGGGCCACACAACCTGTCGGAACACCGGAAACCTTCGGAAATATGCCCTCGGAGAAATTTGAATTTGCCGACGATGAAGGGTTCTATCACCGGTTGTTCACGTTTACGACGAAAACGCGAGTTTATGTGCTTCAAACTGTAAGCTCGGAGAAGGACGACGCGCTGGCGGAACGATTTTTTGCAAAATTGCAGATCGGCAAGATACAGCCGGCGGATGGTGAGGCTCAACCGATAGAACCGGTTGCAGACGCTGTGCCGGCACAAGCATCCGGAGGCGGAATCGCTGCAGGCAGAGGAGGCGGAATAGGATCAGGGCTGCCCTTCCAGGTAATTGATCAGAAGTCCCAAACGACATCACCACTGAGTATCTTATCTAAGCCTCGCCCGCTTTATACCGATCTTGCACGATTTTACGGCATCCAGGGTGCCGTTCGGACCAAAGTCGTATTTTTGCACGATGGTACTATCGGAACGGTCACACCGGTTACCAAGCTTCCCTTCGGCTTAACAAAAAGCGCGATCGCCGCTGCAAGGTCGATTCAGTTTTCGCCCGCGGTCCGCGACGGCAAGCCTTTTGACACCACAAAGCAGGTTGAATACTCATTTAGTCTCTATTAAGTTCTCTCATCATTTTGCTTTCGATTCGAACAAAATGACACACTGCTCGCTGAGCTCGTTTTGATCATTGATCATCATTGATGATCGCTAGTCGACAAAATCCGAGATCCAAACCGATCGGGGCACGCGCCTTGCGTTAATAATCCCTTAATCCAAATTGTGTTTTGAATCGAAACAGGCGTTTAGCCTGTTGATCACGGAGGTGTTGATGAAATGGAAAGCAGAGCGAAGTTGTTCGGGCATGCAATTCACCCGATCCTGATCGTTTTTCCTTTGGGCTTGCTGGCGACAGGTGTTGTCTTCGACATTGTTTATTTGATCATGGATGATCCGATGTTCGCGCTGGTTTCATTTTGGATGATCACGGCCGGCCTGATCGGAGGCGTTTTGGCAGCGCCGTTCGGCTGGTGGGACTGGGCCCACATACCGAATGCCACGCGAGCGCGGGCGATCGGTCTTGTACACGGCCTGACCAACACCCTCGTCCTCGTCGCATTTTTTGTTAGCTGGTGGATGCGTTACTCGTTCCCGGCCCGGCCGGACATTTCTGCGAGTATTTTTTCATTTATCGGAGCCGCTCTGGCGCTTGTCGGCGGATGGCTCGGCGGTGAACTTGTTGAACGGCTCGGCGTTGGCGTTGACGACGGAGCAAATCTCGACGCGCCCAGTTCGCTTTCTGCCTCATCGACACAACCGACGCGAATCAACATACACAAGGTTTAATACGGAGGTATAAATGGCAGTAAAACTTAACAGCATTGATAAACAGGTGATGGTCATAACGGGCGCCACAAGCGGCATCGGGCTTACGACGGCGAGGATCGCGGCGCTGCGCGGCGCCAAAGTAGTTCTCGCTGCTCGCAATGAAGACGCGTTGCGGAAATTGAAGGACGAAATCGAATCCAGGGGAGGAAAAGCGTGCTATGTCGCGGCGGACGTCGGCAGCGAAGGCGACGCTAAAAAGATCGCCGCCGAAGCGCTAAACCAATTTGGCACATTCGATACGTGGGTCAACAATGCCGGTATTTCGATCTACGGCAAACTGTTGGACGTCGACACGGAAGATTTTCGGCGGCTGTTCGACACTAATTTTTGGGGCGTCGTTTACGGCTCGCTTACGGCGGCACGCAATCTTCGAATAACCGGCGGAGCATTGATAAACATCGGCAGCACGCTGTCAGACAGGTCGATTCCTCTGCAAGGAATGTATTCGGCGTCAAAACACGCGGTAAAGGCATTTACAGATGCCCTGCGGATGGAGCTTGAGGCCGAAAATGCTCCTGTCTCGGTCACCCTGATCAAACCGAGTGCGATCGATACGCCGTACAAACAGCACGCAAAAAATTATCTCGAGGTCGAACCGGAAAATCCGGCTCCGGTTTATTCGCCGGACACGGTGGCTGAGACGATTCTCTATTGCGCGCAAAATCCGGTCCGCGATGTTTTTGTCGGAGCTGCAGGTAAAATGTTGTCGATGATGGACACTTATGCTCCGCGTCTGGCGGATAAAATGATGGAAAGTAATTTCATCGAGGGTCAAAAATCGGACCAGCCGGCAGACACGAACCGGTTCGAAGGATTATATGGATCGAGCGATTCGCGGCTGAGCGAACGGGGTGATTACGACGGCCATGTCGCCGAAAGCAGCCTTTACACAACGGCTAGCCTGCATCCCGTTGTTACCGGCGCTGCGGCTCTGGCAGCCGGAGCAGGATTGGTATATTCGCTGTATAAGCGTAATCAGACGCATTAGGAACGTGCAGAAACGCTGAGTCGCAAATGGGGCAGCTTAATTTTGCTGCCCTTTTGCTTTTGCAAATTGTAATATCGATTGACAGTTTGCAGGCCGAAAACGATAATAAACCCATCCAAACATGCTTCCTGTAACCGAACGAGAAAATCCGAACACGACCGACATCGACAAGGTCTCAACACTTGATGCTCTCAGGCTGATAAACGACGAAGACAAGACCGTCGCCGACGCGGTCGAAAAGGTTTTGCCGCAGATCGCCGTGACGGTCGACAAAGTCGTCGATCGACTGCAAAACGGCGGACGCCTTTTTTATGTCGGAACCGGCACCAGCGGGCGCCTCGGCGTGCTCGACGCATCGGAAATTCCGCCGACTTTCGGAGTTTCATACGATGTAATTCAAGGCGTTATCGCAGGCGGATACGGCGCACTTTACCAGGCCAGCGAAGCGAGCGAGGACGACAAGGACGCTGGAGCCGAAGACTTGAAAGAACGCGGCATCACCGAAAAAGACGCGGTTATCGGGCTGGCCGCTTCGGGACGCACGCCATACACCATCGGCGCCGTTGAGTATGCAAAAGGCCTTGGCTGTTTCAGCGCCTGCATAACCTGCGTCCCCGATTCCGCGATAACGAAGGCCGTCGATGTCGCCATCGTTCCGGTCGTCGGCCCCGAAGCGGTAACCGGCTCGACCAGAATGAAAGCCGGCACCGCGCAAAAGATGGTTCTCAACATGATCTCGACCGTCGCGATGATCCGCCTCGGTTATGTTCACGGAAACCGTATGACGAACGTCAAGCCTTCGAATATCAAACTTCGGGAGCGCGGTTTGCGTATATTGAGAGCCGAAACCGGTTTGGACGAAACTGCCGTGCAGGCCTTGATGGATAAAGCTAACGGCGATCTGCGAATAGCATTGGTAATGTTCGAAGCAGGTGTCGATCGCGAGTCGGCTGAAAAGGCTCTGGGCGATACCAACTTTGTCGTTGCCGCTGCGGTCGCGCAGCAAAAAGCGAAAGATTAATTGTAACCACTTAGGGTTCGTCACAATGAACGAAACAGATAAAAAATTCATGCAGCGAGCGATCGAGCTTGCCGAGAGGGGAATGGACGCAAATTCCGGCGGGCCGTTCGGCTGCGTCATTGCAAAAGACGGCGAGATCATCGGCGAAGGCTGCAACCGTGTGACGTCGACAAACGATCCGACCGCCCACGCCGAGATCATTGCTATTCGCGAAGCATGTCAAAGACTTGGTGCGTTTCAACTCGACGGCTGCGTAGTTTACACTTCGTGCGAGCCGTGTCCGATGTGTCTCGGCGCGATCTATTGGGCGCGGCCGGAACGCGTCTATTTCGCCTGCACTCGCGAAGACGCCGCGAACATCGGGTTCGACGACCGTTTCATTTACGAAGAGCTCGAAAAAGCAAACAACGAACGCCATTTGCAGGTAATAAATCTTATGCGCGAAGAGGCGTTGGCCGTCTTTAATAAATGGGCGACGAAACCCGATAAACAGGAATATTGATGTCGAACATCTATTTTTACCTTTTGCTCGCTCTGATCGCGGGAACAATGATGCCGACACAGGCCGCCGTCAACAACAAAATGGCGGCAGTTGTCGATAGCCCCGTGATCGCGGCGTTCGTTTCGTTTGTTGTCGGGACGATCGGCTTGCTGGTGTTTATCATCGCGGCCGGAACGCCGCTCGGCAACCTGGCCTCGGCGTACCGGTAAAAGAGGTGAGCCTGATGCGCATCCTGGGAGTGATTTTAATAACCGGCGGCGTTGTGTTAATAAGAAAATTCTAATTTTGCCCGCTAATAACGCGAATCGGCACGAATAAAAATCTAAGAACGGATTTCAATTCGAAAACATTTCGGCACAATTTTATTTAATTCAATTTTGTTATTCGCGTTTTTTCGCGTTATTCGCGGGGCGAAAATAATTGATGATTCAGTTTATCCTCAACAACCAGGACATTTCGACCGACCTACCCGCCGGTACGACCGTTCTCGATTTTGTCCGCTACCACCAAAATCTCAAAGGCACGAAGATCGGCTGCCGCGAAGGCGATTGCGGGGCCTGCACCATTCTAGTGGGAGAATTGAACGGCGAAGACATTAAATATCGTTCAATGACTTCTTGCCTAATGCCGCTTGCGAACGCGGCCGGGAAACATATTGTGACAGTAGAAGGAATTAATCCCGAAAACGGAGACCTGACGGCGGTGCAGCAGGCAATGGTCGAAGAGAGCGGCACGCAGTGCGGATTTTGCACCGTCGGGTTCGTCATGTCACTTACCGGTTTTTGCATCGACGAAACCGCGAAAACCCCCGAAATGGCCGTTTCCGCCATTGACGGAAACATTTGTCGATGCACAGGGTACAAATCGATCGAACGAGCCGCAGCGAGAATATGCGAATCGGCAACCGAGTCAGTCCCCCCTGCGGTAGCGGGTGGTTTAAGATCAGCCATCGATAGGCAAGTAGTTCCCGAATATTTTTCAGATATCTATGTGCGATTAAGAGATATTTCCCCTACGGCATCAGACGCCGAGTTCAACCACCTGCTACCGCAGGTGGTACCGACAGGACAAGCTTTCGTCGGTGGAGGGACCGACTTATATGTCCAAAAACCGGACGCAATGGCAGGATCCGCATCACACCCTCTCTTCGATTCCCCTGACCTTCGCGGCATCCGCGACACTGGTGAATACATCGAGATCGGAGCTTCCGCTACCGTCACCGACCTCCTTGTCTCGCCTGTAATGCAAGGCGTTTTCCCCGATCTTTACAAACATCTGAAACTCGTCTCATCAACGCCGATCCGCAACATGGCAACGCTCGCGGGCAACTTTGTAAACGCTTCGCCGATAGGAGATATGACAGTGTGGTTTTTGGCGTTGGATGCATCGATCGACTTGTCAGCACCATCTGCGGTAGCGGGTGCTTTACCGCGAGAAATGAAATTGCGTGACCTATACCTCGGCTATAAACAACTAGCGAAACGCGACGATGAGATCATAACCACGATCCGATTTCGAAAACCCGGCACCGGGTTTCGTTTTAATTTCGAAAAGGTCTGCAAACGAACATATCTCGACATCGCAACAGTAAACACGGCAATTTCGCTGACAGTGTCACCAGGCTCTGAAGACGTATCAGAACCACGTGCGTTAGGGGGCGGTTTAACGCACATTACCAAAGCTCATCTGGCAGCCGGCGGCGTCGCGCCGATTCCGCTATATCTAGCAAAGACTTCCGAATTTCTGAGAGGTAAGGAACTCAACGCAGAAACCATCGCCGAAGCCAACGAGATCATGCAGTCAGAAATATCGCCCATCTCGGATGTTCGCGGCACCGAGAAGTATAAACGTCTGCTGCTGCGGCAGCTTTTCAGGGCGCATTTTGTAGAGTTGTTCGATGAAAGCGCGATATTATAAGTTTATGGAAACTGTTTTAATTGAGGGCGAAAACGGTGATTTCACGATGATGCGGCATGGCAAGAATATCAAGGAAATGGACCGCTCGTTCGACATCGAATTTTGGCAGCGCCAAGGCGATGCGGCGATCTTTAACGCCGCATGGGAGCTAATACAGTTTTATCTTCGTTCAAAAGGCATAAATGAGTCCAGACTTCAAAGAGATATTGTCCACTTTCAACGCACACGATGTTAAGTATCTGGTGGTTGGAGCCTTTGCGGTTATGAAGTATTCGGAACCGCGATATACCAAGGACCTTGATATTTGGGTGGAAGCGTCGGAAGAGAATGCAGCGCGTGTATATGCATCGCTTGCAGAATATGGCGCGCCGCTCGGCGAGTTGACGGAGGCCGACTTTGCCTCCGACGGGTTTTTTCAGATGGGACAGCCTCCCGTGAGGATAGACATCATGATGTCAATCGAGGGTGTCAATTTCGCGGACGCATGGCCAAACCGACAGGAAGCAGATTTTGATGGGATTCCTGCAATTTTTATTGGCCGCGACGATCTTTTAACCGCAAAATCAGCGTCTGCTCGACCTCAGGACATTCTTGATATCAATTCAATCAGAACGCCAAGGCTTAAACTGTGAAAAGTATGTTCCTTGATCTGGCATTGAGTTGACGAACGGAATATTATCGCCAACTGCGGCAGCTTTTCACTGCGCTTTTTGTTGAGTTATTCCACGCATCGTTAGGATAATGGTTTATGAGTTATCTGGCCATAGCCATTCTAATTATTATCGCCCTTGGGTTATTGTTAGCCGTACTTTATCGACTACTTAATTTTTTGGTATCACGCGGATTGCGACCGAAAATGGTTGTAATTTCAAAAGACGTTTTGGTAACCGATAAATGGTTTGAAATCGAATGTGAAAAACCCGCCACACCACCAAACCATAGACAACATATCTATCTTAAAGTTCCAGGGTATGAACATGATTGGCAAAACAAACCTTTTGATATCCAACTATTGGACGGAACTGTGGTCCACCCAAAGATCGAAGTTATCGATCAACGGGGAGACATATACGAAACAAAAGACGGTACTGGCTGGGGAAATTTGATAGGTTTTTCTGTAAGAAACGGTGATGCACGGCTGGAGAACAAACGACAGAGTAAAAGTTCGAATTCGCAGTGCCGAGACCTTTGAATTAGAAGAGATTGGATGGCATACAAAGCGGATGAAATAATTTGATGAAAAACATCGACTCAAAATCTCACGTCCGTGGTGAGTCCATCTATCTCGACGATATCCCGCTTATTCACGGGACACTTTTTGCGTGCGTTTATGATTCGCCGGTTGCTCATGGCAGATTGATAAATGTCGACAAGCGCCAGGCCGAAACGTCCGAAGGCGTAGTAAAGATCATCACCGCAAAAGATCTTGTTGGCGAAAACCAGATCGGGGGCATCATTCCCGACGAACCTCTGCTTGCCGACGGCGAAGTTCACTTTCAGGGAATGCCGATCGCAATGGTTCTCGCAACCAGCGAAGACCTCGCCCGCAAGGCCGCACGAAAAATTACAGCCGAGATCGAACCGCTTGAGGTTATAACCGACCCGCGCGTCGCCGCCGCAAAAGGCGAACTCATCGTTCCGCCAAAAAAATTTAAGATGGGCGATGCTGAAAAAGCATTTATGACCTGCGAACACGTTTTCGAAGGCCGCGTTGAGATCAACGGACAGGAACATCTTTACATCGAAACGCAAGGCGCATACGCCATGCCGGCCGAGAACGGCGGGATGAAAATTTATTCTTCAACTCAGGGCCCGACGGCAGTACAGCGCGCGGTCTGCAAGGTCACAGGTTTGCCGATGCACCAGATCGAGGTGGACGTTCAGCGGCTTGGCGGCGGTTTTGGCGGCAAGGAGGATCAGGCAAACGCGTGGGCATCGATCTGCGCTGTCGGAACGCAATTGACAAAACGGCCTGTTAAATACGCGCTTCACCGAATGGAAGACATGCGAATGACCGGCAAGCGTCATCCGTACTCGGCCGATTACAAGATCGGGTTTGATAAAGACATGAAGATCATCGCCTACGAGACCGTGTTTTATCAAAACGCCGGAGCCGCTTGCGACCTTTCGCCCGCCGTACTCGAACGCACTTTGTTTCACTGCACAAATTCCTATTTCGTGCCGAATGTGACCGCGACGGCATATAGCTGCCGTACAAATCTTCCGCCAAACACGGCCTTTCGCGGTTTTGGCGGGCCGCAAGGAATGTTCGTTATCGAATCGGCGATCGCTCACGCCGCCGACAAATTGAGCGTCCCGGCCTCAGAAATTCAGTCAAAAAATCTGCTCGAAACCGGCGATGAATTCCCTTACGGCCAAAGGGCGGAAAGCGATGCGATCACTTCGTGGCGACAAGCCGATGCTAAATATGATTTTGCGCAGCTGCAACGCGAAGCCGACGAATTTAACGCAAACTCGCGATATTTCAAAAAAGGCGTAGCGCTGATGCCGATTTGCTTCGGCATCTCGTTCACGAAAACGCCGATGAACCAGGCGCGGTCGCTTGTACATGTTTACACCGACGGCAGCGTAGCCGTTTCGACCGGCGCGGTCGAGATGGGACAGGGCGTCAACACAAAGATCGCGCAGGTCGCGGCGAAAATATTCGGCTTACCGGTTGAAAAAATCAGGCTTCACACGACTAACACCCTGCGCATCGCAAACACCTCGCCAACCGCTGCATCCGCCGCCGCCGACCTGAACGGTCGTGCCACGCAGATGGCCTGCGAAACCATTCGCGAAAGATTGTTTGAAGTTGCAAAAGATCTGGTTGAGGCCGAAACCGTTCGCGATCTCACGCTCGATAACGGCTTTGTTTATCGCAACGGCGAACGTACAAGCCTCGACTGGCAGACGCTTGTGATGGACGCGCATCTGAAACGGGTGAACCTGAGCGAGCACGCCCATTATGCCACGCCGGGCATCAGTTTTGACTGGACCATAGCGAAAGGACACCCGTTCGCATATCACGTTTACGGCACGGCGATCATGGGCGTTACGGTCGATTGTCTGCGCGGCCGCTACGAGATCGATTATGTAAAATG
>Ga0310810_10010285_pt1 | contig 10887 bp, 8 predicted proteins | sample NCmetagenome_FD_207641 | JGI IMG/M metagenome (GOLD analysis project Ga0310810, IMG submission 207641) | Soil microbial communities from experimental microcosm in Duke University, North Carolina, United States - NC | ecosystem: Engineered > Artificial ecosystem > Soil microcosm > Unclassified ... | reverse complement strand
TGCCGCCGGGCCGAAGACGCCGAACCTGATGGCGTCGCATGAAGTATTCCGCTGCGCGCGCTGCGGCAACCGGTTGTCGGTGCCGGTCGACCTCGATGCGCGCTGCTCGCGCTGCGGCGTCGACATTCACAGCTGCATCAATTGCATGTCGTTCGATACCAGCGCGCGCTGGGAATGCACGCAGTCGCTGACGGCGCGGGTCGCGCCGAAAGATGAACGGAATGCCTGCACGTTGTTCGAACCACGCACCACGGTTGAGCGTCAGACCGGCACGCCGGCGGGACCGCCAAGCGCGCGGCAGGCGTTCGACGACCTCTTCAAGTAACCATGACACTCATTTCCCCTGGTGACCAGGAACGGCTCCGCGCCGACTTGTCGGCGATGACGCGTCCGGTCCGTCTGCTGTTCTTCACGCAAACGCTCGATTGCGAAACATGTCTGCAGACCCGGCAGATTCTCGACGAGCTGCCGCCGTTGTCAGACAAGATCACGATCGAAGAAGTGAATTTCGTCCTCGAACCTGACCAGGCCGCCCGTTACGGCATCGATCGCGTGCCGGCGATCGTGATCGTCAGCCAGGACGACGCCGGCGCCGAGCGCGACTCGAAGATGCGTTTTCTCGGCACGCCGGCCGGCTACGAGTTCATCTCGCTGATTCACGCCGTGCGACTGGCCGGCGGCGGATCGTCGCATCTCTCAGACGAGAGCCTGGCGATGGTCGCCACCGTTGACCGGCCGATGACGATGCATGTGTTTACGACGCCGACCTGCCCGCACTGTCCGCGCGCGGTCAACCTGGCGCACGAGATGGCGTGGGCGAACGCGAACATCACTGCCTATGCCGTCGAAGTGACCGAGTATCCCGATCTGGCCAGGCGCTATCACGTCACCGGCGTGCCGAAAACCGTCGTCGATGAGACGGTCGAAATTCTTGGCGCCATTCCCGAGGCCGACTTCATCAGTCAGTCGTTGACCGGCGTCACGACAGACCGCTCGTCGTCGGCGTCTGCAGGTCACGACGATCGCTCGCATTGACGGCGCGGCTGGCCGCTATCGAGGGCGCCTTCGTGCCGGCGGCCTCGCACTGGTCCTGGCGGCAATCGCGTCGGCGGCTCTGCGAAGCGCATCGCCGATCACGTACCGGCTGACATTTCCGGCGCCGGAGCATCATTGGATGCAGGTCGAAGCGGCGTTCACGGATCTCGGCGGGGGCCCGCTCGAATTGCGTATGAGCCGGTCGTCGCCGGGCCGGTACTCGCTTCACGAGTTCGCCAAGAACGTCTACGACGTCCAGGTGATTGGCGCCGACGGCCGCGAGCTGGCGGTCACGCGACCCGATCCGTACGGATGGACGGTCGTGCAGCCTGGTCCGGCCGTCACCGTGCGCTACAAGGTGTACGGCGATCGCATTGATGGCACCTACCTCGCGGTCGATCCGTCCCACGCGCACATCAACATGCCGGCGGCCATCATGTGGGCTCGTGGGCTCGACGATCGTCCTGCCGCCCTGACCTTCGTCCCACCGGCGAATGCCCACTGGCAAGTGGCGACGCAGCTCCACCCTGGTGCGAACGCGTTTGAGTTCACCGCACCTAATCTTCAATACCTGATCGACAGTCCGGCGGAATTCGGACCGGTGTCGATCCGGCAGTTCGAGGTCAACGGCCGCACATTTCGTGTTGCCGTTCATCACACCGGGACGGCCGCAGAGCTCGACGGGTTCGTCAAGGATGTCGAAAAGATCGTGCGTCAGGAGGGCGCGATCTTTGGCGACTACCCGTCCTACGAGCCCGGGACCTACACGTTCCTCGCCGACTATCTGCCCTACGCGAGTGGCGATGGCATGGAACATCGCAACAGCACGGTCATCACATCGTCGGGTTCGATCCGCGCCAGCCGCGATAATTTGCTCGACACCGTCGCCCACGAGTTTTTCCACAACTGGAATGTCGAGCGCATTCGTCCGCGGTCGCTCGAGCCCTTCGATCTCGAACGGGTCAACATGTCTGGTGAATTGTGGCTGGCGGAGGGCTTCACCGAGTATTACGGGCCGCTCGCCCTCAGCCGTTCAGGACTGGCCGATCTGACGATGACGACCGGCACGCTCGGACAGCTGATTGCAACCGTCGTCAACAATCCCGGGCGGACGGTTCGGTCAGCGGAAGACATGAGCCGGATGGCTCCGTTTACCGACGGCGGCCGGACCAACGATCGCACCAACTGGCCGGACACCTACATTTCCTACTATCCGTTTGGCGGCGCGATTGCGGTCGCGCTCGATCTGTCGCTGCGCGGTCGGTCAGGTGGACGGGTGACGCTCGACGACTTCATGCGCGCGATGTGGCAGACGCACGGCAAGCCCGGTGGCACGCGCGAGGGCTACGTCGATCATCCCTACACGATCGATGACGCCGAAAAACGCCTTGCCGAGGTGAGTGACGCTCAGTTCGCGCACGATTTTTTTGTGAGATACATTCATGGCCGGGAGATGCCGGATTTTTCGCGGCTTCTGCAGCCGGCGGGGTTCAGCCTGGTTCGAGTGAATCCGGGCCGGGCCTGGTGGGGCGATCTCCGAATCGAACCGAGAGACGGCGCGCTCATCTCCTCGTCGCCGCTGGCCAACACTCCGGCCTATCAGGCTGGTCTCGACAATGACGATGTGGTGCGACGACTCGATGGCACGCGCGTCTCCTCGTCGGAAGACATCGCTGCTGTGCTTAGGCGACACAAACCTGGCGATACGATTGCAGTGGAGTTCGCCGATCGGACTGGCGCAGTCTCGAATGTCCGAGTAACACTGGTCGAGGATCCGCAAATTGCGATGGTTCCGGCCGAGTCGACCGGAACCTCGTTGACGCCGGCGCAGCGGGCATTCCGCCGCGCATGGCTCGCACAATGAAACGAGGAATTGAGGAATGGAGGATTTGAAGAATTGAGGACTTGGCGTTGAGAATTTGAGAATTGACGAATCGTTTTGAACCGTTGGTCGGACGAAATTCCTCAACCCTTAAATTTCGACAAATCCTCAAATCCTCAAATCCTCAAATCCTCAAATCCTCAAATCCTGAATTACGGATCACTAGACAATATGCCTCTTCCCTGGCTGAGAATCATCGACGGAGTGCTCGGCGCGACCGACCTCGTGCGCTGGGCGCGCGGACAGCCGTCGCCAGACACCAGGCTCGAAGCGGGCGGCCGTCTCGAGGCGCGTCTGGCGGGCGTCGTCGTTTCGGCGCTGAAGGAGGCGTTCGATCGCGATCATCAGCGACTGGAGTTGGAACGGCAGCGCCTCGAGGAAGAGCGCGAACGAGCGGAGCGGCTGCTGCGACTGGAGTGGCTGCGTCAGTCGGGGGAGCGCGAGATCGCGCGCCTCCGTGTCCTGGCTGGCGTGGCGCTTGCGAGCTGGCTCGGCACGCTGCTAATGGTTGCGCGAGTCACCGCCGACGGCGTGTTCGGACGCGTGATGCTCGGTTTGACCTGGCTCTTGCTCCTCACGGCGCTCGCGGCGGCGTTCTCCGCGCAGTCACGTGTCGCGCAGGAACTCGCCCGGATGGACGATCGATCGACGCCCTCGGACTTGACGCGTTCAGTCGCTGGTTCGATCGCGCCCTGGCTCATCGTCGCCGGCCTGGCGACGGTGGCGATCGGACTGCTGTTTTCCTAGTGTTTCATTGTGGCGACGCGCTTCAGCCCGTCGCCCGGCCGGTCTGAAGGCCGGTCGCTACGACGATGTTGTCGAGGATCTCGCGAAAATCACTCCTGGCGAGAGCTTCCATTCCGGATCGAGTGCGGCTTTCACCGCGCGCATGCTGTCAATGCCGGCATCGCCGTACAGCATGGCGAGCAATTTCTGTTTGGTGGGATTGCGGCCGACGCCATGCTCGGCAAGCGGCGCGCCGCCGAGGCGAACCGCCTGCCGGCCGAACTCGAGAATCGCCTCGCGGCCGGATTGAACGTCGGCATAGGTGCGCGGGATCACGTTCGGGTGCACGTTGCCATCAGAAATGTGTCCCCAGATGGCAGCATCGAGACGCCGCGCCGCCAGCTCCCGCTCGTAAAACTGCAGCAGCGCCTCGAAGTGCTCGAACGGAACGATCATGTCGGCGGCGGTCTTCTCGATGCGATCGTCAACCGTCCGTTTTGCCAGCCCGACGCGCCGATTGACGGCCGACGGCACGGCCTCCCGAATCTCCAGAAGTTTTGCCGCCTGGGCGCGTTCGCCCGGTAGCGCGAGTATCGTGCGGTCGGCCACGCCGGCTTCGGCAAGAAGCGACGCAAAGCGTACCAGCGGCGTGTCCGGCGCATCGGCGTTCTCGAAGCTGCCGATCTCAGCGTAGCCACGCTCGCTCGTCATGTCGGGCGGCAGCTCGAGCGTCACGAGCAGGGCGATCGCCGAATCGTCCGGCAGGCTGACGCCATGCAGAACGTCGACGCCGTCCTCACGCAGCAACTGCAACGAGCGGGCGTCGAGATGCTCGATCGCCGAGACGTCGACGCCGCGAGCATCGTACCGCGCCCAGGTGTTCCGGGCGGCTTCCCGAAGGCGGCGGACGAAGGCCAGCGCCGACGGCCGGTTCGCGAAGGTGACGAAGGCCAGACAGGACGCGGGCCGGACCGCGACGATGCGCAGCGTCGCTTCGGTGATGATGCCGAGCGTGCCTTCGGATCCGATAAACAAATCGATGAGATCCATGCCCGGCGCCGCGAAGTACCCGGCCGACAGCTTGTCGACCACTGGCATCCGATACGTTGGAACCGGCACCCGAATCGTGTCGTGCGCCAGCACGAGTTCGAAGAACCCGCCGGGATGCGCATGAGTCGTGCCGCGGTCGATGTCCAGGACGTCGCCGCTGGCGAGCACCACCGTGATCGACTCGACCCAGTCGCGGGTCGTGCCGTACTTGAATGTCGCCGCGCCGGCGGCGTTGGTCGACAGTGTTCCGCCGACGAAGGCGCCGCGGAAAGTCGGCGCCGGCGGGTAGTAGCGGCCCGCGCGCCCCAGCGCGTCGTCCAGCTCGGTCAATGTCACCCCGGCCTGAACTCTCACCCGTTCAGCGCTTAGCGGTGTAATCGCGTTGAACTTCTTCGTGCTGACCAGCACCTCGCCCATCGGCGTGGCGCCGCCGGTCAGGGACGATTGCGCGCCGATGGGCAGGACGCTCGGCGACGCCGTCACAATCGCCGCGACTTCGGCTTCAGACGACGGCGTGAACAGGGCCGTGGCGTGGCCGCCGTGATAGTGCGCGGCGTCTTCGAGGTGACCGGCAATCACGTCGTGGTCGAGAACCGGAATCGGTTTGGCGCGTTCGCCGCGAGGCGCCCGGCTACGTAACGAGTAGGGCACGCGATATACTCCCGACTAATGCCGTTCGCTCCCGAGTACGTGGCCAACGTGCTCAACGATAACTTCGAGGACGCCAAGGTGCTGTTCCTCTCGCCGCTGATGGCGATCGAATACGCGCACCTGGTCATGATCGCGAAGCAACGGATTATCTCGCCATCGGATGCGCGGGCGCTGCGAAAAGCGCTCGATTCGATTTCGCTGACCGAGGTACGCCGCGTCGTCTACGACGGCAGTTACGAGGATCTCTTCTTTTACATCGATCGGCTGGTGGCCGGCGCCTGCGGCGAGACCATCGCCGGCCGGCTGCACACCGCCCGCAGCCGCAACGACATCGACATGACGATGTACCGCATGCGGCAGCGCGAGTTCATCCTCGGCCTGATCCGCGCCACACTGGACCTCAGGCAGTCGCTGCTCGAGCTCACCAACGCGCATCGCGACACGATTTTTGCCGTCCACACGCACACCCAGCGCGCCCAGCCGACGACGGTGGCGCATTATCTGCTCGCGGTCCTGGAACAACTCGAACGCGACACCATCAGGCTCCGAGCCGCGTACGAGAACACCAACCGGAACCCGCTCGGCGCCTGCGCCATCACCGGTACGGGCTTCGACATCGATCGCAACCTGACGTCAGAGTTGCTCGGCTTCAGCGGACCGACCCGCAACACCTACGGCAGCATCGCGACCGTCGACTACCTGCTCGAAGCGACAACGGCGACGAGCGTGCTGCTGGTCGGACTCGGCCGCTTCGTGCAGGACCTGCTGCTGTGGGGGACCTCCGAGTTCGATTACGTCCGTCTGGGCGACGGCTTCGTCCAGTGCAGCAGCATCATGCCGCAGAAACGGAATCCGGTCGCCTTCGAACACGCCCGCGCCATCGGCAGCAAGGCGCTCGGGCAGTCGCAGGCCATCGTCACCAGCGTCCACAACACGCCCTTCGGCGATATCGTCGACACCGAAGACGACCTGCAGCCGCTGGTGTTTTCGACGTTCCGCGATGCCACGCGGATGGTGAAGCTGGTGGCCGCGGCAATCCGGACGGCGGAATTCGACGCCACGCGCCTCGAGAAAAGCGCCGGTGATGGCTGGACGACGCTGACCGAACTGGCCGACACGCTCGTGCGCGATCACGAGCTGCCGTTCAAGAGCGCCCACGCCATTGCGTCGCGGCTGGTGGCGGGACGCCGTCGCAGTCCTGACAAGTCGCTGTCGGCTCTGCTCGGCGAGGCGACCGCTGACATCCTCGACGCACCCTTGCCCTACAACAACGAAGATCTCGAGCGGATCCTGAGCCCGCGTCATTTCGTCAGCATCAGAAAAACGTATGGCGGTCCGGCGGTGGAAGAGACCACACGAGCCGCCGAAGCGTCTCACCTGCACCTGGAGAGCGATCGCGCCTGGTGGACTGGCAGAATGACGGCACTCACCGACGCCGAACAGCGTCTCGCCGAACGCGCCCAGGCGTTGTGACCGAGACCAACCGGGACGACCACGAACGCGATACGCCGATGACCGGCACCTACATCGCGGTCGTCGTGCTCGAAGCCACCATCATCGCCCTGCTCTTCCTGCTGGGCCGGATTTACACGTGAGCCTGATCGACTGGGCGATCGTTGTCGCGTATCTGCTGTGGATTGTGATCGACGGCTTGCGCCGGTCGAAGAACACCAACCAGGTGGAAGGCTACTTCCTCGCCAATCGATCGCTGCCGTGGTGGGCGGTCGGGCTGTCGGTGATGGCGACGCAAATCAGCGCCATCACGCTGGTCGGGACGACCGGGCAGGCGTATGCGACCGGCCTGCGATTCGTGCAGTTCTATTTTGGCCTGCCGATCGCGATGATCATCCTGTCGCTGACCGTCGTGCCATTCTTCACCCGCGCCCGCGTTTACACCGCATATGAATATCTCGAGCGCCGCTTCGACGTGCGCGTCCGCACCGCGACCAGTTTCCTGTTTCTGGTCGGACGGGCATTTTCGCTCGGCGTCACGCTCGCCGCGCCGGCGGTGGTGATTTCGGCGATTCTCGGATGGAGTATCCCGACCACCGTGCTGCTGCTCTCGGTGCCGATGGTGGTCTATACGAGTTTTGGCGGCGTTCAGGCTGTCGCATGGACCGACGTCAAGCAGATGGCGATCATCGTCGTCGGTTTGTTCTCGGCGATTGGCTTGTTGATTTTCGGCATCACGCGCGATGTCGGTTTCGGGCAGGCGGTGCGGCTGGCCGGCGCCACCGGGCGGATGCAGGCGATCGATCTGCGGTTCGATCTGAGCCAGACCTACACGCTGTGGTCGGGGCTGATCGGCGGTCTGTTCCTCAGCCTGTCGTATTTCGGCTGCGATCAGAGCCAGGTGCAGCGCTACCTCACCGCGAAATCGATCGACGAGGCGCGCCACTCGCTGCTCATGAGCGCGTTCGTCAAGATCCCGTTCCAGCTGCTGATTCTCAGCGCCGGCATCCTGACATTCCTCTTTTACGTGTTTCAGACGCCGCCGATGCTGTTCAATCGCGCCTACGACGCGCAGATTGCCGCCGGACCGCACGCCAGTCAGTACGCGGCGCTGCAGCGGGAATTCGATGCGGCGGTCGCCGAACGGCGTCAGGCGGCGATGGTTGAGAATCGCGAACAGTTCCTCGCCACCGACAAGCACCTGCAGGACGTTCGCGCGCGGGCGGTGGCCGTCGTCAAACAGGCGACGGGGGACGAGCGCTATACCGACGTGAATTACGTGTTTCCGACGTTCATCACGACTCACCTGCCGGTCGGACTGGTCGGGCTGATGATCGCGGCGATCTTCGGCGCCGCCATGTCCGCGTCCTCAGGGGAATTGAGCTCGCTGTCTTCCGCCACCATCATCGACTTCTATCGCCGCCACTTTGTGAAGAGTGCCGACGATGCGCATTACTTGAGGGTGTCGAAGATTGCCACGCTCGGCTGGGGGCTGTTTGCCTGCCTAGTGTCGATCTATGCCGCCAACCAGGGATCGCTGATCGAAGTCGTCAACCGCTACGGGTCGTTTTTCTACGGATCGATTCTCGGCGTGTTCATCCTGGCGATTCTCACCAGGCGGGCGACCGCGTTTGGCGCCTTCTGGGGCCTGGTCGCCGGCATGGCGGTGGTGCTGACGGTCGCCTTCACGACGCCGATCGCGTTCCTGTGGCACAACTTGATCGGCGCCGTGGTCGTCGTGGTGGTCGGGCTCGCGCTCAGTTTCCCGAGAAGTTCTTCCAGGTAAAGGCGCTCATCATCGGATTGCCGGCGGCGAGCGCCGATTTCTGCAGATGACGGTCCCAATGAATGAACGCGCCGCTGCTATCGACCGTCATTTCCTTCGTGATGATCGACCCGTACAGATCCGATCCGCCGCCGATCTTGCCGTTGGCATTCGGCGCGTAAAAGAGCGCCGCCGTATCAGTGCCGCCCTCGAGATCGATGTTGCCCGTGCCGGCGTAGCGGAACTCGAGGTTGTTCGGCACCAGGCTCGGGTTGCTGATGCCGTTGCCCGCAATCTTGATTGGCGTGGTGACGCCGTCGCCCTTCACCAGGAACGTCACCTTGGTGATGGCGCCGGTAACAGGGTCTGGCACGATCTTGATCTGCGAGCTGCCAGCGATATCGATGCTGTTCACGACGTAAGTGCCGCCCGTTAACTGAAGGGTCGCGCCTCCCGTCAGGGTGACATTGCCTAGTTGGACGCAGTTTGTCGCATTACAGTCGTTCGGATCATCCGGCCCTAGCGGCGCAATAATTTTGCCACCCTGAGGGCTCGCCTGCTGGGTGCAAAACGGAACGGCGCCACCGGCGCAGCCGTCCGTTTTCGTGATGATTTGGGTCCCGGTTCCGGGATCCGGAATCTCCGGAGTTGGAAATTCAAGTTCCTGTGACAGCTGTGTGATGTTGTCTTTGACCTGCGCCCCTCCGACGATGGTTGCCGCGGTCACGTTGGCCGTCGTGCACGCGCCAACACCGGTTTGCGGCGTCGACAGCGAGCCATTGATGACGGTCGGATTGCCAACCTCGGTCAGGTTTCCGTTGGTCCCGACGTTGCCATCGTAGTTGCCGAACACCGGAACCGGATTCAACGGATTCAACAGGCTTGAATCGTAGCTGTTGGTCTTGGCGCCGCCCTTGAATGTCAGCGCCGCGCATCCGTCGTCGGTCGCGAATGCTGCATAGGAATACAGCGAGAACGGCTGTACTTCGATGATCGCCGAGACTTCCACCTCTGCGGTCTGGGTGCCAGTGAGCTTGCCCTTGGCGCTGATTTCCCATGTTTGCAGCGTGTTCTTCTTGTTCGACATCCGGTCGTCGATCTGCCGCAGCGAGAGCAGCCGTGCCGTGGCGGTGTAGGTGACGGTGCCGCTCCCGGCGTCAAGCGTTCCGGTCGTGAGGTTGGCGAATGCGGTCTTCACCGCATCGATCGGATAATTCTGCACCTCTCCTGGCTCGCTCGACAGCTTCACTTCGCTGTTGTTGAAAAGGACCGGCGATACGCTCGTCGTGTATACACCGGGGAATGGATTGAACGGATCGGTGGCCGTGCCCGGCTGGAGATCCTTATAGGCCGTGCTCAGCAGGTAATTGGCCGCCTGGTGAATGCCGGATTCGGCGCCGTACCGTGCCTGCGACATCATCCGATAGTTCATGCTCGACGCGGTTTCAGTTTGCGACACGAACATCAGGGTCGTGCCCAGCACCGACATCGCCAGCACCATAAAGAGGGCGATGATCATCGCCACGCCGCGCTCGTTCGATCGATTCATGGTTCTCATGTCCCTCACCTATGGCAGCGCCAGCAGTGCCGTGACGCTCGGAGGCATCGGCTGCACGCGGTAGAACATCCCCTGATCGGCCAGCTGCCAGACGTTGAAGACGTTGCGTGGCGAAACGTTCAGGAGCGCTTTGGTTTCCTGCTGGAGGAGGCCAGTGGTGGCGTCGACAGTCGCGGTCTGTACGGTCAAGGTGATCGCGACGTCGGTGACGAAGGGGGTGCCGAGGACCGGCTGCTCCTGATAGACGAAGCACGCCGCGTTGTTGGGGTTCGCCGTGATGTTGTTCAGCAGAATCTGATCGGCGGTGGGGCCCGGTTTCACCGCCGACGTGTAAGCGACCTCACGCCGATAGAGGTTGCCCCCATTCACATCGCACCAGTACTCGATGTAGGTCATGTTTCCATTGCCGTCGATATCGCCAAAGATCTTCAGGAGAAAGTCGCCCGACCCGTTCGCGACGCTTTTCGGGACCACGCCGTAGCCAAATGCGCCGGCAATGCTGATCGGCGCTCCGGCATCGTGCGCCCACCAGAAGGCGATGTGGCCCTTCGAAATTTCATCGTTGGTCTCGATCGTGATGGTGTTGCCGTTGATCTGTTGGACTCTGACGGTCTCCGCACACTTGCCGTTGCTGTTGCAATCGACATTGCCGCCGGTATCGATGGTGAGGTACTGGCAAATCCACATCCCGGTCACATCGGAGACCGTAAAAGTGGTGGCGTCGACCGCGACCGCGGCAGCCAGCGTGATCCCCGAGGGCAGCACGAC
>Ga0310810_10010284_pt1 | contig 10887 bp, 8 predicted proteins | sample NCmetagenome_FD_207641 | JGI IMG/M metagenome (GOLD analysis project Ga0310810, IMG submission 207641) | Soil microbial communities from experimental microcosm in Duke University, North Carolina, United States - NC | ecosystem: Engineered > Artificial ecosystem > Soil microcosm > Unclassified ... | reverse complement strand
CTGCAGCGCATCCGCACCGCGGACGAAGCGCGGTCGGCGGCCGTCCGGTTTCGCGAGCGCGCGCGCTGCGAAAGCGTGCTGATCACCCGCGGCGAGCACGGGATGTGGCTCCTGGGCCCGCAGGGTGAATTCGATCTGCCGGCGGAGGCGCGCGAAGTGTCGGACGTCACGGGCGCGGGCGATACGGTGATCGCCGCCATGGCGCTCGGCCTCGCCGCCGGCGGATCGCTGAAGGACGCCGCCCGCCTCGCGAACCGCGCGGCGGGCCTCGCGGTCGCGCGGTTCGGTCCCGTCGCGATCACCCACGATGAGCTCCACGCGACGCTTTAGTCTTGGTCTAGAACGCTAGTTCAAAGAGATCACCACGGAGACACAGCGATCACAAAGACGCGCAGAGCGTACTTCGACGGGTACGCGCGGTCGGCGTCGCGACCGCCGTCCAATCGTGTCAGTGCCGTCCGCGTCGTCCGCGGCCCGTGTCGTCCGCGGCACGAATTCTCTATGCGTCTCCGTGGACTCCGGGTCTCTGCGGTGTACGTGGCCGTCGTCTAGCGCCGGAGCCAGCGCCGCAGTTTCTGGCCCGGGCCGGGGCGCATCTCGGCGGGCAGATCGATCGGCCGCGCCCGATAGTCTTCGACCGCATCCCTGACCGAATCGCCCCGCAGGAACGCGTCGGCCAGCCGGCGCGCGATCTCGGCGTCATAGCCGCGTTTATTGCCCCAGTAGTGGACGAACCAGGTTTGCGCGGCCTGCAGCTTCCCCGTCCGACCGAGGACCACGCCGGCCGCGAACTGCTCGAGGGCGAAGTGCCGCACGCCGCCCTCGACCATCGCGTCGTACAGCCTGAGCGCGTCGTCCAGCAGCGGCCCGGCCTCGGAACCGACCGCCAGCACCCCCGAGTTCCACATCCGCTCGTCCCCCATCTTCCATCCACTGAATGTGGCGCCCGCGAGCGCGCGCAGCAGAGGCTGGTCGCCGGCCCGCTTGCGGCGGCGCAATTCGTACTCGCAGGTATGCATGAACACCGCTCCGTCGGCGAGCTGCTTCACGAACGGCCGCAGGTCCGCGATCGCGAGGGTGTCGGCGTCAAGGAGCGCCAGCGGCCGTCCATCCGGTTTGAGCAGCCGCGCGAGCTCGAGCTTCTCGCGGAGGGAGACGGCAGGAGTCCGCCGCCAGCCGGCAAGCCGCTCGGCCGTCAGAAATTCCACCTCGATTCGCGTCCCGAACCACACGAAGCGCTCGGGCCGATCGGTCGCGACGACGATTTCATACGGCGGCGGCGCATGGGCGATGAGCGACACGATCAGCATCACCGCCTGGCGGTACACGCCCGGCTCGTCCCCATACGCCATCGTCACGAAACGCGGGTTCAACGGGTTCAACGGGTTCAACGGGTTCGGGTTCCCAGACACTCGTTCGTGATCAGCAGTAATTCCGGCGGCGGGTCGCGGCGGAGGATGTTTCCGAGCCGGACGTCGAATGTCGGCCGGCGCTCGATCACGCAGGTCGGGCGGGCAATCCGGGAGCGCAGCTCCATATAGTCGGATTCGCGCAGCACGCCGTACACGCGGCGCGGCGCCGCCATCGCGTTCTGGAAGGGCTCCGCATCGGCGTACACGTTCACGTGCCGTCGAAGATAGTAGACGAGGCTGGGCACGGCTTCGCGATAGACCGCGACGACGTCGCCTGGTTCCAGTCGGGAGCGGAGCGCGTCGCTCAGAGCCGGAACGGGCTTGTATCGCTCGAAGTCCGGAAGGACGCGGACGACGAAGATCCAGTCGAGCGAGACGATCGCGATCAGCAGGACCAGGCTTGCCGCGATCGGCTTCCGGAAGATCGCGCAGGCGAGAGCTGCGAGGCCTCCGCACACGCCGAGGATGCCGACCCCCGTCGCGCCGTTCAACACGTACACCCGACCGCTCGTCTCGAACAGGTACAACACCGCGGCGCCGCACAGCGCGAGCAGCGCTCCCGCGGCTCCCGCCGCCACCCCCGTCCATCGTCCGTACCGCGATCGCGAGTCGGAGTCCGCGCCGGCGACGATGGCCCCGCCAAGCGCGCAGACGGCGGGGACGATTGGATAGATGTAGAGATCCTGCTTGCTCGCGGAGAAGGAGAAAAAGAGCACGATGACGGCGATCCACGACCACAAAAGCGTCTGGATCCGGCGTTCGCCCACCGTCGCCCCCCGCCACCACGCTGCGGCGGCGAAGAGCAGGAAGGACCAGGGAAAGGAATCGGTGAACACGATCGGCACGTAATAAAGGATGCCGCGTGACTGGGGCGAGCCGACGCCCGATCGATAGCGCTCGAGATTCTCCCCGATGAAGAACTGCTGGATGTACGTCCATCCGTGCTGATGGTGCAGCGCAGCGTACCAGGGGACGACGATGGCGGCGACGATCACGATGCCGAGCGGCAGCATCATCTGCGAGACTCGACGCCACTCCCCGTGCACGAGCAGATAGACGCCGAACGCGAGGGCGGGCAGGACGATCGCGACGGGTCCCTTCGTGAGCGTTCCCAGGCCCACGCACACATACATGAGGATCAGCAGCAATCGGCGACGCCGCGGATAACGCTCGGCGAGCGCGAAGCACACGAGCGTCAGGGACATGAACGCCGTGATCCAGACGTCGATGAAAATGCGCCGCGCGAACATGACGAGCCGGGGTGAAGCGGCGAGGCCGAGCGCGGCCCACAGAAACGCTGAATCCCTGATCGCTGATCCCTGATCCCGAATCCCTAATCCTGCATCTCCCGTCAGCGTGCGCGCGAGGACGGAGGCACTGAAGATGATGAGCATCGCGCCGAGGGCGATCGCCAATCGCTGGACGCCGACGGAGACGCCGAACAGCCGGTAGAATCCCGCGACAATCCAATAGCTGAGGACCGGCTTGTTGAAGCGCGGTTCGCCGTTGAACGTGGGATTGATCAGATCGTGCGCGGCGAGCATCTCGCGCGGCGTTTCGACGTAGAACGCCTCGTTGGCGTCCCAGATCGACGTCCCGCCGAGATCGACGAAATACAGCACCAGCGTCACAGCCAGCAGAACGAACAGCAGTCCGTGTGGTCCGCGTGGTCCGTGGCTGAACAGTCCGCGTCGTCGGTGGCGCAGGGCGTCGTCCTGTCCGCGGCTAGTGCCGGAAATGGCGGCGCCCCGTAAAGACCATCGCCAGGCCCCGCTCGTCCGCGGCGGCAATCACCTCGGCGTCCTTCACCGAGCCGCCCGGCTGGACGACCGCGGTCGCGCCGGCGTCGGCAATCGCATCGAGGCCGTCGCGGAACGGAAAGAAGGCATCCGATGCGGCGACGCTGCCCTTCAGCGACACGGGCGGCTGCGCGTCGCGCGCCTTCATGACCGCCACCTTCACGGCGTCGACGCGGCTCATCTGGCCCGCGCCGACCGCGAACGAGCGGTCGGCCGACGTGAACACGATCGTGTTCGACTTCACGTGCGCGCAGAGCCGCCACGCGAACCGCAGCGCGGTCCATTCCTCCGTCGTCGGCTGACGTTTCGTGACGACGCGGATGCTGGAGGTTGGGGCGGATGTGTCAACCGGCCACGGGATCTGCGCCTCGGTGACGCGGTCCGCGTCCTGGGTCAGCATGCCGCTCAGAATCGATCGAATGTCCTGCGCGCTCGCATTGCGGATGAATTCGAAGTCCGTCGTCACGATCCGCATGTTGGTCTTCTTTGCGAGAATCTCGCGCGCCGGCGCATCGATCCCCGGCGCGATCACCGCTTCGATGAACGTCGACGTGATCGCCTTGGCGGTGTCGGCGTCGATCGGCAGGTTCAGCCCGACGATGCCGCCGAACGCCGAGAGCGGATCGGCGTCGCGCGCCCTGACGTAGGCCTCCGTAATCGTCCTGCCGGTCGCCGTCCCGCAGGGATTCGTGTGCTTGATCACAGTCGCCGCCGGTTCGGTGAACTCGAGAACGACGCGGAGCGCGGCGTCGAGGTCGAGCAGATTCGTGTAGGACAGCTCCTTGCCCTGGTGCACGACCCATTCCTGCGGCTCGCCCTGCCGGCCCCACTGCAGCCATTCGGCCGCCTGGTGCGGATTCTCCCCGTAGCGCAGCGCGCGGCGATTCTCCTCCGGCCTGGACAGGCCGATGGCGGGAGGCAGGCTGCGCGCGAACGTTTCCCCATCGCACCGGATGTTACGCAGGGTTTCCGCAATCAGCGCGTCGAACTGCGCGGTGTGCGCAAACGCCTTTCGCATCAGCTCGAACTTGAACTCCAGCGACGGCCCTCCGGGCCGCGTCATCTGCTCGAGCACGCGCGCATAGTCGGCGGGATCCACGACGACCATCACGTCGCGGAAGTTCTTCCCCGCGGCACGGAGGAGCGACGGCCCCCCGATGTCGATCTGCTCGACCAGCTCGTCGAACGGCGTCTCCGGATCGGCCGCGGCTTTCGCAAAGGGATACAGGTTGACGACGACGAGATCGACGAGCTCGACGCCCTGTCGTTTGATCGCCTCGAGATCGTCCGGACGGTGCCGGCGGGCCAGGATGCCGCCGTGGATTTTCGGATGGAGCGTCTTGACGCGCCCATCCATCATCTCGGGAAAGCCCGTCACGTCGGAGACGTTCGTGACGGGCAGGCCGGCATCGGCCAGCGTCTTCGCGGTGCCGCCGGTCGACACGAGCTGGACGCCGCGGGCCGCGAGGCCGCTGGCGAAATCCACTAGGCCGGATTTGTCGGAAACACTCAGGATTGCGCGCATTCCGTCATCCAAAAAACTGGTTTGTCTTGACACATTCGGGCCGCCGCCGATACTATTTCTCCGGCGCTGGCGGGCCAGCGTCGTAAGCCGAGGCCGCGCACTCGCGGTCTTTTTTTATGTTTATGCCCATTGCAAGGCAGGAAAGTACGATGCGTATCACAGGCAAGGTCAAGTGGTTCAACAACGCCAAGGGTTACGGATTCATCGAGCGCGACGGCGGAAGCGACGTCTTCGTGCACTTCTCGGCGGTCCAGGGAAACGGATTCCGGACGCTCGAGGAGGGCCAGGCGGTCGAGTTCGAGATCGTTGACGGTCCGAAAGGCCCGCAGGCCGGCAACGTCACCAAGGTTGCGTAAGATCCTTCTCCGTGGGGGCGGCCCTGCCGCCCCTACTCTTTCTGCTCTTCGCCCGCCTTCATTCCTCTGACCGTCAGATTCACTTTTCCCTCGACCACCGTGACGCGGAACGCGACTTCATCGCTCCCCGCCGATCGCAGCTTCGTCACCTGATCCTTCACCAGCGCGGCAAACCGGTGGAAGGGCACCACGTCATCGCCGGCTTCGCGCCGCACGTCCATCAGCGAATCGTACAGGGAGTGCAGCTTGTCCATCTCGCGCATCGGATCCTCGAACGCGGTGACGTGGACGACGCGCTGCTCCGGCGCCTTCTCCTTCTTGATCTCCTTCGGCGGCGGCTGCGCGAAGGGCCCGGGCCGTCCCTCTTCGCGCGCCCGCAGCCCGCGATCCCATAGATCGATGAACGTCTGATAGCGCCGCTGCAGGGTGTCGAACTGAAACCGGTCCGCGGCCGCCTGGATGTAGCCGCGATCCCATTTCTTGACGAGCGCGGCGACGCGGTGCCGCGTCTCCCACGGCGGACGCGGCAGGCGTCCTGCGAAGAACTGGTTGTACTCCACTTCCAACTGCTTCAGCCCGGCGGCGAGCGCCTGCAAGTCCTTCTGGACTTCGGTGAGTTCGGGCATGGGCTACCGAATCAAAAACCATATCAGAGGCAGCCACAGCTCGCGCGCGTAGGGGACGGGCTTGTCGTCGATCAGCACTTCCGTCGCGTCCAGCCGTCCGACGATGCCGAACAGATCGCGCAGCGCGATCGCGTCGCGCGGATAGAAGCGCGCGCGATGCCGGAGGACGCCGCCACGGCGCACCTCGCGGTATTCGGCCGAGGCGCGCGCCATCTCGACGGCGCGCGCGTAGTCGGGCCCGTCGAAGACGGGGAAATCCAGCGTGACCGAGAACGGGAGCTTCGGCGTCCCGAACAGCGCCTCGCTCAGCTCCGGATCGAGCGCCGCCAGCTCCTCGTCGCTCGGCTGCTCCGGCAGATCGACGTACGGCCAGAATCGCTCGATGGGCCGATAGTCCGGCACCGGCACGCGCGGCGGCTCGTTCGGATCGGAGGCCATGTCAGGCGGAATGAGAATGGTATCCTGAAAATTGGGAAATTTGGAAATCTGGGAATTTGGGAATCTGGTCAGATTTCCCAATTACCCAATTCCCGAATCTCCAAATTCCATGACTGATTTCCGAATTATCCCTTCCGTCGAGCAGCTCCGCCAGCGCGAGGCGATGCGCGAACTCGAGACGCGCTACGGCCGGGCGGCCGTGACCGGCGCGCTGCGCGCCGAAACGGGCGCGCTGCGCGAGCGGCTGGGGTCCGGCGCGATTGCCGCGGTCACCGTCGGCGACGCGGTGGAGGCGATCGAGCGAGGCGCCCGTCGCTCGTCCGCGTCATCAACGCGACGGGTGTGATCGTCCACACGAATCTCGGACGGGCGCCGCTCTCCGACGCGGCCCTCGCGCGCGTCGCCGCCGTCGCGGGCGGCTACGCGAATCTCGAGTACGATCTGGATCTCGGCGCCAGAGGACGCCGCGACATCCACGCCGAGCGGCTGATCGCGCGCCTCACGGGCGCGGACGCCGCCCTGGTCGTCAACAACAACGCCGCCGCGACGCTCCTGCTCCTCGCCGCGCTCGCCGACGGCCGCGAGGTGATCATCTCGCGGGGAGAGCTCGTCGAGATCGGCGGCGGCTTCCGGGTGCCCGACGTCATGGCGCAGTCGGGGGCGCTCCTGCGTGAAGTGGGGACGACCAATCGCACGCGCGCCGCCGACTACGCCGCAGCCATCAGCGATCGCACGGCGCTCATTCTCCGCGTCCATCCGTCCAATTTCCGCGTCGTCGGCTTCACCGAGCGTCCGGCACTCGACGAGCTGGTGGCGATCGGGCGCCGCTTCAACGTCCCCGTCGCGGAGGATCTCGGCAGCGGCTGGCTCGGATGGCCCGAGCGCGACGAGCTCCCCGAGGGGCTGCGCGACGAGCCGATCGTCTCGGCCAGCATCGCGGCCGGCGCCGACGTCGTCTGCTTCAGCGGCGACAAGCTCCTCGGCGGCCCGCAGGCCGGCATCGTCGCCGGCAGCCGCGAGGCGCTCGATCGCATCAGGACGCATCCGCTGATGCGGGCGCTGCGCGTCGACAAGCTGACCTACGCCGCGCTCGAGGCGACGCTCGAGGCGCACGCGATCGGCCAGGGACAGGACGTCCCGGTGCAGCGCATGTTGAGGATGACCGCCGTCGAGATCGGCCGCAGGGCCGAGGCGCTGGCCTCGGCGCTGAACGCGTCGGGCTGGCGCGCGCGCGTGATCGACGGCCTCTCCACCGTGGGCGGCGGCAGCGCGCCGGGCGTGGAGATTCCCACCCGCCTCGTCGAAGTGCAGCGTGATGGCATGACCGCGGACCAGATCGAACAGCGCCTGCGCTCGCTCGATCCGCCCGTCGTCGCGCGGATTCAGGACGATCGCGTGGTGATGGACCTCAGGACAGTGCGGGAAGACAGGGAGCTGCGCGCGCTCCTGACGGGTGCGTAAGAGCCGATCTCAGCGATCGACGCGGCGGCTCCTGCTCTCCTGACCTCCTGTCATCAACACCGTCGCCGTCGGATCTCGTGCTGACCCGTCCGGGTCATCCGTCGCCAGTCACCAAGGGTGTCAAACGAGTTGACCTACCTGTTACCAGCTCAGTCGGAACGTCAACTGTCCCAGGCGGCCGCCGGGATCCTGCGTGTTGTTCGGATCGCGGTACGCCGAGGTCACCTGTCCGAACGTCGAGATGTTCGACGTTGAGATTGTCGTCGTGGGCAGGAAGTTGATGTTGTTGAACGCGTTCAGGAAGTCGAAGCGCACTTCCGCATTCGCGCGGCCGGTGAGCCTCGTCCGCTTCACTAGACTGAAATCCGCGCGGACGAATTTGGGACCGGTCACGAGGTGGTTGAGCGGCGCGCAATCGCCGGAGATCACCTGGACGCAATCGGCCTGGCTTGCCGGCGCGAAATACCGTCCGCTCGGCGCGCCGAGCGATGCGCTGTAGCCGTCCGGCGTCGTCGCGCTGGTGCTGAACGCCTTGATCGTGTTGTCGACGATGTCTTGCGGAAGAATGTAGACGACACCCGACTCCTTGCGGATCTTGTACACCTTCTGCAGTTCCTTGTCGGTCATGCCGACGAGACGGACGTTTCCGAACGAGAGGATCTGTCCGCTCTGCACGCGCCCGACGCCGTCGACTTCCCACCCGCCCACCAGGCGATCCAGGAATCCGCCGGCGTCCGACAGGAAGCGGCGGCTGCGGCCGAAAGGCAGCTCCCACACGCCGTTCATCTTGAGCGCGTGACGCACGCTGCCTTCGTCGCCGCCGGTCTGCTCCACGGACACCCGGCCGGTTCTGAACGAGACGCGCTGCGACGCGAGAGACGTCGCCAACGCGTAATTCGCCTGGACCTGGAAGCCGTGCACCAGCCGGCGCCGGTAGTCGATCTGCATCGAATCGTAGCGCGTATAGCCGCCGTTGCCGCGGAGGAACGCGCCACCGATCACGTCGGGGTTCACGATGAAGAAGTTCGACGACAGGCCGGCATTCAGTCCGTTCTGCCTGAACGTGGCGTTGCCGATGAACCCGTTCGATCCCGTCGAAGCGAACCCATACGGATTCGCCGCGGTGGGCGCCAGGAACGCGAGGAACGTGCTGGACGCCCAGTTCGTGCCTCCATATGACGTGACGTTCGACGCCTGTGACGCCGGCAGCCCCTGGAAGAACGCGAGGAATGTCGGGAGCGGCGCCGTACCCGGAGCGCCTGTGTAGGCGAAGTTGTTCTGGCAGTTGCTAGTCGTCACCCCGCCGATGCATCCGCGGCCCGACCCGGCCGCCTGATTGGCCTTCAAGTTCGCCATCGCGGTCTTGAATTCCTTCAGGAAGCCGTTTTCGACGATGTTCACTTCATTGACGTTGTAGTCGATCCATCCCTGCAGGTGGCGGTTGCCGACATAGCGGACCTCGATGACGTCGTTTTTCGAAATCGCGCGCTGCACGCCTGCGGTCCACGATTGCGTATACGGCACCTGGATATTCGGATCGAAGTAGTTCACCTGCGAGGTAATGATCGGCGTCAGCGGATACCGCGGGGCCGGGTCGAACGACCCGGGCCCGAGACTCGACGTGTCGCGGAACAACACCGGCAGTGTGCCGAGGTTGCCGAGTGTGGCGCTGCGGTTGGCCGACACGGTCAGCCCCTGATTGGAGCCGTAGATATCCGTGTAGTCCGCCATGCCGGGACGCTCGTACGAGAGCGCGTAGGCGCCCCGCAGTACGGTGTCGCCGTCCTCACCCAGGACGCGGCGCAGCACTCCGTGCTCCACGGAAGGACGGAACGTGAAGCCCAGGTTCGGCGCGAGATTGTTCCAGTCGGTATTGAACGCGGGGGTTCCTTTTTTGTACTGGGTGTAGGTCGGCTTGACCCCCGTCAACGTGCCCGGCTTGAACATGTTCCCCACGCCCGACACGCCCCAGATGTCCTGCAGACTGTTGTACGAGTACACGTCGTTCAATGGGTAGAAGGGCTGCTGTACTTCCCATCGCAGGCCGTAGTTCACGGTGAAGCTGCGCTTCATCCGCCAGTTGTCCTGCGCGTAGAGCCCCATCTCGTGCATGCGGCCGCGCTGGACCTGATCGCCCAGATAGCTGTACTGCCCGGTCTTCTCGTCCAGGACTGCGTTGCCCGCGATCTGCGACACGCGTCCCGTCAGCAGGTTGTAGAGGCCCTGAGCGTTGGTCAGCTGGGCCGACGACGCGCCGGGGAAGTTCGCGGTCGTGAACATCGCCGATGCGGGATCCGCGCTGACGATGCCGAAGGAGATCGTCGGCACCCTGGTCTGGTTGAGCAGCCAGACGCCGACCTGCTGCCAGGAACCGCCGGCGGCGACGTTGTGCGATCCCTTCGTCCAGTTGAACGTGTCGCCCAACTCGAAGTTCGGCGCCGCACGCTTCGAGGGCGCCGAGCTTGCGGTCGGATTCGTCAGGGCCGCGGCGTTGCTGCCGCAGCACGCGCTGCTCAGCGACAGCGCGAAGCCGTTCTGATCGGCGACGCTGGTTCCCTTGAACATGCCGGTCCCGACTTCCGGATTGAACTCGACCTTGGAGTTCGTGTACCCGACCCGCGCTTCATTGACCATCGTCGCGGTCACGGTGGAGCGGATGGCCCCCGATACGGTCAGCCGCTTGGAGTGCTGGCCGCCGACGTTCGGGAAGCCCGGAAACGTCGCGTCGCGGCTGTTCAACGTGTCCGGATAGGAATCGTACTTCTGGTAGTTGGAGGAGTACGATAACCGGTGGTTCTTGGCGACGTTGTAGTCCAGGCGCCACGTCGGAAAGTACCGATCGTTCGACGCGTCGTTGCTGAACGAGAAACGCTGCAGGTTTGGATCCGTCAATACCTGCAGACCGCCGGTCTTCGTCGTCGCGGACTGGATATCCTGCAGGAGCTTGATGATCACCGGATCAGTCGACGCGAGCTGCCCGCTGCGCGCGGCGAGATCGAGCACGTTGATCGACTGCACGGCGCCCGACGACGTGGTGTACTGAAAGTTCCCCTGCAGCGCGGCCGGGTTCAGAACGGTCCGCTGACGCGCCACCTGATTGGGCTGGTGGTACTTCTCCATGTTCGCGAAGAAGAACGCCTTGTCGTGGCCGTTGAAGCCCGGAAAGATGATCGGCCCGCCGATACGCCCGCCAATCTGCTGCAGCTTCACCTGGTCTTTGGGCGCGTGGCCGTTGACCGGCGCGAGATCCCGGTTGTTGAACCAGTAGTT
>Ga0310810_10010282_pt1 | contig 10887 bp, 14 predicted proteins | sample NCmetagenome_FD_207641 | JGI IMG/M metagenome (GOLD analysis project Ga0310810, IMG submission 207641) | Soil microbial communities from experimental microcosm in Duke University, North Carolina, United States - NC | ecosystem: Engineered > Artificial ecosystem > Soil microcosm > Unclassified ... | reverse complement strand
GATTGCGTATTTAGACGCAATCCCCCCGGCTCCGAGGTCGCAGTCGTCGGGGTGCGCCCCGAAGGCAATGACGTGTATAGGCTTATTCTGAGCAAGAGCCGGAGATGCAAAAGCAAACAGCATAGCCGCGTACACGAGCCAGGCTGCAAATAACAAAATGGTTGAAAACCGGTTCCGTGATTTCATCGTGGCTGCACCTGTGCCCAAGATCATATTACGAATACGATCGAGGGAACTTGGCCGAAAGGCAGAGATCATTTCGAGGTCAATGAGTGACATGGAGATTCATTGCCAATTGACTACTCCGTGGGCTACTTGTGTTCACAACCAGGGCATAAGCCGTAATACCAGTTGCCCTTGTAGTCGAGTTCTTTAAGACCCTCGGTGCTGGTGTAGTACCCGCGGATTGCCTCCGCGCGCATCATTCCGAAAAACTTTCGTGATAGCCTGTCGGCCGTGCTTAGGGTCGCGAGAAGGGCGGTTTGTTGTTCCTCATCCAATGTTAAGAATTCACGACCAAATCGTTCGATCGAGTGTTGTTGAAGTGACCTCAATCCAGAACGCACGACATCCTGAGGATCAGCGCTATCCAACTCACGAAGGGCGATCTCACCGTGGTATGCGGCAGCAAGCGTGCGGTGTAGTGGATCGAGGTGCAGTGCCGCCTCGCGGACACCGGCAGCCGAATAGAGATACAAGTCGAGCCACTTGACCGCTTGAGACAGTGCGCGGGAATCCACTTTGCCCAGCAGGATCTCGAAAACACGTGTAGCAGCTTTCCATTCCTCATCAGAGAAAAATTGTTGGTGAAAGGCCAAAGAAGCCGTATCTACGTACTCCGTCTCAGAATTCGAAACACTTTTATGCATGTCGCCGAGACCGTGCAGGACGTGCAATAGATGTTCGTTTGAAGGGTAGTAAAGACCTGGAGGCAGAGTGTGGAGTTGTTGCCCTTCAGTGCCGGACAAGGCTGCGACTAGCTCCGGCGCTACTCCGCTGAAACCCACCAATACCGCTCCCCCTAACATCAGCAGCCACTGACGGCGCGTAATCTCGCTGTCATTTTCCGACTGAAAACCGTTCACAATTCACCTCGGCGAAGCGCTCCCGCGATATGTTCTCCGGCGCGTGCAGATAGAGCCATAATCGTAAGCGTTGGTTCGTAGCACCCCTGCGTCGTGAACACCGCGCCGTCGGTAACAAAAACATTTCTTGTGTCGTGAACCTTGCAATCAGCATCAACTACGCTCTTTTTTGGATCATTCCCCATGCGGGCTGTCCCGCATTCGTGGATATTCTTGCCGAATATGCTGAGTTCGGACTTGGGCAGCGTTGCATCTCTGAGCTTCATCTCCTCAAGGATGGAGCACACGTGCTCGCGCATGGCCAATGCCATGGTTTTCTCATTTTCTCCGTAGCTAGCATTAATGTGGAGAACAGGAATACCCCAAGCGTCTTTTTTGATCGGATCGAGCTTGACGTAATTGTCTTCTCGCGGCAGGCATTCGCCTTGTGCCTCAATGGCGAAGTAATAGGGAATCTCCTCGCGTACCCGCTTGCGCCAATTGTCCCCGAACTCTGGAATGAGAAAAGCGTGTTCATACAGTTCCTGGCTGCCATCGCCATCAAAACGATAACCGCGCAGAAAACCTTTGTTCTGGTCAGGAGTGCCTGCGGCATTTACATACTTCGGGATGAGGAACCCACAAGGTCGGCCAACTGGCGCCCGCTTTGACGAATGCAAACTCGGGATGAAGCCTCCGGCTCCTTCGATCGTGAAGTGATCCATTAAATAATGGCCAACCACTCCATTTGAGTTCCCTACCCCGTCAGGGTGAAAGGAAGATTTTGAATTGAGAAGGATGCGAGTGGACTCCAGCGCCCCGGCAGCGACAATAACGACTCGGGCATGGGCCTCTCCATGCTGATGCGTGTTACGGTCAATGTAGTGGACGCCTTGAGCTCGACCGCTGCGATCCATCAGCAAATGGCTGGCTACAGCATCGCTCACCAGCGTATATCGGCCAGTTCTCGCCGCTGCCGGAAGCGTGACGGAAGGACTATTGAAATACGAAGCGGTAAAACAGCCACGCTGGCACTGGTCGCAGTAATGGCACGCGGGACGCCCTCGATGGTTCACAGTCAGGTTCGCCACACGGTCTGGCATGACCCGCCAGCCAAACTTACGTTCGATGATTTCTTTCGCCATTACACCGCCGCATGAGAGAGCCATCGGCGGCAGGAACTTGCCATCGGGCATTTGCGCCAGACCTTCGCGCGAACCGCTCACGCCGATGAAGCTTTCGACTTGATCGTAGTAAGGTTCAAGGTCCTTGTAGCTAATCGGCCAGTCTTCTCCGTAGCCGTCGCGGGCGGCAGCTTTGAATTCGTTGTCGCTGAAGCGGTAGCTTTCGCGCGCCCAGCAAAATGTTTTTCCTCCCACCTGGCGGCCACGGATCCACATGAACGGTCTGTCTACGGGAAAGGTGTACGGATGCTCTAAGTCATTGACGAAAAACTGATGACTGTACTCGTCACACGCATAACACAAACGCTGCACGGGTTGTGTGCGCAGCAGCTTCTCCTGATTGCCAAAACCGCGGAATTTTAGCTGATAGGGCCATACGTGCTCGGTGAAGTCACGCGTGGGAACGCGGGGTGGTCCTGCTTCAAGCATGAGAACGGTCAGACCGCGTTCGGTCAGCTCTTTTGCCACCCATCCGCCACTCGCGCCAGAACCGATGATGAGGCAGTCGTAAACCTTTTTCCGTCGAGAAGGCATGGAGCAAGATTTTAAATGCTAGCGGCGGGCGGCGAAACGAGATGAGATTTCCAATGAAACAAGAGCACTTTTTTGGGGCAATGGAAGAGCGACCTTTGGCTCATCGTAATTCCAGCAGACTGGCATATGGAAGATTGTTGAAAGCCGGCGCCAGTATCTACGAATATCAGCCCTCGATGATCCATGCCAAGGCGCTCCTGGTCGATGGCCTTTGGGCAGTGGTCGGGTCCACAAATTTTGACAACCGATCATTCGGACTGAACGATGAAGTGAATCTCGCTGGATGCGAAGCGGATCTATGCGAACGCCTTGAGCAGGATTTTAATAGGGATTTGCAGCTCAGCGAAGGTATCAGCTACGAGAGCTGGCGCCATCGGCCCTTGTTGGAGCGTGCTCCTGAGCTTCTCGGTTGGGTGCTGCAGCGAGAGCAGTAGTGTGTTTCGGATCGACGTCGCACCAGAGCGAGCCCCAAAGCGATTCGCACAACTTTGCTTTCCATTTCCTTGCCTCTGAGGTCATGGGCGATTAGGAAATCGCATTCGCATAGGACTGTGCCTCGACGCGCTAGCCAGCCTTTCGGTGAAGGCGTTCTCCGCTAATGGCTTCTAGGAGAGCATCGGCTTTATCAGTGCTGGAAATCACTTCATCGAAACCGTCCGAAGGCTGATTCTGGCCGCTAGCCACGATACCCACGATTCGGCCGTTTGGACAAGACTCACGGAAAGATCGGCTGAGAGTTTTTCTCCAGTCTTCCGGCACGGAGTAGCAGAGTAGGAGCACGCCGCAACGCTGATGCTTCATGAGGGCTTGGGCGAGAGGCATGCTGCTCATAGTCAACACCTCGAACCCACCTAGTTCTAACACCGCCTGCCTGAGTGCAAGAAGATTGGAATCAGTTCCAATCGAAATAACTCGCAAGCAGCGAGATCCCCGCTTCATAGCGCGTTTTGCCCTCTCGTAACCAACTCTCCATGTTTCAGAGCCAACCGCTAACGGACTGTGAAAGCGCGGGGCAGGCACCGGCAATCTCCCCCAGGGGACTGCCGTTCGTTAGCTCACACCCCGCGCTTCAACGAAGGGGCGCTTCTGTCGATGGCAGCAGGCCGAAACCATTGGCTACAGGCTCAAGTCTCCGCGCTCGACTCAGCTTGGAGGGCATTCGCGAGAACGCGGTTGTTCCCAATGCAGTGTGAATCAGGGTACACACCTCGGGCGATCTCCCGAGTTTGACTGGGTGATTCTCGGCTCCAACATCATGGTCAATGAGTGATATGGAGATTTATCGTCAACCTTCCATGGAAGGGACGACCTGCCGTCGCTTTATCCTGGCAGCTTCAACATTTTGGCCAGCGTGCCACTCATAATCATTTTGCGAGTCTTTGGTGAAATGTCGCAGGCGTCAAACATTGCCCGATATTGGTGTACTACCGATTCAATCTCGCTCAGCTTTACGTCCGAACCAAACACGATTTTGCTGTAGGCACTCGAATCGCTGTTTGGAGTATCCGTTCTCCAACTGCTTCCGGACCACCAGAAGATCTTGCGGAAATCAGCCAGGCGCTCCCGCATCTTGGTCAGAGAGGAGCCGCTGAGGTCGAAAAACACATTTGGGTTCCAGCGAGCGATCTCCGCCGCCCACTCGTATTCAGGATTCCCACAGTGGGCTCCCAACACCGTAATCTTCGGAAAGCGTCGTGCAATCTCTTCCAAGTGGATCGGACGCATCCTTCCGGACGCCACATCTTCAGGTTCGTTAAACCGTTTTCGTAACACGATGCCAGTGTGAAAAAGCACGATCCAAGCGTAGCGGTTTGCAAGTTCGTATACGGGAAAGTAGGAAGGATCATTGAAGGGCTTCTTAACAAACTCGAGTTCCCCTAACCCGCGATAACCCAATGCATGGAACTCTTCCACCTGCTGGACAACGTCGCGAGCATCAAGATCAACGTAGCCGAACGGAACAATCTGGCTAGGATGCTGACTGGCTGCCTCAGCCACTATTTTGCGCGAAGAAAATGGAGTCAAGACACAGGCTGTGAGATTGAGCGAGCCGCAGACCTTCAGCAGGTCGCTGATGAAACTAGGACTTGTCTCATCGAAATGCACGTGCATGTCAACAATCCGCTCGGTAGTCGGTGAAGATTCAGGCGGTTGCCCAGTGGTGGTTGCGAGTACATTTTTTTCGGTCGCGCTAGAGAGGGAGTTGAGAGCGACAGTGCTGGCGGCACCCAGGAATTTCCGGCGGGAAACAGGATTCGGCATTACGGTCCTCCGTTTCTCTACGAGAGTGAACGTCGAGTCCAGAGAATGCTACCCTTCTAAACCAACTCTGTCTTGTCAATTGCGCTATCGGGCGAGCTAACAGTTCGCGCGTTCTTTTCCGAGGTCAACGAATGATATGCAGGCATTACCATCAGCCACGCTCCCGGCTGTGCAGCTTTTCGGTGAGAGCGCGATAGTTAATTCGCATGCATGGCAGAAGACGCAAATGGGCATTACCTCAGTTACCATCTCAGTGCCTGCTTTCGTCGTATGATCTGTTTTTCCCATGAATCCTAAGGTAGTAGTTTCTTTGCTCACGCAAGATAACGATTACCAGGTCGAACAAGCCAGCTCGGCAGAAGAAGCTGCGCGTCGCCTAGACACAAGTATCCAAGTCATCTACGCCGACGGCGACTCGATTTTGCAGAGCCAAAAGATTTTGCAATACGTCCAGCGCGATGACGAATCGCGGCCCGAGGCAATCATCCTCGAACCTGTCGGCGGGACAGGGCTGCATCAAGTTGCTCGCGCCGCCGCCGAGAGAGGAATCGCGTGGGTTGTTCTGAACCGGGAGTTTGGCTACATCCGGCAGCTGCGGCAATCCTGCAGCGCTCCAGTATTCGCGTTGTGTACCGATAATCAAGAAGTAGGCCGCATTCAGGGCCGCCAGTTCGCGGCGCTCCTGCCACAAGGCGGATCGGCACTATACATCCAAGGCCCTTCAGATACCGATACTGCAAAATTGCGCACCGCAGGCATGTTCGAAACCAAGCCCGCCAACATCGAATTGAAGGCCATCAAGGCACAATGGACGGAGGCGAGCGCGTTCAAGGCGATCACCAACTGGTTGCAGTTGAGTACCTCGCAGCGCGCTCATATCGACATCGTCGCCGCACAGAATGACGCCATGGCCCTGGGTGCCCGAAAGGCCTTTGAACAGTTTGGCGACGGCGCGCTCGCCGGGCATTGGAGCAAACTTGTTTTTCTCGGAGTGGATGGCGTCCCCAAGACCGGCCAGGCCTGGGTAAAGCGAGGCGAGCTGGCGGCTACAATCATCACCCGCCACTTGCCGGTTCTGGACTGGAAATGCTGGTGACTTCTTTGCGGTCGGGGAAATCTTCACCTGAAATCACTTTGATAGAGCCTCGCTCGTATCCGTCGATCGAAGAGCTGAAGAAGAAGTCTGTTCGACGCACCGATGCGGCTCGGCCTTGAAATCCTAGTCCCGATTCCGAGGTAGAACTTGTAATTCAGGTTTGAGATCGCTCGCAGACATCACAGCGCGATCAGCCTCTTCTATCAAGGCTCGCAATTCCCGCAAAATCTGCACTCGCCGCCTCGGTTCACGACAGTTGCCTAGGCCTGCCAAGACTTCTTCGAGTTCGCGCTGCACGATTGAAAATTCGCGAGGTGGGATATTTGGTTTAGGAACCAAGAACAAAGTATGCGGCTTAGGATTGTAGGTAACCATACAGTGAAACCTGTAAAACGGCGATAGAAGGCGGCTTTTGGAAGGCCGGTGATCCTTGATTCGTTGGCCCTTCTAAGGTGCGCTACAGGAATTCTTCTCATCACACGACGCAATGACAGGTGCCTGGTGAGGGAATTCGCCAAGTTCGGGAGAATTAATAGCGTTGGCAGAAGAGCACGCGGCAGCTACAGGCGGCATCGAAATCACGGAGAGGCCATGGAAAAAGAGGAGAAAGCCAACATTACGCTGCCGGGCAGGGTCGAAAAGATCATTGAACGACCACCGGAAGCAAGCAAAGCGCAGATTTCGGTGGAGACCGCTGACCCGCTTTATAAGGAAATCCGCGTCCAGAATGAATTGAAAGACCAGGCAGGCAATCCAGTCGAACTTAAACCAGGCGTCCAGGTTGATGTGACGATTGAAGCGGATCAGCATGCAGTACAACCGAAACGAACTGATTAGGTAAGGGCGATTCACTCCGCTTCAACAATCATCTTGCCACGCTCACGTCAAATGACCCTTTTCAGCGGAATAGCCATCTGGCAGCGTCTTGCCGGCTACCCGGTCAGTAAAACGACAAAAAGACCTCACCCGCCGGAGGCTGGTAGAGATGTGGGTGATTTGTAGAGTCGTTGGTCTTGCGTTCTTCAGGATCCTTCCGAAACTAAGCAGCCTCCGTAGGGTTTATGTGTCAGCCGCAGCGTGAAGAATATTTATGGCTCATCGTGGCATTTTCCAGAAGAAATTACAGGCGACACAATCCAAGCCCCGATTCGGTATTGCCTGAGTGCGCAGAGAGGTTTTCAATGTTGAACTTTCCAAATCCCAGCGTCCGGAATCTTGGGAGGAAGTTGCAGAACGTATTCAGAAAGAGAAAGATCCAGAGAAGGTTTTACAACTCACCAATGAGCTCATCGCTGCGATTGATTCGCAGATTGGAAATCCGTCGAGGAAACGACCTCGCTCCGTAAAACTAGATCAAAAACTTGGCTGATGCTCGCGCGACCGACGAATGTGGAGTCGACTCAATGAGGTGATAATAAGATTCTGACACTACGAACCACGTCCGAAGCTGAGCCCGGAGCTAGTCGGCCCAATGCCGAATCAATACTTCCTTGTAGCTGAGAACCTGGGCCAGCGAAAACGCCGATTAAGGACACCAAAAAGAGAAAAAGTGGAAACAGTGCAAGCAAAAAATAGTATGAGAGAGATGCAGAGCGCGTCGATAGCTCATCTTCGCCCAACTTGCGCTTCGCCAGTATGATGAGCCTCAGCGGAGTAAGCCCGCCAAATTTCCATAGGGACACTTGCGTCATGCCGCGAATTTCCTCTCTGCCCCTATAGACCTGTCAGGAACTTGTGTCAGCTCGCTAATGACGCTGATCATCACCCCTTGAGCAAGAAAGAACTTTTTCTCATCGTCGTCTTTGAAAGCCAGGAATTCCGGCAGAGCGGCGGTCATTGCGCCCAAACCTAGATCGATGTCGCGGTGTGTTCGGAAATTAATCACTTTCTTTACACCGCCGGGATAGTTTGTGAGCAAACTGACCGCCAGCTCTGCTCCACCACCGATCAGGGCGGCGATTGCAGCGCGTTTGCTACGTCTCCAAAACCATGCAGCGGTCATGAAAAATGCTCCCACGGACATATAGTCAATGATCGCGTGTGTTCTAGGTGAGATAGCTTTAGGAAAAGGCTTCGCTACGAGTCGTGCCGCACTGGTAAGAATTGGCATGATTCCTCCGAGGGTTCGGACAGGGGTGCTTCGGTCACCGATGAGAAAACAGTCCAGCGATACCGTATCCCGACACCAGGGCGACTGCTCCAGCAATCACAGAAACCGCGAGTAAGCGATCGTGGGCCTGTTTTGAGAGGCTTAACTTTTCGCGAGTGCGGGAAAGCTTCGTGCGCAGCTCGGAAGCCGTTTTGTGAAGTTGACTGCGTTCTTCAAAAGCTCTCAGCTGCAGTGTTTCAATCGGCATGGTGCTCATATTTGACTCCTCGCTTCATTTTGCAGCCACAGTTTGTCGCCTTTTAGCACTGCCATGGTCTTTTGCGGCATCAGTCGATTGAGCTCGAATTCTCGCTTCGCAATGTAAAGGGAGATGCCACTCAGTACAGTCCACAGCACGCCGACACCTAGCAGCGCAAAGAACCAGCGGTATGGTGTGTCGCCGATAAAGACTGCAGCCAGGGCTACCAGCGCGAGGGTGATCAACAAGTAAGCAGTACCGAGGAGAACGACTCCAGCGCCCGCAAGCGGGGCCGCCACCTTCCAGTGGACGAGCTTATCGCGAAATTCGCTTTTCACCATTGCGATGCGCGTTTCGACAAACTCCTTCAGCTCCTGCTTCATTTCTCCTAGAATCGCCGCCAAACTTCTTTCATGGGGATTCATTTCAGCTCCGCTATTCATGTTGGTTCCTCCAGGCTCGAAGAACAATTCCCAAAATGCACGCAGCGCCGGCGGCTAGAGCGACAATTTGCAGCGGATGTTCTTCGCGAGTGATTCGAATCTGCCATTTGAGACGGGTCACCAAAGCATTCGACTTTTCTACCATGACCGAAAAGGAGCGAGAGGCGCGGCTCTTCATCACGCGATAATTTTCCGGTGCGATGTCGTTGAGACTGTCCGCAGGTCTTGGCTGATTCTTGTCTGGGACTTGCACAAGCGGTGCCGGGCCTTGGGACCGTTCGAAGTTCAGACTCTGGGCTCTTTCGGCCATTATGCTCCCTTCAGTAATTTCCCTATTCTCTGAGGAATTCTAGGCCGGAGGGCGAGAGAGTTTATGCACTCAGGTCGTGCCAAACCGATCTGAACCTGACGAAGCACGCGAAAATAGCGTAGTAAAGCCGTGAGTCTGATTCCATCGGCTCCAATCTGTACGGAACCTTCGTTTTTTGTGTACGGGACACCAGTGACGAGAGGTCGTGGTCAGCGAGTGAATAAAATTAGTGTCAAATACTGAGGAATGATGGGCAAAACACAAGATTCACCCAGAACGAAACTCCTAGGCTACGTACAGTCATTTCACTTTTTACCAGCGGCGACAACCTGCCCTCGTCCTGGGCCTTCAAAGCTTTGGCTCGAAGCTGGCGAGACAATACACACGAAGAGCGAGGATTAGGCGAAAACAAGCTCTGTCGGTGGACGGCCTGATGCCTTCCCCGCGCATTCAATTCAAGCGGTGTCGTACCGGGAACCGTTCTTCCTTCTCGGTCTAACCGGAGCAACGGCCGTATTCAGGAGCCGGATGACGAACCCAGCTATTTCTTCCCAGAGTGACGTTACTCCCGGTAAATCGGGACTACCGCCAAACAAATCCGTAGACGAAAAACTGCAGAAGCTCGTCGACAAGGGTCTCTATGCTAACGGACGATCGAGTGCACAACAAATCAGGAATTTCTTAAACGGGACTTGGTTAGGCGAGCCGCTGCATGTCGTCCTCACGGACGTGCCAATAGGCGCGTGGACAGTCACTATCGCATTTGACGCATTAGATTCGATCGGCAATAGGCGCGAGTTTTCATTTGCCGCCGACACATCGCTTGCAATAGGGCTATTGGGTGCAGCGGGCGCAGCCGTGACCGGCATCGCTGATTGGTCTGACGTTGATCCTCCAGCCCGCCGTCTTGGTCTTATGCACGGACTGCTGAATGTAAGTGTTACTGCGATTTTTGCAACCTCACTTATCTTGCGAAGGAGAAAGTTGCGCACCGGCGGTCGCATTTCCGCCGCGCTTGGTTACGCCCTGCTGTCATTATCGGCTCATCTCGGCGGAAAGCTGGTGTACGAACACAGAGTAGGTGTTGATCGCACGGCTGGTGAAGTATTTCCGAAAGGCTTTGTGGCCGTGCTCGCAGAATCGAAATTGGCGGACAGCGTGCCAACGCGTGCAATCTACGATGGTGCGCCCATTCTGCTTGTTCGTCGCGGACGGAGAATTTTCGCGATGGCGGAGACGTGCTCGCATTTCAGCGGGCCGCTGTCTGAAGGCAAATTGCTCGGCGACAGTATTGTTTGTCCATATCACGCCTCGCGATTTGCACTTGAGGATGGCCGTGTGCTTGACGGGCCAGCCGTGCATCCACAGCCGTGCCTGGAGGTCCGGGTGCAAAACGGTCAGATCGAAGTGCGGAAGCCATCGGCGAAAGCCTGACAATTTGGGCCTTGATTAGCGCAGCGCTCGGAAGTAGGTAATGATCCGATCACATCCAAACGACGAATGTTCTACCCATCCGAATGAATGCTTTGCTGGATTTCGATGGTTCGGAGGCTGGTGCTCGCGAGGGGTTTCCCTCAGTCTATGTCACTCTGCAGCGCGGCACCGCTCGGGTCGCGGATTCGGCGAGTGAAAATCCACGTTGGCTA
>Ga0310810_10010281_pt1 | contig 10887 bp, 14 predicted proteins | sample NCmetagenome_FD_207641 | JGI IMG/M metagenome (GOLD analysis project Ga0310810, IMG submission 207641) | Soil microbial communities from experimental microcosm in Duke University, North Carolina, United States - NC | ecosystem: Engineered > Artificial ecosystem > Soil microcosm > Unclassified ... | reverse complement strand
CATGCCGCGTGATCCGTCGCCGGGCCTGATGGCCCGGCGCCACTCCTGGCGCCCCTGCGATCCCAGCGATCTCCGCGATGAAAACTCTCTGCGAACTCCGCAGTGAATGGAAGGTGCTAAACAGACACGTCCCAACTCTCAACGCTTTGGGAACTGGAGGTTGGCGTCTTGGGAGTTGACATGCTCTTGCAACCACTTACACCGGCGTCAGAGCAGGCTGACCTGTGAGCACCGCGATGAGATTGTCCGCGGCGAGTTGAATCATCGTCGTGCGTGTCTCGATCGTCGAGCTGCCGAGGTGAGGCGAGAGCACGACGTTCTCCAACGCCATCAGCCCCCGATGAATCTCCGGCTCTCGCTCGTAGACATCGAGCGCCGCGCCGGCGATCAAATGGCTCTCGAGTCCCCAGACGAGGGCAGCTTCGTCCACGACCGGGCCACGCGATGCGTTGACCAGATACGCACTCCGCTTCATCCGCGCCAGCGTTGTCTGATTGATGAGATGCCTCGTCTCGTTTGTGAGCGGGCAATGAAGTGTCACGACGTCGGACGTCGAGAGCAAGTGATCGAGCGGCCTGCTTTCGCCGAGCGGCGACGACACCGGCGTCCGCGACGAGAACGCCACCCGCATGCCGAACGCGGGCGCGCGAGCCGCCACGGCTTTGCCGATACGCCCAAAGCCGACGATTCCAAGCTGCTTGCCCCTCAGGTCCGTGCCGAGCATGAAGTCGAGGGCAAACCCCTTCCAGGCACCGCGCCGGACCAGCCGATCCCCTTCGACAATTCGTCGCGTCATGCTCAGGATGAGCGACCAGGTCAGGTCCGCCCCGGCCTCAGTCAGCACATCTGGCGTGTTGGTCACCACGACGTCGTGCTCGCGCGCAGCGGCAATGTCGATGTTGTTGTAGCCGACGGCGATCGTCGAGACCACTTTCAGGTCGCGCCCGGATTCGAAGACTGCGCGATCGAGCGTGTCGGTCACGACGGACAGCAATCCCTGCTTCCCCGCGACTCGCGACACGAGCTCGTCATGCGGAAGATCGCCCTGGCGGTGCATCTCGACGTCGCATGCCGCCTCGAGCTTTGCGAGCACTGCCGACGGAATTCGTCTGGTTATGAGAATTGTTGGCTTCAAGATGGCGTCGTAGGCCGGGTTCTGCTTCATGGACCCGGCTCTCCCGGGTCCCAATTGTCTATCGAGTGTCAGGAGGGTCTACGGAGCATGACCCGCCCCTACGAGTTTAGTGACCGTACGACTTGCAGTATCCGCAGTGATTGCACATGACCGCAGGCTCGATCAGACAGGGACCGTCGCTGTCGGTGCCTGCCGGCAACGCGAACATCGCGTGACTCGAGTGCTCACGGGCGAGGCGCAGACCCTCGCCGCCCCGCACGTCCCCAGCGCTCACTTCGGGTTTGCGCCGTGCGATGACCTCGCGAACGAGCGCCCGCAGCTCGGATTCGTTCATTCGCGCACGTCCACCGAATCCACGATGCCGACGATCGCGGCATCGACTGGTGCGCCCTTTCGGCCGAGGGCCTCGCCCGCCGCGCGACCTTCCATGACGATCAAGACCTTCTCGTGCACGCCGGCGCCCACGGAATCGACGGCCAGCAGCGCCGTACCCCGCGGCGTGTCGTCGAGCGCGACAGGTTGCACGAGCAGCAACTTGGCGCCTCTAAACGCCTCGTGCTTCTGCGTCGCGACGACCGTGCCTACGACACGAGCGAGTTGCACCCTACTTCTCCACGTCCCAATGATCCACGATCCCGACGATGCCGGCGTCCGCGGGCACCTCGGTCGGATGGAACGGAAAACTGGCTTCCTTGCCTCGGACGAAGAACACTGTCTCACCGACGCCGCAGCCCACCGAGTCCACGGCCACCAGCGTCCGGCCGCTGGCGTTGCCGGCGGGGTCGATCGGTTGCAGGAGCATCAACTTGATGCCGTTCAGGTTGTCGTCCTTGACCGTCGCCACGACATCGCCGATGACTTTGGCGATCTGCACGGTCTTACTGCCCCGAAGTGACTTCCACGTGGTCCACGATGCCGACGATGGCGGCATCGACCGGGCAGTCCTTCATCCCGGACGCCATCCTGGCCGAGCTTCCGCTGACGATCAGCACGGTCTCGCCGACACCGGCATCGACCGTGTCCACCGCCACCAGGTAGTTGCCTTCGGCTTTTCCGTGGGGATCCATGGGACGGGCCACGAGCAGCTTGTTGCTGACGAGTCGCGGGTCCTTCCGCGTGGCGACCACCGTCCCGACAACGCGGGCCAAAATCATGAGCCCTTACACTCCCTTGCTGAGGATCGAAAGTGTAAAGTTCACTTCCTATTTTGCGGCGGTGGACTTGCCGATCGGGAGCGTGTCCTCGAGGTTGGCGTGCGGACGTGGAATGACGTGCACCGACACGAGCTCACCCACACGACGAGCCGCTGCGGCGCCTGCGTCGGTGGCCGCCTTCACCGCCGCCACGTCGCCGCGCACGATCGCGGTCACGTAGCCGGCGCCAATCTTCTCCCAGCCGACCAGAGTGACTTTGGCGGCTTTGACCATCGCGTCGGCCGCTTCGATCATCGCGACCAACCCCTTGGTCTCCACCATCCCTAACGCCTCACCCATGCTGTGCTCCAACCATTCTTCCGGCGGATCTTTGAATCAAAACCCGCCCTACGCGGCTAGTCCCGGAGGTTCTTGATGGCGTCCGTGATGAGCGCCGTGAGTTCGCCGTATGTTAGCCGAATTTCCCCGTCTGTGCTCGCCCGCTGCAGTGCCGCCGAGACGTCGGGAACGAGACGCTGCGTGCTCGATTCCGGTGCTTCGAGCACCTGGCACAGGACCTGATCGATCGCCCCTTCGGCCATCGGATCGGCACAGAGCGGCGCCGGCGCCGCAATGCCGTACATGCCTCGAAGACCCTGCAGACGCTCGACTTCCTCGCGCGAAATCAGGTGCTCGCGCCCGAGCAGCCGAGCGACGAGACTGATCTTCGCGAAGTGCTCGATGGTCTCCATCTTGTAGTAGGCCGTCATCACCGTGCGGCAGCACGTGACGGCGCCGTGGTTGGCGAGCAGGAGACCGTCGTGCGCCTTGATGTACTTGCGGACGGCAGCGGGCAACTCCGCCGTCGATGGCGTCCCGTATTCCGCAATCGGGATGCTCCCGAGCGTCGTCACCACTTCAGCCAGGACGGCTCGCGTCAGCGGTATTCCCGCAACGGCAAACCCCGTCGCCATCGGCGGATGCGCGTGCACGACGGCGTTGACGTCCGGCCGATTGCGATAGATCTCCAGATGCATCGGCAACTCGGAAGACGGATCCCGATCGCCGGCGAGCTTCTTGCCCTCGTAATCGACGATGACCATCATGTCCGGGGTCATGAACCCTTTGGACACGCTCTTCGGCGTCGTGATCAATCGCGAGTCGTCGAGACGGGCGCTGATGTTGCCGTCGTTGCTCGCCACGTAGCCGCGCGCGTACATGCGCCGGCCCGCTTCGACGATATCGGCACGAACCTGTTCCTCGAGACGGGTGCTCATCGCTTCTTGAACTTGGCTCGGCACTCCTCGGAGCAGAAGAAGTGAGTCGTGTCGCCGACCTGCATGAGGCGCGCATCGCCCGGCGAAACCCACGTGCCGCACACAGGATCGCGAACGAGTTTGACGGACGTCACGCGGCGCTTGCGTTTCGTGCTATCCGTCGTGCCGCCGAAGGCTTCGATGACACCGTCCACCGTTCGCCAGAATGCCCAGGCGAGCGCCATCAACAAGAGCCCGAGCAGGACTACCCGCGTCACGGATTGCCCGATGCGGAGCCTGTGTTCGCGTGGGCCGAGGCGATCCCATCGAGCGCCCGGCGTGCCGCCTGGCCTTCCGGGCTGTCTGGGGCCAACTGGACGACCTTCTCCCACTCCACGGCTGCGCCCTTCAGATCTTGCTTGCCGAACGCGAGCACGATTCCCTTGTTCAACAGCGTCTTCGTATGAGTCGGGCTGATGGCGAGCGACTTCTCGAACTGGGCGAGCGCCTCGTCCGGCTTGTTGCTGTAGTAGTAGCTCACGCCGAGGTCCGTGCTCGCATCGGCATTCTTCGGATCCAGTTCGAGTGCCCGGCCATACCACTTGATGGCGTCGTCCCAGCGCTCGGCGTCAAAGTACACGTTCCCCAACTGGATCGTGGCGTTCACATTCTTCGGGTCGCTCTTCAGGATCGTGTTGAGCGCCTGCACACGCCCTTCGTCGAGTTTCGGAGCCTGCTGCGCCGTGGCGCCGCCCGCCGGCTGAGCCGCCGCCGCGGCCGGTGGCGCCGGCGCGGACCCTGACCGCCGGGCCTGCTGCGTCCCGATGACCCAACCCAAAATGATGCCGAAGCAGATGCCGGCGATGACGTATGCAATCGACTCGGATTTCATTGACTCTGGGCTCTCTCCGGCTGCTGATCACCGTGGCCGAGGGTTCCGGCGACGGGCAAAACTCGATCTTACTCCCGAGGCGGGTCTGCCTTCGACTGGGCTCTGGCCCGGAAGACCCGCCTCGACGAATTCATCCTGCCAGTACGCCGAGGTACTCGCGAACGCTGCGGTCGAGCCCCACGTACAGTGCATGGCTCATGAGGGCATGGCCGATCGACACCTCATCGAGGTGCGGAAGACGCCGGAACATCTGGAGATTGTCGAGATCCAGATCGTGTCCGGCGTTGATGCCGAGACCCAGTGAGCTGGCGAGCGCCGCCGCGCGCGCATACGTCTCGTACGACTGTCGAGCGGCCTGCCCACCCTGCTCGTACGCGCGCGCAAAGGGCTCGGTATACAACTCGACCCGGTCGGCGCCCGTATCCGCGGCCCATCGGATCGGCGCCTCCTGCGGATCGACGAACACGCTCACGCGCACGCCGTCCGACTGCAGCGCGTGAACAACGGCTCCCATCTCCTCGAGTGATGTGGCCGCCGACCATCCTGCCTGACTCGTGATCTCGCCTGGGGCCACGGGCACCAGCGTGCACTGCGTCGGCTTCACCTCCCGCACGAGGGCGATCAGATCGGGCCGCGGGTCTCCCTCGATATTGAACTCGATCGGCTGTGCAAAGGTCCGCAACAGCGCCGCCACCTCGCGCACATCGCGCACCGTGATGTGCCGGGCATCCGCACGAGGATGGACCGTAATGCCTGGCGCTCCTGCCGCGACACACACGCGAACGGCGTCGAGCACCGACGGAACATTGCCGCCGCGCGAGTTGCGCAGCGTCGCCACTTTGTTGACGTTCACTGACAGATGAATCACGTCAACTCCCGATGTATCTGTTTACCGCTTCCCCACGTCTCACGCGGAGGGCGCGGAGATTTTTTATCGCGGCGCCCAACTCCCGTTCTTGCTTGGCTACTGGCGTCGACCATGCCGATTCGTTTGGGAGTTGGAGGTTGGCTTTTGGAAGTTCATGCAAGATGCCGTTTGACGACGTCGATGATTTCCTGGCCCCATTCGCGGATCGTGCCTGAGTCCTGTCCCTCCAGCATCACGCGCAGAAGCGGCTCGGTTCCGGAATAGCGCACCAGCAGTCGCCCGCTGCCAACCAGGCGCGACTCGACCGCCTTCAGCGCCGCGGCGATTTCGGGGACCGTCTGCAGATCCACTTTCTCCCGCACTCGCAGATTGAGCAGCACCTGCGGATAGGTCGTCAGCTCGCTCGCCAAATCGCCCAGCGCTCGGCCCGACGCGCTCATCGTGCGAACGACGTTCAACGCCGTCGCCAGGCCGTCGCCGGTGAACAGGTACTCGGAGAAGATAATGTGGCCCGACTGCTCACCGCCGAGCGAGAGCGCGCGACGCTGCATTTCCTCCATCACGTACTTATCGCCGACCGCGCACCGCACGATCCCGATACCGGCCTCTTTGAGCGCGAGCTCGAGGCCGATGTTGCTCATCACGGTCGCGACGATCGCTTCTCCTCTGAGACGCCCCTCGGCTTTCAGTTGCTTCGCGCACATCAGCATGACTGCGTCGCCGTCGACGACGCGGCCAGACGCATCCACGAAGATGGCGCGATCGCCGTCGCCGTCGAACGCGACGCCCATCTCGTGCCCACCCTCGACGACAAGGCGGGTGAGCTTCTCGGGCGCCGTCGACCCATATCCGAGGTTGATGTTGCGGCCATCGGGCTCGACACCGATGCTGCTCACCTCGAATCCCAGTTCTGTGAAGAGACGCGGCGCAACGGTCGCCGTCGCGCCGTTCGCGCAGTCGATCGCGATCCGCTTGACCGAGCGGTTGCCGACCGGCAGGATCTCCCGAAGGTGATCCAGATACTCCGAACGCAGATCGACTTCTTCCACGCCGGGCGCGTCGGCCTGAGCGATCGACCAAGAGGGGTCGGCCATGATCGATTCGACCTGCGACTCGAGCGCCTCGGTGAACTTCTCGCCCGCACCGGAGAACACCTTGATGCCGTTGTCTTCGAACGGATTGTGTGAAGCCGAGATGACGACCCCGGCGGAGTAACCGAGTCGTGGTGTGAGATATGCAATCGCCGGTGTCGGAACGATGCCGGTGCTCGTCAGGCTTCCACCCTGACTCTGGATGCCGAATGCAAGCTCGCGCTCGATCCACGATCCCGACTCGCGTGTGTCGCGGCCCGAGAGAAACTTGATCGCTCGTCCCGAACCGCGCGCGCCGTGATGCCCAAGTGCCCGCACGAGCGCGCCACCCAGCCGTCGCACCGTTGCGACATCGAGCGGGTACTCGCCCGCACGTCCCCGAACACCATCAGTACCAAAGAGTTGCGACATTGTCCTTATTGAATCGTGACGACCACCTCGGCCGGCACTACCTTGAGCAGGCCGATGTGGGCGGGACTTTCGACGCTCACTGGACGCACATGCTTTCCCACGTCGAGACCCGTGAGGTCAACTACTGCGTTGTAATGCGTCGGGTCGGTGTCCATCGCATCGCGCGGTCCGCGAACGTGAATCGTTACCGACTTCGGCGTCACCAGTGCCTTGCTATGGCCGTTCCGCACTTGAACGGCAACGCCTTGCACGACCCACTCGTCGGGAACGGCCGAGATCGCCACGATGACGTGGGCGCTCTGCGGCTGCCGCAAACGGACGACGGGATCGGCCACTCCAATCGTCACGTCGTCGACCACCGGCCCTGACGCACCCGCAACCGAGATCGGTTCGGTGATCGCTTCCGTGAGGCTGTTCAACGCGCTGGCTGGACCAACGATCGCAACGGTGGACGGTTCAACGCTGACCCCTCCGATGGTGAAGCCTGCCGCCGGCTCGCCCTCGATGCGCGCCGTGACTCCAACGGTCTTCGCGACCGACTCCTCGAATGTCAGCGGCACACTCGCCGGTGTGACCTGAACCACCTCCACCCCGAACGGTGCACGGACATCGTCGGTGGTAAGAGAGAAGAGCCGCTGGCCGGCTCTCGCCGTTCGCACATCGAGCACCGCCGACAGTTCTCCTGCGACAACCCGGCCGAGCGTTCCAGACGATCCGCGCACACGCACATCCACCAGTGTCGGCGGATCGCCGACCAACTCGAGATGCGGCGGCAAATTGGTGAACTCGAGCGGGACCCGTAGCGCGCGCTCCACGGTCTGCTCGCCCGACACCAGCAGCCAGAGCAGCGACGCCAGGACGACGGACACGACCTTCATCCCGAAGTGCCGGAATCCGACGACCGCCATCAGGCCACTGAGCCTCGTGCCTCTGCGGCGGCGGGGCGTTCACCCCGCAACAACACTCGAAGAGTGGTCCGCAGGCGATCCGCCGACAAGCCGCGCTCGAGCGCGCCGGCCAGCGCCAGCGAAATCGCGCCCGACTCTTCGGACACCACGATGGCCACGGCGTCGTTCTCTTCGGTGATGCCAAGCGCAGCGCGATGGCGAGTGCCGAGCTCCCGGCTGACGCGCGGGTTCACGGACAGTGGCAGGAAACACGCCGCGGCCGCTACGCGATCGCCCTGCACGATGGCCGCGCCATCGTGCAACGGAGAGCCTGGCTGAAAGATCGTCGCGAGCAGGTCGTACGTGATCGTCGCGTCGAGCGGAATCCCGCCCTCGATGTAGTTGCGCAGCCCAATCTGGCGCTCGACCACGATGATCGCCCCGATGCGGCGAGCAGCCAATGTGGTTGCGGCCACGACCAGGTCCTCAATCGTCTCGTCGGCGCTCGTGGCCCGCTCGAAGTACCTGAAGAACTGCGCCCGGCCGAAGTGCGCCAGGGCACGCCGGATGTCTGACTGGAACAACACGATGATCGCGAAGCCGACGTAGGTCGCCGCGTTCCGAATCACCCAGTTCACCGTCTCCAGATCGAGCCACCGCGACACGAAGAACAGGCCGATCAGAAAGCCGGCGCTGAGCGCCATCTGCACCGCGCGCGTGCCCCGGATGAGGAGCAGCAGCTCGTAGATGAGCACCGACACGAGCGCGATGTCGATCACGTCCCACCAGGACACGGAGGGACGGCGCAGCAGTTGGGACAGCTCGGACAGCCACTCCATCAGTGTTCGCGATGATACTTCCGAATCTCGTCAGCGACGCGCACGACGCGGGCCATCTCGCGAACCGCGTGTACTCGCACGACGTGCGCACCTGCCAGCACGGCTGCCGTGACCGCTGCGGCCGTCGGCCAATCGCGCTCGGATGCAGACGGTTCCTTGGGGAGCGGCCGCATCAGAAACGATTTGCGCGAGGGGCCGGCAACGATGGGACGTCCCAGGTCGCTGAATTCGTCGAGGCGGCCCAGGACCTCGTAACTGTGCGACGGCTCCTTGGCGAATCCGAGGCCGGGATCGATCAGCAACGACTCCTTCGCAATTCCAGCGTCACAGGCAAAAGCGATGCTCTCTCGCAACTCGTCGAGGACCTCGTCAACGACCTCGCTGTACACGGCTTGCTTGTACATGTCCTGCGAGCGTCCGCGGGTGTGCATCAGGATGATCGCCGCGCGATGGCTGGCAACAGCGGTGGCGAGATCCGGATCGTAGCGGAGGCCGCTGATGTCGTTCACGAGCGACGCCCCGGCCTGAAGCGCAGCACGCGCAATCGACGCCTTGTAGGTATCCACCGAGACCGGCACGTTCACGCGCCCGACCAGACGCTCAATCACCGGCAGCACGCGACGACGTTCCTCGGCTGCGTCGAGGGGGCGCGCGCCCGGACGCGTCGACTCGCCGCCCACGTCGAGCAGGTCGGCGCCGTCGGCCACCATCTGGACCCCAGCTTCAACCGCGCGCTCTGGCTCGAGCAGCAGGCCGCCGTCGGAGAAGGAGTCGGGCGTGACATTGATGATCCCCATGACGAGCGTTCGCGCACCCAGTTCGAGCGTGCGGCCGCCTGGCAATGGCACGACGAATCGGCGACGGGGATTCACGGAGGGAACTTACCAAGTTCAAAGTTTAAAGGTCAAAAGTTGGGAAGTAAGTTTGAAGTACCCGATGTACTTTCGAACTTACTTTCCAACTTCGACCTTTGAACTTCGAACTTATTCCTGGGTGACGGGACGCGGCGGAAGCGAGGGAACGATCCCAGTTCCGGGCCGTTCCTTGGCCGGCTTGGCGTCGCGAACAGGAGGCAGCGTCGTCGAGCCGGTTGCGGGAGCCGGATCGTCGAGCTTCAGCCCTGCCGCGAGGCGTTTCACCTGCTCGGCGTCGAGCGTCTCGCGGGCGAGCAGCGCATCGGCCATGTCGAGCACGTACTGCTTGTTCTCGCTGAGGATCGACTGCGCACGCGTGTAGTTGTCGGTGACGAAGCGCTTCACTTCCTGATCGATACGAAGCGCGGTGTCCTCGCTGTAGTCCTGATGCTGTGCGATCTCGCGGCCGAGGAAGATCTGCTCTTCCTTCTTACCGAAGGTCAGCGGACCCATCGAGCCGCTCATGCCCCACTCGCAGACCATGCGGCGGGCGAGATCGGTGGCGCGCTCCAGGTCGTTGCCAGCACCGGTGGTGATGCTGCCGATCGTGATTTCCTCGGCGATGCGGCCACCGAGCAGAATCGCAATCTGATCTTCGAGGTACTCGCGCGAGTAGTTGTGCTTCTCGTCGATCGGCAACTGCATCGTCAAGCCGAGCGCCATCCCGCGCGGGATGATCGTGACTTTGTGGATGGGATCGGCGTGCGGCAGCTTCACGGTCAACAGCGCGTGGCCGGCCTCGTGGATCGCCGTCACCCGCTTCTCGCCCTCGCTGATGATCATCGAGCGGCGCTCCGCGCCCATCAGCACCTTGTCCTTCGCGAACTCGAAGTCGAGCATGCGAACGACCTTCTGATTGTAGCGCGCCGCGTTGAGAGCGGCCTCGTTCACCAGGTTGGCCAGATCGGCGCCCGAGAAGCCCGATGTGCCGCGCGCCAGAACCGCGACATCCACATCGTCGGAGAGCGGAATCTTCTTCGTGTGCACCGACAGGATGCCTTCGCGGCCCTTGACGTCGGGACGATTGACGACGATGCGGCGATCGAAGCGGCCCGGACGAAGCAGTGCGGGATCGAGGACATCGGGACGGTTGGTCGCGGCGACGAGGATCACACCCTCGTTGGACTCGAAGCCGTCCATTTCGACGAGCAACTGGTTCAGCGTCTGCTCGCGCTCATCGTGTCCGCCGCCGAGGCCGGCACCACGGTGACGCCCGACGGCGTCAATTTCATCGATGAACACGATGCACGGCGCGTTCTTCTTGCCCTGCTCGAACAGGTCGCGAACGCGCGACGCGCCGACGCCGACGAACATCTCGACGAAGTCGGAACCGCTGATCGAGAAGAACGGCACGTTGGCCTCGCCAGCCACCGCGCGCGCGAGAAGCGTTTTACCGGTTCCCGGGGGCCCCATCAGGAGAACACCCTTAGGGATACGCCCGCCCAGCTTCTGGAACTTCTG
>Ga0310810_10010279_pt1 | contig 10888 bp, 9 predicted proteins | sample NCmetagenome_FD_207641 | JGI IMG/M metagenome (GOLD analysis project Ga0310810, IMG submission 207641) | Soil microbial communities from experimental microcosm in Duke University, North Carolina, United States - NC | ecosystem: Engineered > Artificial ecosystem > Soil microcosm > Unclassified ... | reverse complement strand
TGTCCGCCGGCTGCGCGCCGGGCTACATAAAAAAATGCGCCGCCGACATCGCCACCGGCGCTGCAAAAGCCGGCAAGCCCGCTGATTCTGTAGACGTGGCCGGGTTTGTCACCGCGTCGGTTGCCGACGATCCGCGCGAAGCCATAGAAGCCAACAAAATGTTCCTGGCTTATATTTTTCGCAATGTGCACCACGCGGAGAACATTCGGCTCGGCGGCGGCAAGGTCGATCAGGAAGGTCTGGGGGCCGCTGTAGTCAAGCGCGACTGGGAGGCGGCAAAGAAATTCATCAGCGACGAAGTCGTCTTCGCGCATTCAGTTGCCGGCACACCGGCCGAGTGCCAGAAGCAGCTCGAAGCGTTCACCCAAGGCGGCTTGAATTTGCCGATCGTTCTGCCCATGGGCACCCAGGAGGCGCGCAAGCGCGTCGTGCGGATGGTGCGTGAAGTTGTGGCATGACCCATTGTATTTTGTAGGGGCGACCCTGTGTGGTCGCCCGTTCGGGCGGGCGGACACATAGGTCCGCCCCTAGGGGAGGGTAGAATATGTCGTCGAAACGGTTGCGCATCATCATTACGCAGGCAGTTTTGATTATCGCGCTGTTACTGCCCAGGATGTTGCAGGCCCAGTCGGTCAATATCGATGCCGCCAAGAAGGAAGGCCGAGCGGTGATCTACGGCACCATCGTGCCGCAGGTGATGAGTCAGATCGAGAAGGGCTTCGAGGCCAAGTACGGCATCAAGACCGAGTATTGGCGCGCGGATGCGACCAAGGTGATCGACCGGGTGCTGACCGAATGGCGCTCGGGCAAGCCGGGCTTCGATATCGTGATCGGCGCGCGCGGACCGCTCAATCTGGGCAAGGCCGATGGCGTGTACGCGAAATTTTCGCCGGCGAGCGCTGCGAATTTTCCCGCGAAGTTTAAAGACAAAGACGGCCAGCTCATCGCTTTCCGAATTACGCCGGTAGGAATTCTCTATAACACTGAATTGGTCAAGCCCAATGAAGTTCCGAAATCGCTCGACGACCTGCTCGATCCCAAATGGCACGGCAAGCTCAGCATGCCAGACCCGTCGCGCCATGCCAGCACCGCGCAGTACTTGTGGAATCTACAAAAAGTAAAAGGGGAGAAGTGGATGGATTTTGCCAAAGGCTTGGCGAAGCAGCGGCCGATGCTGCTGGAATCCTACTCCATAGTTCCCAACAACATCGTGCGCGGCGAGAGCGCCGTCGGCATCAGCTACATTCAGTACACCGGCCAGACCAAAGGGCCCATCGGCTTTGCCTCCATCGAGCACGTGTTCGCCGATCCAAGCGATGCGGCGCTGAGCGCCAAAGCCGCCAACGCCAACGCGGCGAAACTGTTTATCGATTACCTGTGCTCGCCCGAGGGGCAGAAGAAAGTCGCCGAGACTGGCGAGTTTGTGCTTTCGCCCGGTGTTACCCCGGCGCTCAAAGGCGCCGACCAGATCATGGCGAACGTCTACATGATGGAGGATCCCAGCGAGGAGACACTGCGCAAATTGCAGGGCGATTTTCGCCAGCTCTTTGTGGCCCGGTAAATTCCGGCTATTCTTGACTTAGGACCCTTGCGTCGATAATTTCGAGCCGCTCTCAGTCAAAAGGAGGAGTCAGGTGAGGCACACTATCGTCCGCGGATCGTTTATTTCGGCTATTTTGCTATGCGCTCTGTCGCTTTCTGTGCGCGACGCCTCGGCGCAGGCCGGTAACGTGGAGGCGGCCAAGAAGGAAGGCAAAGTCGTCGTCTACGGCTCGGTGCCGCCGCAGTCCATGGAAGGCCTGCACTCGGCGTTCAAGAAAAAATACGGACTCGAAGTCGAATACTGGCGCGGCTCTTCGACCCAGGTTTCCGAGCGGGCGTTGACCGAATGGCGCGCCGGCAAGCCGGCTTTCGACATCGCGGAAGGAAACCGCGGAGTCCAACTGATCATGAAAGGCGAGGGGCTGTTTCAGAAATTCATTCCCCCCGCATCGGAGAAGTTTCCTGCCCGGTTCAAGGAGAAAGACGCTCTGATCACGCCCTGGCGCGTACTGCCAATCAGCATTCTCTATAACACTGAGCTGGTCAAACCGGCGGACTTTCCCAAAACCTTCGACGATTTGTTGAATCCTAAATGGATGGGAAAAATTTCCATTCCCGATCCGACGCGGCACACGACCACCGCGCAATTCTTGTGGAACCTGCGAAAGTTCAAAGGCGACAAGTGGCTGGACTACGTCAAGGCGTTGGCCAAGCAAAAACCGATTCTAGTAGAGTCGCTGGCCCCGGTCACCACGACGATCATCAAGGGAGAAGCGGCGGTTGGGATTACCTACATCAAGTACATCAAGCAGTACAAGGGACCGGTGGATTATCTGCCCATGGACAAGTACCTGACCGATCCCAACTATCTCAGTTTGAGCGCCAAAGCTGCGCACCCCAACGCGGCCAAACTCTACATCGATTTTGCTTGTTCCGCGGAAGGGCAGAAGGAAATTGCCGAGGACGGCGAGTTCGTTCTGGCGCCGGGCGTGTATCCGCCGATCAAAGACGCCGAGAAAGTCGCGCCGCGCATGGAATTCATGGACAACCCGACCGAAGAGGAATTCAAGAAGCTGATGAGCGGCACTTTTCACGAGATATTTTTCAAGTAACAGCGTCAGGGCTGAATCGACAGCAAAAGAGGGCTAGCCTATCACCGGCCGCCCTCTTTTTTTGTCGCGTGGCGTGCGATTTCATAGGGAGAAAGGATCTCCAGCGAGCATTGCTGAATCGGTTGCTCAATTCGTTTCGACGGGAACCTCAACTCGCCGTAGTCATCGGCGTCGGCGCGATCATCGCTTTTCTCAGTCTGTCGCCGACCTTGATGCTTTTCTACGGCAGCTTTCGCAGCAAGCCGCTCGGCGTGCCGAGCGCCGAGTTCACTCTGGCGCATTACATTCATGCCTACAGCGATCCGCTCACCTACGAATTGCTCTTCAATTCATTTCTTTTTGCCGCCGGCTCCTCCGTCCTGGCTACTGCGCTAGCGGCGGCGCTGGCGTGGATTTCGATCCGCACCAATGCGCCGGGCAGAAAATTCTTCGAGCTGACGGCGATCGTGCCCAATATTTTTCCACCGGTGATGCTCGCCGTTTCCTGGACCGTGCTGCTGAGCCCGCGCACGGGTTTGATCAATCGCTTTCTGATGCAAGTTCTCAACTTGGACAGCGCGCCGCTGAACCTCTATTCACTCTGGGGCATGATCTTCGTCGAAGCATTGATCACTACGCCACTGGCGTTCCTGCTGGTTTCCGCATCGCTCTATTCCATGGATCCGTCTCTGGAAGAATCCGCGCGGGTGGCGGGGTCGAACAACCTTCAAGTCGCCTGGCGCATCACCTTTCCGATCATCCGGCCCGCGCTGCTGGCGTCGGTCATGCTCAATTTCGTGCGTGCCATCGAGAGCTTCGATACCCCGGCCATCATTGCGCTGCCGGCGCGCATCGAAGTTTTCACCACCAAGATTTATCGGGAAGCGGTGGGCGCCTTTCCGCCGAATCAAAATCTGGCCGCCGCCTACGGTGTGTCGCTGCTTCTGGTGACCATGGCTTTTGTCTTTTTTTACCGTTTGCTGACGCGGCGCAGCGAACGCTATGTCACCGTCACCGGGCGGGGTTATCGGCCGACGATCATCGATCTGGGCAAGTGGCGCTATCCTGCTGCATCGGTTGCGTCCCTCATTCTCATCTTGATCGTCGTTCTGCCGTTTTTGGTTTTGGCGTACGTTTCGTTCATTACCTACATCCATGTTCCGAGCGCGAAGACCTGGGCACTCCTCACTCTCGACAACTATCGCAGCAACTTGACCGACGGCCGCACTTACCGGGCTCTTCAAAACAGCCTCTTTCTTGCGGTCCTCGGCGCGACACTATGCATGTTACTGGCCGCACTGACCGCGTGGGTGACCACGAAAACAAAAGTCGCGGGGCGCGGCATCATCGAAGGACTGACCTTTATTCCCTGGGCGTTTCCCGGGACGGCTCTCGCCATCGGTTTGCTCTGGACCTACGTCTATGTGCCGCTGCCGATTTACGGGACGCTGTGGATTCTGTTGATTGGCTACATCACGCGATTTCTCCCGTACGGGTTGAGATCCATGACCAGCACAATCGTGCAACTGCACGACGATTTGCCGCAGGCCTCCCTCGTCTGCGGCGCAAGTTTCATGACGACGTTCCGGCGGATTCTGCTGCCGCTGCTGCGACCCGGTTTCATTGCCGGCTGGATCATTTTGGCTACGATCTTTTTGCGCGAGTTCAGCACGTCGATCTTTCTTTATTCGCCGGGCTCCGAGCCGCTGGGCCCGTTGCTCTATCATTTCTATGTGGATGGCAATCTCGGTCCCATGTGTTCGCTGGCCTTGATCGTCAGCGTGGTTTGTATCAGCTTGATTGTGGTCGCGCGCCGGATCGGCAAGGTGGGCGCGGAGATCGAAGGACAGTAATAATAGGAGAGGGAATGGTGGAGTAATGGAGTACTGGAGTGTTGGGATCCAGCACTCCAACATTCCATCCTTCCAGTTACTCCAGAGGATTTTCAGATGGATGCGGGAACAGCAAAAAAACTGATCGAAAAGAATCTCTCCTACGACGAGGCAAAGCGGTTGGCCGTGAAACTGTTGCAGCACGCCAGTCCGCAGACGGCGCTGCTGGAAAAAGAGCCGCAGGTGCTGGCGCTGGTTCGCGACGTGGTGAAGCCTGAGCTGGAAGCGTCCGGTCTGAGGCCTACCATCGACGATATGGGCAACTTGGTTCTGCACGTGAAAGGCCGGAGCGGGGGCGATCGTTTGATGCTGGTCGGCTACGCCATGTGCGCGGCGCCGAGCACCATGCAAAATCCCTATTCCGGCGAGATCGTCGACGGTGCGCCGTACAAGCTCGACGGCGAGTGCGTCTGGGGACGCGGCGCGTGCGAACAGAAGGGAAGCCTGGCGGCGATGATGACCGCGGTGAAGTTCATCGGCGCGAGCAAAGTCGAGCTGCCGAGCGATCTCTATTTCGTGGTCAGCACCGCCGGCGAAACCGGGCGGCACGATTCACTGAAGCACGTGCTCGATCACGGCAATGTAGAAGCCAATTGGTGCGTCATCGATGGACCGCCGGAAATTCAACTTGGCAATAAGGGCCGGGTCGATGTGCTGGTGACGGTAAAAGGAAAACAGGCGCACAGCAGCCGACCCTGGGAAGGCATCAACGCCATCGACGGTGCCATGAAGGTTTTGGAAAAACTGCAACCGCTCATGCCTTACCCCGAAACAAAGTTTCACGCCGAACTCGGAGAAGTCAGCCTGACGCCCAACGCGATCGAGAGCTTCCCTAAGGCGACTCATACGATTCAGAGCGAGTGCCGGGTCATGTTCGACCGCCGCCTCTTGCCGGGAGACGATCCCGCCAAGGCGATCCAGCAGATGAAAGACACCATCGGTACGATCGATCCCTTCGAAATCGCAGTCGAGCCGCGCGACTTCATGTATCCGAGTGAAGTCGGCAAAGACGCCGAAGTGGTTCAGGCGCTGGAACATGGCATTCGCTCCATGCTCGGGTACGAGCCCAAGTTCAGCTTTTCGACGGCGGCCAACGATACCGGGCTTTTCAATTTCCGGAGGATTCAGGCGATCAACTACGGCTCGCGGCACATTCAATTCCAGCACACCGACCACGATCTAGTGCCACTGCACAGTGTCTTCGACGCGGCCAAGGTTTTCGCGTTTCTCGCGATTCACCGCTGAGGGGGCGTTCAAAACGTTCAAGTCGCTCAAAGCGTCTGCAAACGGTTTGGACTTTTTGAACAGCTTGAACAGAGGCGGTCACCAGCCGGTTGAACGTTTATTTCTCTCCGTGTTTGCGTAGCAGCCGCAGGTAGTATTCCCATAGATTGATCATCGCATCGGGGCGATAGATGCGTTTGCGCTTCAAAAGCGCGTCGGCGTCGGTGGCCCAGGAGAATGCGCCCATGGAAGCGGCGGCGACTTGGGTTTTGGCGCTGTGCTCGAGCAGGACGCCGCGAATGCATGCTTCTTCGATCGTCGGGGCGGCGACGACGATGCCGTGGTTGCGCAGCAGCACGATCTTGTGCTCGCCGAGAAGTTTCGCGACGGCCACACCCTGCTCGGCGGTAACGATCAGGTCGGAAGATTCTTCGAACTTGTTCAGCGCCGGCGGATAAAAGGCGCAGCTCAGGTTGGTGATCGGCAGCAGCCGATGTTCAGAGGAGGCGATGATCGTCGAGTAAGTGGGATGGGTATGGATGACGCAGCGAAGCTCGGGATTGGCGCGGTAAACTTCGCTGTGGATCGGAAACTCGTTGTGCCGTTTGCGCTTGCCGGCGAGCGTGTTGCCGTCGAAATCGATCAGAACCAAATCGTCTTCGGTCACCTCTTCGAGGCCGATGCCCGAGCCTTTGATCCAATATTGGCCCGGTGTGTCGGTCAGCGCCGAGACATGGCCATAAATCATATCGTTGTGGCCCTGCATGGCGAGGATGCGGCAGGCGAAGGCGAGTTTTTCTTGCACGGTCATCGAGGTTCCTCCTAAAAAACTGAGCGCATAGAATTTTGCTATGGCGACAGTAACGACGCCTTCTCGTTCTGTCAAATTCCCACTGACGCAAAAAAAAACGGCAAGCCTCTATGCCTGCCGCTTTTGCGAAGGACCCGAGAAAAATGCTTCAGCGCCGTGCCCAGCCGGAAGGAGCATCGCGGTAATAGTTGCCAAAAACCCGGTGTGGCCGCTCGACGATCTCGCGCTTGACCGCCGGATGGCGTTTCAAAAACCGATCCAGATCATCGTGCTTCTCCAGATATTTCTTGTTGTTGACCAGGTTGGGATTGCTGCGCAAATCTGTGGAGACCCTGGGATGATCCTGCAGGAAATCGTGAAACTGTCTCATATCATCGCGCAGGCTGCTCCAGGCTGCGCCAGGGAGCGCGAGCATCGACAATGCCAAAGTGAAAAAGAGTGCGCTCGACAAACGATAGCGGGAAGCTTTGCTTTTCATCGGAAGACCTCCTTTGCCCTGTTAGACGTTCGCCGCGCGATCTTGTTTAGTCCACCCGTGAGGGGTGAACTTTCCTTTGATACGCCGGACAATTATAGCCTATCGGGGTAGCTCTAACGGACAAAAAGATGGGCGCCGTGAGTCAGCTGGGGGTCAAGGGGTTTGAGTTCGCTGACGCGGTGTTTGAGAACCGCTGAATAAGGAGACGGGCCCAATTGCCGCAACCAGTCGACCAATGGGCTTGCCGCAGCCCGGGGCGTAAGAAATTCCACGGTGTGCGGCCCGGCTTCGAAGCGCACTCCCTCCGCGCCCAGATCGGCGGCCTGGATAGATGTGCCGCTCTTGCCCAAAAGTTCGCTGTACCATTTTTCGATGGGCTTCAATTCGCCGACTGCGAAGCTGATTTTGTCGATGCCGACGATGCCGTTGGATTGCTCGAACTGCCGTGGAATCCGCTCACCGCGCGGCGTGACGTCTTCGATCAGAAACGGCGCGACCCCCCGGTGACTGCCGGTGGCGAGGGACAGAAGCCATTTCAGCTCGTAGCCATCCGGTCGCTTGCGCGACCAGGGAACGGGATTGTTGATTGCCACGCCGGCGGCGCGCAGTTTCTCGGTGTCGCCGCGGAGATCATCGGTTTGGAAGCACATGTCGACCAGCCGCTCGCCTTTTTGCAATGGATTCCACCAGCGGTGATCGACGGCTTCGCGATAAAAGGCAATGATCTCGAGGTATGACCCGTCCTGAAAAGCGATCAGCGCGTTATGACTGCCGACCGGATGCTGCCCGCCGGGAACGACGGTAAAACCGAGCTGTTCATAATCGCGAGATGCCTGCGCCAGGTCGTGAACTACTACCACCAGATGATCGATTCCTTGAATCATCGCCGATAAATTCCTTTGTAAGCTAGTTTCCTGCAACCGAAGTCCCGGGCATAATTTTAAACATCATTCCGGGCAAGCTGGCGATAGCTGGCGCGACCCGGAATCCAGGAATTTAAAAGCTCATGGATACCGGCGTTCGCCGGTATGACACGAAAGAGACTAAAGACTCATTTAACCTGATTCTGGGACGCACGTTAAATTTGGGCTGAAGATCGTGTCAGCGAAGCTTAAGTTCTTGTTGAGCTTCGCGCAGAAAGCTCAGATCGACCAGCTGGGCCGGCGCAACGTCCTTTTGAATCTTGCTCGTCGCCTTGGCCTGGTACAGCGCCGCCTGCATGGCCGCGTCGGTGGCGCTGCCGTCACGGCTCATGGTCTTGATAATCAGTTCGTAGCTTTTTTCGGCTTGCTTGCGGTCGAGCTTCCAGAAACGCTGAGCGAAACTCGTGACCTGTTCGGGCTGCTGGCGGATGAAAACGAGAGTCTTGACGATGGCGCGCACCATTTTTTTCACCTGATCCGGCCGTTCTTTGATGCGCCGCTCGCTGGTGCCGAGCACGCCGAGCAGGCTGTCTTCCATGAAATCGCCGGTGAAAACCAAGAGACGATATCCTTGCGCCTCGGCTTTGAGATCGTTGGGCGGTGTGACGATGGCGCCTTGGACCGCGTTGCTCTGCATGGCGGCCATGCGCTGCGGCTGATCGCCGAGACCGACAGTGGTGATGTCGCGCTCCGGGTTGAGTCCGTAGTGCTTGACGATTTCGCGAGCGATGAAATCGGTGGTCGTGCCCGGGGTGGAAATGCCGATCGCTTTGCCTTTCAGATCGGCGACGGTTTTTATTTCGGGCCGAACGATCAACGAGAGCGACGGCTTCACGCCGATGGCGGCGAGCATTTTGATCGGCAGGCCGAGCACTGCGGAACGCACCGTGGCATCGGCCGAAGTGGTATAGCCGAGCTCGCCGGCGAGCAGCGCCGCGACGACCACGTTGCCCGACACGCGCACGAGCTGCACGTCGAGCCCTTCTTCGCGAAACTGGCCGAACTCGCGGCCGACGAAGGCCGGGAAGTGGCTCATGGCGGTGGCTGGATAGCCGAGAGTGACCCGTTCGAGCTGACCCTGCGCAAACGCGCCGCGAGGCAACAAGGCCGCGACGGCAAGAAAGATCACAGCTGTGACACGGATAGTGTCGCGTCGTTGCATAAATGTTTCTCGTCTCCCCGTACCACCGCTATTTGAAGGCGGGAACCACGTCTTCAAGAAAACGTTTGAGTTGGCCGGTCTGATCCCAGGAGGTCATGCGCAGCGTGATGTGCTCGATGCCCGCAGCGAAGTAGGCTTTCAGCTCGTCGATGCATTGAGCGGGAGTGCCGGCCGTGGTGAAGCCCTCGACGAATTTCATGCTGAAGTTCGAGGTGTAATATTTGTCGAGAAAGGCCTTGCTTTCATCCAGCGCCGTCTGGCGGTCGGGCTTGATGTTGATGTTATGGTAAAGCGAACTGCCGATCTTCGCCGGGTCGCGGCCTTCTTCTTTGGCCATCGCCAGAATGCGCGTCCACTGCGATTTGAACTCCTCCGGCGTGACTTTGTTGGTCATCCAGCCGTCGGCGTATTTGGCCACGCGGCGCAGACCTTTTTCCACCGCCGGCGATGGCGCGCTGGCGCCGTCTTTCCAGGTGAGACCGGTGGGATTGCTGGCGATCCAGATCGGCAGGGGATTTTGCACCGGGTGCGGGAGGATCGTCACGCCCTCGAATTCGTAAAAGCGTCCCTTGTGGGACGCCTTCTCTTCGTGGAACAGCTTGCGCAGAATCGTGATGCCTTCTTCAAGGCGCCCGACCCGTTCGGTGTCTTGGATGCCCATCACTTTATGCTCGAGCGCTTGCGCCGGGCTCTGTTCGTTGGGACCGCCGAGGCAGACCGCAAGCCAGGAGCGCCCGCCGGAGATCACGTCCAGGCTGGCCCACTGCTGCGCGAGCAGCGCCGGGTGGCGGTGCGGAAAGGTCGCCATGCATCCGACCGCGAGCTTTACTTTTTTCGTGACCGCCGCGAGGGCCGAAAGCAGCGCGATGGATTCCAGGCGCGGCTTGGCCAGTAGACTGTCGCCGACCCAGACCGCGCTGAAGGCGCCGGAGTCCTCGCCGCGCTTGGCCATATCGAAAAGCTCGGCAACCGTGACCGCGCCAATGATCACGCCGCGGTTCGCTAAAGTGAGTCCAAATGAAGCCATCAGATCACCTTTCTCATCTCTTCCTTGATGACGGATTTTATAACACAGGGAGCGGAGCGCGCGAAAGCGATGGAGATTGGACAAGCATCGGATGCCGTGTCATGCTCGGCGAAAATTCAAGGCGCACAATCGGAGAGCATTAAATGAAAGCGAGTTTCAGAGACTACGTCAACACACTTCGGAAGAACGACGAGCTGCTCGAAATCGAGAAAGCGGTGGATCTGCGCGATGTCGCCGCGCTGGTCGCGCAGTCGGAAAAGGCGCTGCTGTTCAAGAACCTGATCGGTTATTCCATGCCGCTGGTGTCAGGCCTGTTGCAGTCGCGCAATCGCATCGCGCTGGGCATGGGTGTCGAGTACGGACAGATCGCCGACAAGCTCGGCAAGGCGATGGACAAACCGATCAAGCCCAAGCGGGTTGCCAACGCGCCGGTCAAGGACGTGATTCACACCGGCAAAAAAGTAAACCTCTACGATTTGCCTGTGCCGGTGTTTTCGATCATGGACGGCGGACCGATGATCACCGGCGGTGTCGTCATCGCTGAAGATCCCGAGTTCGGCATCAACGCTGGCATTTATCGCTTGATGCTCAAGGAAAGAAACATCACCGGCATCGATATCGTCACGCCGAATAACATGCGCAAGTTCGCCGAGCGCGCGCTGGCCCGGAAAAAACCGCTGCCGGTTTCCATTTCCATCGGGACGCATCCCTACGAGCTGGTTGCCTCGACCTTCAAAG
>Ga0310810_10010278_pt1 | contig 10888 bp, 8 predicted proteins | sample NCmetagenome_FD_207641 | JGI IMG/M metagenome (GOLD analysis project Ga0310810, IMG submission 207641) | Soil microbial communities from experimental microcosm in Duke University, North Carolina, United States - NC | ecosystem: Engineered > Artificial ecosystem > Soil microcosm > Unclassified ... | reverse complement strand
TCTACCAGCCGATCCGCTGGTACCGGCTCCATCGTCTGAACAACCGGACCCACCGCGAACTGCTCGTCATCGACGGGCGGGTGGCGTTCACCGGCGGCGCCGGCGTGGCCGACTGGTGGTACCGGCCACAGGGCGGCGAACCAGCGTGGCGCGACACGATGGTGCGCATCGAGGGGCCGATCGTCGCAGCGCTGCAGGGCGTGTTCGCGGAGAACTGGCTCGAATGCTGTGGCGAGATCCTGAGCTCGCCGCGTCACTGGCCCCCGCTCGAGACCGTCGGCAACGCCGAAGCCATGCTGGTGCGGAGTTCCCCGTCAGACCGCGCCACCGTCTCGCGCGTGGTGTTTCAGATGCTCATCGAAGGGGCGGTGGCCAGCATCGACATCGCGACGCCCTACTTCCTGCCGGATCGCGCGATGCGCAGGGCGCTGATCCGCGCCGCGCAGCGAGGCGTCCGCGTCCGCATCATGGTGCCCGGCCGCCACACCGACCAGCACCTCGTCCGGCTGGCCAGCCGCCGCATGTACAAGGAGTTGCTGGCCGGCGGCGTGATGCTCTACGAATACCGGCCGTCGATGACGCACGTGAAGGCGCTGATGGTCGATCACGCCTGGACGATGATCGGGACGACCAACGTCGACAACCGCTCGTTCGAACACAACGACGAAGTGAACGTCGCGTTCCGCGAAGCCGACATCGCCTCGCGGCTTCGCCATGATTTCGAAGCGGACCTCGCCGCCAGCGACGAGATCACGCTCGACTCCTGGTCACGGCGTCCGCTGCTGGAGAAGCTGGTCGGACCGGTCTGCTGGATCCTCGAACGCCAGCAATAGGGTTCATCAACTTCCAACTCCCAACTGCCAAAGCCCAAGCCCAACTCCGAAGCCCAACGCTCAAGTCCGGCGGAGGTGCAGCCTGAAGTCCGAAGCCCGATCCGCGGGAATGCCGGAAGGAATTCCGTTACATACGCGTGTCGGTCGCGCCGGGGGAAGGCAGGCAAATTTCTCGGTTTTCAGATCGAGGATTTGGGATTTCCGCTCTGCGCCGTGGCATTGCCGTTGCTACTCCTCGGCCGCAGGAGAACGACGATGACACGGGCACTGCTGCTGGTGGGAATGCTGATGATCGCCGCCACCGCTCGCGGGACGGCGGGCGAAACCGTGGAAATCCGGATCAACGGCCGCTACTTCACGGCACCCGCGACAGTGCAGATGGTGATCGCGGTGGAACCGAACGCCGCCAACCGCACGCTGCGCATCGAAGCCGACGGCGATCAGATGTATCGCTCGACCGAGGTCACGCTTGAGGGTGACTCCGAAAAGCGACTCCACACCGTGGAATTCAAGAACCTGCCTGCCGGCGTCTATGAAGTGCGCGCCGAGGTCCTGTCAGCAACGATCGTCCGTGGGACCGCGACGCAGGAACTCGAAGTGACGGGCCGCTAACGCAACTTGTCGATCGCGGTGGTCCACTCCTCAATCTGTTCAGCCGTCATCGATCCGCGCGGCGCGATGCGCGCGTCTTCATAGCCCCACTCGTCCACGTCAACCAGGTATTGCGCACGCGAGAGCAGCGTGCCCTGACACACCTTGCTGTCGCGCGTCGGCACTTCCAGCTCCGCGAGCAGCCGGTTGACGAGATCCCTCATCAGCGCCGAGGGGACGAGCGCACGCTCACCCGGATAGATGAACCCGAAGAGCACCAGGTGCGTGAGCAGCACGCGCCAGTTCGGTCCGAAGCGGCGCACCAGCCGCTCCCAGTTGAGGAGGCCGGCGCAGTGGCGAATCAGGTGCGCGACGTCCGCGCCGTCGTAGCGCTCGCGCTCCATGATCAACGCCTTCGACCAGATCATTTCCTCCGGCGGACACAGCTTCACCGGCGCGCCCAGGACTTCCTCGTCCACGGCGTGCGCCAACCACTCGTCGTCGACTTCGGCGACGCCGTTGCCCGAGCTGTAGATGACGTCGATGAACTTTTCCCCGTGATGGGCCTTGGCAAGCCAGTGCGAAAACGCGATCTCTGTCTTGAAGCCGGCGCGCGCCAGCACGTCCAGGACACGTGACACATCCTGCGGCCGGACGAAGATGTCGAAGTCCTTGGTCGTGCGGGAAATGCCGGCGTAATACTGAAAGGCATAGGTGCCGCCGACCATGTACGGCACACCGCTGCGGTTCAGCATCGCCAGGGCCGTGTGGTACAGCTCCGCCTTATCGGGCGTTGTCAGCAGCGGGGTCGCGGTATCGATCACGACGGGTGAACTGCAGGTTTCAGGCCGACTTGACGAGTGGGTTCTGACGCGGGGCGCCAGCCTCGACTGGCGGCTGCGCCTCTTCGTGAAGTGGTAATTCGAGGATCAGATAGGGTGGCCGGTCGGGATTGAGCCGCGCGAGCAGCGGCATCGCGACGTTGTAAACCGGCACGCCGCTCGAGGTGCGCCCTTCGGCGGTCCCGCGATGCGCGTGGCCATGGAACACGGCGCTGACACGGTACCGATTGATCGGTTCCTCCAGGCGGCTGGAACCGAGGTAGGGAAAGATTTCCGGCGGCTCGCCTTCGACCGTCGCGCGAATCGGCGCGTAGTGCAGGAGCGCGACGCGACGCTGCGTTCGCAGGCGCGCGAGCGCCGCTTCGAGCTTGAGCGCTTCCTCCACCGCTTCCTGCACGAAGTGCTTGATCGCCTGCTCGCCCCACGGTCCAAGGGCCCCGCGACCGAAGCCGCCAGCGAACCCCTTCACGCCGGCGAAGCCGACACCATGGATCTCCACGACTTCACCGTCGAGGACGTTGACACCGGCATCGGTGAGGATGTCGCGAATCTCGACATGCTTGCCGGCCTCGTAGTCGTGATTTCCGAGAACCGCAATGACCGGGATCTTGACGGACGCCGTGAGTTCGCGCGCCAGGATCCGCGCCTCATCGGGAAGACCGTAATCGGTGAAATCGCCGCACAGGACGAGCACGTCGGCGCTCGAGGTAATCTGCGCGAACAGCGGCTGAAATTTGCCTTGCGAGCTCTTCGATACGTGGATGTCCCCCAGCGCCGCGATGCGGATGGTCGAGGTGGGAGTCGTGGCCATGGCTGGTCGGCTCTGGCGTACTCAAAGCCGAGGCCATGGCCCGAGCGGCAATGCTACTGCTGACGCGGCTGGCGCTGCGCAAAGCGGTCGCGCCGCTGCTCCTGCCGGTTTTCACGAGCGCTCACGCGCGCATCGCGGTCCTGCTGAAGCTTCTGGGCCTGCGCCTGCTGGTCGGGCGTCAAGAGCGCGAACACCTCACCCCGGACACGCGCCTGCTGCACGGCCGCATCAGCCTCGGCCAATGAGAGTGTTTGCGCCGCCGCGCGAATCGCGCCCTCGTTGATGGGCAGCGCCTCGGTCGCTTTGCGCATGGCGTCCTGCGCCGCGTGGAGCCGGTCCTGGACATCCTTGCCGTCCTGCAAACGAAGCTGCACGAGATCGCGAATCTGCTGCCGCTGCGTGTCCGACAGATTGAGCTGCGGTAACGGCAGCCCGACATCGCCGCGCCCGCCCGGTCCACCCGGACGCCCGCCGCGACCAAACGCCGGCGCACCCGCCGGTCGGCCCGACGCCGCCGGACCCTGCGCGAAGGCGACGCCGCCCGCGAACAGACCGGCGACGAGCACGCCCGCCGTCAGGGAACGAAATCGATTCATGGGACACCTCCTGATCGATTTGACGGTACGCCGCGTGGCCGGTCGCGGGCAGAAGGATGAAGATTGTGTGTCCCTCTCTCTCTGCCGCCTCCGTTCCTCCCTCACTCGTATCGCAGCGCATCGATCGGATCCAGCGATGCCGCCTTCCGCGCGGGGTAGTACCCGAAGAAGATGCCGGTCGCCGCGGCCACGGCGAAGGACAGGACGACGGACTGGATCGTCACGTCGGTGGCCCAGTGGGCGACGCGTGAGACGCCCAACGCGAAGCCGATGCCGAGGAGAATACCAATGACGCCGCCGGCCACGCTGAGCACGATCGCCTCGACGAGGAACTGGGTGAGGACGTCGAGATCGCGCGCGCCGATCGACAGGCGCAGACCGATCTCGCGCGTTCGTTCGGTGACCGAGACGAGCATGATGTTCATGATGCCGATGCCGCCTACGAGCAGCGACACCGCCGCAATTCCCGCCAGCAGCCACGTCATCGTGGTCGTCGTCGACGTGAGCACGGTTGCCATCTCTTCCTGGGTCCGCACCATGAAGTCATCGTCATCGGCCGGGTCGAGGCGGTGACGATCGCGCAGGAGCGAGGCGACCTGCGTCGAGACGGTGTCGAGAGGAACGTTGTCCTGCGCTGAAATCAGGATGCCGGTGACGTGCTGTACACCGAGCAGCTTCTTCTGCACGGTTGTGTACGGCGTGAACACCGCGTCGTCCTGATCCTGACCGAAGGCGGCCTGGCCCTTGGTGGTCAGGACACCGAGGACACGGAACGGCTGGTTGTTGATGCGCACCGTCTGGCCGACCGGATCAACGCCCTCGCCGAACAACTGATCGCGAACCGTCGATCCGAGCACGACGACCTTCGCGGCAACGGTGACATCCTGCTGCGTGAAGAAGCTGCCGGTCTGCACCGGCCACGAGCGGATCGCCGGCAGATCGGCGTTCGTCCCCTGAACTTGAGTGTTCCAGTTGCCGGTTTCCGCGACAATCTGCGAGCGCGTGTTGATCGTCGGCGAGACGTAGCGGATGCCGCTCACGTCCTCGGCGATGGCAGTCGCATCCTGGTCGGTCAGCGTCGTCACGGCGCCCTGGCCTTGTCGAACGGGCCCGAATCGGCCGGAGCCGGCGTTGACCTGCACGATGTTCGATCCCGCGCTGCGGATTTGCGTTTCGATCGAGCTGCGCGCGCCGGTGCCGATCGCGACCATGACGATGACGGCGGCGACGCCGATGATCATCCCGAGAGCGGTGAGCGCGGTCCGCATCGCGTTGCGCCGCAGCGCCTTGATGGCAATGACGACGATGGTGGCGAACGACATGATCGAGCCTCAGGCCGCGGCGTCGCGGAAGCGTGCGATCTCGATTGCCGCCTGCCGCCGTGTCGCGACGGGCGTATCCGACTTCACGCGTCCGTCGCGGAAAGCCACGATCCGGGTACCGTACTCGGCGATGTCGGCCTCGTGCGTCACGAGCACGATGGTCAGATCGCGTTCTTCGTTCAGGCGCTGGAAGATGCCCATGACGTCGATCGAGGTGCGCGTATCCAGGTTGCCGGTCGGTTCATCGGCCAGCAGCAGGCGCGGGTTGTTCACCAGCGCACGGGCAATGGCCACACGCTGCTGCTGGCCGCCGGATAACTGATTGGGGTGATGGTGCAGCCGGTCGCCGAGTCCGACCGATGCCAGCGCCGCGACCGCGCGCTCGTGCCGCTCACGGGCGTTCTTCAGGCCGGCGTACAACAGCGGCAGCTCCACGTTCTCGAGCGCAGACGTGCGCGGCAGGAGGTTGAAGCCCTGAAACACGAAGCCCAGTTCCCGGTTGCGTACGCGCGACAGCTCACGCTTCGGTAACGACGACACGTCACGCCCGTTCAGCACATACGTACCTGACGTCGGACGATCCAGGCACCCGAGCAGGTGCATGAACGTGGACTTTCCCGAGCCGGACGGACCGGTCAGCGTGACGAACTCTCCCGGTGCGATCTCGAGGGTCACGCCCTGGAGCGCGTGCACCTGCACTTCGCCGCCGATGTCATATGTCTTGCGCAGGTCGCATACCGACACAACCGGCGTCATCGACCGCCTCCGCCGCGCGCGCCCTGCTGCTGCTGACCGCGCGCCCCGCCCCGCCGCTGCGGGAAAAACGGCGATGAGCTCGGGGTGCTGGTGCCCGCGGTGCCCGGGGCCGCGGTGCCGGTGATGACGCGAGTGCCCTCCTCGAACGGAGCGTCGAGGATCGCCGTGGTCGCGCCATCGCTGATGCCCACCTTCACCGGCTCGCGATTCGGCTGCCCATCGTCGAGCACCCAGACACGACCCGGCTTGCCGGATTCGTCGTTCTGCGGACGACCGGTCGTGCCGGTCGCGTCCGCTCGCGCACCATTCCCCCCGTTTCGACCAGGCACGCCTGTCGGACCGCCCGCTCCCGCGCCGGTCGCACGCGCGCCCGCGGTCACACCGGCCGGCGTGAATCGCAGCGCCGACGTCGGCACTCTCAACACGTCATCCGCGCGCGCGATCTCCACCGTCACCGTCGCCGTCATTCCCGGCTTCAACTGCATCTTCGGGTTCGGCACGTCGATGATCGTGGTGTAGCTGACGACGTTCGATTCGACTTTCGGCTCGAGGCGGACCTGCGAGACCGTGCCGGAGAAGGTCTCACCCGGATAGGCGTCCACCGTGAACGTGACCGGCTGCTTCGGGGCGATTTGCCCGATGTCCGCTTCGTCGATGCTCGCGCTGACCTGCATCCGCGTGAGGTCGTTGGCGATGACGAAGAGCGTCGGCGCCTGCAGACTCGACGCGACCGTCTGGCCGACGTCGACGCTGCGCGAGATGACGACGCCGTCGATCGGGGCGCGGATAATCGTGTGGTCGAGGTTCACCTGGTTCTGGTTGAGCGCCGCGCGCGCCTGCGTCACCTGGGCCTGCGCCGATTTCACCGCCGCGTCCGTCGTGCGGGCGTCCGCCTCGGCGGTGTCGAGGTCCTGCTTCGAGATGAGCTGCTGCTGGAAGAGTTCCTGGGCGCGTTTCAGCTTCGATTGCGAATCCTGTGCGGTCACAACCGCGCGATCGGCGTCGGCCTGCAGCTTGATGAGCGAGGCGCGCGCCTGCTCGACCTGCGTTTGAAACAGAGACGGGTCGAGCTCCGCGATGACCTCTCCCTTGTGGACCTGCGAGTTGTAGTCGGCGTGCAGCGCCTTGATCGTGCCCGAGACCTGGCTGCCGACCTGCACCGTGGTCACCGCCTGCAGAGTTCCGGTCGCGGCGACGGTTTCGACCACCGAGCCGCGCGTGACGGCCGCCGTCAGATACTCCGACGTCTGATGCGACGTGGATCGGTTGTAGGCGACGACCGTCACGGTTACGGCGGCCACTGCGGCGACGCTCAACAGGATGCGCTTCCTCATATCACTTTCGACGTAGGTGCCGGTCTCCGGAATGTGGCACCAATGTGAAATCTTTTTGGTTCAGGTAGGCGCCACACGCGTAACACTCAGTCGTGCGATGCTCTACCCCACTTAACTTCATGACTCGCAACGCTCTTGCCGTCCTCTTCATCTCCGCCGCGATGGGAATTGCGGTGACGGCGCAACAGGCTCAGCAGAACCCTGAGGCCGTGTGTCGCATCACGGGGACAACGCGCGGCGCGGGCGTCGCGCTTCCAGGCGTGGCCATGTCGGTCCTCGCGGGTGACACCGTTCGCGGCGTCAGCGCCACGCAGGCAGATGGCACCTACCGGCTGCAACTGCCGCCTGGCACATACCGGCTGCGCGCAGAGCTGACCGGCTTCGATCGCGCCGAGCGCGACCTCGTCGTGACGTCTCCTCCTTCCTGTGATCAGGCGGTCGACCTGGCGCTGACGCTCACACCACGCCGGCCGGCAGGGGCAGCGGCGGCAGGCGCCGCGCGCGGAACCGGCGCGGGTGCGCGCGCCGCCGGAGCGGGCGCCGCGGGCACGGGTGGCGCAGGCGCACGCTTCCAGCGGCTCGACGTGCAACAGGAAACGGCCACCGATACCGATACGGCACTACCCGATCTGACGCAGGATGCTTCGCTTCTCCCGGCCGGGTTCGGCTCGGACGCGAGCGGCGATGCCATCGCCGTCAACGGCGCGACGGCACGTGTCGATAACGGTCTGCTCAACGACCGCAACAACGCGCTCGCACGCGGCGACTTCCAGATTCCGCCCGGACTCGGGGGCGCAGGCGGCGTCGGTCAGAGCGATGGCGACAATGCGGGCAACCCCGGCGGTGCAGGCGGCGGGTTTCAGGGCGGTGGCCGGGGCGGCGGATTCGCCGGCGGCTTGCCGGGCGGTCGTGGCCAGGGTGCGCGCGGCGGTGGACCTCAGGGCGGCGGTGGTCGCGGCGGCCGCGGCGCGATTGGCGGCCGCGGATTTCAGCAGCCGCGCATCACCGTCAGCGCGGACTACACGTTCGGCGGATCGGCGCTCGATGCGTCGCCGTATCAACTGCGCCCGGATTCACCAGTGTCGGAGAAGCCGTACACGCAGCAGACGTTCGGCACGACCATCGGGGGGCGGCTGAAGATTCCGGGCCTGCTGTCGCCGGACCGCACGCAGTTCACGCTGACCTACAACGGCGGCCGCGGTGCGACGCTCTTCGACCAGTACGGCACCGTGCCCACGGCCGACGTGCGCGCCGGCAACTTTGCGGCGCTCGGCGCGCCGATCGTCGATCCCGCCACGGGACAGCCGTTCGCCGACAATCTGATTCCTGCCGATCGCATCAGCCCGCAGGCACAAGCGCTGCTGCCGTACATTCCCCTGCCGAATCTGCCGGGAACGGACCGCAACTATCACTACACGACGAGCACGCGATCGAACAACGACTCGATCAATGCACGCGTGAGCCACGTGTTCGGTGCCGCCGCGAACGGACGCGGCGGGGCATTCGGTGGACGCGGCGGTGGCGGTGGTGGACGCGGCGGCGGGCGCGGCGGACGCGGTTCGGGAGTCTCGCTCAACGTGCAACTGCAGTATCGCCACACCGACGGGGATCAGACGAACCTGTTCTCGACGCTCGGCGGCACGCGTACGCAGACGACGATCGGCGTGCCGGTGAGCGTGAACATCACGCGCGCCCGCAACTTCCATCAGTTCAACATCAACTTCAACCACACCTCGTCGGACACCACCAATCGTTTCGCGGGCCTGACGAACGTGGCGGCCGGCGCGGGCATTCTCGGCACCGCGTCGACGCCGTTCGCCTGGGGTGTCCCGACGCTGTCGTTCTCGAGCATTACCGGACTGCGCGATCTGACGCCAACGGATCGGTCGGATCGCCGGATCAGCACGACGTATTCGTGGACACATCCGATCCGGCGGCATCAACTGCGCTTCGGCACCGATGTGCAATTCGATCGAACGAGCAGCGATACCGAAGCGAACGCCAACGGGACATTCGTCTTCACGGGGATCTACTCGTCCGGAAATCTGCAGGCGATCCGCGGTTCGGACTTCGCCGACTTCCTGCTCGGTCTGCCGCAGCAGGCCACCGTGCAGTACGGACCCGGCACGGTCACGCTCAAGGGCCGATCGCTGGCGCTCTACACGAACGACGACTGGCGGGTCAACGGACGGATCACGTTGCAACTGGGCGTACGCTACGAACTGCTCTGGCCGTTCATCGAGAACGCCGGACACCTGGTCAATCTCGACGTGACGCCGGCATTCACCGCCGCCGCACCGGTGGAAGCGGACGGCACGGGCCCGTTCACCGGCCCGTTCCCACCCGCGCTACTGAAAACCGACACCAACAACGTCGCGCCGCGCATCGGGATTGCCTGGCGGATCGGCCGCGGCACCGTGGTGCGAGGCGGATACGGCATCAGCTACAACAACGGCACCTACTCCGCGATCGCGCGGCAACTGGCATCGCAACCGCCGTTTGCCTCGACCAACACCAACATCGGCACGATCCAGAGCGCGCTGCTGCTGGAAAACGCACTGGCCGGCGTCACGCCGAACGAGACCACCAACACCTATGGCGTCGACAAGGACTACGCGCTCGGCCGGGTCGAAACCTACAACGTTGACCTCACGCGGCCGCTCGGGACGGTGTGGGTGACCGGCGCCAACTACACGTACACGCGCGGGGCCAGTCTCGACGTCATCCGGGCACCAAACCGCGGCCCCACCGGGTTGCGAATCGAAGGCGTCGAGCCGTTTCTCTGGGAAGCATCCGAGGGTGAGTCGCGGCTGCACTCTGCCACCTTCCGCCTGCAGCGTCGTCAGGTGAAGGGCCTGGGCGGGGGCGTCGACTATACGCTGGCGCGCTCACGCGACAACGCGCCATCGATCGGCGGCGGCGCCGGCGGCGGCAACTCGGCGATCGTCGCGCAGAACGATCAGGATCTGGCTGCGGAGTGGGCGCTTTCGAGCTTCGACCGGCGGCAGCGTGTCAACGCGAACGTCAACTACGACCTGCCATGGGGACCGAACCGTCCGTGGCTGAACAACGGCGGCAAGCTGGCGAGCCTCTTCGAAGGCTGGCGTGCCACCGCCACGCTGACGATCGATTCGGGCACCCCGCTGACGGCGCGCGTGCAGAACGCGTCACGCGACGTGTCGCAGGGTGTGACCGGGGCGCTGCGCGCGGACTACGACGGGGCGCCGATCCAGATCTCCAACCCGACGATCAATCAGTTCTTCAACACCGGCGCCTTCTCGGTGCCGGCGGCCGGCGCGTTCGGCACCTCGGCGCGCAACGTGATTATCGGCCCCGGGTCGAAACAATTGAACGCGCAGTTCTCGCGCGACGTGCGCCTCGGAGGCACGCGCGCGCTGACCATTCAGATGCGGGTCAACAACCTGCTCAACAACGTCAACTTCGCCGCGGTCGATACCAACGTGAACTCGCCGACGTTCGGCGAGGTGCTGTCGGTGCGATCGATGCGATCGGCGCAGCTCAACCTGCGTTTCAGGTTCTAGGGAGCGGACGATCATCATGACAACTCCCAAGAGAACGCTGCGCCAACTCCCAGCTTCCAACGGGAGGCTCCTGCCAGGCTCCCACGCCGCTTTCCGTCGACGGCCGCCTGCTCTGGGGAGTTGGACAACTGTCAGACGCTGGGCGTTGGGCGTTATCGCCTTTATCTGTGGAGCACTCCTCGCTCCGGTAGCAGCCCAACAGACGCCCACATTCCGATCGAGCGCAACGATCGTCTCGGTGGACGTCATCGTCCGTGACGG
>Ga0310810_10010277_pt1 | contig 10889 bp, 10 predicted proteins | sample NCmetagenome_FD_207641 | JGI IMG/M metagenome (GOLD analysis project Ga0310810, IMG submission 207641) | Soil microbial communities from experimental microcosm in Duke University, North Carolina, United States - NC | ecosystem: Engineered > Artificial ecosystem > Soil microcosm > Unclassified ... | reverse complement strand
ATCGGCGGCTACGCGGCCGTGGTGGTTCAGGTGCTGCTGATCGCCGGTGTCACCGCCTTCACCTCGCGGCACACGGTCAATCGCACGCTCGAGATGATCGACTGATGTTCGCACGTTTCGCCCGCGCAATCGGCTTCCTGACGATGACCGCCGGTCTCGTCGCCGTGTTGCTGCTGGCGGGCGGCTTCTTCTGGTTTGCCTGGCAGATCCAGACGGAGGAGACACCGCTCGATCGCGGCGCCGACGGCATCGTCGTGCTCACCGGCGCCGCCGCGCGCATTCCCGACGCCATTGAATTGCTCGCGGCCGAGCGCGGCAAGAGGCTGCTCATCAGCGGCGTGCATCGCGACACGCGCGCGCGAGAGATCGCAAGCCTGACGCCGCTCTACACCAAGCTGTTCAATTGCTGCATCGACCTCGACCGTTCCGCGCTCAACACCTTCGGCAACGCCATCGAAACCAAGCGCTGGGCGGTCGAGCACAATTTCAACTCGCTGATCATCGTGACGTCGAACTGGCACATGCCGCGCGCCATGGCCGAGATGCGACATCAACTTCCGCAGGCGACGCTCATTCCGTACCCGGTCATCTCGGAGAAGGTGCGCTCGGAATCGTGGTGGGCCAACGGTGAGACGCTGCGTCTCCTGTTCGCCGAGTATCTGAAGTTCATCTTCGCGCATGTGCGCATGCGCATCGACCCGGACGGGACGTGAGCGTCATGATCGTCGTGCGCTCCGTCCTCTTCAACATCCTGTTCTACCTGAACACGATCGTCTTCCTGATCATCGGCCTGCCGACCTTCCTCATGCCGTATCAGGCGATCGTCGAGGTGGCGAAGACCTGGGGGCGGGCCAACCTGTTCCTTCTGCGCCTCGTTGCCGGGGTGAAATTCGAATTGCGCGGCCGCGACAGGATTCCGCCGGGCGCGCTGATCGTCGCCTCGAAACACCAATCGGCGTGGGAAACCTTCGCGCTGATGCACCTGTTCGCGAGTCCCGCCTTCGTCATGAAGCGCGAACTCCTGTGGATCCCGGTGTTCGGCTGGCTGATGTTCAAGGGCCGCATGGTTGGCGTCGACCGCTCCGCCGGCATGCGCGCGCTGATCGGCCTGGCGGCGGCCGCCCGCGCCGAGCTCGCGCGCGGCCGCCAGCTCATCATCTTTCCGGAAGGAACGCGCCGCCCGGTCGGCGCAGAGCCCGCCTACAAGAGCGGCATCGCCTTCCTCTATGCGCAGGCCGGCGTGCCCTGCCTGCCGATCGCGTTGAATTCCGGCGTGTTCTGGCCGCGGCGCTCGATCCTGCGGCGCCCGGGCACGGTGGTGGTGGAAATCCTCGATCCCATTCCGCCTGGCCTCGACAAGAAGGCTTTCGTCGCGCGCCTTGAGCAGGCGATCGAGCCGGCGACCGCGCGTCTGGTCGCCGAGGCGAATGCTTGAGGCTCAGGCTTGCTCGTGCACACCCTTGAGCCGTTCGGCGAGCAGGTGCAGGTCGCGGTCGCGATACCCCTGCCGCTCGATCTCGGCGACTGTCTCCAGCACGTAGGCGCGATTGTTGCCGGAACGGCCGTGCCCCTGGCGCACGAAATGCAGTTGCTTGTCGAGATTGAGCCGGCCGGCATATTGCTCGTGCCCGCGGTCGACCATGTAGCAGAGCGCCTGCACGCGCGCGGACGGGTCGTCGAGGAACCAGACCGACCGCCACGCTTCGCGATAAACGAGGGTGACCTGCTCGCGCGCGCGCAGATAGGTGATGGTCTCGGCGCGGTTCTTCGCGGCCACCCGGTAGAGGATGCCGCGGCAATTGCCGCCCTGGTCGAGGCCGAGGACGAGGCCGGGCTTCTCGGGCGTGCCGCGATGGACGAACGAATAGACGCAGAGCGCGCGATGGGCGCCCATGCAGCGTCCCGGCCGGCGTTCGAGGAAATCGAAGCCCGGCCGCCACATCAGCGAGCCATAGCCGAAGACCCACAGGTCGCCGCCGCTCTGATCGATAATTGTGCTCATCCTGCGCGGAACGGGAGTGCGGCGTTGACAGGGGCCGGCGAACGGCGTCGGTACCAGCCGGTCGGGCGCGGCGCAAGGCCGCGCTCGCGGAGGGCAGACGGCGCAGAAACGCCGCATTTGGAAGATGTCTGATCCGGCGATGCCCTACGAAAACACCTCTATCCAGTCCCGCCGCCGCACCGGCCGCCGCTACGTGGTGCTGCTGTTCCTCGTCTTCGCGCTGATCGCGGGCTGGAGCCTGTTCTGGAAGTTCGCCGCCGACCGTGCCGGCGCGCTGATCGCCGACTGGAAGGCGCGCGAGGGGGCGATCGGCCGCGTCTATGATTGCGGATCGCAGTCGATCGCCGGCTATCCGTTCCGTATCGAGGTCACCTGCGCGCCGGTCTCCGCCGAATTCCGAAATTTCACCCCGCCGCTCGACGTCAAGCTGCCGCGCATTCTCGTCGCCGCGCAAATCTATCAGCCGACCCTGCTGATCAGCGAGTTCGACGGTCCGGTCAGCATCTCCAGCTCCGGCAAGGCGCCCGAACTCGAAGCGAACTGGCGTCTCGGCCAGTCCAGCGTCAGCGGCCTGCCATCGGCGCCCGAGCGCGTCTCGCTGGTGTTCGACGCGCCCGAACTCGACCATCTCGCCGACGGCAAGCGCGAGGTCTGGCTCAAGGCCAGTCATCTCGAACTGCACGGTCGCATGGCCCCGCCCTCGGCCGACGGCAAGGCCGGCATCGAGACCGCGCTGCGCCTCGAACATGCCTCGCTCCCGGCGCTGCATCCGGCCGCGGCTGAGCCGCTCGATGCGGTGGTCGACACGGTGCTGCGCGGCGTCAAGGATTTCGCGCCAAAGCCGTGGAAGGAGCGTCTGCGCGAAGTGCAAGCGGCGGGCGGCCGCATCGAGGTGACGCAGGCGCGCGTCGCGCAGGGCGAGATTCTCGCGGTCGGCGCCGGGACGTTGACGTTGAATGCCGGTGGCCGTCTCGACGGCCAGATCCGCGTGACCATCGCCGGCGTCGAACAGTTCCTCGACAAGATCGGCGCCAAGCAGATGGTTCAAACTTCGCCGGCGCTGGACAAGCTCGCGGGCGCGCTCGATCGCTTCGCGCCCGGTCTCGGCAACGCCGCGCGTCAGCAGCTCAGCGAAAATCTCGGCACCGGCATCAACGCGCTTGGTGAGAAGACGACACTGGAGGGCAAGCCCGCCGTGTCGCTGCCGCTGCGCTTCGACGAAGGCGCGATGTTCCTTGGCCCCATCCCGATCGGCAAGGTGCCGCCGCTGTTTTAGTCTTCCGCGGCGTAGGGCTTCGGCAGCGGCGTGTGCGGCAGGTCCGGGTGCGGCCGGCCGAAGTCGGGCGCCGGCGAATCCTGACCGATCTGCACGATGCCCTTGCGGATCGCGCGCGTGCGCGTGAACTGCTCGAACAGGTGCGCGCCGTCGCCGTTGCGGATCGCGCGGGTCAGCGCCGAGATGTCCTCGTTGAAGCGGCCGAGCATCTCCAGCACCGCATCCTTGTTGGCGAGGAAGACGTCGCGCCACATGGTCGGGTCGGAAGCGGCGATGCGCGTGAAGTCGCGGAAGCCGCCGGCCGAGAACTTCAGCACTTCCGAGCGCGTCACGTTCTGCAATTCATCCGCCGTGCCGACGATGGTGTAGGCGATGAGATGCGGCAGGTGGCTCGTCACCGCGAGCACGAGATCATGATGCTCAGGCGTCATCGTCTCGACATTCGCGCCGAGCAGCGACCAGAACTGCGCAAGCTTGTCGGTCGCGGCAGCGTCGGTCCCTGCCGGCGGCGTCAGGATGCACCAGCGATTGACGAACAACTCGGCAAAGCCCGCGTCGGGGCCGGAATATTCCGTGCCCGCGACCGGGTGCGCCGGCACGAAGTGAACGTGTCCCGGCAGGTGCGGAGCCATGTCGCGCACCACCGAGCCCTTGACCGAGCCGACGTCGGAGACGATCGCGCCGGGCGCAAGGCGCGGGCCGATCTCGGCCGCCACCGACCCGCTGGCGCCGACGGGAATGCAGACGATGACGAGATCGGCGCCCTCGACTGCCTCGGCATTGGTTTCGACCACCTGGTCGGCGATGCCGAGTTCGGCGACACGCCGCCGCGTCTGCGGCGACCGCGCTGTGGCGACGACCGAGCCGACGGCGTTCTGCGCCTTCGCCGCGCGTGCGATCGAAGAGCCGATCAGGCCGGTGCCGATCAGCGCAAGACGATTGAAGAGGGCAGGCGACTTGCTCACTTCGCCTTCCCCAGGAACTCCTTGAGCGCGGCGACGACGAGGCGATTGGCCTCCTCGGTGCCGACCGTCATGCGCAGCGCGTGCGGCAGCTTGTAGCCGGCGACGGCGCGCAGGATGAGGCCGCGCTTCGTCAGGAAGGCGTCCGCTTCCTTTGCCGTCTTGCCCGGCGTCTCCGGGAAATGGATCAGCAGGAAATTGCCGACGCTCGGCGTCACCTTCAGGCCGAGCGCGGCGAGCTCTTCGCTGAGCCAGGCGAGCCACCGCGAATTGTGCGCGCGCGCGCGTTCGGTGTGGGCCGTGTCGCGAATGGCGGCAATGCCGGCGGCGATCGCCGGCGCGTTGACGTTGAACGGCCCGCGGATGCGGTTGACCGCGTCGACCACGTGCTCGGGCCCGTACATCCAGCCGAGCCGCAGCGCCGCGAGCCCGTAGATTTTCGAGAAGGTGCGGCACATCACGACGTTCTCGGACGTCGCGACGAGCTCGATGCCGGACTCGTAGTCGTTGCGGTCGACATATTCGGCGTAGGCCGCGTCGAGCACGAGCAGCACATGCGGCGGCAGGCCGCGGTGCAGGCGCTTGACCTCGTCGAACGGGATGTAGGTGCCAGTCGGGTTGTTCGGGTTGGCGAGGAAGACGACCTTGGTCTTCTCCGTCACCGCGGCGAGCAGGTGATCGACATTGGCGGTGTAATCCGTCTCCGGCGCGACGACGGGCTTGGCGCCCGCGCCGATCGTGGCGATCGGATAGACGAGGAAGCCGTGCGTGGCGTGGACCGCCTCGTCGCCGTCCTTGAGATAGGCGCGCGCGATCAAATTGAGGATGTCGTCGGAGCCGGCGCCGCAGACGATGCGCGCGGGGTCGAGGCCGAAGGCCCAGAGGTGTCTCGTTCGACGAGAGCTTGAACACCTTGGCGACGCCGGGCGCGCTGCTCTTGCCCGGCACGTAAGGGGAGATGTCGAGCACGCCGGGGCGTGGCTGGGGACGGCTGGTCATGGGCATTCCGGAGGTCGGGTCGTGATGCAAAGGTCATGGCCTGATCCGGAGATCAGGTCTTGGGCGCCACCGTATAGCGCCTTGCGTGGCTGCCGACGAGGGCCGCCGAGCGCACCGTGGCGCCGGCCTTGACCAGCGTCTTCTTGACCGCGTCGAGCGACATATCCCTGGGCAGCGTCACGAGGAGGGCCGCGCCGTCGAAGGCGCGGTCCGGCGCGGCAATGAAATCGGCGTCGGCGGTCAGGGCCTGTGCCGCATGGGCGCCCCAGCCCGAGACCCGCACGCTCCATACGGCGACGTCGGTCGCCATGGCGTCGGCGGCGACCCGCGACAGCACGAAGACCGGAAGCGCGGCCGGGTGGTCCGGCCGCTCGACGAACGGCAGGCGCGCGATGATCTTCGGCGCGGCGTCGAACTCGAGCGCGGTCCACCAAGCGCCGGCGCCGGCGACGGCCGTTGCCGGCACGAGGCCGAGATCGCCCTTGGATTGCGACACCGCCTGCACGACGCCCGAGGCGCCCATGTGCGGCACGAAGGGCACCGTGAAGCCGAAATGGAATCGCGCGGAATCGCGCATCAATGCGTCGCCGGCCGAGAGGTCGGAATGCACCGAGAACGGCGACTGGACATAAGTGAAGGTGGCGATGATGACGCGCCAGATGCTCTCGACCGTATCGAGGGGCAAAAGCCCGCGGTGGCGCTCGACCAGCCGGACCATCATTTCAGCCTCGCGCGCGGGCCGGAAGGCGGAGCCGGTCTCCTGGCTCTTCTTGGTCGCGATCAGCCGCCCGATGATCTCGCTGCGCTCGATCAGGAGGCGGTGCATGCCTTCGTCGATGCGGTCGATCTCCTTGCGCAGCTCGGCAAGGGAAGGGACGTCGGTCTGTTTGGGCGGCGGGGCGGACATGACCTATTGATAGGTAAGGCGGCCCGCAAAATCAAAGAAAACATCGCCGCGCCAAGGGTCTGTCCGACCGCCACGGCCGCCGGTCCGCGCCCCGGGGCCAGCGAGGCCTGGGCCGATCGCCCTCGATCTGTACGGCCGCGGCGCGTGCGTCATGTCGCTCAGTCGTGCACGCCAGACGCGCAGAATGCATTCGTCATTTCACAATTTACACGACGCGATTCTGCATATTGGGAGCACCATGGTAGCGACCTGCGGTAGCCGATAGCCGAAGAACGCGTCGATGAAAGAATAATTGGAACGACTCGCGCTCGGCCATTCTTTGCTGCGTGGAATGCCGGGATGGGGCCAATTTATCAATTTGTCCGCAATTGGGCAGGCGTGTGCGTGCGACAATAACAACCATCCGCTGTTGTGCTCTCCGTTCTAATCCGTTAAGCAGCAGCACGTTCGTGAGTGTCGGATGTCAAACACATCTGCGGTCTCGCAGATCGGCGCTGTGTCAGATTCGATACGGCCGCACGAAAACACCTTCCGTCAAACGCAAATCCGACACGCTCCGGCCGCGCTTCCCTATTTGGAAGTGGCCATCCATCTCGGGGGAGAAACGCTCAATCAGGAAATCAACGAGAGGATTGATCTGATGAGACTTGTAAAATGTGGTGTGACGGCTTTGGCATGTTCGGTCGCGATCGCGGCCGGCAGCGGCGCCGCGTCGGCGCGGCCGTCCCATCATCACCGGCATGCGCATGTCGCGCATCACCATGATGCGCAGAAGCATCGCCATCATCGCGCGGCCCGTGGGCCGTCGATGGACGAGACCATGGCTGCGGCCATGCCCGGGGCCAACTTCGGCGGTCCGGGCAGCATGCCGATGTACCAGCCGGTCGACGGCAGCGCCGGTCCGGCGTCCGTGCCGCATGGGCGTCATGCGCGGCGTGCGCGCGCGCACATTGCCAGCGAGCCGGCGCCTACGTTCGGGGGCGGCGGGAGTTCGCTCGTCGCCGAAGCGCGCCGCTATCTCGGCACCAATCCGACCGGCCGCCGCAGCCTCTGGTGCGGCGCGTTCATGGACAAGGTGCTGCGCGAGACCGGCCACAAGGGTGGCGGCAATCTCGCCAAGGGTTATCTGCACTACGGGCGCCGCGTGTCGGGTCCGCAGGTCGGAGCCATCGCGGTGATGGGCCGGCGCGGCGGCGGCCATGTCGGCGTCGTGTCCGGTGTCGACGCCAACGGCAACCCGATCATCGTCTCGGGCAACCACAACCACACGGTCGCGGAGTCTGTTTATCCGCGCGGCCGGATTATCGCCTATATCGAACCGAACAGCTGATCGGTGACGGAGTGCGCGTCCGCTCATCGAGCGGGCGCGCGCATCCGTGCGATTAACGTTGACGCGGCGACCTTCGCGTAAACCACTTCATTGTTAATTCGGATCGTTCGAATCCGACTAAAATTGCCGTGCTAATGCGGGAGCGCGCCGGATGTATTGCCGGCGCCCAGGGAAGTCCCGCCATGCGTTCACGGACACGGATCGCCTTCGCCGCCGTCATCCTCGCAGCATCATCGATCCCCGCGGCCGCGGTACCGATGCCGCGCGAGCGCCACTTGCCGGCGCAGCATAAGCCGCAGGCAAAACCGCAGATGAAGCAGCAGCACGCGGCCCGTGCCGCATCGACGCGACCGGCGGCCGAGCCTCCGCTGTTGTCGCAACTGTCGCTGTCGGCGCGCACCACTTCGGCCACGCCGGCGCTGGTCGCGGAAGCGCGCAAATACATGGGCACCAATCCGACCGACCGGAAGCGGCTGTGGTGCGCCACTTTCATGAACCTCGTGCTCGCCAAGCTCGGCTATGCCGGCACCAACTCCGACGCGGCGAAGTCTTTCGCATATTATGGCCGCCGCATCTCCGAGCCGAAGGTCGGCGCCATCGCGGTGCTCACGCGCGGTCGGCGTGGCGGGCATGTCGGGGTCGTGTCCGGCATCGACTCGAGCGGCAATCCGATCATCATTTCCGGCAATCACAACAGGTTGGTCGGCGAAGCGGTCTATGCGCGCGCGCGGGTGATCGCTTACGTGATGCCGACCGAGCAGGGTGCCGGAACGCGCATCGCGTCGAGCGGTCCGGTCAGCCTGCCGGCCGCGGATTCCGGCCTCGACAGTCCGATCACCGAGCTCATCGCCGCCATCGAAGCCGAGCAGGCGCGTGCCGAGAAGCCCGCCGTGCGGCAGGAGCCGCGCGTTGCGGCGCGACCGTCGCAACCCGCACCGCCGCCCGTGCCGCATCGCACGGTGCAGCAGATGCCGGAGCAGCCGCGTCAGGCGCCGGGTGCGCAGCGCGGCGTCGGCAATCCGTTCTCCGAATTGATGGGGACGATCGAAGGCGGCAAGCGCCGCGCGTTATAGCAGACGCTCGGCGCGGATCGCATTGCCGATCTTGACGTCGCCGGCGCCGATCACCTCGGCATAGACGCCGCAATCCATGTGATCGAAGGTCCGCATCAGCGTCGGCGGAATCTCCATGTCGCGAATTCCGGTTTGCGGATCGACATTGGTCGCCGCGCAGCGAACGATGCGCTTCACGACCTTCAGCCGCGCAGTCCCGGCCATGATGTCCTGGTTCATGAGGTTGAACTCGTGCCAGGCCGGCCAGCCCGCCACGTAGAGATTGGCCCGGAAGCGCAACGGATCGACCGGCGCGCCCACCGCGGACTCGACCGCCGCGACCGATGCGAGGTTGATGATCGATACGACTTTCTTCGCCACGTCCGAGAACGAGTGGCCTTCGCCGGCGAGGACCTTCGGCGGGCCCTTGAGTTCGTCGGCGCAGAAGGTTGCCATGAAGGCCTCGATTGAGGCGCGCCCTTCGGCCGTGCGCAGGTCGCCGCGCGCTGCCGCGCGGCCACCGTGGTGGATCGACAGTGTATGGCTCGCCTCGTCATAATCTGTTTTCAGGGCGGCCAGCCGCTCGTTCCGCATCAGCATCAGGAAGCGCTGCTTCGGGAAGTAGGCCGGATGCGCCGGGTCGAAGCCGGTCGGCCCATTCTCGACGGCATAGGCCCGGTCGGCGGGGAGGGTGGCGCCGACCGCCAAGGTCACTTGCGGCAGCGCCTGCGGCGACAGGCCCTTAACGGGGTAGCGATAGATCGACTGGATCGTGCCTTCGGCCATGGGACTTTCGGGGCTTGCTGGGGGGCGGAAAAACGCCTCGTCCCTGACCTATCTCAAGCGAGAAGCCTCTTCAAACCCGCATAAGCCTTCCCACATAATGGAGCGAGGCGGGCCGCCCAGGATGGGGACCCGCGGCAACGGCGCCTTAGGGGCCGAAGGAGTTCAAAGACATGAATTTCGAGAAGTACACCGACCGTGCCCGCGGTTTCGTGCAGTCCGCCCAGTCGCTGGCGATGCGCGAGGGCCACCAGCAGTTCGCACCCGAACATCTTCTGAAGGTCCTGCTCGACGATCCGGAAGGCTTGGCCGCGGGCCTGATCGACCGTTCCGGCGGGAATTCCCGCCAGGCCCTACAGCAGACCGAAGCCGCCCTCGCCAAGCGTCCGAAAGTGTCCGGCGGCGGCGCCGGCCAGGTCTATCTCGATCCCGCTTTGGCGCGGGTCTTCGACGCCGCCGAGAAGGCGGGCGAGAAGGCCGGCGACAGTTTTGTCACGGTCGAGCGGCTTCTGCTCGCCCTGGCGCTGGAGAAGGACAGCGATGCCGGCAAGATCCTGAAAGCCGCCGGTGTGACCGCGCAGAACCTCAACACCGCGATCAATGCGCTGCGGAAGGGCCGCACGGCGGACTCGGCCTCGGCCGAGAACGCCTATGACGCGCTGAAGAAATACGCGCGCGACCTGACGCAGGTGGCGCGCGACGGCAAGCTCGATCCGGTCATCGGTCGCGACGAGGAGATCCGCCGCACCATTCAGGTGCTCTCGCGCCGGACCAAGAACAACCCGGTGCTGATCGGTGAGCCCGGCGTCGGCAAGACCGCGATCGTCGAGGGCCTCGCGCTGCGCATCGTCAACGGCGACGTGCCGGAGAGCTTGAACGACAAGAAGCTGCTGGCGCTCGACCTGGGCGCGCTGATCGCCGGTGCGAAATATCGCGGCGAGTTCGAGGAGCGGCTCAAGGCCGTGCTCAACGAGGTGACCGCGGCCGAAGGCGGCATCATCCTGTTCATCGACGAGATGCACACCTTGGTCGGCGCTGGCAAGGCAGACGGCGCGATGGACGCGTCGAACCTGCTGAAGCCCGCGCTGGCGCGCGGCGAATTGCACTGCATCGGCGCGACCACGCTCGACGAGTACAAGAAGCACGTCGAGAAGGACGCCGCTTTGGCGCGGCGCTTCCAGCCGGTGTTCGTCTCCGAGCCGTCGGTCGAGGACACGATCTCGATCCTGCGCGGCCTCAAGGACAAGTACGAACAGCACCACGGCGTGCGCATCGCGGACTCGGCGATCGTCGCCGCGGCGACGTTGTCGAACCGCTACATCACCGACCGCTTCCTGCCCGACAAGGCGATCGACCTCGTCGACGAGGCTTCCGCGCGGCTGAAGATGCAGGTCGATTCAAAGCCGGAAGAGCTCGACTCCATCGACCGCGAGATCGTGCGGCGCAAGATCGAGCAGGAGGCGCTCAAGAAGGAGAGCGATCCGGGCTCGAAGGATCGGCTCAAGAATATCGAGGCGGAGCTGGTCGACCTTGAGAAGAAATCCGCCGACCTGACCAGTCGCTGGAAAGCGGAAAAGG
>Ga0310810_10010276_pt1 | contig 10889 bp, 11 predicted proteins | sample NCmetagenome_FD_207641 | JGI IMG/M metagenome (GOLD analysis project Ga0310810, IMG submission 207641) | Soil microbial communities from experimental microcosm in Duke University, North Carolina, United States - NC | ecosystem: Engineered > Artificial ecosystem > Soil microcosm > Unclassified ... | reverse complement strand
TGACGGTGACCGAACCCGTCGAGGGAAACGCGCCGATGGTCATCAATCCGACAACGTTTGGCGGCACGCGGCACCTGTCCGCAGCACAGTTGGTCTACGACCAACGCGACTCGGTTGCGCTCGTCGCGGGCCAGGACGGCCGCTTTACCGTCTTCGCCTGGTCGCCGTGCATCGAGATGGTGCACGCTCATCGCATCGAGACGTTGTTGCTGTAGAGTTCCCGCTTAAGACTAGAGCCTTCCCCGAGCCTTGAGCCCTGAGCCTTAGGCCCCACTTCGCGGAGGACGATATGAACAATCGCGATTCACAAGGGTTGGACCGCCGCGGATTTCTAAAGCTCGGTGTTGGAGCCGGAGCGGCGATCGGCGTGAGCATCGGCAACGCGTTCGCACAGGAGCGCGCCGCCTGGGAGGCGCGCCCCGCGAACCCGGCGTCGGTTCGTCCCGTCTCGATCGACATGCATACGCATTGGGCGCCCGAGCGCTACACACAGGCTCAGGTCGAAATGGGACGCCCTGCGCCGGCCAACCCCTTTCCTCTGGATTTCGATCTCGACAAACGCGTGAAGTGGATGAACGAGCACGGGGTGCAGATGCACGTCCTGACGCTCTCCGGCGGGATGCCGTGGCAATGGGCGACGCCGGAACAAGGCGTCCGCCTCGCGCAGATCGTCAACGACGCGGCAATCGAAGCGCACACCGCCCATCCGGATCGCTTTGTGGCCGGCATCGCGATGCCCGTCAAAGATCCGCAGATGGCGTTGAAGGAATTGAACCGCGTCGCGGGCAAGCCCGGCATGCGGGCCGTGCACCTGCCGAATTCGATGGAACAGCGCGACTACCTGTTCGAACCCGCGTTTGAGCCGATCTTGGCGCGCTGCCAGGAACTCGGTTATCCGCTGCTGTTCCATCCACTGGATGGCGAAGCGAACTTTTACAGCCAGCGTCTGGTCGGCCCGCCCAGCGTTACCAACTGGCTCGGCTTCACTTTTGAACACGCGACCACGGCGCTCAAATTCATTACCACGGGAACCCTCGACAAATTCCCGCGACTCGAGATTGTGTTGCCACACGGCGGAGGCGCGTTCCCGTTCATCTTCGCGCGAGTCGAGCACGGCTTCTATCACATGGGCTCGACGCAGTTGAAGACGGATCGTCCGTTCCGCGACTACCTTCGGCGATTCCACTACGACTATCTCAATTACTACCCCGAAGCGTTGCGCTTTCTGATCGGTGAGGTCGGGTCGGACCGCATCGTCATTGGCACGGATCTATTCGCCGCGAAGGACATCGAATATCCGAACTCGTTCGTGGAGCAGCTGAAACTCCCGGCCGCCGACCTGGATCGCATCTTGAGAGGAAACGCGAAGCGGCTTCTGCAGCTGTAAACCAGGCAGCCGACGCAGCGACAAACAATTGGGAGCTGGGCACGGCGCGTCGAGATGGCGAGTAGGTCCATCGCCGTTGTTTTCAGGTTTTCAATCGGCACAGTGATTGCCATCATCGGGCCCGATGGCTCCTATGTCGGTCTCGAAATGGTCGATTGTCCTCCCAGTTCTTCTTCTGACGGTCAACGCGTGTCACAAGCGTCCGCCGGCGATCGCGTCGACGCATCCACCGGCAACAATCACAAGGCCTGTTCCGCCACCGTCGCCGCGCTCTTCGAACACGGCCGCTGCCGGGTCAGAGGCAACGACCCTTACCGAGTCACAACTGTTCGAGCGCATGACGCTGGAGCAACTTAACGCGTCGCAGCCCCTCAACGACGTCTTCTTCGACTACGGCCTGAACATCCTGCGCGACGACGCCCGCCAGGTCCTCCACGAAGACGCGCAATGGCTGTCGAAATGGCCGCAGACAAAGATTCGCATCGACGGACACTGCGACGAGCGCGGGACGGCGGAATACAACCTCGCGCTTGGCGATCGGCGGGCGGTCACGGTTCGAGACTATCTAATGAGCCTGGGAATCAGCCCCGATCGAATTCAGACGGTGAGTTTGGGCAGAGAGTCGCCTTTCTGCACGTCGACGGGCGAATCGTGCTGGGCGCAGAACCGACGCGGCCACTTCGTAATCACCGCGAAATAAGCGGCGCGTTTCCATTCGGGAACGTACCTCGAGAGGAAGCGCGAAGCGACTTTCTACGTCTGTAGTCAGACGTTAGGAAGGCTTCGCGGATTATGCTCCGATCTGTGCAGTCCACTAGGATCACGACATGGATCGAAGCGCCGACCTCTCAACCGAGTTGTCCCGTCTGTCGCCCCGACGCGGCAGCTTTCCCTGGCCGAATCATGAATACGTACGGGGTTGGGGCGTGTTCGGACTACCCTTCGACAGCGGACACGTCCTGGCGCTGCGGGTGTTTCCGGACAACGACTTTGCGCCGTATTCCACCATTTGGCACAGGACTCCAAATGGCTCGTGGTCGATTTTCGCTGATGCCCCCCGCCTCGACATCGCCTGCCCGCGGTATTACGGTCCAGCCTGTGGTGTCACCGCGCACGCTCACATCGACGTCAAGTGGCTGGGACCAATGTCTCTCCAGATCACAATGAAATCGCCGAGGCTTGATTGGAACGTGGAGGCAACCGAGACGACGCTCCTCCGCATCCTGAACCGAATCAGTCCTCATCTGCCTTTGTGGACCTGGAGATCGGATTTACTGGTGCACGCTCGCGAGTTCATGGCGAAATCGTTGCTCGGTATGGGATCGATTCGCATGCGGGGCGTGATGCCAAGCGGCCACGTTGGCACCTTGATGCCTGAGCGCATGTATTTCATCGAATCGTCAACGGCGACACTCGACGACGTGAATCTTGGTCGACCCGCGCACCTCAACGAACCGCCGGTGATCGGGAATGTCACTCTCCCGTGTCGTGGAGTACTCGCCGTCGGGCAAGCCGCCTGGAAAATTCGCGACGCCGCGGAATACGAGCGAACCCGAGCTGAGACCGAATGAGGCACCACCAGTCCCCCCCCCCGCGCCCCGTCCCTAGCTATAATTCGCACACTCTTCCGGGGGTGAAATGAGATACCAGCATTTTCGCGTCGTTGGAGCGATTGCCCTTTCACTCCAAATCTCGGCGACGATCTCCGCGCACCACTCGTTTTCGGCGCAGTATGACTCCTCGAAGCCGGTTGAAATGAAAGGGACCGTCACCAAGGTGGAGTGGACGAACCCGCACGCCCGCGTCTACATCGACGTGCGGGACGACAAGGGGCAGACTGCCAACTGGAATTTCGAGATGGCGAGCCCGAATATTCTCGTCCGCAACGGATGGAAGCAAAACACGGTCAAGATCGGCGATCAGATTACGGTCAGCGGTTACCTCGCGCGAAGAGGTGACCGGATGGCCATCGCGGGAGCCGTGGCTGACGCCAACGGCAAGCCAATCTTCGATTCAAATCCGGATATTGCTCGTTGACGGAGGCGGGTATGCGCAGACATCCCTTCCGCATCGGTGTGGTCATCGCTGTCGTATACGTTGCGTCGATTGGCGCGCAGATCACCGTGCCGTCAACGCCACCGCCACAAACGCGCGCGGGCGGCAGTATCACGGCGAAGGCGCCCACTGGCCCGACGCCGCGAAAGCCGAACGGCCAACCGGATCTCACAGGTGTGTGGCTGCGGCGCGCTGGCATCGTCAACATCGAGCAGTTGCTGCCCAAGGGAGAAACGCTGCCGTTCCGTCCTGAGACGCTCAAGCGAATGAGCCAGCTCAAGTCGCAGGACGATCCGCAGCTGAAATGCCTTCCCGTCGCGACGCCGCGGTCCGAGCCCTATCCGTTCCGGATTGTCGAAACGCCCACGCACATCTTCATCGTCATGGAAGCCGTACATGGGTACCGACAGGTGTTCATGGACGGTCGGACGCACCCGACTGGCGACGACCTGCAGCTTTCGTGGCAGGGGCACTCGATTGGTCACTGGGAAGGCAATACGCTCGTCGTCGACACCGTGGGATTCAACGACCTGACGTGGTTCGACAACTGGGGTCATGTGCACAGCGACAAGATGCATGTCGTCGAGCGATTCACGCGCGTCGACCTGGGACATCTCAACGCGTCCATGCTGGTCGATGATCCTGGCGCCTACTCGCGGCCGTTCACGCTCAACTACACGGCCGAATTGATGCCGAACGCCGAGCTGATGGAATACATCTGCGACAACGAGCAGGACGCGCCCAACATCGACGCGCCTGCAGATGCGGCGATTGATGCCGAGAAGCTGCTCAAACAAGGGAATAGCCGCTAGCCAGCGCCTCAGCCACACGCTTCTTTGAAGGGCCGAAGATCGGCATCGACGGACATGTCGCCGTTGACTTCCACCGGAAACCAGAAAACCGCGTCGTTGCAGTCGCCGGCCCCGAGCCGGCCGCTGCCTCGCGGGATGCGGCAGAGGATGTAACGCCCGTCGGCATCGGTATCCGTGTACGCATCGAACCCGCTCGACCCGTCAATCGAGTAGAGGACGCGCGTATGTGGCAACGGTCGGCGCCCGTCAGCGGTGCTTTCGTACACGATCCCCGACAACGTCGGCGAGTCGTACCTGAAACCCGGGGAACCTGATCGAACGACCTCGATGTCGCGCTGGGTGTCCGCTGAGGGCATCGACACGTTGGCGGGGCACGGTTGGTGGAGGCCCAGTTCGAGCATCGGCCAATCAGGCATCCATGTGAGCCGAACGATCGGCGCCGCGACCAATCCAGGGATGACGTAACGACCGCTTGCGTCGACGCCGATCTGACCGCCGTAGTGACTTCCGATCCAAAAGAAGATGTGTCCTCCTGAAACCGCTTGCGATCCTTGCGGCGTTGTCTCGAATACGGTCCCTGAAAGTTGGAAGCCGGCGGGTACGGGCGTGGACACAGAGGGCGCAGCGAGTGACGACGGAACCGGCGACGGTGACGAAGATTGACCGGACCCGTCGTCAGAACCGCCGCACGCACCAATTAACGTCAGGCTGATGACCAGAGCCTGAAGCCTCAAGCCTTCCATGAGCCCTCCGCCTCGAGCCCTGAGCCCTACTTCTGTCCAGGCTTGCCGTTGATCTGGTCCGCCAGGTCGACGGGATCGAGATTTCCCTCGTGACACGCGAATTCCCAGAACTCATCATCAGCCATGCGCCGCTCCGGAATGCGGAGCGTCCACGGACGCGTGAACACGTTGGGATCGGTGATGGTCGCTTCGTAGGTCAACGTGTTCGCGTCGACGAAGATGAATCGCTCGACGATGTGGGCGTTGTCGCTGTAGAAGTCACCGACGACGTCGAGGCGTGACTTCGCGTTCAGATTGGTCGTATCGACGATCAGTGTGTTCCCCTCCCAGCGGCCCCGTCCATCGCCCATCCATAGCTTCACGTTCGACGCGGGGTGCGGCCGGTTGTCCAGCGGGATCACACGGTAGGTGTGGTACTCGTCCCAGACGAAGACGACACTGCCCGGCGGCTGGATGATCCGGAAGGTCGGGAAGTAATAGAGACGAGGAATACCCGGCACGAGGCAACGGGTCTGCGTGTCGACGTGCTCGGGCCTCGTCGGATTTTCGTACGACGCCTCGAGGTTCTTCCGCAACGCCGCGGCCCACGGCTGATACGGGATATGACCGTCGGGAGGATCGATGACGAAGCTCGGGTTGCGCTTGATCACGCCGGAAATACGCTGGTCGAACTCCTGCGCGCTGCTCAAGGCGGGATCGAGCGAATGGGTTCCGCCGCTCACAGGACGCCACGCGCCTTCCACATTCGGCTGGCCATCGACCGTCTTCGCTGGCGGCCAGGGCCTGGCAGTCGGCTGCCGGTTCTCGCCCTGGCCGGACAAGGAGGCCGAGAGCAACACGAGGAGTGTCATCGTCGCGCCGTGCATCCGCATGAGCGTTATGCTAATGCGCTTAATGCCCAAAGCTCAAAGCGCAATGCGGAATGCTCATTGCCATGAGCCGCGGCCGTCCACCGTACGCCTGCAGTAGCAAGGAGCGCATCATGAAACTTGCCTGTTCCCTGGCTATCGTCGCGCTGTTGTCCGTGGCGGTCGCGTCGCAGGCGCCGCGTCCGCATCCGGTCGTGAGCGAGGCGCAGTACGAGACGTGGCAGACGCAGCTATCGAACTGGGGACGCTGGGGTCCCGACGATCAGCTGGGAACGCTGAATCTAATTACGCCGGCCAAACGCAAGGCTGCGCTCGCGCTCGTGAAGGAAGGCGTGCCGGTGTCGCTCTCGACAAATACCTTTTTCAAGAAAGAGGAGGACGTCCCGTGCCCGGCCGAATGGGCGATGCTGACCGCGACGGACACGGGCGCCACCGATCGCGTGGCGTATCCCTGCATCCATGGCGCATCCGCAACGCACCTCGACTCGCTCGCGCACACGTTCTTCCGCGGAAAGATGTGGAACGGGTATGACGCAACGAAGCTGGTGACGAAGGAAAAGGGTGCCGAAAAGAATTCCATTCTCCCGATGAAGACCGGGATCGTCACCCGCGCCGTGCTGTACGACATCGCGCGGCTGAAGGGAGTCCCCTATCTCGCGCCCGGCGATCGCATCTTTCCTGACGACATGGAAGCGTGGGAAAAGAAAGTCGGCGTCAAGGCCGGGCCGGGAGACGCGATCGTGCTTCGCTGGGGCCGGTACGGCCGACGGGCGAAGCTCGGACCTGACGATGGCGCCGCGGGATTCGATAATTCGATTCTGCCGTGGCTGAAACAACGCGACATCGCGATGATCGTCTGGGAAACCGCCGGCTATTCGCCGCAGCCACAAGGCGACTTATTCAGAAACGCCGTCCATAACTTCGTTCAGGCGATTCTCGGGATTCACATTCTCGATCGCGCCGACCTGGAGGCGTTGAGCGAAGCAACGGCATCACGAAACCGCTGGGAATTCATGCTGACCGTCACGCCGCTGGCATTGCCCAACGCGACCGGATCCCCAGTCAATCCGATCGCGATGTTCTGAGCGGGAGGCTGAATGAGATTCAAGCACGTAACACCATTGATCATCGCGATGCTGATTGGTGCGGCGACAATCGCCCACGCGCAGGTACCTCCGCAGATCGCCAAGCAGCTCGTGGCGATTGGACGTGGTGTGTGTGCGGCCGAGACTGCGCAGCTCTATCAACCACTGCACTCCAGGCCTCCGTACCACGGCGTCTCGATTACGCGCGACATTTCAACCGGACCGGATCCCAAAAACGTGGTCGACGTGTTCACCGCTGAACAGGGTGGCGGCTCGCGACCAGTCCTGATCTACGTTCCCGGCGGACCCGGGAACAGGCGACTGGAGGTTCCCAACGGCGATGTCTTCTACGACAACATCCCGCTGTGGGCGGTCAAGCATGGCATGGTCGGCGTCCTCATGCAGCGTCGTCCCGGAAACGCGTGGGACGATCCTGCGAAGGACATCGCGAAGGTTGTTCAGTGGGTGGATCAGAATGTCGCACGCTACCAGGGCGACCCGGGGCGAGTATTTCTGTGGGCCCAGTCCGCGGGAAACGTGCCGACAGGTACGTATGTCGGCCATCCCGAGTTCTACGGTCCGAAGGGTATCGGCCTCAAAGGCGTGATTTTCATGTCGCCGGCCACGTTCAATATCCTTCCGGCCACGCCGCCACGGACAGGTCCAAACCCGCCGTGCGGACCGAGGGCTGACTCCCTCACCCCAGCGCCACGAGCGCCTGCCGCTGGAGCCGCACCGTCCGCGGCGCCGGATGCGGCCACGCAATTGGCGCGTTCGAATCTGACGGGCCTCATTAACTCAAAGGTGCCTTTCCTCGTCTCGACCGCGGAACTCGATCCGCCCGGGATCGTCGCCTTTGCCGAGACACTGAAAGATCAACTCTGCAAGGCAGGGCACTGCCCGACGTACGTGGTGTTCAAGGATCACAGCCACATTTCCGAAGTGATGTCACCCAATACGGCGGACGAGAGCGTGACCGGCCCGATCCTGAAGTGGATCAAGGACGCCAAGTAACGTCGATCACGAATTTATCCGTGCGTTTGTGTCTCCGTGGTTCGTGATCGCAATTAAGACGTTCGACCGCTCACCGGCCTGAATTTGTGAATCCGTTTGCCGCGGTTCTCGGCAATGTAGACGTTGCCCTTCGAATCGACGGCAATGCCGTGAGGCTGATTGAACTGTCCCGGGAAACTGCCAGGTCGTCCAAAGCTCGACACCTTTTGCCCGGTCTGCCGGTCGATGACGTCGACCTCAGAGTTGTTCTGATTGATGACGAAGATCAGACGTTGAGCGGGGTCGGGAGAGAAATCGATCGCGACCGCTGAACCGCCGCTCTGCGTCAGCTTTCCATCCGCGGGCGGTGTCACAGGAGTCCAGGGAACCTCGATGTTCCTCTTGAAGGTTCCCATCTTGTCGTAGACCTGGATTCGCGAACCGTTGCGATTGCAGACGTAGACCTGACCGTCTTTCGACATGGTCAAGCAGTGGACGACCTCCATGTCTGCTGGTTGCCATTGCCTCAGGAATTTCCCGGTGCGATCCATGACGGCCACCCGGCGATTGCCACCTGCTCCTTCGCCGTCGGACACATAGACATCGCCGTTCTGCCGATCGACGAAGATGCTCGACGGCATGTAGAACGCCGCGGCATTCGAGTTGAGCGGCTTGCCCTTCGCGGTCCCGTCGGATGAATCGAACACGCCCTTCTTGCCGATCGTGAGCAACAGCTTGCTGCCGTCGTGCGAATACTTCTGCACCATGCCTGATGGTGACGCGGCGACCCAGACGTTCCCCTCGGCATCGAAGTGACACGAATGGAGACGCGGATCGATGACTTTCAGATCGCCCCATGAATTGACCACGTTGCCCGCTGGATCGAATTCGATGAGCGGCGGAGCCAGGCGTGCGGCGTTCAGATCGCCCTCGTTCACATCCTGACGATTCAGAATCAGGACGTGATCCTGGGCGTCGACGCACACTCCACCAAGTCCGCCAAGCGCCCACCGATTCGGCAGGGGCTTTGGCCAGGAGAGATCTGCCTCGTACTGCACTGCGCCCGTTTGCGCGTGCAGAGAAGCAGCGCCCTCATACGGCCCGAACTTCAGGGTGGCACCCGCAAACACCGCGATGGCCGTGGCGGCGCACACAACGACAAACGCACGGATCTTCGTATTCATTGGAGCGTCCCTTTCAGCTCTCGATAGATTCGCCGAAGAACGACTTCCCGTTGTCCCATGAATGCATACAGCTTGGAGTACTGATCGAGTTTGACCGCCGCGACGGCCTGGTCTTCGGTTGCGCCGCGCGCAATCTCATTCTGAATTCCGTCGCGGGCATCCACCAGGATCTGCCGCGCGCGATCGAGCGCCGCACGCGTCTGCTTCGGATCATCGGGGATGGGGCCGTGCCCCGGGATGAAGATGTCGGCATCGAGTGCTTTCAACGCGTCCAGCGCCTTCACCCACGACACGCCGTAGCCGCCCGCCATGTTCGGAAACTCTTCGTTGAAGAACACCTCGCTCAGGTAGGCGATCCGATCCTGCGGGACGAACAGCACGCTGTCGCCCTTGGTGTGCGCGCTGCCGAAATGGAGGACCTGGATTTCCTTGCCGCCGAGATAAAACGTCATGCGATCGCGATAGGTCGCGTTCGGCATGCGCAGCCGCTGCACATCGGCCGGAACGTTCCCGCGCCGCATCTGGTCGATGAGCCCGGCGCGGTAGTTTTCATGGGCAATCTTGAAGACATCCGCGTAGACCGCACTGCCGCCGTTGAACGGATCGTGGAACGGAGACGACACGAGATAGCGGACCGGCTGTTTGATCGCGTCGGCAATTGCCTGTCGCTCCGCGCGTGCGATCGCGTCGGTGTCGAGCGCGTCAAACACCAGCACACCTTCGTTTGTGGCGACCACCCCGCTGTTAAAGAGCCGGCCTTCGTTGTTCGTCGTGTAGACGTAGTGACCGGGTATGACCTGACGCAAGCTTCCGGTTCTCGCTGCGCTACCGGCCCCGGGCGTCTGTGTCTGCGCGCTGATACCGCCGCAGAGCGCGACGACGATCAGGAAGAGCATCGCGGGCGTGAGCGTCTCTTTTCTTGTCATAGAACCATCTGCAGCGGGCCGGAGTATAGCGCGCATTCGGGGAAACCGGCGGGAGGCGAGTTGCGGGGGAAGGTACGTCAGTTCGTGTTCGCCGACGATTCCGGCTGCCAGTTGACAATGACGGTCAATGGCGGCCTTTCAGCCGCTGTGGGCACCAAGGCGAGAATGCGCTGGCCGTCTGGCGTGACGTCGTAGCTGTACGGCCGCCTCCAACGCGCGAACGAGCGCGACGACATCCAGATCGGGTTCCGATGTCGCGACGGATAAGGTCACCCCCGGTTCGCCTATTTCGTCGGCACTACGCGTTTCAACAATGCGTCGAAGTGCTCCACGACGACCAGCTGCGGCGGCGGGGCGTTTAACGCGTTCCCCGGTTTGAGGACGAGGAACCGCTGTCCATCCGGTGACACGTCGTAACTCCTACCAGGATTACCTGACAGCGTGGTCAACGAACCGGCTTTCAGCAGCATCGTCGGCGGGGTCACCACCCATGAAGAACGGCCCTCGACGCCGACGCGCATCAGGGCATTGGCTGGCGACACGTAGAACAACTCCCGTCCATCCCGGGACCAAAGGGGCTGTGTCCCACCGCCGCTTGAGACCTGCCAGCGTCCGCTGGTCACGTCCGGATACGGCCGCACGTAAATTTCCAACTGTCCCGAGTCGTTTGCTTCGTACGCCAGCCATCGGCCGTCAGGTGACACGATGCCGTTCCGCTCGGCCGCCGGAGTTTGCACGAGCGGCGTGATGGTGTGAGTGCCCGTCAGAGTGACCTGCAGCACGTCGGGGCCAGTCTGCGGCGTCGTCTCCGTAAAGATGAGCCGCGCACCATTGG
>Ga0310810_10010275_pt1 | contig 10889 bp, 7 predicted proteins | sample NCmetagenome_FD_207641 | JGI IMG/M metagenome (GOLD analysis project Ga0310810, IMG submission 207641) | Soil microbial communities from experimental microcosm in Duke University, North Carolina, United States - NC | ecosystem: Engineered > Artificial ecosystem > Soil microcosm > Unclassified ... | reverse complement strand
GTGAGCTGGTACGCCGGACGGTGGGGATTGCGGGGTGATTACCGATTTATCGCGTTGAAATCTAAAGAGGACGCACCGGCGTTCTTCGGGCAGGAGACCCGGTACGGGCATCGAGTTTACGGCGGGGTGCTGTTGAACGTTGGACGGTGACGTCGATTCCGGTACTCCCCCTTCGACTATGCACGTGGAGGACGAGAGATTCATGGCTAAACGGATGTTGGTGATGCTCACCCTGACGCTGCTGTTCGTCGGGGCCCTGGGCTTCGTGAAGTTCAAGCAGATCCAGACAGCCATCGCCCAGGGGGCGGCCTATCAGCCGCCCCCCGAAGCTGTGACGACCATCATCGCCGCACAGGAGCAATGGCCATCGGCGATCAATGCCATCGGCACGCTGGCGGCGGTGCGCGGCGTGACCGTCAGCGCGGACCTGCCGGGGATCGTCGATCAGATCCAGTTCGAGTCCGGCGACTGGGTTCGCGAGGGTCAAACGCTCGCGATCCTCGACACGCGACAGGAGCAGGCGCAGATGGCGGCGGCCGAGGCGCAGCGCGTGCTGGCGCGGCTCAATTTCAATCGCATGCAGGAGCTGCTCGATCAACGGGTCATTTCCAGGGCTGAATACGACAGCGCGACGGCACAATCGCGCGAGACCGAAGCACGCGTCGGCGAAATCCGCGCTGCCATCGAGCGCAAGACGATTCGGGCTCCGTTTTCGGGGATGCTCGGGATCCGGCAGGTCAACAAAGGGCAGTACCTGGCCGGCGGCGACCCGCTCGTCACGTTGCAGTCGCTGAATCCGATCTACGTGAACGTGGGCGTGCCGCAGCAGGCGATCGGTCAGGTCCGTGTTGGCCGCGCTCTCCGAATCACCACCGAAAACCTCGGCAACGCCGCCTTCGACGGGCGTGTGACGGCGATCGACTCGGTGGTCGATGAGAAGACCCGCAATATCCAGGTGCAAGCGACGCTCGCCAACCCTGACGGCAAGCTCCGGCCCGGCATGTTCGTTCAGACAGAGATGAGCCTCGGCGCGAATCAAGCGGTGATTGCGCTGCCCGCATCGGCCATCAGTTACGCGCCCTACGGCGATTCAGTGTTCGTCGTCTCGGACATGAAGGACGACAAGGGCCGCACCTACCGCGGGGTACGTCAACAGATTGTCAAGGTTGGACCTGCGCGCGGCGATCAGATTGCCGTGCTCTCGGGAATCAAGGCCGGCGAAGAGGTCGTGACCTCCGGGCTGTTCAAGCTTCGGAATGGCGCCGCGGTCCAGGTGGACAACAAGGTGAAGCCGGGCAACAACTCCGCCCCGAAACCGGAGAACAGCTAATGAAGTTCACGGATCTGTTCGTCAAGCGGCCGGTTCTGGCCATCGTCGTCAACCTCGTGATTCTGATTGCGGGGCTGCAGTCGATCCGAGCGCTCAGCGTGCGCCAGTACCCGCGCAGCGACATCGCCGTCGTGAAAGTGACGACGGCTTATGTCGGCGCGAACGCGGATTTGGTCCGCGGGTTCATCACGACGCCGCTCGAACGCGTCATCGCGAGCGCCGACGGCATCGACTACATGGAGTCGTCCAGCGCGCAGGCGGTCAGCACGATTACGGTGCACCTGAAGCTGAATTACGACACCAACGCGGCGCTGACGCAGATCCAGGCGAAGGTCGCGCAGGTGCGCAATGACCTGCCGCCAGAGGCGGAAGCGCCGATCATCGAGCTCGAGACGGCCGAGAACCAGTTCGCCTCGATGTATCTCGGCTTCTCTTCGTCCGACCTCGATCAGACGCAGATCACCGACTACCTCACACGTGTCGTGCAGCCAAAGCTGAGCGCCATCAGTGGCGTCCAGCGTGCCGACATTCTCGGCAATCGAACCTTCGCGATGCGGATCTGGTTGAAACCGGATCAGATGGCCGCGCACGGGATTTCGCCGGCTGCGGTCCGTGATGCTCTCGCGCGCAACAACTATCTGTCCGCGCTCGGCCGCACGAAAGGCTCGATGGTATCGGTGAACCTCGTCGCCAACACGGACCTCCGGACGGCGGAGGAATTCCGTCAGCTCGTGGTCAAGGAACAGAACGGTGTCGTCGTCCGCCTCGGCGACATCGCTGACGTCGTGCTCGGATCGGAGAACTACGACACGGACGTCAAATTCAATGGCGAGACCGCCGTATTCGTGGGCATATGGGTGCTCCCGACCGCGAATTCCCTCGACGTCATTGAAAAGGTGCGCGACGCCCTCCCGGGCATTCAGGCGCAATTGCCCGTAGGAATGAAAGCCGGCGTTCCCTACGACGCGACCGGGTACATCAAGGACGCGATCCACGAAGTGCTGAGGACGCTCACGGAGACACTGCTGATCGTCGTCCTCGTGATCTTCCTGTTCCTGGGTTCGTTCCGATCGGTCGTCATTCCCGTCGTCGCGATTCCCGTATCGCTCGTGGGCGCAGTGTTCCTGATGCTAATCGCCGGCTTCACGATCAACCTGCTGACACTGCTTGCAATCGTGCTTTCGGTCGGCCTCGTCGTCGACGATGCGATCGTGATGGTCGAAAACGTTGAGCGGCACATCCACAGCGGCAAACGGCCGCACCAGGCGGCGCTCGAAGCGGCACGGGAGTTGGTCGGACCGATCATCGCGATGACGATTACGCTCGCCGCGGTGTATGCACCGATCGGCATTCAGGGCGGCCTGACCGGCACACTCTTCCGTGAGTTTGCGTTCACGCTCGCCGGCGCTGTCATCGTGTCCGGCATCGTCGCGCTCACGTTGTCGCCTATGATGGGCGCCAAGCTGCTGAAGCCGGCAGTCACCGAGCGCGGATTCGCAGCATGGATCAACCGCCGGTTCGAAAACGTACGGAACGGGTATACACGCGCGCTCGCGTCGACGCTGCGCTACCGGCCGGTCGTGCTCACCCTCTGGATCATCGTCGCGTTGCTCATCGTGCCGTTCTACATGTTCTCGCAGCGGGAACTCGCGCCGGCCGAGGATCAGGGCGTTGTCTTCTCGGTCGTGCAGGCCGCGCCCAACGCAACCATCGAGCAGACAAAGCTCTTCACGTCGCAGATTCTCGACGTCTACCGCTCCATTCCTGAGTCCGCGGCGACCTTCCAGCTCATTTCGCCGAATGGCGGCTTCGGCGGAATGGTCACCAAGCCATGGAGCGAACGGCAGAAGACCGCCCAGCAGCTGCTGATGGAGTCGTACGGACCGCTTTCCCAGATTCCGGGCATTCGCGCCATCCCGTTGACGCCACCGGCTCTTCCGGGCGGCGGCGATTTCCCGGTCGACTTGGTGATCGGCTCGGCAGGAGAGCCGCAGCAGCTCAACGAGATCGCCACCCAGCTCGTCCAAAAAGCCATGCAGTCAGGGATGTTCCTCTACGCGGACGCCGACCTGAAGTTCGATCAGCCCCAGGCAGAAGTCGTCTTCGACCGCGACAAGCTGCGGTCGCAGGGCGTCGACCTGAGTCAGGCCGGCCGTGACCTCTCGGTGCTGCTCGGCGGCAATTACGTGAACCGCTTCAGTATTCAGGGCCGCAGCTACAAAGTGATTCCGCAGGTTCAACGCGCGGAGCGGTTGACGCCCGATCAGCTCTCGCAGATTTACATCACCGGATCGAACGACAAGCTGGTGCCGCTGTCCACGTTCGCGAGTCTCCGGACGACCGCCGAGCCGCGAGAGCTGAAAAAGTTCCAGCAGCTCAACGCCGTGCGGATTCAGGGTGTGATCCCGCCCCCCGTTCCGCTCGACAAGGCGCTTGGCCTGCTCGAGAACGAAGCCAAAACGCTTTTGCCTCAGGGCTTCACGATCGACTACGCTGGCGAGTCTCGTCAGCTTCGCACCGAGGGCACCAAGTTCCTCACAACCTTCCTGCTCTCCGCAATTCTGATCTACCTGGTCCTGGCGGCGCAGTTCGAAAGCTTCCGCGATCCATTCATCGTTCTTGCTGGCTCGGTGCCACTCGCGTTGTCGGGCGCGTTGATGTTCTCGTTTCTGGGCTTCACGACCCTCAACATCTATAGCCAGGTAGGGTTGATCACTCTTGTCGGACTGGTCGCGAAGAACGGAATCCTCATCGTGCAATTCGCCAATCACCTTCAGGAGACTGGCAAAGACAAGCTCGCCGCGGTGATTGAAGCGGCTGGGACGCGGTTGCGGCCGATTCTGATGACGACCGCGGCGACCGTCGTCGGCCATCTGCCGCTCGTCTTCGCGACGGGACCCGGCGCGGGTGCTCGAAACAGCATCGGTATCGTGCTCGTCAGCGGAATGATGGTCGGGACACTGTTCACGCTGTTCGTGGTGCCGTCGATCTATGTCTTAGTCGCGCGCAGGCGAGTCGTCGTCGCCGAGCCGCGGCGCAGCGCTCGTCTGCCGGAGCTGGCCGCCGCCGTTTCGGTTGCCCTCGGCATCGTGTTCTTCGCCAGCGGCGCGTCGGCGCAGACATCTCCGTCACCCGCCGCGGCCGGCCCCTCCACGAGTCTGCGCCTGACGCTCGACGAAGCCGTCCGACGTGCGGTCGAGAACAATCCGGATCTCGCCATCGTCCGGCTCGGGACCGAAGTCGAAGCGGCGCGCGTCGGCGAGAGCCGCGGCGCGTTCGCGCCCGTCTTCTCGACGACGGTCGGCCGTTCGAACAATGTAACGCCTCCGTCGAATTTCTTGCTCGGGGATCAGGGTGTGAACGTCGGCGACTCGTTCTGGTCAACCGGTGTCCGGCAGCGTCTCCCTTTCGGCGGCGGCACGTGGAGTGCGTCCTGGGACAGCGCGCGGACGACGACCAATAACCCGATCAGCAGCTTCGATCCCAGTCTGCAGGCAGGCTTCGAGGTCGCGGTGTCTCAGCCGCTGCTGAAGGATCGCAACGTTGACGCCGCTCGTTATCAGATCTCGATTGCGAGGCGCAACGAGCAGAGCTCGGATCTCCGGTTCCGCGAATCCGCGGTGCAGACGACGGCTGCGGTCAAGCAAGCGTATTGGACGCTGAAAGCGACACGCGCCAACGTCACCGTGCAGGAGCGGTCGCTGGAGCTGGCCGAGGAGCTCGCCCGTCAGACGAAAATTCGTGTGGATGCCGGGCAGATTCCGCCGCTGGATCTCGTGCAGGCCGAAGCGGAAGTCGCCCAACGGCGGGAAAACCTGATTCGCGCGCGGACGGGCGACGAGGATGCGGAGGACAGGCTGCGACGTCTGATCATGGATCCAGCCGACGCGTCGTTCTGGGGCGTGCGCCTCGAACCGATCGAAGAGCCGACGCAACGCGACGCGTTCCCCGACGTCGACGCCGCCATCGCCAAAGCAAGCGGCGGTCGCCTCGACGTCGCGCGCGCGACTCTGGAGCTGGAGAACGCCAAGGCGACGACGGCGTTTCTCGACAACCAGCGGCTTCCCGACGTGCGCCTCGAGACGTCTTACGGTGGCGCCGGTCTGGGCGGGAGCCAGTTCGTTCGCAGCGGCGGCTTCCCGGGAACCGTTGTCGGCTCTCGGACGCGGAGCTTCAGCGACGCGCTCGGTCAGGCGTTCGGACCGGATTACCCAAGGTGGAGCGTGGGCTTGACCGTTTCAAAATCGTTGGGACGCACGTACGAGGACGCAAGCCGGGCGCGTGCTGACGTCGAACGGCGACAGGCCGCGCGGCGGATCTCGAGCCTGCAGCTGCAGGCGGCGGAAACCATTCGACAGGCCGGACGCCAGATCCGGAGCACGGCGGAGCGCATCGACGCCGCCCGTGCCGGCGCCACGCTCGCCCAGCAGCGGCTTGACGCGGAACAGCGCCGCTACGGCGCCGGCCTGTCAACCACCTTTCTGGTGACACAGGCACAGCGCGATCTCCTGCAGGCGCAGGTCAATCTGCTGCAAACGACGCTCGACTACGAGTCGGCGGTGGTGAACTTCGAGGCCGTCCAGCAGGCGCCTGCCGGCACGAGCGGAGACTCACTCGGCATCGGCCCCGCCAACGTCGTGCCGGTGCCCACACCGTCGCCGCGAGGTCTGTTCCGCCAGGGCTCGGGTGCAGCGTTCTGACCCTGGAAGGGCATCGCACGGGTGATTACGTGATGACGTTGTTGAAGCTGACCCAGCGTATCCGCGAAGAATTCGAAGAGAGCCCCGGGCTGCGCGTCACCGTTGACGAAGGCGCGCGGTTCTGGGGCCTCGATGAACAAATGTGCGCGCTGGTCTTGTCAGAGCTCGTCGCCGATGGCTTTCTCGCGCGCGGCAGGGATCACCGTTTTCGACAGGCCTCCGTCCAGTAAGCGTGTGTCACACGGCAAAGAGACCGCGGCGCAATGCCGAGGCGACGGCTTCAGCGCGGGTCTTGACCCCCAACCTCGCGAAGAGCGCCTGCAAAGAGACGTCGATCTGATGCTCGTTGGTACCGAGTCGGTGCGCGATGTCAGCTAGAGCGGCACCCTTCGCGAGAGATTCCAGCAGCGCGCGCTCGGACGGAGTGATCTGCAATACCATCGTTGTCCTTCCCGAAGAGTAAATACCCCACGATTGTGTAGATATTGTGTACAGGGGCGGCGCTACCTCTTTTTCTCCCCGATTGAATACGCGACAGATGGCAGCGGAGTTTCAAGCTCGTCACAATGGCGGACGCGCCGCTCGAGGAATCGCCGTTCCGCGTCGTTTCGCGCCAGACGGAGCGCGGACGCGAAATGTTCGCGAGCAGCGTCGGGATTTCCGCGTCGCAGTTCGAGCTCGCCAAAGGCGGCGGGATAGAACGGATAGCTGCGCAGCCGCGCGGGCTCGGAAATAGCCCGCAGCGCGTCTATGCCACGTTCCGGCCCTTCCCGCTGCGCGACCGCAATCGCCCGGTTGAGCGCGACGATCGGCGAGGGTGCGATCGCCATCAGGCGATCGTACAGATTGACAATCTCGTTCCAATTCGTCTCATCCACACTGCGAGCTGCGGCGTGGACTGCCGCGATCGCGGCTTCGACGTGGTAGACCGATATCACGGAACCGGCAGCGGAACGATCGAGCAGATCCAGGCCTTGCGCGACCAGCTGCGCATCCCACCGCGATCGATCCTGCTCCACCAGCGGATTGAGATCGCCGTCGGCATCGACTCGCGCAGGTAGTTTCGCGGCCTGCAGGTGCATGAGCGCGGCCAGCGCCTGTGTTTCCGGTACTCCCGTCTGCGGCGATTCGAGGAGGAGCGAGGTCAGCAGGATCGCTTCGCGGCACAGATCCGTGCGCACCGCCGCCTGCGCCGACGCGCCGTGGTAACCCTCACTGAAGAGCAGATACAACGCGCGCCTGACTGCCGACAGCCGTGGTCCGAACTCGGCATCCCCGAGGTCGAACAGTCGCCGCGATGATGCCAGCGACTTTTTCCCGCGCGAAATCCGTTTCTCCATCGCCGCGCGGCTGGTCAGAAATGCGTTCGCGATCTCGCTCGCCCCGAAGCCGCAGAGAATGTTGAGGACCAATGCGACCTGCACGTCCTCCGGCAGTCGCGGATCGCAGCACGAAAACATCATCCGCAGCTGCTCGTCGCGGATCGTCGACCCCGCAAACGCTTCTTCGATCGTAGGAACGAGCGTCCATTCCGATTCGAGCACGCGGCTCAATTCCCCGGCAAACGTCTGCGCAGTCTTTTCCTTGCGCACGATGTCCAGCGCCCGATGCTTGGCGACGGACATGAGCCACGCGGCGGGATTGTCGGGGATGCCTCGAACCTTCCACACTTCCAGCGCGCGGCAGAAGGCGTCCTGGACGACGTCTTCCGCCAGCGCGAGGTTGTGGACGCCGAAGATCCGTACCAGCGCCGCGACAAGGCGTCCTGACTCGCGCCGGAACAGATGCTCGCTCAACTCCATTGGGGCGCTACATATCCATCTTCATGACGGGGCGAACTTCAACCGAACCGCCACCCTCGAGAACCGGGCAGCCCCGTGACAGTTCCACCGCCTGATCAATGTCACGCGCTTCGACCAGCGTGAAGCCGCCGACGAGATCCTTCGCTTCGGTGAACGGCCCGTCGGTCACCGTCTTCTGCTGCCCGCGGACGACTTTGCCCGTCCGTTCGAGCGGCTGACCGCGATCCTTCAGGTGGCCCTTCTTGTCGAGATCGTTCATCCACGCGATCCACCGCTGCATGTTCTGCTGGGCCCGCTCAGGCGTACCCATGTTTTCCTGCCGGGCGGCGTCGGTCATTCGGTAGAGATAGAGAAACTGGCTCATTGGATTATCTCCTTGCTAATCATTCTGCCCATTCCGGTGACTTCACCGATACGACGTTCGAGGCCGCCGCGGCCGGACATTCATCGTGAAGGCCGAACGGTTGTGATCACGTTGCAGCGTGGTGACACCTCCGTCCTCGCAGTCGATGAGCATGCGGTGGGAGGGCCACGTGAACTTGAACACGTCCGCACCGCATCGCATACTCGCTGCCACCTCGCTTCCGACCCGCCTGCCGAACCCGTTCTTGTCGGTACGCGGCCCGAGCGGCTTCTATCGGAGGTTTAGGGGAACAATCGTGAAGATTGCTGACCGCTACGCGTCGAAAACCATCGCGTTCGTCATCGATCCTGGAGAATGGAGTCGAGACGATGGGGGGCGCAATCCGTTGCGGGAAGGCCTTCTCTAGAGATACGTGCTGCCGGGCCTGTACCTCACCGACCGCGGCAGCACGAGTTCCACCTCGTTCTGGTCAGGGTGCCGGGACCGCGACGCGGTTTGCAGGAACGATTTGCGCCTGATACGAGAACACCTCGCGCGTCCGGGCATCGACGAGCACCTTGAGCCACTGCACGTCGTTGTTGCCGTTGCCCTGGTTATCGCCGAACGTCTCCACGCGCGTGAAATTTTCGAGCCTTTGGCCCTGCGCATCCTGGAAGGGCCTGTCGATGCGAAAGTAATGCGAGTCGCCGTGGATATACGCCACGGGCTTGCGAAACGCCACGACCTCGTCCCGCAACGCGATCAAGAACTGCTGGTATCCATCCGGTTGTCCGTCAGTCTCCGCCAGCGTCCGCGCATTGCGCAGCGGCGCCCGCGTGCCGTCAGAAGGGTCCCAACCCGGGTCTGCCTGTGTGATCAGCATCACCGCCGCCGACCCGTCCGCCTTCGCTGCGGCAAATGTCTCGCGCATCCATGCAATGTCCGCCTGATTGCGTGCCGCATATTCGAGTGGGTCCGGCGCCGTATCACACAGATTGTTGCAGGAGCCTTGGATGTTCAGCGTGGCGTAGGTCACGCCGCGATAACTCCATCTTCGGTTTTCGACGCAAGGCACCGGTCCTTTCACGCCGAGACACAGCGGAGTCTCTTGAACCTCCTGTGGCAACGGCCGCTGTCCGAGGGAGTACGGCGTCGAGAATAACAGCGCGCGTTCGTGATCCAGCCGTTCCAATGAGTTGAAGCCGCCGTTGTTCGCCCTGTCGCAATCGGTCCAGTCGTTGTCGCCAGGGGTGAACATAGCTGCCGATTCGAGGCTGTTCAGGTAGCGTAGCGACCGTTCGTACAATTCATCGTTGCACGGACTGTTGGAACCTGCTTTGAGATCGCCATCATGGACGGTGAATGCGAGCTTTTGAGCATTCATGTCGGCGATAAGGTTTGGAACGCCGGTTGTCGCCTGTTCGTCGGAATACGGAAGGTCACCCCACAATCCGATCGCGTACGGGCTCGACCCTTCCCGCACCGCATTGTCAACGCGTCCAGGCTGCTGAGCGGTGGCCGTTGCCACCACTGCGACGACCACCGCGATCGTCGTTCCACACACGAAAGATGAAGACTTGTGCACGCAATCCTCCTCGGCGCCTGGCGTTGATGATTGCCGCCGCGCAGGCACAGGAGGGCCATTAGAGCAGGCGTACTTCGACCGCGTTGTTACGACAGTACAAACTCCGCGTAACACTGCGGAGCGTCCGCGTGAGCATCGCGTCAGTGGCCTGAAGGTGCCGTGTTCTGCTTGAGCGCCCGCGAGGCGGCGTCGGGGAAGTCAGTGAAGATCCCGTCCACGCCAAGGGCTGCGAACTGGCGGAACTCCGCGGCCGCATCTCCGTGATACGACGGCGGGAGGAATGCTGGTTCACTGCGAAGCGTCCAGACGTGGACGAGCAGCCCCGCGGCGTGTGCACGCGCAACGAGGTCGTTGGGCGGGAGCAGCGTACCATCAGCAATCGCCGGAATGACCAGACGCGTATTCGGTCCGATTCCGTCCGCGTACGATTTGATCGTCCGCAGATCGGCGTCGGTCGGCACCTTTCCCTCGAGCAACTGAATCAGTTTTAGAGGGGTCTTCGGACGAAGCTCGCGGAGATTGGTTTCGAACGACTGGATGAACACCGGCGCGGTGGGCCTGTTCCATCCATGGCGTTCGAGCGACGCGAGCATCCGATCCTCGAGCGGCAATCCGATCGCGCGGAAGTACGTTGGATGTTTCGTCTCGGGATACACGCCGATTGGACGACCGAGCTCGTTGCCGAGCTCTTGTGCCAGATCGATTACTTCGTCGAACGTTGGCACCTCGAACTGCCCGTCCCAGCCGTGCGACCTGAAAGTCAGTCGTTCACGCGCACGCAGCGTCTTGATTTCAGCGAGTGTGAAGTCTTCGGAGAACCACCCGGTAATGGACATCCCATCCACGGTCTTGGTCCTCTTCCGATCCGGAAACTTCATTTCCGCATCGGTCGTGCTGCCGATCTCGTTCTCGTGGCGTGCGATGAGCACGCCGTCCTTGGTCGATACCAGATCGGGCTCGATGTAGTCCGCACCCATTTCAGCAGCGAGCCGATAGCCCGCGAGGGTGTGTTCGGGACGATGCCCCGATGCTCCGCGGTGTCCGATGATGAGCGGGGATGGCACGACAGCCTCGACCGGAATATCGCTGCGGCCGCGACGCGGTCGGATCACGACCGGACAATCAGCGG
>Ga0310810_10010274_pt1 | contig 10889 bp, 7 predicted proteins | sample NCmetagenome_FD_207641 | JGI IMG/M metagenome (GOLD analysis project Ga0310810, IMG submission 207641) | Soil microbial communities from experimental microcosm in Duke University, North Carolina, United States - NC | ecosystem: Engineered > Artificial ecosystem > Soil microcosm > Unclassified ... | reverse complement strand
TTGCCCGCGCCCAATGACCGGCTCATTGCGGGCACGACGCTCGCCGATCGGATCCTCTCCTTCGACCCCGACACAGGAGTCCTCACCGCCGAAGGCGGCCTGTCGCTTGATGAACTGTGCAGGCTCTTTCTCCCTCGCGGGTTCTTCACGCCAGTCTCACCAGGGACGCGCTTCGTGACGCTCGGCGGCATGGTGGCCTGCGACGTGCACGGCAAGAATCATCATCGCGAGGGAACGTTCGGACGTCACGTCCTCTTCCTGACCGTCCGCACCGGCGCTGGCGACGTTGTCCGATGCTCGCCGGACGAACACGGCGATCTGTTCCACGCAACGATCGGGGGAATGGGGCTGACTGGCGTCATCCTCACCGTCACATTGCGCCTGGCGCGAGTGCCATCGATGGCGATTGTGGAGGAGTGCGAACGCGCGGAGGATATCGATCAGTCGCTCGACGCGCTGAAGTCGGCGAGCGCGCAATGGCCGATGACAGCCGGGTGGATCGATTGCCTCGCAAGCGGACGCCACATGGGCCGTGGAGTCGTCTTTCGCGGACGGTGGGCCGAGCCGAACGAAGTGCCACCGTCTCCCCGCTCGCTGCCGCGAAACCTGTCGGTGCCAATCGACGTCCCGGGCTGGCTCCTGAGCGAACCGACGGTGCGGACGTTCAACGCATTGATCTACTGGCGATACGGGGTGCGTGGCCGATCGGCGATCGTGCATCCCTACACGTTTCTCTATCCGCTCGACGCCGTCTCGCACTGGACGCGGCTCTACGGATCACGTGGCTTCACCCAGTATCAGTGCGTGTTACCGGACGGCTCGGGCCGCGCCGCCGTCACGCGTCTCCTGAGCGTCCTCACTCGACGAGGCGGCGCCTCCTTTCTCACGGTCATCAAGGACTGCGGCGCCGAAGGCTCCGGCCTTCTCTCGTTCCCCAGGCCGGGCATCTCGATTGCGGTCGACCTGCCGATGCGGCACCACACCCAGGCGCTCGTCGACGCGTTGAACGAAGTCGTGATTGCCGAAGGCGGGCGCATTTACCTGGCGAAGGATGCCCTCACGCGCCGCGAGCACTTTCAGGCAATGGAACCCCGGCTCGACGCCTTTCTCGCGGTTCGACGAAAGTGGGATCCCGAGCAACGCATTCGCAGCGCGCAATCGGTACGGCTCTTCGGATGGTGACACGCCCAGCGAACGTGGTCGTTCTCGGCGCGACGAAAGGCATGGGACGCGCGGTCGCCCGCAGGATGGCGGAACGTGGCGATCGCGTCTTTCTGCTGGGCCGGGATCTCGAGGAACTGCAGTTGAGCGCCGCCGATCTGAAGTCGCGAAGTGCCGGCGCTGACGAGGTCGGCATCGCGCAGTGCGATCTGCAACGGCCCGAGACGTTCGAGACGGCGCTGGAGCAAGCCGAGACCGCTCTCGGGCCGCTCGACATCGTCGTCGTGACAGCGGCGCAATTCGCGACTCAGGATCGGCTGGAGCAGGACACCGATCTCGCGCACCGGCTGCTGACCGTCAACTTCGCGAACACCGTGATGTTCTGCGAGCTCGCCCGCAAGCGCCTGATCGCTCGCGGCGGCGGAACGCTCTGCGTCTTCAGCTCCGTCGCCGGTGAGCGCGGGCGGAAGCGAGTGGTGTTGTACGGCGCGTCGAAGGCGGGATTGAGCGGATACCTCGAGGGCCTCGACCACCGGTACCGCCGTGAGGGACTCGTCACGGTGTGTGTGAAGCCCGGGTTCGTCACAACGTCGATGACAGAAGGATTACCGCGGCCGCCGTTTGCGGGCGACGCCGACGCCGTAGCGAAGCGCGTGCTCGACGCCATCGACCGGCGAAAGCCGGTCGTGTACGCGCCGGCCGCCTGGGCTTTCGTGATGTTCTGGATCCGGCTTCTGCCGCGTTTCGTGATGCGGCGTCTGGACTTCTAGAGAAGACCCGTTAACTATTTAACCGGTTTCAGGCCGCGATACACCGCCTCGACGAATTGTGTCGCGGACCAGCCCGGCGCCGCGCCGTACAAGCCGTCGTACTCCATCGTCGGTCGCGCGGCCTGCACCTGCGCGAGTGTCATCCCGCGGTTCACCATGTCCTGCACGCGATCGCGGATAATCGTCGTCATGTCGCGGTACTCGACCAGATCGGCTTCGTCCGAGATGCGGCCGTGGCCCGGTATGAGCATGGTGCCGCCCTCGGTCTTCTCTCCAGAGATCACCAGATCGAGCAGCTGATTCAGGCCATCGAGAACACCCTGGATGCTGCCGCCGCGCTGGGCATCGATGATCGGGTAACTGACTGTCGAGTACACGTCGCCGGTTGCGATGACATCCGATCGTCGGAAGAACACGATGCTGTCGCCGTCGGTATGTGCAGACGGAAAGTGAACGATCTGCACACCCTCGCCGTTGTAATAGAACTCCTTGTGCTTCCCTGAGAACGTGGACGTGGGCCACGCAATCACCGGTGTCGGCGCCTGCGATCCGGCTGGCGCACTCATGCGATTCAACGTCTCCTCGTGCGCGATGATCTCGGCACGGGCGACGGTGCCGGCACCCACTACCGCAACGCCGCGACCCGATATCGGCGCGCCCGACGCGCCGACCTTCTCATTTCCGCCGACGTGATCGGCGTGCGAGTGCGTGTTGATGATGTTGCGAACCGGCCGGTTGGTCAGCTGACGCACCGCCGCCAACACGGCATCCGCATTCTGCTCAGTACCCGTGTCGACGAGGATCGGACCAAGGTTGCCAACCTGGACTGCGATATTCGATCCGGCGCCGATGATGACGTGGACGTTGCCCTGAACAGGCATAGTGTACAGACCGCCTTCACGGCGAGGCGGCGACACCGGCGCACCGCTCTGCGCGCGGCCGTCAACGTGCGCCGACAGCGCTCCGATGATGACGGCAGCGGCGACGACAAGAATCTGTTTCAACATCGACACCCTCAGCGGCGTGCCGGCGGCGCCGGGATGGGCATCGTTTTGACCTTGTCCATGTACTGCGGGTACATCGTCTCGGCACCGCCGCGCGTCGGTGGGACAGGCAGTCCATGCAGTGCCGCGAACTCGGTGAGAAACGGGTTCTTGCCCGGCAGATGGTGGGGGACGTATGCCGGATCGCGCCCGGGCACCTCATCGTCAGCCTGACAGAACAGCCACGCCTGATACTGGTTCGGTGTCGTTGCCGCGTCGAGAAGCAGGTTGGTGGTCTTGACGAGCGGCTCCTCGAGGAAGACCGGGTCCTCAGTGATCGAGACCTGCGTCAATACGTTGTCGTGGCGGATGAAGTACTCCGTCATCGTGGCCTTCGCGCTCATCGGGATACCGTTGCGCCGATGCCATCCCTGCTTGATGTGTGTCGTATGCACCTTGAGCACGCGGCCCTGCCACTCGCCGGTTGAGAACCCCATCCAGGTATGCGGCGCCTCTTCCGGTGGATGCGGACGGCCATCCAGCCAGATCGTTCGCTCCTGTGCGTAGGTGCTCAGAAAGTGTTTGATGGCGACGACTGTCTGGGTGCCGGGATCGATCTCTTCAGTGATCCGAACGCGAATCGGTCCCCGGTAGATATAGGGCGAGACGTGCGCGCGGCATTGATGTTCGGGAAGCGTGAGGCGCGACGCATCCCAACTGTCGGCGTACTGTCGACCAGCCGCGTTGACCGGAATTCCGAGATAGTCGCCGAGCTCTGGCCCTGGGCCGCGCTCGGGCTGATCCTCGTGAAAAGTACCGACCCAGTCTCCGTTCAAGAAACTTTGTGCGGCGACTGGCGTTGCGCTCAGCGTAAGAGCCAGCAGCGTGATGAATGAAAGCGTCAAACGCGCCATGAGTTCCCTCGATTCGGGCACCCATATTACACGGCTGTTAGGCGTGTCACTCAACGCGCTCGAAGCGAAGCTGGACCCGGCGGTGTTCTTTCGCGCAAGCCGTCAACACATCGTGAATCTGCGATCCATAGAGTCGGTCGAATCCACGTCCGACGACACGTACATCATTCATCTGAAGAACAAGATCGAAGTGCCAGTGTCACGACGGCAGTCGCGACAGCTGCGAGAGAGTCTGGATTGTGAATGAAAACGGCGCGTCTAAGACGCGCCGCTACGCTGCCCCGTCTTTCTACGTCTCTTCTTCGGCCACCGGCTTGAACACCATTTCGCCGGCGTACTGCTGGATGATCGAGAGCAGGCCCGTGTAGAGGAAGCCGACCTGGAAGAGGACGAGGAACGGAACCGTTCCGAAGATGCCGTTTGCGAGCGCGTAGAACACCGTGGCCGTGAAATACAGTCCGAGCGCCAGCTCGATCATCGGCTGAACGACGAAGCTCTGACGGTACTTCTTGTTGATCCACTCGTCTGCCGCCCCCTCGATGCGATACTTCGGCGTGCGCGCGAATTCGCTCTGACGATTGAACATCGCCTCGAAGACGGCGCGAGAGTTGTTGACGGCGAGCCCGATGCCGATCGACATCAGGAACGGCAGGTACTTGATGCGCGTGACCCAGTCGGCGTGCAGCTCGCGCTGGCAGACGAGATAGAAGTTTGCCACCGATGCCGTCGCCGCGAAGAAGAGCGGCACGTCGATCAGCAGCATCTCGTACCAGCCCATGTTGTAACGAATGACCATCGCCGGCGCCATCAGCACCGACAGCACGCACATGAGCGGGTAGTTGAAGTTTGCGGTCAGGTGGAAGAACGCCTCCGCCTTCACGCCGAACGGCATCGATGACCGCAAGATCTTCGGCAGCAGCTTGCGGCAGGTCTGAACCGATCCCTTCGCCCAGCGGTGCTGCTGCGACTTGAAGGAGTTCATCTCGACTGGAACTTCCGCCGGCGCAATCAGGTCCGCCAGGAACACGAACTTCCAGCCACGAAGCTGCGCGCGGTAGCTGAGATCGAGATCCTCGGTCAGCGTGTCGTGCTGCCAGCCACCGGCATCGGCAATCGCCTCGCGACGCCAGATTCCTGCCGTGCCGTTGAAGTTGAAGAAATAGCCGGCGCGGTTGCGGCCGCCATGCTCGAGCACGAAGTGACCGTCGAGCAGAATCGACTGGATCTTCGTGAGCAGCGAGTAATCCTGGTTGATATGACCCCAGCGCGCCTGCACCATCGCGATCGCCGGGTCGACGAAGAACGGCACCGTGCGCGTGAGGAAGTCGGGTGTCGGGATGAAATCGGCATCGAAGATCGCGATGAAGTCGCCCTTGGCCACTTTCATGCCGGCTTCGAGCGCGCCCGCTTTGTAACCGGTTCGATCGGTCCGATGCAGATAGGTGATGTCGATGCCCCTGGCCGCGTTTCGCCGCACCGCCTGCTCGGCGACACTGCGCGTCTCGTCGGTGGAATCGTCGAGCACCTGGATTTCCAGCAGCTCGCGCGGGTACTCCAATCGACACACCGCGTCGATCAGCCGATCGGCAACGTACATCTCGTTGTAGATCGGAAGCTGAATCGTGACTGGCGGAAGCGCGCCAAGCGGGCCGGCGGGAACAGGATGCTTCCCTTTATTCTTCATGTACAGGTACACAAGGTAGTACCTGTGCCAGCCATAGACAGCGAGAATGACAAGAACGAAGAAGTACGTACCGAGAATGAGCGTTTCGGAGGCAGTCATTCGACAGGACTGTGCCGACGGGGCATGAGCACTCCAATTATATTGGCGCGTTGCACAAAGTTCAATGAAACTGGGGCCTTTTCTGCGTTTTCTTCACGTGAACCATGACCGAAACTGAACTCCAGCGACTGCTCCAAGCGGTCTCAGCCGGATCGATCGAGGCTGGCACAGCTGCAACGCAAATTCTTGCTGCGCTTCGCGCGGCTCCCTTCGACGACCTTGGCTTCGCTCGAGTCGATCACCATCGCCACCTGCGGCAGGGGTTTCCTGAAGTCGTACTCGGGTTAGGGAAAACACCCGCACAGATCGCGGCGATTGCCGAGCGCATCGTCTCAGCTGGACATTCGCTGCTCGTCACCCGCACTACGCTCGAGGCATTCGACGCGGTGCGCGACGTCGTACCTCATGCGACCTTCCATGGCGAAGCGCGCGCGATCACTCTCAGCCAGGGCGAGATCCCGCGCGGCCATGGCATCGTGCTCGTCGCGTGCGCAGGGACATCTGATCTTCCAGTCGCCGAAGAGGCTGTGGTGACAGCCGAGCTCATGGGAAACAGCGTCGATCGTCTCTACGACGTCGGCGTCGCCGGCTTGCACCGCCTCCTTCAAGCGCAGGATCGGCTGCATCGCGCGCGCGTTCTCATCGTGGTCGCGGGAATGGAAGGCGCATTGCCCAGCGTGATCGGTGGCCTCGTGCGCGTTCCCGTGATTGCCGTGCCAACGAGTGTCGGTTACGGCGCCAGCTTCAACGGCATTGCGGCGCTGCTCGGAATGCTCAACAGCTGCGCAAGCGGCGTGTGCGTCGTCAACATCGACAACGGGTTTGGAGCGGCGTGCGTCGCTAGCCGAATCAATCATCTGTAACTCCCAATCCCAACTCCTAACTCCCAATTTCGAATCAGCTAAGGCGTTGGGAGTTGGAAGCTGCTGCGTGGTACACTAAATGGTTCGGGTACGACCCTTCCATCCAGAATCTCCATGCTTGCGGGCGCCCTGAGGGCTCTCGAGTTCGATCGCATAGTTGAAGTGGTCTGTGGCCTCGCCGTCACGCCGACCGGCCAAGCCAGGCTGGCAGAGCTGCATCCCCTCACTGAGGCGCCGCGCGTCATCGCGTTGCAGCGCGCCACCACCGAGGGCACCCGCTTCCTCAACGATCACCCCGGGTTTCCCCTTCGCGCGCCGTCGGATCTCGACGCCATCCTCGACGCGCTCTCCATCGACGGACGAGCGCTCGAATCGCTCCGGCTCCTGAAGCTTGGCGATTATCTCGAGTCGATTGAGCAGTCGCGCCAGGTGATCAGAAAAGTCGGATCCGCGTTTCCGATCCTCAGCCAGCAGGTCGACGCCGTCGCATCGTTTGCGTCCGAGATCGCCGATGTGCGGAGGAAGATCGAACCGGCGGGCGACGTGGCCAACAACGCGAGCCCGGCGCTGGCGCAGATTCGGGATCGGCTGCGCCGGCAGAAACAGCGCCTGCGGTCCACCCTCGATTCGTTTCTACGCGGCCGCGAGACGGCGAAGTATCTCCAGGAACAGGTCGTCACCGACCGCAACGGTCGGCACGTTCTCATGGTCCGCGCTGAACATCGATCGGCTATCCCGGGAATCGTGCATGGTGGCTCCACCAGCGGTGCCAGCCTGTTCGTCGAGCCACTCGAGACCGTTGAGATCAACAACGACATCGTTGCGCTCGAGGAGCAGGAGGCAGAGGAGGTGCAACGCATCCTGTTGGCGCTCACCGACGCCTTCCGCTCACGTCCCGAGGAACTCGAACGGACCTTCGAAGTCGCCACCGTCCTGGATGTGATCCAGGCACGTGCCCGCTTTTCGATCTTGACGAGCTCGGTCGAACCGATCATCGCCGCCGATGGAACGTTTGAACTGAAAGGCGCACGGCATCCGCTTCTCATGCGCTCGGTGATCGATCGCCTCGACGAAGAAGAACCGTCGAGCCCCGAGCCCCGAGTCCCGAACCCCGAGTCGCGAGTCGCGAGTCCCGTCCCGGTAGACATCCTCCTCACCCCGCCGACCCGGATTCTCGTGATCACGGGCCCGAACACCGGCGGCAAGACTGTGGCGCTGAAGACCGGCGGGCTCCTGGCCGCAATGGCGCAATCCGGGCTGCATATCCCCGTCGACGTCGGATCGCGCATTCCGGTTTTCAAATCGCTGTTTGCCGACATCGGTGATGAGCAGTCGATCTCGGCCAGTCTCAGCACGTTCTCGGCACACATCACGAACATCGTCTCGATGGATCGCTCGCTGACGCTCCCGGCCCTCGTCCTTGTCGATGAGATCGGCGCGGGGACGGATCCAGTCGAAGGAGGCGCGCTCGGCATCGCCGTCATCGATCACTTCCGCAAGCGCGGCGCCCACCTGATCGCGACAACTCACTACGATTCGCTGAAGTCGTACGCCTCGACAACCGAAGGCGTGGCCAGCGCCGCGTTCGGATTCACGCCGGAAACGTTCGCGCCCACCTATCGCCTTCTCTACGGATCCCCTGGACGCAGCCTCGCTATCGAGATTGCCGCCCGGCTGGGAATGCCGACGGCCGTCATCGCCTTTGCGCGCGAAAACCTCAGCGACCGCGAGAAACAACTGGCCGAACACCTGGCGCGCGTAGACGATGACCTCAGAAGGCTGGAAGCGGAGCGCAGGACAGTCGCCAGAGAGCGCGCCGCACTGGTCGATACGGAACGGGCGCTCAGATCGCGCGAAGAGTCGGTTCGCGAACGCGAGAATACGTATCGGCGTCGACTCGACGCCAAGCTCGACGATCAGCTTCGGGAAGGCCGGCGCCAGATCGACACGATCATCGAGGGGCTCAAGGCGAAGACGGCGGAGATGACGCAGCAAGCGGCACGACGCACCGCAGCGACGCTCAATACGGGCGAGGCTGGATCGGTGCGCGCCGACGCGCGGCTGGCGATCGAACGTGTGGTCGGGCGGCTCAAGACCGGACCGGAATCTGGCCGGGCGTCAGCACCTTCATCGACACCGGAAGCGCAGGGACCCATCGAGCCTGGCTCGAGAGTGACTGTCGGCGCTCTCGGACTCGAAGGCGTCGTGGTCGAAGTGCAGGGCAAACACGCCGAGATCGACATGAAGGGAAAACGCCTGCGTGCCCCGCTTCGTGATCTGCGGGCGATCGGTCGTGCGGGACAATCAGAGGGCACACAGGCGCAAGTAAGGGTCAGCGTTGATCTGCAGCCGCGCGAGGGCGCGTTATCGGAGGTCAACGTCATCGGGTGCACCGTCGACGAGGCGATCGCACGCGTCGAGAAGTTCCTCGATGAATCCACCGTCGGCGATCAGCAGGTGGTGCGTATCATTCACGGTCACGGCACCGGCCAGTTGCGGCGCGGGCTCGCGGCGTTCCTGAAGGAGCACCCGCTCGTCGCCAAGTTCGATCTCGCGCCAACCAATCAAGGCGGTGGTGGCGTGACCGTCGTGGAGTTAAAGGACTGACGCCCAAGGGCGACGCGACATGCCTCTTTATCCCCAGTCGTTCCTCGATGACCTCAAGCACCAGGCCGACATCGTCGTCGTCATCCAGGACTACGTCCCGCTGAAGAAGGCAGGCGCCAACTACATGGGGCTGTGCCCGTTCCACGGCGAGAAGACGCCTTCGTTCAGCGTCAGCCGGGACAAAGGCTTCTTCTACTGCTACGGCTGCGGCGCCGGCGGTGACGTCATCAAGTTTCTCGAATTGCACGAGAAAGTGGGGTTCCAGGACGCCGTCAAGCAGCTCGCTCAACGCTTCGGGATGACGATTCCCGAACAAGAGCAGAGTGACGAACAGAAAGCAGGTGCCGCCGAACGGGAGGCGCTCCTGAAGGTGCACGAGGCTGCCGCGGCGTGGCTTCGTCAGCAGCTGCTTTCCCCGGCAGGCGCCAGAATCCGGCGCCAGATCGTCGAGCGCGGCATCACTGATGCAACCGGGGAAGCGATGGGCCTGGGGTTTGCTCCTCCCTCGCGGACGGCGATGAAAGAAGGACTCCTCGAGCAGGGATTCTCCGAGGGCCTGTTACTTCGTGCTGGCCTCCTCGTTCAAAGGGATGAGGGGCCGACGGTGGATCGTTTCCGTAACCGCCTGATGATTCCAATCCGAAGGGACACTGGTTCCGTCATAGGTTTTGGGGGACGCGCCGTCGAGCCGGACCAGCAGCCCAAGTACCTGAACTCGCCGGAAACGCCGATTTACTCCAAAGGACGCACCCTGTACGGGCTGGATCTTAGTAAGGCGGCGATACGTCAAAAAGGATTTGGGATCCTGGTTGAGGGCTATTTTGACTTCGGTCAAGTCTTTCAAGCCGGTTATCCGGTGGTTGCCTCCTGCGGAACGGCGCTGACGGCGCAACAGGTCCAGCAGCTACATAGGTTTGCCTCCAAGGTCGTATTGAGCTTCGATCCCGATGCCGCCGGCCAGGGGGCAGCCGCCAAGTCATGTGACTTGTTTGTGGCGGACGGCTTCGACGTGAATGTGGCGCAGCTTCCAGCGGGACAGGACCCCGACGTGTTCATCCGGGCCCAGGGAAATGCGGCGTACGGTGAACGATTGAAGCAGTCCAAGCCGTATCTGGAATATCTGCTCGATCGCACGGCCGCTGGCTACAACCTGAACAGCGACGAAGGGAGGGTGAAGTTTCTGGCCGCCATGCTTCCGACTGCCGCCCGCATCCCCGACGCGGCCATGCGGGACCGCTTCGCTGACCGGCTGGCGTTCAAGGCGAACGTCACCGACGATGTGGTGCGGGCCAAGATTCGGGAGGCGGCCGTGCAGAAACAGACCACCATCTCGGTGAGTAGGATTCCGAGCTTCGGGCACGTCACCAAGGCGGAAAAAGCGCTGATTTGGAGTCTTATCCACGAGCCGGACTCCGCCCTCCAGGCGCTGGCCGAGCTCGACGCGTCTGACTTCGAGGGGTTGGCAAGCCGATCGGTGCTGGATCTCGCGCGGCGACTGAACGACAATAAGGGTTTCTCTCCTTCTGTGCTGCTCGAGCGTCTAAACATGGTAGAAGCCCAGCTCGTCACCGCAATCGCGAACGAGCCGGAGTCGCCTGCCCTGTCGCTCGGTTCCTGCGTACGTGAGGTTCGGCGCGTTCGTTATGAAAGAGAGAGGGCAGCCGTGCAGCGAGAGATCGCGCAGCTGCAGACCAGGGGAGCAGCCAGCGGTGGCGAGCTCGATGCATTGCTCGTGCGCAAGGGTAATCTGGGCCGGCTCATACAGGCACTCGTGATATCGGAGGACTGATCTTGTCGATTGAAGAGAA